>WNGQ01004963.1_pt1 | contig 13115 bp, 8 predicted proteins | sample 5407661 | NCBI WGS metagenome assembly WNGQ01 (sample SAMN13153382, study PRJNA577476) | soil metagenome | isolation source: 60 cm soil or saprolite under Garry oak tree replicate 2 | place: USA:California | collected 2016-06-15
GGAAACAGCAGCGTGCGGACCGTGGGCCGGCCGAAGCGATTGAGCCGGAGCGCGCCGTCGGCTTCGAGCACATGGCAGTGCGCGCCCATCCAACGGGCCTGCCGGCAGCCGCTGGCGAAATCCCACTTGCCGGTCAGGCGATAGCCGTCGTCCACCGCTCTCGCGCGCGAAGCGTTTGGAGGTCCCCAGGCCACGATGCTGCGCGGATCGGCGAAGATGGCGTGATTGACCGCAGGCTCCAGATAAGCGGCGATCAGGGCGGAACTGTTGGCGACGAACGCGTTCCACGCGATCGAGGCGTCGTGCCGGGCGAGTTCCTCGATCGCCGCCACGTAGATCGCGGGCTCGGTCTCGTCGCCACCCGCCGAGCGCGGCAGCAGCATGCGGAACAGCCGCGAGTCATGGAGCCGCCCCAGCAACGGCTCGGGGATGCGCCGCGTACGCTCGATCTCGTCGGCTGTGGCGGCAATCTCCGCCCCGAGCCCGCGGGCTCGGTCAACCGGGTCCGGACGGGTCTGGATGTCCATGCGCCACCTTAGGCTGACAGGCCATTGCGGCCGAACGCCCGGGCGCTGTCAACCGTCTCGTCGGCACCTAGAAGATATTCACTGCGTTCCGGACGCAAGTCCCCGGGGACTGATCCTCCCCGCGAGGGCCGCTTCTCATCCCGGTTGCCGCGAGTCGGCGATAAGAAACTCTGAACCAGGTCCACACTAGAATCCTAGGTTTCTGGTGTCCTTTCGAATCCGAAGTTCGCAAGAGAGGCCGGCGAAGGATGCGAACTTCGGATTCGGGACACTAGAAGCAGTTCTATCCAACCGTGCCATGTGGGCGCGCCAGATTGTCGGCCCAGACCTCCGCGATGTGGGGCAGGGCGAGGTCACACTTGCGGTCGAGTAGGAGTTCGAGCACCCGCGGCGGTGTCAGCGGTAGTTCCTGAACGCGCTTTCCTGTTGCGTTCGCCACCGCGCACGCGACGGTCGCCCCGACGTTCAAGATCGGCACCTCGCCAGCGCCTTTGGTGCCGAGCGGCCCGATCGACGGTGCGCCTTCGTACAGGCTGATCTCCACCGGCACGACGTCGAGCGCCAGTGGCACGCGGTAGGTCTCGAAGCTATTTTGGCACACCCGGCCATTCGCGCCGATCGTGACCTCCTCATGCAAGGCGTAGCCCAGGCCCTGCACGACGCCGCCCTGAATTTGACCACGAATGGCGCGCGGGTTCAGCGCGCGGCCGACGTCCTGGACCACGCGGTAGCTCAGCACTTCGACGTGCCCGGTCTCGCTGTCGACGGCGACCTCACAGTCGTGAACTGCGAAGATGGGGATATCGATCGCGTCGATGAAGTGACCGGCGACGCATCCCGGCATGGCCGGTACGCCGCTCCCCGTGAAGGCGCCGGTGCCGGCGATCGGGCCGAATTGTGCCTGAGCATGAGTGGCGACCTCGGTAATCGAACGACCCGAGCCGGGCGCCCCGGCGATTTCAATTCGCCCATTGCGCATGACCAGATCATCGGGCGCCGCCTCGATCATCTCTGAGGCGACTTTCAACAGTTTGTTGCGGACCTCCTGCGCTGCCGCGAGGCTGGCAGCGCCAAGCGCAACGGTGGTACGGCCGCCGCCGACTCCCACATCATAGCCGGCGGCGTCTGTGTCGGCTGCGCGTACGATCACATCCTCAGGACCGATACCGAGCGTGGCGGCGACGATCTGGGGAAGCCCCTGCATCATCGAGCCGGAGCCGATTTCGACGCCGGATGTGACCAGCGTGGCTGTTCCATCGGCGTTCATGTTCACGGTCGCCGCCGATGGGCCGACGAAGACGAACCAGGTGCCGACCGTGGTCGCGCGGCCGTAGAGCCGGCCGTCGGCGCGCTCCGGCGGCTTTGCGGCCGCCATGCGCATCGTATCCATCCGGTCGAGCATCGGGCCGAGCACGTCGCCTTCGAACACCTGACCGGTCGCGCCGAGATCGTCGTTGCCGAGCACATTGCGGCGGCGAAAGGCGAGGGGATCCATGCCGATTCTCGCGGCGATCTCATCGGTGTGCCGTTCGAGTGCGAAGGTATTGTAGACGCCGTTGCAGCACCGGAAGGCCCCGTTTGGGGCGGTGTTGGTGTAGATCGCCCGCGAGACGAGCCTCACCGAACCGAGCCGGTAGTTTCCGCCGAGCGTATGAGCGGTCATGGTGGTCAGGAAAACCTGCTCGCCGCCGTAAGCGCCGCAATCCATCAAGACGACGGCCTCGCGGCCGATGATCTCCCCTTCCGGTGTCACCGCCGAGCGAATGCGGATTTCGGCGTTTTCGCGGAACAGGCATGTCAGCATTTCTTCCTCGCGCGAGTTGACGAGGCGCACCGTCCGGCCGCTCGCGCGCGCGAGCAGAGCGGCGAAAGGCTCGATTGCGATGTCGAATTTGAGTCCGAAGCCGCCGCCGACGGGTGGCACCGTGACCCGTACCTGCGATGCGGGAACGCCGAGCAGGCGCGCGGTCGCGTTGCGGACGGTCCAAGGCGCCTGAGTCGATGTTTCGATATGGAAGCGTCCGTCCTCGTAGCTTGCGACAACGGCGCGTGGCTCGAAGGCGACATGGTTCTGGCGACCGACGCGGAAGCTGCTGTCGACGATCACGGCGTCCGGTCGGGCAAAGGCGGCGTCGACATCACCGCGGACCACGGTCGCCTCCCATGCGACATTGCCCTTGCGGGCGCCGCCTGCGAGCAGAATCTCGTGCTCGCGCCAGTCGGGATGAACGAGCCGAGCCTCCGGGGCGAGTGCCGCTGCCATGGTGAGTACGGCGGCGAGCGGCTCGACCTCGACGTCGATCGCCGCGAGCGCCGCGTTGGCCTGGATCAACGTGTCGGCGGCAATCGCCGCCAGCGGCTCGCCGTCGTAGCGGATCAGATCGCGGGCGAACAGCGGGTGGTCGGCGATGCCGATCCCGATCTTGCCGGGTGCATCCGCGGCTGTGACGACCGCGCGCACGCCGGGCATGCGAGCGGCCCGGGAGATGTCGAGACGGACGATGCGTCCCGAAGGCACGCTGGCGCGCAGCACCGCCGCGTGCAGCATGCCCGGCAGGTAGCGATCGATGGTATAGCGTGTGCGACCTCGTAGCTTGTCCCGGGCGTCGCGCCGGCGGAAGTCGGTTGCCGCGAAAGATTCAGACATGGGCGCCCCTCTGATTATTTGGCCGCAACAGCGAGCAACGCCGCGTCGACGATACGTTCGTATCCGGTGCAACGACAGATGTTGCCGGTCAGCGCAGCGCGGATGTCGTCGCGCGTCGCGCCGGGCATGGTCGTCAGAAGATGTGTCAGGGTCACCACCATGCCGGGAAAGCACATGCCGCATTGGACCGCGTCGCAGGCCTCGAGCGCCGCCTGGATCGGTGTAAGCGTGCCGCCGACGGCCAGGCCTTCAACGGTGCGGATCTCGCAATCTTCGGCGAGCGCCGCCGGCATCAAGCACGACAAAACGGGCGAGCCGTCGACCAGCACCATGCAGGCGCCGCAGAAGCCTTCACGGCACACCGGCTTGGCGCCGGTCAAGTGAAAGTCCTCGCGCAGGACGTCGATGAGCGGCGTGACGGGATCGGCGGCCGACGAAAGGTGATCGCCGTTGACGGTGAGGCTGAGGACCATGGTCAACTCTCCATCTTCGCAAATATTCAGGCGTCGAGTGCTGCGAGGGCCGCGCGGCGCACCAGGCTGGGCAGGATGCTGATGCGGTACCAGGCGGGCATCTCCACGCTGTCGCGACCGGTGAACTCGGCGGCAAGTTCGGCGGCGGCTTCCGCCGCCTGCGACGGGTCCAACGGGCGGCCAACCAGAGCGGCTTCGAGCCGTTCCCATCGGCGCGCGACCGGCTCGACGGAGCCGACCGCTATCCGCGCGGCCTGAACGCGGGAGGTCGCGTCAAAGCTCACCGCCAGGCTGACGATTGCGGCCGGATAATCGCCGGACTTTCGCAGCGATAGGCGAGCATGGGCGGTCTTGCGACCCCTCCGAGGCAGGATGATCCGAGTAAGCAGTCGACCAGGCTCGAGTGTCGGTCTGATCTTGAGGAAGCGGTCCATGCCGATTCTCTCCTGATCGGCTCGGCTGGAGAGCTCGACTTCGGCATCGAGGCAGAGCAGCGCGGGCACACAGTCTGCCGCGGCGAACGCCGGTGTCGAGAGATTGCCGCCGATGGTCGCCATCGCGCGGATCGCTGGATTGGCGGAGCCGCCGGCTGCCGTCGCCAGGACGTCGAATTCGGGGAGGTCTGCCAAGGCCGAAGCAAGCGCGGCGTGAGTGACCGCCGCGCCGATCTCGACAACATCGGCGTCGATCCTGATCGCCGTCAGTTCCGCGATCTTCCCGATCGCGACGTAATGAGGCGTGTGCGGCTCATGCCGGATCGGCGATCGCATGATCCAGGTGCCACCGGCGAGGGGCGCGCCGGCCGAGCCGCATTCGTCGAGCGCATCGAGCGCGGCCGGGAGCGAACGGGCAACGTAGATCGATGCCGCAGAGCGTCTACTCATCGTACTGGTACTCTCGGTTCGATCGGCGCGGAGAAGATGATGGGTTGGCATCAGCGCCGCTCCAGCCGCAGGCGATCGAGCAGTACGCCGATGATGACGATGGCGCCAAGCACGACCATCTGCACGTAGCCGTCGATCCGCGTGAGATTCATGCCGTTTGACAGGATCGTGACGAACAGCGCGCCAAGCACGGCGGTGCCCACCCCGCCGCGGCCGCCGGCGAGGCTCGTTCCGCCCACCACGGCGCCGGCGATCGCCTGCAGCGAGAGCGAACCGCCGAGGTTGGGCTCGCCCGAGCCCGTGCGGGCCGTCATCATGACGGCGCCGAGTGCGGCAAGCACCGAGCAGAGTACATAGGTCGCGACCAGAGTTCGCTTCACCGGCAGGCCAGCCACCGCTGCGGCGCGCGGATTGGTGCCGATGATGTAGATCGAACGGCCGAACACGGTGCGAGCCAGCGTCAACTGCAGCACAATGCCGATGACGATTGTGATCGCGATTGTCGCTGGCACGCCGAACACGCTGCCGCCGTAGAAGAGCTGCGAGAATAGCTGCGGTACACCTTGCACCGGACGCCCGGCCGAGAGGGTCGTCGCGACGCCAATCGCGATGTTGTAGCTGCCAAGCGTCGCGACGAAGGGGCTGACCCCGAGGATCGCGACGACCACGCCGTTGAAGAGACCGCAAGCGATGCCAAGGCCGAAGCCGGCGCCGAGGCCAGCGAGCAGGACTGAGGTCGTATCATGGCCGCTCGCTGTGAAGCTGGCCATGGCCAGTGCCGTGCCAACGCTGACCATCGACACCGTCGGGCCAAGTGCGAGGTCGAAACCGCGCGTCAGGATGACCACGGTTTGCGCCATGGCGAAGAGAGCCAGGTAACTCGTCTGTTGTGCGATGTTGAGCAGATTTGCCAGCGAGAGCACGCCGTGGTCGACGGCGGCGAAGCCGAACAAAATCAAGAGCAGAGCGATCGGCAGTGTCGCGCGCCACAGCCATTGGGTCGGCAGCAGCTTCGCATATCCCCCGTCCTTGGCGGTGACGGACAACTCGACGTCAGACACGCGACTTCCTCCGCTGGCTGAGCTCGTCGAGCGCCACGGCCGCCACCATGATCACACCAAGAAAAACCGGCTGCAGGCGGGAGTCGATGTGCAGGAGATTTAGAGCGTTGCCGAGAATGGTCAGGAACAGCGCGCTGATGGTGACGATCTCCACCCGACCAACGCCGCCGCGCAGGCTGACCCCGCCGATCACCGCGGCGGCGATCGATTGCAGCATCGTGCGGTCGCCGCCGAAGCTCGCCTGGCCGGAGCCGACCTGCGCGGTCAGCAGGATGCCGGTCAGAGCTGCCAGCACGCTCGAGACAACATAGGTGCCGACGATGTGGCGCTGGATCGACACGCCGGACACCACGGCTGCGTCGACGTTGCCGCCGATCGCGTAGACATACCGCCCGAAGAGCGTGCGCCGCTGCGCGAACATCATCACGAGAACCAAGGCGAGGGCGACATAGACCGCAGTGGGCAGGCCGAACACCTGGGCCCGCCCAAAACCCTTCACGAAGATTTCGGGCATGCCGTAGACCGGGATCCCGCTCGTGATCATGAGGCCAACGCCGGCGGTCGCAGACATCGTGCCCAAGGTGACCACGAAGCCTGAGACCTTGAGTTTCGCAACGCAGAACCCGTTGACCAGGCCGACGGCGAGCCCGCAACCAAGACCGGCGGCGACGCCGCTCACGATGACGACGGCATTGTTGCCGGGAAAGGTGGCAGACGTGGCTGCCATCGTCTTGGCGGTCACGACACTCGCCAGGGCGACGACGGCGCCGACGGAGAGATCGAAGCCGCCGGCAATGATCACGAACGCCTGACCGCAGGCGACGATGGCCAGGAACGAGGCGTTGCGTAGGATGTTGAGGATGTTGATGATCCCGTAGAACTGCGAGTCGATCGCCGACATGCCGGCGACGAGCGCCGCCAGCAGGGCGGGCAGGAAGCCGATCCGTCCGGCAATCGATCTGCCGAGGCCGATAGCTGTGGAGGGCTGGGAGGCGGTGAGGACGGCGCTCATGCGACCTCCGCCCTGAGATGGTCCTTGAAGAAGCTCGCGAGCACGTTCTGTTCGGTTTTTTCCTCGCCCCTGAGCTCGGTTGCGATGCGGCCCTGGTGCATGACATAGAGCCGGTTCGAAAGGGCGAGTACTTCCGGCAGTTCGGACGAGACCACGATCACAGCGGCACCTGTCTCGACCAGCCGCCTCATGAATTCGTAGACCTCGAGCTTGGCGCCGACGTCGATGCCGACACTCGGCTCGTCGAACAGAAAGACCTTGAGGTCGCGTGTCAGCGCGCGGCCGAGCATCACCTTCTGACGGTTGCCACCGGAGAGCGCGCCCGCGGCGCGCTCGATATTTGGGGGCCGGAGCTGCAGTTGCTCCATGATGGCTGTGATCGTTGCGTGTTCCGCGCCCTGGCGCAGCACGCCAAAACGGGCAAACAATGGAAGGTCGAGCACAGTCATCGACGCGTTCTCGCGGATGGAGCGCGACAGCGCGAGCCCTTCCGTGATCCGGTTGGCGGGGAAATAGGCGACACCGCGCTTCAAACTGCGGCGTGGGGCCGGGAATTCGTAAGGCGTCCCGTCGATGCGAACGACGCCTCTGGCGATCGGTGCGAGCCCGTAGATCGCGCGGATCAGCTCCGACTTGCCGCAGCCGACGAGGCCCGCGATGCCCGTGATCTCGCCGGCCCGGGCATGGAAGTTCACGTCGCGAACGCTGCCATCGGCCAGTGTCAGGTTCTCGACGTCGACCAGCACCTTGCTCGCCTTGTGCGGGATCGTTGGAAAGAGCAGGTCGATCTTGCGACCGGTCATCAGTTCGACCAGTTCGCTGTCGGTCGATGCGGCAGCATCGAGGGTGCGAATGTGACGGCCGTCGCGCAGCACGGTCACGCGGTCCGCGAGCGCGCGGATCTCGCGCATGCGGTGCGAGACATAGATGAGACCGACGTTCTGTTCCTTCAGCCGGGCGATCAGTTCGAACAACCGGCCCGTCTCGCGCTCGGTCAGCGAGGCGGTCGGCTCGTCGAGGATGAGCAGGCGCACCCGGCCGAGCAGCGCCTTGGCGATCTCGGCCATCTGCTGGTGCGCACGTGAAAGCTCGTCGACGCGTTTCGAAGGGTCGAGGTCGAAGCCGAGTTCGTCGATGAGCGCTTGCGCGCGCTTTCGCATCGCGCGCGTGCGCAGGATGCCCTTGCTCGAGATCTCCCGTCCGAGGAACAGGTTTTCCTCCACCGTGAGACTCGGAACGAGCGAGAATTCCTGGAACACCGGACTAATGCCGATCGCGCGTGCCTGCTGCGGCGTGAGATGGCGGATCTCCTCGCCGCCGAACCGGAATGTGCCTTCGTTGGGCGGAAAAGTCCCCGAGACCACATTGATCAGGGTCGACTTGCCGGCACCGTTCTCGCCGAAGAGGACATGTAATTCACCGGCCCGGACATCGAGGTCGACCCGATCCAGAGCCAGGACACCCGTGAAGCGTTTCGAAATGCCCTTCAGTTCGAGCAGGGGCCCGGTCCGTTCCAGCTCTGTGTTGGTCTCCATCTCCTTCTCCATATGCGACGGGCGCTCAGGCGAGAGAATTGGTTTCTCCCGCCTGACACGGGCTCGCCTGTTCGGATCTACTTGGCCTTGACCGAGTAGACCGGCGTCCAGCTTCCGGGCGCGAGGACGAGGTCCATCTGCAGCTTGGGCACGGTGGTCTTGTCGACCGCCGAAGCCAGCGGCTGCGCCAGGCTCATGACGGGCTTTTTCTCAATCAGACGCACGGCCTGGTCGACCGAGACGGCGCCTTCGCCCACCGGGTACTGGGTCGCGAAGGCCATCACATCGCCACGGTTCAGCGCGTCGAGCATGGCCTGGTTCTCATAGGAGGACATGATCTTCATGTCGGCTCGTCCCGCTTCCGCGACGGCGCCGACTGCAGCTTCGGCGGTCGGGGCGGTGCCCCAGATCACGTTCATCTTCGGGTAGGCTTGGAGCGCGTCCTGGATCAGCTGGAGCTGGACCGCGACGCCGGAGTCGCCGAACTTTTCGGCGAGGACCTTGGCGTTCGGGTTCTTCGACACCGCCTTCTTGAAGCCCTCGTTGAACGACTCCGCCCAGCCCGAGCCGGCCGGACCTGGAAAGGTCACGATATTGAGGTTCTCACCGGGCTTGGTCTGCGCAAGCAGACCCTCGCCAGTCACCGCGCCCATGGCGACAAAATCGACGTAGATGGCCGCGGGCAGGGCGTTCGGGGGCAGTGGGTTGGCAACGCCGACGACCGGCACGCCCTTGGCCTTGGCTTCTTCGAACTTCTTGCTGAGGCCTGCGCCGGAGATGGCGCCGACAATGATCGCATCGGGGCCGCTCGCCATGCAGTCGTCGAACTGCGAGAGCTGCTTGGGCAGGTTCTCGTAGCCGCCGGCTTCGTAGAGCGTCATGTTGACGTTCATCGCCTCGGCCTGTTTCACGATGCCGTAGGCGACGGCCACCCAAAAACTGTCTTTCATATGCGGGAAGAGGACGCAGAGCTTGTAGGGCTTCTCGGCCTTGGGAAGCGGCGTGTACTCTGCCGGCTTGGGCGTGCCGGACGAGGCGTCGTAGACTTTCATCGGAAACCAGGGCGTCTCCGCCGCGGCCGGCGTGATCGCGGCGGCGAGGGCGAGGCCCGTTACGGCTCCAAGCGTTACAGCTCCAAGCGTGGAGCGGGTCAGCCCGAGTCGCGCGGTGGGGAAGGACGTTGAACACTTGGTCATAGGTCTATCCTCAGGTTTGAAAGAAGGGGCGAGGGCCGATGACTTCGGATCCTCATGGCATGCACGCGCCGTGCCGCCCGCAGGCCGCACGGTTGCCGCAGGCGTTAGCCGGCGGCCCACATTGCGACCGAGCGCCGCTCGAAGACCTCGCGGAACTGACGTGTGGATTCAGGAAGCAGAGCACCCGTGCCCCAGTCGAGGATCACGGCGTGCTGGCGGATCACGTCGAGTACGTCGATCGCGCCGCCCCGATAGCGCTCCGCCACGATTTCTGGATCGAGCCGGACGTTGGTGATCCGTTCGGCCTTGATCTTGGCGCGAAGAGCTTCGGTTGCTGGCTTGTCGACCTCGTATTCGCAAAGGTCCGCGTCGATGGTACGCACGACCACACCGTAGTCCTTGGCGGCGCGCTCGATTGAGACGTAGTCGTCCTTGATGTCCTCGATGACGAGGTTTGGATCGCGTCGGAGCGGATCGCCGAAACCACCGCCGCCGGCGGTTGGACGGGAGAAGACATCGCCTTCGCCGATCGGCACGTCGGAGAAGATCGCGCCGAGCCGCTCCGTCGCGTTGGCGCCGGCGCGCGTCAGTGTCAGGCCGTGCGGCATCGAAGGCAAACCGCCTTCAATGCCCCACACGACGGCGCGTTCACGGTCGCAGATGTAGGAGATCACGGTCTTTTCCGCCTGCAGCATGCGCGAGGTCTTCATCACCCCGGCACCGCCGCGCCATTGGCCCGGTCCGGGCGAGTCCTTGAGGATCTCGCACGTCGTGGTCAGGATCGGATTGGCGCGCTCTTGACCTTCGACGGGTTGCGACATCAGTCCGGTGCCGAAGCAGGCTGTCGTGACGTTGCTGCCGTCCTTGCCATTGCGTCCGCCCCAGCCGCCCGGCAGCCAGTCGTAGAACATGAAGATGGGCTTGTCGGGACTGCGGGCGTCGAGACCGCCCGTGAGCAGGTATTCGAGATTGAAGGCGCAGGCGAGCGCCCGCTCGGGCATCAACTTCGACCACATCTCGTAGATCGAGTTCATGATCTTCTCGAACGGCATCAGGAAGCCCGTGACCGCGATCGGCCACCTGGCATCGACGATTGAGCCCTCGGGAGCGATGATCTCGAAGCAGCGGTAAAAGCCGGAATTGAGCGGCAGGTCCGGGAAGAAGGTCTTCATGCCGGCCGCTACGGCCGAGAACGTCGCACCGAATGCCGAATTGTAGATCGAGCCGATGGTCGGATGACTGCCGGTGAAGTCGTAGATGGCGCGGTCGCCCTTGATCGTCATCTTGATCCTGATCGGGATCATCCCTTCGCCGCCGGCCGGGTCGCGGTCGATAAAGTCGACCGTCTCCCACTCGCCATCGGGCAACGCGGCGATGCGCTGGCGTGCCGAACGCTCGACGTAGTCCTGCACCGCGGCCAATCCGGTCTCGACCGTGTCACGGCCATACTTGTTGACGAGGCGAAGGATCTCACGCTCGCAGACCTGGGTTGCCTGGGTCTGCGCCTGAATGTCCCCGATGATCGAAGCCGGATCACGCGTGTTCGAGGCGATCAGGTGAGCGACGTCCTTGCAGAAGCGGCCCTTGTCGAACAGGCGCACTGGCGTGATGCGCAAGCCCTCGCGGAACATCTCGCGGGCGGCAACGTCAAACGAACCCGGTACACTGCCGCCGACATCAGACCAATGCCCGTTCGATTGGCTGAAGGCGATGATCCTGCCGTCAGCGAATATCGGGCGGATCAGGCGCACGTCGGAGAAGTGCGTGCCGCCGGCATAGGGATCGTTGATGGCAAAGACGTCGCCCTCATTCATGTCGCCCTCGAAGTGGCGCATGACGTCCTGGCATGTGAAGTGCAGCGTGCCGACATGAACGGCGATATCCTGATTGCCTTGCGCGGCGCATTCGCCCATCGCGTCATGCAGGGCGCTCGAGAAGTCGCGGTTGTAGATGACGAACGAGTAGCAGGTTCGCAGGACCTGCTCGCCCATCTGGTCGACGCTCGTGATGAAGGAATTCTTCAGAACTTCGAAGGTCACGGGGTCGAGCACAAGGTCTCCGGCCATCGGTTCACTCCTTCACGCGAATGATGATGTTGAGGTACTTGTCGATCTCCGCGCTGGCGCCGGGCGGCACGACTGTCGTCGCGTCAACCTGCTCGACGATTACGGGGCCCTGAAAACCAAAGCCGCAGGGCAGGTGGTCGCGCTGGTAAACGGGAGTGTCGAGCCCTCTGCCCTCGAACCAAACTCTGCGTATGCCGATCGGCTCGGGAGTTATTCCGGCCGGCTCGTGCACGGCGAATTCGGCCTTGGGGACGATGCCGACCGCCTTCAGGTTGAGGCGGAAGAAGCTGACCGGCGCACTGTCGCGACGGAAATTGTATTCGCGCTTGTGCTCGGCATGGAAGCTTTCGACGAGGTCGGCGATCGCGCCGATGGGGCGCGGCGCGTTGACGGCGAGCGAACGCCACTGACCGCGATACATCATGTCGATCGAGCGCTGGAGAACGATGTCCCGTTGCGCGACGCCTTCGTGGGTAAGCCGGCCGAGTGCTTCCCCTTCCAGCGTGGCGAATTGCGCCTCGATGGCGGCGGAATCGGCCTCCTCGGCGCCGACCATGCAGCTTTGGGAAAAGTCGTGCTGCATGTCGACCAGCAGGCAGCCGAGCGCCGAGGTGACACCTGGATTGGGCGGCACGATCACGACGGGGATCGAGAGTTCACGCGCGACGTCGACCCCGTGGAGGGCGCCCGCGCCGCCAAACGCGACGAGCGCGAAGTCACGCGGATCGTAGCCGCGGCTGATCGAGATCAAGCGAACCGCATCCGACATGTTCGCGTTGGCGACCTTGAGGATGGCGTCCGCGGCCTCGTGCAGGCCAAGGCCGAACGGTTTTGCGACGCCCTCCTCGACCGCTCGGCGGGCGAGTGCCGGGTCGAGCATCACCTTGCCGCCGGCGAGGCTCGTGCCGAGACGACCCAGCGTGACGTTGGCGTCCGTATTGGTCGGCTGCGGATTGCCGTTGCCATAGCAAGCCGGACCCGGATAGGCGCCGGCCGATTGCGGGCCATTGCGGAGCGAGCCGGCGGGATCGGTCCAGGCAAGCGATCCTCCGCCCGCGCCGATGGTGAGCACCTCGATGGAAGGGAAACGGATCGGATAACCGAATTCGATGTACCAGTCCTTGGTGATGCGCGACTGGCCCTCATAGGCGAGGGAGACATCGGTCGACGTGCCACCCATGTCGAGGCCGATCGAGTTGGGAAAGCCGCACAGGCCGGCGATATAGCGGCTGGCGATGGCGCCGGCGGCAATACCGGAGCCGGCGAGGCGGGCGGCAAAATCCTTGACGCTCGCCGGCGTCATGACGCCGCCGCCGCTATGCAGCAGCAGCAGGTCGCGGGTGTAACCCTCGCTCGCGAGACGCTCGCCGAGCCTGCTCGTGTAGCTGACGACGACCGGGCTCACGACCGCATTGGCGACCGTCGTGGAAAATCGCTCGTGCTCGAAGATCTCGGGAAGCACCTGTGAGGACGTCGACACCGGGATGTCGGGCATCGCTTCGACCAGGATGTCGCGCATGGCGCGCTCGTTCTCGCCGTTGAGGTAGGCGTTCATGAAGCAGACCGCGACGGCGGCGACGCCGCGGCGCTTCAGGATGCGCGCGACTTCGCGCGCTGCCGCAACATCGAGTGGCTCGATCACTCTGCCACTGGCATCCACGCGCTCGGCTACGGTCAGCCGATCCCGCCGCGGCACATACGGCTTGACGACATC
>WNGQ01004964.1_pt1 | contig 13115 bp, 9 predicted proteins | sample 5407661 | NCBI WGS metagenome assembly WNGQ01 (sample SAMN13153382, study PRJNA577476) | soil metagenome | isolation source: 60 cm soil or saprolite under Garry oak tree replicate 2 | place: USA:California | collected 2016-06-15
GATACTTCTCGATCGCGGCGAGCGACGAAATCATCAGGATGCAGCCGGCCCGCTGGTCCCTCATCACCGGGACCACGTGCTTGCAGGCCATCACCGCGCCGCGCAGATTGACGGCGACGATGTTGTCGAAGGCGCCCTCGGTCAGCTCGAGCAGCGGCGCGTCACCGCCGCCGATGCTGACCCCGACGTTGTAATGCAGGACGTCGATCCGCCCCCAGCGCTTCTTCGCTTCGGCGATCATCGCCGCCATCGCCGATTCCCGGGTGACGTCCGCCTCGAAGGCGAAACAATCGCCGCCTGCGTGCCGCACCATCGCCGCGGTTTCTTCCGCCAGCCCGAGCTCGCGATCCACCGCCATGACCTTCGCGCCTTCCTGCGCGAACCGCAGCGCGGTGGCGCGGCCGTTGCCCATGCCGGTGCCCGGGCCCTGCCCGGCGCCGACGATGATTGCAGTTTTTGATTCAAGTCGCATGTTGGGCCACGATGAAAAATCGTCGAAAGGGAAACAGCGTGCGTCCCGTCTGCTTCAGGTTTGTACTTTCGCGCCCCACCCCGCTTCTCGCGCCATCTCCGTCATTCCTTTGGCGCGCGATATCGCTAGCCGCGGCGGCCACCAGCGCGGGCGGAATCGTACCACTGCGTCGGCCAGACGGTTAAACTGCCGGCAATTGGCTACACCATCGGGATGTCCATGGCGTCCTCTTTCAAGCGCGGAGAGTCCGTATGAAGCCATCAATCTTGCTGCGAATCGCGTCGATCATCACCTTGCTCTACTTTGCCGGGCACACTGCGGGAATGCCGTGGACTCCTGCGGCGGGGCCCGGAGAATTGCCCGTCATTGAAGCGATGAAGACCCATCGCTTCGAAACGGAAGGATCCGCGAGAACGTATTGGGATTTCTACTTTGGGTTCGGCGTGATCATCAGCGCCTTTTTGCTGGTGCAGGCAGTGGTGCTCTGGCAGCTCGGCTCGTTGGCAAGAACCGGCACCGCGCAGATTCGCCCGATCGTTGCCTCCTTTCTTATTGCATTCGTCGTCAACGCGATCCTCGCCTGGATGTTTTTCTTCGCCGTCCCGGCCGTGATGGCGGTGGCCATTGCAATATGCCTGGGGTTGGCGTTCCATGCGGCGGGCTGAAGGGGCAAAATGCCCCGGCCGCTATGCCTAGGTGTCGCTCTGCGAGCGACACCTTCTAGCATAAGGTCGTTCGTCAACACCAGACAGCTTTCTCGACGGCAGGAGTTTCAGCCCCACACGCAAGGCGAAGAAATAGCGCATGCGTGTAGCCGAGTTGTACCCGCAACAACTGAAGTTTATGAAGGTCCGCGTCGTCACTCTCGTTTGACGTCGACTTCTTAACCTCGATTACCAAAAGATTCTCTGGCTTCGTTCGGTGATGCACGATGATGTCCGGAAAGACACGACTCCCATTTGTGGTGTTGGGGTCATCTTCACCTCCTAGCTGATGAATGATCTTCTTCTGCTCAAAGCCTTTGCGGTTGTACTCGCAATCGACATCCCAATCAGGGAATACAGGGGTGAGATGGACCGCGAGCCGATGGGTGAGAGATCGTTCATTTGCGTCCACTTTGAATAGGAGGGCGTCGGCCTCGAGGAGGACAGCAAGTGCGCCCCGAACCCGGGCGGCGACGTTAGCGTCCGGCGCGTTTGGAATCACCAGGTCTTCCGACGGCATGAGCTTCCTTACTTCGAACTAGCAATAAACTGCAATCTGGCCATGCTGGAACTACATCTGAGTATATGCAACCATTTAAGTTTTTTGCGGTGGTGTGACGACCTGAGGTACATCGCGCTATCACTTTCGCGTCTCGCTGCGCTTCACAGACGCGGGCTTGACTGAATCGGATGGCAATTGATCCGTGAGCGTTTCCTTGAGCTTGTCTACGTCTTTAGCAAGCTCATTTACCAACTCCAAACGAGCGCGGCGTAGTTCGCCATAATCAGTCGCGACGGCCGTTCGCGACCTTTTGCCCCTTTCCGATCCCTGAGAGGAAGAGCTGAATAACTTATAGATGCCTTCGATTGCTTCTAGAAACTCCTTCTCCTCGGCATCGAGCAGTGCGACAGCCGCAGGATCCGACGAGGCCTTTCGCTCGGGCAGCAGATCGATGAGCGCAAAGAGCGCGAGGCTGCTTGCCGCACTAAAGACTTCGAGCGTTAAGTCGAGGCTCCCAGCTTTGCTCAGGTGGTGGCGAGTTCTGAATTGATTCGGTTGCGGATGGATTACAGCCAGAACATCAGCGGCTTTTCGATACTGTGACAGAGGGTATGCGGTACCACGAAGTTGCTGCCGATGCTCCCAAATTTTCAAGATGACCGACGTCGCCCGCTCTTCCGCGGCCCTGCGCTCCGAGGTATTACGACACTTTTCGACCTTTGCTAGAAGTTCTGCCAGGTGGTGCGCCATCCACCGTCCCAACGTGTCCACGCCGTTTTCCAGGTCTAGCTCGCGGACTAGGTGTTGCCCAAGCGCCAGCACGTCCTTCGGCGGCTTCAATGGTGCCATCCCTTCGTAGGACGAAGACTCGGTCGTATTGGGCCTCCGTAAGCGCTTGCGAATCGTCGTTTTCGTAGCCATGGCTATCCTTTGTCCGACGGGTTACTTCCACCTCGATAATGAGATCCATGTTTTTCGCCTTGAGGTACTTCTGAATGGCTGATCGTGTAGCCGCCAGACGATAACCGTCTGATCGGACGGAATCAGACTTGTACCGCAACGCCTCGTCCGACATGTCATCGCTCCACGCTACGTATCGAAACTGATCAACCGCTGACGTGCCAATCCACCGCATGGAGTCTTCTGGATCTAGTTGCAACCGGAGCACTTTCTGAACATCGGCACCCGGATATACGGATATGGCTCCAACTTCCCGTCGCCATACGTCGCGACGATCTAATCCATCATCTCCTTCCCGGTGTCGTAACCAGCCCTTTAGCCTGTATGGCGAGCAATCGATCTCCAGCTCGTCATCTTCGTTCGGAATCTTGTAGTCCCAGGCATTCCCAACAGTTTGCAGTGCGCGTAAGAGCGCGGGAGCCGTCTCAGAAGAAACTAACGCACTCGACAAGTGGAGCGTCGCCCGCTTCTCGCCTTCCCTCGACGTGACATAGCTCGCAACGACAAGTTCGTCTACGAATTCGTCGATCCCGGTTTCCTGCAACAGCGAATCGCCATCCACGGCTTCCAACCACTTTGCAGAATCCAAGTGCTGCGAGAACCATAGGCGCTTGACCAATGGTTTTAGGCTCCTCAGGTCTGACAGCCATTGCTCGGGCTGCGTCAATCCGATTCGCAAAGACCAATAGCTCCAGGAACCATACGAATCGTCTTTGGTCTTGACGAGAGGCCGGGCACGAAGCAACTCGCCGACAACACACCACATGGCATGCCACTCAAGGTGCGTGTGGGCGCGCTCGATAGTGGGCAGGGAGCCGTGACTGTGGGAGGTTCCGTAGGGATCTCTAGAGAATCGATACTGCCTCGGTTCCTTTGCCCACTGCCAGACCTCGGTACTGCCTTGCCATTTGTCAACGATCCAAGCTTCTGCCTTGTCCAAGAACTCCTCGCCGCTAACATCCACGAACATCTCGAGCGGTTGACTGTACCAATATGGCAGAGTATCCAATGAGTCGAAATGAAATCGTCGCGTTTCCTCTTGCGCTGTCCACTCACGAAAGCCACGGAACGTCTCTCTTGCACCCTCCGCACGCTCCTTAGCCTTAAGCCGGGGAGTGTTGACACGCGCCAGAGTGGCGGCGTCGCTTCGCCTCAGCTTCAGCACTCCTGCTCGAGCCAAGGTTTCCGATGCTTCCTTCGCGAAGTGGCAGAACAATAAATGCGGAAATGATGTGTCGAGCGCCGTCGATAGCAAAAGCGACGCGTGTGCCTTCAATACGACTGGGTTCTCGCGAGCAATCCTGTTGGCTGCGATCAATAGCCACAACTTCGCGGCAATCCAATAGAATGGCGCCCTCGGATCCCTGAAAGAACCTTCCACCTTTCTGTCCCATTGCGCGAATGCGCTCTCAATCAATTCATGGCGCCCAAGTCGCGCAGCAATGCGCAATCCGTTAGCTGCTGACCACCGTAGCCGAAGGTCAACGTCACCAAGGTAGGAATAGAGAAAACGCCCAAGCGCGGCGCGCACTAATTTAGGCATGTCCGGCGCAGAGAACCGTGCTTGGTCACCACTGATTTCGCTAGATTGATGTCGCAGATGTCTATCGAGGACAGAAGCGGCTTCAGCCGATGAGACATAACGGGCTACCAAACCAAGCATCTCGTAGACTGATCGAGCGTCCCACCGATGCGCGTGCTGCTCAAGGCCTGCCAAGATCGTCTCACAGATATTAGCGTCAGGCAGGTTACTCACTTCAAGCAAGCGCGGCAGCGAAGACTTCCCGGTCAAGAACGAGCTTGAGAACGAAGGCAGCTGCTCAATCAGGATTGACGGAAGTCTATCTATGCACCATTGAGCGATCGCTGGCGAGGTTGGCTTCCAATCTAGAATGCAAGACGAGATGGCGCCCGCGTATTCATAACCGTAAACTTCGCTGAGCATGCGTTGGCTCAATGCTTCTATGTGCGCTCGCCGGTCCGCGGGTTGTACGCTACGGCGCATCTCGCGAAGTATTTCAGTCGTGCTGATGAACTTCTCTTTGCTTCGGGCATCCGCGACAATCGCTGAAACAGTTTCCCGTATCTCCGCTTCCGACACGTATCTTTGCTGAGTAGCCTGCACCGCCGATCGGATGTGCAGGGTGTCTGCGCTTTCTTGGATTGCGTCCGGGGGCGGATCGTTAGGGCGTACCGTCGAATCCCGCGCTCGAACATCATCGATGAACTTGATCAGCGAGCGGGCGCGCAGCAGCCACGGCGTTGATTGCTCTGGAGGACTTGCGTCTGCCACTGATCGAACCTCAGATAAGCCGCTCTCACCATCGACGCTTAAGACGACCAACCTGGACAACTCTTCAACGATCGAGGTCCTTGTGTTGCTCTGACCAGAGCACCGCAAATCGGCCTCAATGGGATCCAAGATGTTGCTGTCGATGCTATCAATCAGGGGCAACATCGGCAGCACTAAGCCGCTGTCTAAGGCTCCTGATCTCAGCCCAGACGCAATCAAGTCAGGAAGAAGTCTGTTTCGCGCTACGACTCCGGCGTCCTCCCAGCGGCCCACCGCAGCCAAAGCTACAGAGCAATCTAGGGTCGTCAGTGTTCTTGCAACCGCTTCCCAAGGGAAATGGTCGTAGTCGCCCAAATAGCTCCAGGTCTCCGCAGTCAGGTCAGCCGCAGTGCACGCCGCAACGCGCCTCGCCTGCAAATCCAGTGCGGGAGTGGCCTTTTTTGCAAGCGGCTCAAGCATCTCAAGGCCGAACATGGCTTCGACGTCAACATCCTCGAGAACCGCGGTTGCCTTCGCAAACAGGCTGGCAGCATCGTCTGGGCTTATGACGGACAACAGCCGAGCCAAGTCGATCAGGCGCTCTGCCCGCTCTGTCGCAGGCGCTCGCACAGCCGACACAGCGCCGGCGTGAGTGATGGCTCTTGCGAGGATGATTGGGCGCGCTGCCTCGCTGTGACACAGCAGATGCAGCATGCTCAGCTCACGAGGCGACAGGCTGCCATCACGCATGTTGGTCGCCTTGCATGCCAGCTCGGCCAGCGCGGCTCCGTCAACATCCGGCACATGCAACAACGACGCCAGCGACTTTCCAATGCGATCCCGCATTGACGCCAGATTGTGGTCGTCGCGCAGTCTGTAATCGCCTTTGCCAAAACTTGCCACCGATTGTTCCAGCAACTGGAACTGTTGGTCCCTGGCCGAGGTTTCCATCAGATAAGCCGCGCGAGCGTTGTAAACGGGAATTACGTTGCTCACGAATCTTTCGAGACTCTCCCGCATTTCATCGTCGCTACGCTTCTGTCTCTTTTCCTGCGGGGTTACTGGCTCTGGTGGAGCCGGATCCGGCGGACAGAGGAAGGAAGAAACATTGGCGCTTCGCCCAACTGATCGCTCCAATATGGTGTGGGCCCGCAGAGTCACGTCTAAGAGGTTGTAGTCGCTCGTATGGAGCTTGTCGGTACGCCTCCATGAAGCGTCTGCCAGCATTTCCAGGAATTGGCGCACGCCCGATATCGATCCTGTTCGCGCAACAACCAACTCGGCTGCGACCAGCAGCCACTCGAGATTCTCTGATTGTGTGCCAGGCTGCCTGAGATTCTGACGCAACTGCTCGGGCTTTAACCATCCTCGCCGAAGCCATCTTGAGAGATTGCGCTGCACCACAATGACATCGACAGGTCGGCCAGCTAGTGCAAGCGGAACTCGAACGAATACATCCCATAAGGGCCGTTGTGTTAATCGGCCTAAGCAGGCTTCTACCAGCCCAACGTCGCCGGAAGAAAGCAACCTACGCGCGATTGTCAGAATGACAGCCGGCATGAGGGTCTTTGGGGTCCAACGCCGTAGAGCGGTGATGCCTTCGTCTGGGCCAGCGATGCGCAGTATCGCTTCCCCCTCTACGCTCACATCGCTGCCGTCGAGTTCCCACTTGCGTGCGCTCTGCTTATCGTGGCGCCGCTGCATGTATGTACTGAACCAAGCCCGAAACTGCCTGCGATAGTCGCGGGCGCGTACTCGCTCCCCCTTCAGCGCGCTGTCAAGCATCAGATGACAGAGGGCTCGTCCATGCAGCCCAACCTCAGCCGTTTCGAACAAGACCGTCTTGCGCAGACTGGCTTGCGCAAACCGCGCTGCCAAGTCGATATTCTTCGTGAGCATTGACCGGACCGCTGCATCGGTCTTGAGTGCGTGTGCGCCTCGCAATAGCACGAGGATCGAATCGGGCTTTTGACCGGCTTGCCTAGCGACGCGCATCGCCAACTTGAGGCGATGCAGCTGCACTTCACGCCTTCGCACGGGGTCTTGGACGGCCTTGGGTTCTGGATGGTCCTGTGCAAGTCGGAGTAGGTCAGCGTTGGCGCCCGCGTCTAGAAGAGAAGACGCCACGTGCTCCGCGGCATAGGGGTCGGATTGGTGTCGGCTCAGGAAATAGGTTGCCGCCCCTTTACGGACTTCCGCTAGCGCATCTTGCGCGTGTTCCCGGATAAAAGCTTCGAAGTCCTCGTCGTTAAAGCTGATATATCCTTTGTCCTCGCGCAGCATCGGTGCGAGGTCAGAGCACAGATCGCGAATGCGCAACTCGCTCAAGCCCAAGATGGCTCCCAGGTCGCCAAGCGGAATCGGTCGTGGCAGAGCAACCAAGCCGGCACACACTTTGCCAAACTCAACGGAGTCGCCTGTCTTGCGAATCGCCTCCTCGACGCGCGCCGCAAATATCAGCGGGAGGTCCTTGCCACTCGGCCGAAGGTAGTCGATAGCCCGCGTCGGCGTGCCACCCGCGTAGTCGAACGCGTACTTCATTACCCGCGGATTGCCCCCCGACAGAAAGTGCAAATCCTCAATCCACTGGTCTGAGGCATCCTTCCAATGGAAGCGAACGAACTGCACAGCTTCAGGCAGCGTGAAGTTCTCCAATGGCACGCTCTCGAACGAGTCCGGTAACTTTAACGTGTCGCGCCGACCAGTTCGCGCCGAGATCACCAGTCGTACGTTCTCAGGCAAATCGCCCAGCGTGAGAAAGTCGTGCACGAAGCTGCGCTCCAGCGGCACCCTGGTCTCCGCTGCGGTCACGGAGTTGTCCGCTGCATCGACGGCGATGACCAACAGTGCCTCGTCGCTCCGCGCATGGACAATCGACGCAGCCCGCTGCAGGCGCAACTTGAACTCGCGCACGTAGTCCGTCGCGGGGGATGCAGAAATCAACATTGGCGCACCGATGCGTGCTGACAGTTCGTTGCTCAGGTGCAGGAACGCATGTCTTGGCAGATGCCTCTGCCCGTCCGAGTCGAGATAGCGACCGGCGCCATAGCAGTCGAAGGTAATCATCTCCGACGCTGGGGGCAGTTCGGCCCTAACCTCCTGTAGCGCAGTTGTCTTGCCGCATCCGCTAGACCCATGAAGGCAAATCCGTTGATGAGGTTGGCGGAGCAGCTTGAGGATTTCCTGAACTGCGCCTCGAGGCACAATTCTTTCAACTCGTTTGAGCTGCGAAGGGCACGGCAGGAGCGCTTCCGGATCGCCAGCGAACATTGCATTCACGATCACCGCCTTGGTGATCGGCGATGACTCGCCATCGGGCAACATCCGGCTGTACACGGCATTCCGCAGCTCAAGCATGGCCGGTCGGGTGTCAGACGCTGCCACCGCGGCAATCGCTTCGATGACTCGCTCTTGCACGGAAAAGCGAGATGGTCCCTGACAATCGCTGAAGTCAAGAGCGTCGGCAAACTGATGGAATTTAGGCTCTGTCAAACCGCTGGCGGTGCGCATGTGTTCCCACGCGTCTCTGCTTGCTTTGGTCTGCTTGGAAAGCGCCTGGCTAAGCCCTGCCTTGATCGCTGTTAATACGTTCTGATGGACAGGCTGATTGCTGACGAGCTTGACGACGACGCTCAGCTGGCTACTCCGCGAAGTCAGGCGCAGCACCTCTGCGTGAGCCTTCGCGAGCCGCGCCATCACCGAATTGTTGCCAATCTTGTTGGTTGTCCGGCATAGACGTGCCACCGTCCACGACTGGGACGGCGAGGCCGTCGAATACTTCAGTTGAGCGATTTCTACCCGATTTGCTGACGCCAGCGATTCGCCGCCGTAGAAGAGAGCAACATCCACTCCCTCCCATGCGCCACGTTCTGCCGCGGCTTGGTCTTCGGCGAGCAATCCTTCGACGGTCACCGCAGTCAGGTCCGACGTTGGATCTAGAACGCGCAATGCGTGCTGGAGCGCCCACAGGACGTGGAAGTCGTCCCCTGCATTCGAGGCCTTAGCCCCACGTAAGTCAGCTATCCTCATCCCTCACAACGCCGTAGCCTCGATGGCCTAGGTGCTGTCGTCGTTCAACATGTTACAGCCATTCCTTCTCAGCGTATAAGAGATCTCAACCGATCCAGTGTTGGCGCACGGTGTTCCTCGTCGTAATGCAAGAACGATAAATACCTAAGGGAATAAGAAGGGGACAAAGAGAAAAGACCACGTTTCTTCCTTTCTTTCTTCAAGCTCGCTCACAAACCGTGGTACGTCCCTTTATTATTCTTCATGCCAAGTAGTGGAGACTGCCTACAGCTTCTAGGTCAATTGCGTCAGGAATTAAGTCGAAACTTTTACCAAATACCGTGAAATGTCCGTACAGAAATGCGCTTTCGTCGATTTCTTCGCGTCCCCTGTCATCCCACGTGCGGAAGTCAATTGGAATGCCATCGGTGCTCAACGTCGCATTGGGAATCGGTTTCAGCTGGTTGTGTTGCCAATCAAAGAAGGCTGTTCCCCTCCATCCGATAGTCTTTGATTTGCGCTCGCACGCTCTTAGGGCGTGAAAGGTTATGCCCGTGCATAACCGCTCTTGGCCCCCAGCAGTGACTAGTTGTGGAGTGCCGAACACAACCTGAATATTGACAATCCAGCCCTCCGCAACGTCTTCCGCATGGTTTCGAATGAGATAGTTCTTAAACCAGTCCAGCACGTTCTTTCCGTTGATGCTTACATCTTCGACCTCGTATTTGACCGGCGCAGGCGGTACCTCGGCGAAATGGAGTTCCATCGCGACTCGCTTCCAAAAATAAACATCCGCGTACCACTTCGTGCCGATTTGCGATCGAGTTACGGAATCTTTGCTAGGCAGAAGAGATAGCGTTTGAATGCCGTAGTGCCGTGCCTTATGAATTGCTTTCTTTGTGAAGCCTCGGCTCGAGACGAGCACTTTTATGTTCGCATTGATGTCGTTGCATTTCGTAATGAAGGCCTCTAAGTCTTGAATACCAACATTTCGTCTAAGGTCCTTACATTCCATCACCCCAAGAATTTGCTGCCCCGCGAAAGAACCGCGAATCACCACGTCGAATTGCCGCTGGTGACCTAGACGGTCTGTCAACAAGACATTGTGTGTAACCTTCGAATTCGGATCGAATTGTTGCTGAACTTGCGAGACGAACTTTTCAAATTCGATTCCGGTCTTACCGCGGCCTTTCTTTTTGAGTTTGTTAGAATCCGTCATCGCGGCCTTAGCTGTTGGTTTCTCCGGAAGTCTTCATTTTGCCACGCACACTGCCTAAGGTATGAGGGGGCACGGACGCACCGCTACGATATACCTATGGCAGCCCTCCACTTCAAATCAGTCATAAAAATCCGCGACGGCATCAATCCGTACATCCTCGTAAGCGCCTCGCGCGCAAAATCCATCAAACCCGGTTGGCGCAAGCCGCTTCCGGTTCTCGTGCGCATCAACGGTAAGCCTGCGGAGCCGTGGCGGATCAACATGATGCCGGTCGGCGACGGCGGTTTTTATTTGTACTTGCATGGCGACGTTCGCAAAGCGTCCGGCACAAAGGTCGGCGATCGCGTTCGGGTGGAGGTCGGCTTCGATGCGAGGTATAGGAACGGCCCGCAGCATCCCGTGCCTTCGTGGTTCAAGGCGGCCCTGCGCAAGAATCCGAAAGCCATGAACAATTGGGAAGCGCTGATTCCGAGCCGGAAGAAGGAGATTCTCCGCTATTTCGCGCGGCTGAAATCTCAGGAGGCGCGTGCCCGCAATCTCGAGAGAGCGCTCCACGTGCTCTCGGGCAGGAAGGGACGCTTTATGGCGCGGGCGTGGGATGGTGGAGCGTAGCTCCCGCAGGTCTTGCGTGTGCCGGCCTCCGCCCCCACTTTCTTCCGGTGAAATTCCCGCGCCCCGTCGTTCTCCTGTTCGCTCTTCTGCATGTGTATATCGGCGTGCGGCTTCTTTTGCCGTTCGGCGCGGTCGCGCAGCTCGTGGGCGGGGCCTTGCTCGCGGTGTGTTTCTGGCTCTTGCCCAAGGGATTCCGGATTCGCGACGATCGCGGCCCGTGGGCGGTGATGCTTCCGTGGCTCACGATGGGTTTCTTCTCGTACCTGCTGGTCCTGACGGTGGCTCGCGACGTGAGCCTGATCGCGTCCGCCCTCGAGCTGTCCCAGGAAGCCCACGAGTCCTGGATCCGCATCTCGGCGATCGGCGTCATGGCGCTCACGCCAGCCATTACGCTCGTCGGTTTCTTCATGGCACGCAGGGTCGCACCGGTGGTGGACGTGGAAGTGCCGCTCGCCGGTCTTCCCAAAGAGCTGGAGGGCTTCACCATCGCCCAGATCAGCGACATCCATATCGGGCAGACGATCAAGCGGAATTTCGTAGCCGCGATCGTCGATCGGGTCAATCGCCTGCAGGCCGACATGGTCGCGATCACCGGCGATGTCGTCGACGGCAGCGTGCAGGACCTCGCGCACCACACCGAGCCGCTCGCGCGGCTCGAGTCCCGGCACGGGACCTATTTCGTCACAGGCAACCACGAGTACTACTCGGGCGTCCACGCGTGGATCCGCGAGCTCGAGCGCCTGGGCGCGCGAGTGCTGATGAACGAGCACGTCGTCCTGGATCACGACGGGGCGGCGTTGACGGTGGCGGGCGTCACGGACTACTCCGCCCACCATTACGATCCGTCGCACAAGAGCGATCCTCACGCGGCGGCGAAAGGGGCGCCTGAGCACGCGCCGAAGGTGCTGCTCGCCCACCAGCCGCGCTCCGCTCCTTTCGCGGAAGCCGCCGGCTACCAGCTGCAGCTCTCCGGGCACACGCACGGCGGGCAGTTCTGGCCGTGGAATTTTCTGGTGCGCCTGCAGCAGCCGTTCATCGCGGGGCTGAATCGCCTCGGCCGCATGTGGGTCTACACTAGTCGCGGCACGGGGTATTGGGGACCGCCGATGCGATTCGGGATTCCTTCGGAGATCACGCTCATTCGCTTGGTCAGTGAAAAGGGTCGGGCGAGCGCCGGACATTGACTTGCCGCGTCCTGGAATGTACATTCCATGTGTACATTCAGGAGTATCCGATGAAAGACGTCAAAGTCACCGTGCTGCGGCAGAGACTCCCCGAGTACATGGCCCGCGTTCGGCGCGGAGAGCGCGTCCGGGTCACTTCGCGCGGACAGGTGATCGCCGAGATCGCGCCCCCCTCTGCCGCGAAGGACGACGCGGAGGCCGCCCGCAAGCGCCTGCGCGGGAGCGTGCGGCGCTACGAGCGCCCCCTCGATCCGGTGATCGATCCGGGAGAGTGGGACGCGAACCGGTGATCCTGCTCGACACCCACGCGCTCGTCTGGTGGGCCGCCGATGCGGCGCGGCTGTCGGCCCGGGCGAAACGGGCGATCCGCAGCGCCTTGCGCGAGGGACACGTCGTCGCCTCGGCGATCAGTCTGTTCGAGATCGCGACCGCAATCCGCCGCGGAAGACTCGTGCTCGCGGTGCCTTCGGAGCAGTGGCTCGCCGACGTACGTCTCTTGCCGGAGCTGCGCTTCGAGCCGGTGAGCGCGGAGATCGCGGAGGTCGCGGGTTCTTTCGACGGGGCGGTTCCCGGCGATCCCGCCGACCGAATCATCGCGGCCACCGCCATCGCCTTGGGCTTGAAGCTCATCACCGCGGACAAGCAACTGCGTCGCGCGCCGCGCTTACAAACGGTGTGGTAGAAATTCGGCGAATAGGAGACTCCCTCATGCTCATCGTCAAATGGTTCGTCATCGCGGTCCTGCTGCTGGTCGTCGTGGCGGTTGCTGCAGGTCAATTCGGCTTCCTGCAAGGCACGGCGCCCGCCGACCTGGGCGTGCGCGACGGCAAGCTGAAACCTCCGTCCATGACCGAGAACAGCGTCACGAGCCAGGCCGCGCTGTACCCCGATCACCCGCAGCGCAAATACGCGGACATCGCTCCGCTCGCGCTGAAAGGCGACGGCCCGGCCACGCTCGCCAGGATCAAGGCCATCGTGGAGGGCATGGACGGCGCCAAGGTGGTGAAAAGCGAGCCCGGCTACCTCTACGCGCAGTTCACCACCAAGCTGATGAAGTACGTGGACGACGTGGAGTTCTGGTTCGACCCGGCGGCGAACGCGATCCAGGTGCGCTCGGCCTCGCGCGTGGGCCGCGGAGACATGGGCGTCAACCGCAAGCGCATCGAGGCGGTGCGCTCGGCG
>WNGQ01022992.1_pt1 | contig 13109 bp, 18 predicted proteins | sample 5407661 | NCBI WGS metagenome assembly WNGQ01 (sample SAMN13153382, study PRJNA577476) | soil metagenome | isolation source: 60 cm soil or saprolite under Garry oak tree replicate 2 | place: USA:California | collected 2016-06-15
TCCCGATGGGCACCGAGATCGAAATACCGAATCATAAACTGAAATGGGACAAATCGAATCCCACTGGACATGGTATCCTGTTCTTGAGCAGGGCCGGTTACGTGTTTTGTTATGTTCAGCCCGGGGGTGTCTGATTAATTTGATGTCGCGCCCAGCGGTGGGCTTCGTCGGTTAACCGCCGGGCGCTTGCTCAAATGGCGAGCAGGTTGGTCATCGCAAAGGGGCCCATATCGCAGTGAGGGAATCAAGGCGCATCCTTCGGCGGAAGAATCGGAACCGGCAGTGGCGCGAACTCGATGTTGCCGGCTTCGCCGGTCAGGAACGACAGATCGAGCGGACCGCCGCCGGTCGGATCGCCGCCTGGCGCCGCTGAGGGACGCAGCGTCGAGACGTCGGAGGGACCTTCGGGCGCAGCCTGTCCATTGCCCGATCCGAAATCGGCCGCGCGTCCGCCCTGCGGGTGGCCTTTCAGGATTTCGTCGCGCGCGGCCTGCACCTTGGCGGCGAGCGTTGCCGAATAGGGCAGCTTGTGGGAGCGGGGCTGACCGTTCGGAAGATTCGCGGCGTCGAGTTCCTCGACCCAGATATGCACCGCGCCAGGATCCCGATCGAGCGGGTTCGGCTCGACGATTCGGGCCCAGAGCAACTGGAACTGCGGGGGCAATGGCGCGGTCGCCGACCATCCGAGCAGGCCTTCGATGCGGAAGAACGCCACGCAGTAATAGGCGCTGGTGACGAGCACCATGACAATCTTGAGCGGCCAGGGAATGCGGGCACGCAGCGCAATAATGAGCAGCAGCGCCGCCAGCAACGCGAAGGCAATCGACAGACCGAGAATCTCCTTCTGCAGCTCCATGGCCGTCAGCCACCGTTGCGGCGCGGATTGCGCAGTGTCTGCAGAAGCGACTTCTCGTGGTTGTTGACGTCGACGATGGCGCCGCCGCCGTCAATGGCGAAGCGGACGGCGGTACGCTCGGTGCCCGCGCTTTCCAGCATTATCGTGCCGTAGTGGACGACCTGAACCGTCGGGTTGAGCTTTTCGACCTTCACCGAAACGGGTACCGGCTCGTGGCCCATCGCGACGAAGTGATAGACGTTGACGGTGTATTCGCCGGCGACGATTCCGCGGATACTAACTGTTTCCTGGCGGATCGGCGACAGCACCTTGCGTCCGTTGACCAGGATGAAATCATTGGCGCCGCCACGGTCGTCGCGATCGAGCAGCATGAATCCGGCTTCGCGCCGACGATACCAGACCATATTGCCGATCGGGTCCTGCACGAACATGTCGAAATCGTCGGGATGCTGGTCGGGCCAACTCATCGTGACCAGAAATTCGGCCTTGCTGTCGATCTTGCCGTCCTTTGCCTCGGGCGCGATCGCAAGCAGCGCGATGAAAAACAGAAAGGCAAGAACCTGCAGCGCCTTGAACAACATGACCGCGAAGGGATCGAATGGCTCTTCCTGCGGCATCAGCTCGAACTCGTCGATCATTCCGCCGCTCCGGGCTGACCTTCGAGAATCGAAACCACGCGGACTTCCGTCAGGCCGACCGCATAGGCAAACAGCTTCGCGGTCGCGTCGTCGAGCATGTAGTATTGGATCCTGACCAGGATCGAGCCGACGAGACCCGCGAGCGTGGTGTACATGGCCACCGCCATGCCGTCGCTCATCAGGTTCATTGATGACCGGATGGTTCCGCGATCGCTGGGGTCGAGCCCCGCGATTGGCGCCAGCATCATGATGAAACCGATGATGGTGCCGAGCAGGCCGAGCTTCATCAGCGTGTCGCTGGCGAAAGCGCCGAACTGGTTGGAACCGCGCAGTCGCCCTGCAAGCCCGCGCAGCAGCAGCGTCTGGTCGAGCTTCCGCGGACCCTGCAGGCGCGCCTTGACAGCAAGATCGTGGATGTGCGCCGAGACCAGGCCGGGCGGCAGCCTGCCAGCGCCGTCGACGACGACCGTATCACCGTCAAGATCAAGGCCGCCCGATCCAGCTTCGATCATCGCGCCGCCACGGCGGGCCGCATCGCCCTCGCGAGAGATCATGATCGTGCGCCACAGGCAATGCATCGACGCGGCGACGTAAAGCAGCGCGATCACGGACGATAGATAAGTGCGATCGCCCGCCACCATCTGGCGGATCAGCCCGAAACGCCACAGCAGGACAAAAGCAAAAACACAGAGCCCGGTGAAGACCAGCCATCGCAACAGAGGGCCGCGGTCACCGAAAGAATCGAGATTGACTTGCGCTGTTCGCATTCGATCACCTCGACACCCGACCCTGTAAGCCGGGCCGTTAGCGTACAACGTTCCAACTTCCGTGCGGGGACGCAAATTATGCAACCGAATTCTCGCGATTGCCACGGTTTCCTTTGAACCCGCGTCGAGCGAACGGCCGTTGACAAAGGGCGGACCAGTTTTTCTTTTGGTGAAGGAAGGGAGGAGCGGCGTGCGCGCCGGCATACTCAACACGCGCTGTTGGATGCGGCCGTTGTCAGAAAAGTAATCGTCGCTGGCGCAAATATCAGAGCGCCGGCCGTCGTCCGGACGCCCGGGATAAGTGGCAGATCACCCTGGGCGCTCAGGCCAAGCGCATGGCCGTTCAGCCGCACATTGATGTCCTGTAGATTAGCCGCATCCAGCGTATAACGCTGCGAAGCGTCGGGAAGCGTCAGCGAACGCGGCATATCGCGGCTGGCATTGATCACCAATAGCGCAACGCCGCCCGGCGTTCCGCGCTGGCAATGGGCATAGACATGAAGGCCGGCTTCAATCGGCATACCCGGATCGAGCACGATGTTTCCCATTAGTTTTCGCCACAGCAATGCGCCCCAATAGTTGGGCCGTGGCGTCAGCGTTTTCTCATCGAGCAGGCCGTAATCGCTTGCCGCCAGCGTATTGTGCATCACGACCTGAACGCCGCTTTTTGCCAAACGCCCAAGCTGATCGAGGTATCTGAACGTATCCAGGAATGTGGCGGCCCACCGGTTGCCGCCGCATGCCGCTTCCGCCGTTTCGGTCAGCCAGATCGGCTTGCCGGGTTCGAACTTGTCGCGGAGCGCAAGGTAGAAGGTCAGAACCTGCTCCGTCCGGGAGAGCCACGTTTCGGAAAGCGCCGCCTCGGGCGCGCCGGTTCCGCGGCACCGCTCCGACAGCGCGCCGTAGTGATGGTAGGAAACCACATCCACCCCGGAGCTGGCGACGAGTTCGGATGCGGCGTTCGTCACGCCAACCGTACCGGGGCCGAGGATCATGATGTCGGGATATTGCTGCTTCATCAACGAACGGAAAAACTGGAAATCGCGTCGATAGCCGGCGACGTCGTCGCTGGCCGCAGCAGCGCCCATCGCAGCGACGTTCGGCTCGTTCATAAACTCCGCCGCGGCGATACGGCCTCCGACCGAAGCGGTGTAGGCGAGCAAGCCCGAGGCCTGATCCGGCCTCCATACGCCGGCTGCATCGCGGGTGCCCGGGCTGACTGCGAAGGACGTCACGATCTGTGCGCCGACGGCTTGCGAGAAACCGATTGCTCCTAGCCATTGCTGGCGGGTCAGAATTCCGTTGAAGCCACGCGGTGGCATCGACGGCGCGACATCGGAATTTGCAAAATAGGTGGCATTTGCCCAGCTTCCGCTGATGCGGATATAAGCAGGCGCCAACGCCGCGGCGAGCTTTCGCAATCGGTCGTTGGTCAAATCGATCGGCGCGCGGTACGCGTACAAATCCGAATGCGCGTCCGAAGTGCCCGGGCCATAGGGCTTCCAGAATCGTCCGCCGGTCACTTCGACCATTTCAACATTATAGGATTGGAAGCGCTCGTCGACGACGCCAATACGAGCCATGCTCGCAGGCGTGAGCTCGCCGGCATGCGTCCCAGGGCCGTGAAGTGCAATGAACCATGTCGATATCAGGCAGGCCGCGAGTCGTGGGCCGGCCCGCCTGAGCAGACGTCCGCGAATTTTTCGCATCCGGCTGAACAGAAACCGAGCACCGGCACCCTGCGTTTTCCGGGGCACCAGCATCATCCCGTGGGAACATGAGGACAGGTGCCGGACCGCCGCTTGGTGCCCTGCTTGTCGATCGGCACCTTGCAATTGTCGATCCGTTGTTCGTCCATCCACTTTCGGCCGAGCCGTTCTTTGCCGGTGAGCACCGCGGGCGCGTTTAGGGACGCTGCGTTTGGCTCCCGTGCATCATCGGCAGGCGGCCTGTCTTGTGCTGCCGCCGGTAATGCGAGGCAGATCGCGAGTAAAGCGAGTAAAGAGAGAAGGGATGGTCTGTGCAAGGATCTCATAGATGGCCTCATAGAACTTCTGAGCCTGGATACGGTGCGAACGAGAAGGCGCCTGATAAAACTATATCGAGATATGGCGTTCCACCCGGAACCTGGGGCGCAGGGGCCCGTTTCTCTGTGAGTCCTGAGAGAGGATACGCCGAGGACAGACCTAGGGACGGGAAACAAGGAGAGAGAAACCCATGAACACGAAACAACTCATTTTCGCGGGTTGCGCCATTATGGTTATCAGTACCGGAACGGCACTGGCCGGCCCTTGCGACAGCAGCGGCCGAGCCGCAAAGGACGCAGGCGCCGGGCCCACGCCGGGTCATACGGGACAGACGATCGGCGCGAATACGAGCACTGATCAGCATCCGCCGACTGAGACCATGAATCGCGCAACGGGAGACGTTGCGACGTCTTCGCAGGATGCGCAGAAGCAGATGCAGGATGAACCGACTGCAGCGCAGCAAGCTCAGGGCGCCAAGCCTACCGAGCAGATGGCCGATAAAGGCTGTTGAAGCGCCTTTGACAATAACGCCGCCGATTTGGGCTCGAATGCGTGCGGCTCGCTGCGAGCAGGCCAGAGGGGGCGGTAGTCACTATTCTACATCGACGTGCCACCGCGCCGGCCACAATTCGAAGCCTTCAATTTCGCGCAATTCCGGTCCTGGCACGTTGATTTGAATGCTGTGGCCGTCTCGCAGCGCATTGGACCCGAACGCTGTCGCTGCCTCCAAAGCCGCCTCGCTGGAAACAAACCCGCCGATACGTTCGCGGTCGCAAAACAATGCCCACCCAATCGGGGCCTTTACGACATTGTAAACGTGACTTCCCATAGGTCACCCTCGTTATACAATCACCACGCCATACTAAAAACACGCCATACTAAAAAAATGGCAACCGTTCGACGGCACCACTACATCAGGCCGTCAGATGCGAGGCCCGCAACGGGCAATGGAACCTTACGGTTTCCCATCGCATTAACGGGGCGATAGTCAACCATAGCTGGAGGTGGCGGGCGAGCCCCATGCTTCGCGCTCGACCTCGACCAAGAGAAATCCGGAGATCAACGATGATTTCGCGCCGATCTGTTGTTTCGATATTGGCTCTCGCGATGCCGTCCTTCGCGGGCTTGCCGGCCCTGGCAGGTCCCCGCCGCGGCGATCCGATTCGGATGTTCGACACGGATAATGATGGAACGCTCGACCTTGCGGAGGTGAAGAAGGCAGCGTCGGCCTTATTCGCCAGGCTGGACCGCGATCATGATGGCACGCTCGACAAGCGCGAACTGGCCGGGAGGTTGAGAATACCGCTGCGGGAAGGGCGCTCTTGCGGTTGCTCAGATAGGCCGTGAGCCGGAGCTTGCGATCGAGAAAAGCGCCGCAACTTCAGTGCAGCGCACAACCTTAATGTGAACACTTGCACTAGGTACCTGGTGGCCTTACCTTTTACATCGGTGCGAACAACGCACCATAAAGACTTGGGAGACCTGAATGACCTGGAAAACTCCGAAGATTGTTGAAGTGCCGGTCGGCATGGAAATCAACATGTACGCCTGCGCAGCACGCAAATAGCCTTGTTCGATGCGATCTGCCACGGCTCAATTTCCCTGCTGGGAGCCGTGGCAGACGTCCGGCCCGGATTTTCTCCATTCGGGCTTCAAGGCGGTGGCGTTATCCTGACCCGCTACCGTCTTGAATAGCATCCAGATTTCCCCTCAGCCAAGCCCGCTTAAGTATCCGTGCGCCGCGCCTAGACGTCTTTGGTGTGGCAAAAGCAAAACTCCGCGCCGCCATCCGTAAAGTTGGCGAAATCCCCGGCGGCGGCTTGCCCCTGCGGTGATCTGAGGGCAGCTTTAATGGCATTTAGCGAGTCAAAATACAGCGGGGCCACGAAGTGGATTCCGCTTGGTCCGGCGGGAGCTGCGACGGTGCCGGTGCTGATGTTATAATTCATCAGGCCGGGGATTTTCTTGGCGAGTGGTTTTTTGGCGAGTGGTTTCTTGGCGAGTGGAAAGTGGGCCGAAGAATAATGCTTGTCGAAAGCCTCGGTGTTTTTCGGTGTCTTGTAGAGTACGACTAGTTTTGCCAGCCGATCTCTCCTCGCTACCGATTACATGAGCCCGTATGGCTCCGCCTCGGAGCCAACCCGGGATTGTCCTGCGAATCAGGTATTTCGGTGCCTCGCCATTGATCATCGCAGTGTGATAAGGGTTCCTCCTCGGTCACTGATGCTGCCACTTTCCTCCATCAGCGCGCTTCGGAATGTGAATGCCCATTGATGCAAAAGCGCTTTGGACCGCGATCGTGTGTTGGTCGACGCTGCTCCCGAACGGCGTGCAGGCCGAAGGTATCGATACCGAGCACATCTTTGGCTTCATGATCGGTTCTGATGTCGGCAATGCCGGCGAACGCGAATTCCAGAGCCAGACCACCGGAAGCCTCTCCAAGAGCGGGGGCCGTTATCGGGCGATCGGTCAGGAATTCGAGCTGGAATTCGTACCGGTTCGGAATTTTCGGATCGAGATGGGGACAACCTTTGCGTCCCACGACATCAACGGCGTTCCTGATTTCTCCGATCGCCGCCAGTTGGCCTGGCAAGGGGTTTCCGTGGATTTTCGCTATCGATTCCTGGACCGGGAGACGGCTCCGCTCGGCCTGACATTCGCGGTGGAGACTCATGCTGACCGCGTCGACGAGAGCACGGCCGCCATTGTCCGGAATTACGGTACCGGGTTGACGCTGGCGATCGACCGGGAATTGATCCCAAATTTTATCGTCGCGGCTCTCAATTTGACTTATCAGCCGGAATGGACCCGCTCTGTCGGGACGGTATCGGCGGAGCAGGAATCCACCATAGGCGCAGCCTTCGCGGTAATGGCGCAAATGCGGCCTGGCTTCCTGGTCGGCGGCGAGGCGCGCTATTTGCGGAAATATGAGGGGATCGGTCTGGAGGATTTCGCAGGCGAGGCGCTGTTTATCGGGCCGACGGCGTATTTCCAGCTGTCGGAGCGCTCGCGGCTGACGTTAGCCTGGAGCGTTCAGGCGTGGGGGCGTTCGGCGCAACCGGCTTCCGCCCTCGACCTGGTTAATTTCGAACGCCACCAGGCGCGGCTAATATTCGGCGTGAATTTTTAGCCTGAAGGACAGTCCGGAAAAGCCGGTTCTTCACGGGGTCTTGAAACCTCGCTCCGCCGGTTTCGTAGCTGTTTGTGCTATCTATCGACGATTCCAAGGATGTGAGGCATGAATCCTATAGATCTGATCGTAACGGTATGTGCCGTGCTGTCGCCGACCACCTGCGAGGAGACGCATCTGGTTTTCAACTGGAGCGGTTCGCTGCAGCAATGCGTCATGGGCGCGCCGCCCTACATCGCGCAATGGGTGGGCGATCACCCGAAGTGGAACGCGGTGAAGTGGCGCTGCGAATATCCGCACAGCAATGACAAGGCGGATGTACGGGGAGTAACCCCCGCGGGTTGATTGATGATTTGACGCGCTGCGACGATACTACTTGCTGCAGTCCTTCAAGTCCTTGTCGGCGATTGAAAATACCGCGTCGGCCTTGATCTCGATATCTCTTACAAAGCACTGCCTCGAGTTGGGATAGCCGACCCTGGCGTCGTAGCGCCCCGGCTCCACATTGGTAATGCGCAGGCGCTCATCATGATCGACCTCCTTGTCCTTGTCGTTCAGGGTCTGGTTGGCACCCCAAGCGTTCTTGCCGGCCGGAGAGAGCTGGAAGCTGGAAATGGTCGCGGTGGTCAGGTTCCAGAGCCGGATGCCCTTGCCCTGCGCCGCCAGTTGGCTAGTTGCAGCGAGCAGCAAGACCGAGATGGCGACTAGCGCGCGCGTCATGACGAACTCCCTGGATATTTCTTGTTGAACAGAACGAGATCTAACACACGCGCGGCTCGCGCATGAGGCTAATCGGTCAAAGATGAAGACCCTCGATATTTCCGGGGATTAGCCGCACTAGTTCTTTCTTGAGTTCTCTGATTTCGCCTTCGCTGCGCGAAGCGCGAGGCGTATGAATTGGCACTGCCGTAAGAACCCGAGCCGGGCGCGGCGACAACAGGAACAGGCGATCGCCGAGGCGTACCGCATCGTCCAGATCGTGGGTGGCCATCAGTGTGGTCACGGAACCGCTGTTCACCAATGCAGCAATCTGGCTGCGCAGGCGGGCGGCCAGGGCATCATCGAGCGATGCCAGCGGTTCGTCGAGAATGAGAAAATCCGGCTCAACCGCGAATGCCCGGGCCAGCGCAACGCGCCGGGCGAGGCCTAGCGAGAGTTCACCGGGAAAATGGCTGCGGTGCGCGCTCAATTCCAGAACGTCGAGTAGCGCGGAAAGCTTTACTTCATCCGCTTGCGGCGCGGCAAACCGCACGTTTTCTTCGACCGATCGCCAAGGCAGCAGACGCGGTTCCTGAAACACCATGCCAATCCGTGCGTCGGCCGGACGTGCAACCCGGCCCTGATAGTCATGGTCGAGACCAGCGATGATCTTCAGCATGGTGCTTTTGCCGCAGCCGGACGGGCCGACGAATACACCAACCTCTCCTGCGCCGAGCGTAAAGCTGAAATCGGCGAGCACATCGTGCCGTTCGCCGGCCGCGTTGGTGAACGCCTTGCGTGCGATATCGACCTCAAGCTGCACGGGGGCGCCACTTCGATAGCCGGGTTTCGAATGGCTGGATCAGGACGGTTTCAATGACCAGCACCACCGCCGCGAAAGTCAGCGAATAAGCGAGTAAGAGTGGAATGTCGAACAGCTGGAAGGCGACGCCGATCTCGAAGCCAACGCCGTTCGGGCGTCCGAGCAATTCCGCAACCAGGACGATTTTCCAAACCAGAGCAAGACCGGACCGTGCTGCGGCCGCGATGTAGGGAGCCAGTTGCGGTAGAATGACGTGCCGGAATGCCTTTAAGCGTGGGATCGCAAACACGGCCGTCATTTCGTCAAGCGCGGCGTCGAGTGCGCGGGTTCCCTCGCGCACCGTGACGACGGCGACAGGTAGCTTGTTAATGGCGATGGCCGCGATCGCGGCGACTTCCGTCAATCCGGCCCAAATATAGGCCAGCACGATGACGACGAGCGCCGGCAGGTTGAGCAGCAGGATCAGCCAGGGGTCGCCCAGCCGGTCGGCAACTCGCACCCGGCCCATCAGGTAACCGATGGCGGCGCCTGAGGTCATCGCCAACGTGAAGGCGAGGGCGACACGCGCCAAAGTCACGCCGAGATTGAAGAATAGCGCCCCGGAGCTGGCTTCCGCAACAATCGCCGTCAACACCCAGGTGGCAAGAAACGCGATGAAGGACAGGAGACGGAGCATCTCAGTCCCCGGGGATCGCGCGATAGAATGTTCCAGAATCAAGCTCTTGCGCCGGCCCGACAAGTTCTTGGCCCCCGATCGCCGCCAGCACCCGGAACAGAATGCGCGCATCAGCTTCCTCGTCCGCGATCGGGCGGCGGGGAATTCCTTCGCGATAGCGATCGCGGTAGGCGCGCAGGGTCGCCGCGTCGGCGGCGCCCGTCAGCGGCGCGATCTTTTCCCACTCCGCGTCCGAGGTCGCCAAAATCTCCTTGGCCTCGCGGGTCATCGTGAGGAAGCGGGCGACGACGCGGCGGTTGGCGCTTGCCCATGCTTCATCGAAGACATAGCCGACCATGGCCGTGCGGCCGTTGGCTCCGAGCTTCGGCAAAAGATCCTCGACACCAGCGAGGCGACGGAAGCCTTTCGCTTCCAGCGCGGCGGAGAAATTCCAGAAATTGAGGGTAGCGTCCATTTCCCCGCTGAGGGTTTTCGCCGCCAGCAGCGGTGGCGCACCGTAAGCGATCGCGGCTTCCGACTTCAGGTCGATGCCATCCTGTTTCATCGAAGCCCGTAGTAGCAGCCAACTCTTGTCGATCGGACCGCCGGCGACCGCCAGCTTGCGGCCTCTCAGATCCGCCAAGGTCCGGATCGAGGACGAATTCGGTACCATCACCGCGCCGAGCGCGCTTGAATACGGATAGAACGTCAATTTGGCGCCGAGCCCGCGCTCGCGCGACACCCACAGCCAGTCGGAGACGATGACATCAGCGCCGCCGCTGCGCAGGGCGACCTTGCCTGCCTCGGGACTGGCAAGTTCGCTCACCTGAATGGTGAGGTCCGCTTTGCTGTCGAGGCCGTGCGCCCGGATCACAGCCAGCTCCCAAGCCAAAGTTCCGGTCTTCTGCACCGCAAGCCGTATGGTTTCGGCGGCGCCGGATGGTGCGCCCGACGTCCCGGCCAGGATCGCTGCAGCCAACAGAATGCGGGTGAAGAGCTTCATGATGTCCCTTTTGCCAAGGCTGTCGATGCCGACGGGCATCTCAGTTTCGACAAATTTCCGACGGGCTGTTTCCTCGGCCGGCTTGTTTTCCGTATAGTACCCTCATCAGCAGGAGGAACACCATGACACTTGCCGGATCGATGCGACTTATTGTCTGCGCGATGCTTGCGTTCGCGGCAACCGCGATCGTCGCCCGCGCCGACGAGGTCAACGATTATCCCACTGTGGCGCGATCGGAATATGTGTTTGGCTGCCTGAAGGCGAATGGGGAAACGCGGCAGGCGATCGATCAATGCTCCTGCTCGATCGATGTCATCGCGTCGCTGCTGCCTTATGACCGGTACGTCACCGCTGAATCCGTGCTCAGCATGGCGCAGGTACGGGGAAATCTTGGCACGCAATTCCGCTCGTCCGAGCAGGCGACAAGCGCACTCAATGATCTCAGGCGCGCCCAGGCCGAGGCGGAAGTGAGGTGTTTTTGAACCACCGCGTTGTTCGCGGCGCCCGGCCCTGTAAGCTGAGCCACTTCGCGCTCTTCAAATCCCGGAACTATCGACCTTCCACTCGTTCTGGAACACGTGACCCTCGGTGTCCTTGGCCTCGACACGGAAACGCTTCGCGCCGCTCGGAACATAGGTAAACCGAATATTGGGGTCTTCCGAGATCGATATCCCGCCTTCCATCGCCAGCACCAAACTGTCGTCCTGCCACACCCGCAATTCATTGATGAAGAAGGGCGGAATATAGAGCTGCGTGACCTGGTCCATTTGCAGGCCGGAATTGTTGGGGTGCCCGATCATGATCTGGGCCTCGCGGGCGCCGCTCGTCGGACCCTCTGCGGGCTTGGCGAACTGCCTGAACCGCATCTGGCCAAGCTTGCCCTTTGCCTCCTCGATGTTCTTGGCGGCCGGCGCCGAACAGCCGCCGGAGGCCTTTACATAGGTTTTCGTCATGTAGAGCTTGCCGTCGCTCAATTCGGCGACCGCATGGACGTCGGTATAATTGTTGACGCGCACGCGGGTCGAGATTTCCGATACCGAGGAGTCCGGACCCAGTTCGAACCGTGCCGCCATCGGCGCCGGGTTCTGATCGATCACCAGCGTGATCGCCAGCACGCGCCTGGTATCGCCGGGCGGAAGCGTCGCGCGCAGGGTGACGGGAACGATCGCCGCGTCCTCGGCGCGGTACGGCATCTCGATCGCGATCATGCCTGCGCCGTCGTCAATCGCGCGATTGCCGAAGATGTCCTGGACGAGGCCCGGCCACGGATCGTACGATTCGGGCGCCGCGGCGGGCGCCGAACGTAAGCCGAGCTGCATTGCAGCCAGAAAAACGGCGATGCAGAGCAGACTGGAGTGGCGTCCCAACATAGTTGCGCTCCTTATGGCGACCGAGCAACCAATTCAATATACGCCAGCGGGCTGTTATTCCCATTCAATTTCGGAAAAGACAGCGGTTGCGTTGCGTGCGTTGTAGTCATCGAACAGCTCCCATTGCGACCGTTCGGAGGCAGCCGCGGTATCGGCCGCGGCCGTTATGGGCTTACCGGCGGCGACAAATCCGCGAATATCCGCCGCTATTTTTTCGAGGTAACGCCGTTCGTCGGCAAGTGCGCTCGGCCAGTCGCTCACGGGTCCGTGACCGGGGATGACGCGTTGCGCGGCAATGCTGCCGAGCTCGTCGATGACTTTCAGCCAGCCGCGAAGGCTGCCATCGACGACAGGTATATGGGTGAGGAAAACCAGATCGCCCGCGAACAAGGTGCCGGTCTTCTCGTCGAGCACGGTGAGGTCGCTGTCGCTGTGCGCGGTCGGCCATGCCCGCAGCGCCAACTTCCTGCGCCCGAGATCGAGATAGAGGGTTCCATTCACCAGCAGCGTCGGCGGTATGATACGCACTTCGCCGATCAGATCATCGCCCATGATGCGACGAAACGCATCGATGTAGAATTGTCCGCGTGCAGCCAGCGCCCGCGGCAAATTCTTGTGGCCGACAAAATCGGTTCCCTCTGCCAGGAATGCCGCATTGCCAAAGACATGATCCGGGTGACCGTGCGTGTTGATGACGTATCGGATTGGCTTTTCGGTGCGGGTGCGAATGGCCGCGAGCAGCTGTCGTCCTTCGCTCACGCTGCCGCCGGTATCGATCACCGCAACCGCTTCGTCGCCGATGATGAAACCGATATTGGCAGTCGCGCCCTCATTCTCACGTGTCATCAACGCGGTCAGGCCATGATGCACGAACGTTCCGGGTGCGATTTCGCTGACCGGCGGCGTGCTTTGCCGCGCCTGCGAGAGCGTGAGAGCGCCGAGCAATGCGAGCGCGGCAAGAATCGCAGCACGATGAATCATAATTCGGGCTCCGTCGCTTCGCAGACGTTCCTCCGTCTGCTTCGCGCTTAATCACTACGCATGTTTGCATCGCAACACGCAAAGCAAACGAGTTGCAACGTTATTTTCTGTTGCGCGCCCCTATTGACGAGCATAGCATTTAGTTGTTTTCGGCTTCAAT
>WNGQ01013579.1_pt1 | contig 13105 bp, 13 predicted proteins | sample 5407661 | NCBI WGS metagenome assembly WNGQ01 (sample SAMN13153382, study PRJNA577476) | soil metagenome | isolation source: 60 cm soil or saprolite under Garry oak tree replicate 2 | place: USA:California | collected 2016-06-15
TTCCCACGACTTGGTTTCGTACATCGGGAACTCTACGAACGCGGAGAAGTATTTACCCAAGGGCGAGGTCATGAAAATACTTGCATCCTCGAGCGCAAGGCTGGATCCCCGAGCGGTATTAGTGCTGCCGTCCGATGCCGTACGCTTCTCCTCACGCTGGTCGTAGCCGACGCCCGTGACGAACGACAGCGGCAGCGTGGTCGGGATGCTCACGCCCTTCGCGATTTCGATATCTTCCGAAATGGGCGTGAGATCACTGCCGTTGATCGCGCGATAGCCGCTGAGCCTGAATGTAACGCCGGCGCCGTTCAACGCGCCCCACATCGTATGGCAGCCGGAGCATTCCATGCCGTACCTGCGGGCATACGACGGGACGGCTGAGGCGCTCGGGGCGAATAGCAACAACAATTCCAAGATTGCAAGGACAGCAATGGTTCGTGCAACCGATCCCGCCGGCGCGATGAGTTTCGTTTTCATTTTCGTATCCCTTTCCTGGCACGCGAAGTTGGCCATAGTCAATTTTCTGAACCACGATCTGGTTGAATCGTCTCCCACTACTGATTTCGATCGATGCTCCTGACTCCTTGACCGCAATCTCGCGCCTTGCGGGCTGTGGCGACTTGACCTGTATCAACAGATAGGCGCGGGCTCTTACATTGTTTGACTTGGATCAAATGCGGGCGCGGCGGTGTGGTGAAAATGACACATGTGCTGCGAGTCGCGATGCAGTGGTTCGCTTAGTCCCGTTTGTCGGGGATGACACGGACGGACGTTGTTCGCACCGCAAGAGTTTGCGGGTCACTTCTGAACGGGAGACGGAACGTGCAGATCCGATATCACGCGGCGGTGCTCGGCATGCTCGCGATGATGGTGATGTGCCCCCAGGCAACGGGGCAATCCGTAGAAGCGGCACGCGCCGCCCGCGACCGGGCGAAGGCCGATCTGATCAGGGCGCAGGAAGCTTTCGATCGTGCGGATGAGGCTTACATCAACGTCCTGGGTGGTGCTGCTCTCAAGCCTGCCGCGGCCCAGCCGACGTCGCCGCTCGCCGCGACACTCGGCCTCATAGTTATCACATTCAGTCTATCCGGGCCCGGTGCACTCGAAGTCAATCCAATCGATTACAGAGCGCGCCTGATTATCGACGACCGTCCGGGCGAGTGGACTCAACATGCCTCCGGCGCGAAGAACACGGTGCCTCCCGGCACTCGCGTGCTCGCGTACGAGGTGCAGAACAACGCGAGGAGCGACCCGGTTCATCCGGAGTGGAAGACGATATGTCGGGGAAGCCTCCCCCTTAAAGCCGCTGCGACCGTCGACATCGCGATCGATCGAAAGGTCAGTTGCAACCTAAGGTAGGGGATTCGAGAATTGATGAACGCCTGAGTGAGGCAGTGTTCGATCACGGCGCTTAGCTCTGCCTTTGGAAGTGCTCTCGCCGCTGTGCTTCAGACACGAAATCCTCCAATTCCGGATCCATTGCGCTGCGAGATGAAACGATGCCGATAACCTTGCCGTCCTGGATGACGGGTAGATGGCGAAAGCCTCTCTCGTGCATGAGCAGCAACGCGTAGCCGAAAGGCTTGTCCGGCCCGACAATTTCCGGCGCCGGAGTCATCACCTCGGCAAGCCGTGTCGTCTGCGCGTCAAGCCCGCGGGCGACAACGCGAAATACGACGTCGCGTTCGGTAAAAATTCCAACAAGGCGCCCGCTTTCAACGACCATGACTGCGCCGACATTCTTTTTTGCCATCAACCTAGCAGCTTTGCTGACGAGGGTCCGCGGCGGAGCTTTGAGGACCTTCCGCCGCTGCATCACGCTTCTCACCGGTTGATCGAACATGGCACTTCCCCAATCAGCCCGTCACGTACGTGGCATACCGCGGTTCGTACATCTGCGCCTTCATGAAAGCCAGCAAGTCATCGGGTTTCGCTCCCGGCGCCAGCTCCTTGCGGTACGCGACTTCCGCGACCGCCGCCGCGATATGCGCCGAGACATCGCGGATGTTCTCAGGCTTCCCTGCCGCAGATCGGCTGCACTCACCTGTTCGGCGAGCGTATGCGCAGCGGCCATGAACATTTCATCGGTGACGCGGCTCGCGCCGGACGCGATGACACCGAGGCCGACCCCGGGGAAGATGTAGGAATTGTTGCCCTGGCGCGGCACGAAGCTCTGGCTGCCGAGGGTCACCGGATCGAACGGCGAGCCGCAGGCAAAAAGCGCCCGTCCGTCGGACCAGCGATACGCCTGGCCGGCTGTGCATTCCGACTTGGAAGTCGGATTCGAGAGGGCGAACACGATCGGCCGCTCGTTCTGCGCAGCCATCGTGCGGACGACCTCTTCGCTGAATGCGCCCCCCACGGCGGCCACGCCGATGATCGCGGTCGGGCGCAACGCCTCGACCCCCTCGAGGAGGCTCCCCGCCGCCACGTGATCGTGCGCGTAAGGCCGCTTGTGCGCGGCGAGATCGGCGCGGCCTTTGACGACCAGGCCCTTCGAGTCGACGAGCCAGCACCGCCGCCGTGCCTGAGCTTCGCTCATGCCGGTCGCGATCATCGCCTCGACCGCCAGATCCGCGATGCCCGTCGCCGCTTCGCCCGCGCCCTGGAACAGCAACGTCTGCTCGCCAAGCTTGCCGCTGGTGATCCGCAACGCGGACAACAATCCCGCAAGCACGACCGCCGCGGTTCCCTGGATGTCATCGTTGAAGGTCGGGATCCGGTCTCGATACTTCTCGAGAAGACGGAACGCATTGGAGGTCGCAAAGTCTTCGAACTGAATCACCACGCCCGGAAAGAGCTTGCGTGCGGCGAGCACGAACTCTTCGACCAGGGCGTCGTATTCCTCGCCGCGGACGCGCGACTGATGCAGGCCGATGTAGAGCGGATCGTCGAGCAGCTCGGAGTTGTTGGTGCCGACATCGAGGAGCACCGGTAGACAGGCGCTCGGGGGCACGCCGGCGCAGGCGGTGTAGAGAGCGAGCTTGCCCACCGGGATGCCCATGCCGTTCGCCCCCAGGTCCCCCAAGCCCAGGATGCGCTCGCCGTCGCTGACGACGATGATCTTGACGTCGCGGTTCGGCCAGTTGGCGAGGACGTCGGCGACGCGCCCGCGGTCGGCGGCGCTCACGAAAATGCCATGTGGCCGTTGGTAGATATGCGTGTATCGCTGACAGGCCAGGCCCACCGTCGGCGTATAAACGATCGGCGTCATTTCATCGGGATGGTCGGTCAGGAGACGGAAGAAGAGCGCTTCGTTGCGATCGTGCAGCGACCTCAGGTTGACGAATTTGTCGAGATCGGTCGGCTGGCGGCGAAAATTCTCCAGCAAGCGTCCCACCTGCTGGTCCTGCGTGGCAACGTGCGGCGGCAGCAGGCCGCGCAGACGCAGCGTGTCGCGCTCGGCTTCGGTGAACGCGGTGCCCTTGTTGAGCGCAGGGTCCTGCAGCAACGCAACGCCCTTCGGTATCGCGGAATACGCATTCGCCAATACATCATCATGACTCTTGTGCATCATCGCTCATTCTCCTCGCGGCTCTCGTTCGCTTTGCGGGCGGTTGGGCCCGCCAGTTGCGCGTGCCGGTATTCAGGTTGTCTCGGGAACCATCTTGATCGCACCGCATGGACATTCAGACATGCAGATGCCACAGCCCTTGCAATAGTCCAAATTGAACTCGAACCGCTTGCCGGGTCCCAGCTTGATCACCGCGTTGTCGGGGCACACCCCGTAACAGTTGTCGCACTCGAAACAGTTGCCGCAGGACAAGCAGCGGCGCGCCTCGAACAACGCGTTGTCTTCGGTGAGACCGCCCACGACCTCTTCGAAAGTCGAGGTCCGGCGGGCAAGCTCGAGCAAAGGGCGCATGGTCTTTGGCGCATCACTGAAGTACCAGGGATTCAGCTTGTCGAACGTCGCCAGCTCGTGCTTGGGCGCGGGTTCGTAGGTCTTGCCCGAGAGCCACGCGTCGATATGGCGTGCCGCCTTCTTGCCGTGACCGACTCCGACCGTGACCGTGCGCTCCGATGGAACCATGTCGCCCCCGGCGAAAATTCCTGCATAGCCGGTCATCATGTTGCGGCCGACTTGAACAGTGCCGTCTTTGATGGCGAGTCCCGGCACGCCCTCGAGCAGCGAGAGATCCACGTCCTGGCCGAGCGCCAGCACCAGCGAGTCGGCTTCCAGGGTCTCGAATTCTCCCGTTGGCTGGGGGAAGCCGGTGGCGTCGAGAGCCATTTTTTCCACGGTCAGTGTGCCCTCGTCGGCCATGTTCTTGATCGTCGACAGCCACTTGATCAACACGCCTTCCTGCAACGCCTCCTCGATTTCAAAGTCGTGCGCGGGCATCTTTTCGCGGGTGCGCCGGTAGACGATGATTGCTTCGGTCGCGCCCAGCCGTTTGGCGGTGCGCGCAACGTCGAGCGCGGTGTTGCCGCCGCCATACACCACCACGCGACGGCCCAGCATCGGCTTTTCCTCGCCCTCCATGCTCCGCAGCACCGATACCGCGTCGAGCATGTGCGCGGCTTCGCCCGCGGGAATGTATGCGCGCCTGGCGATATGCGCGCCGACGGCGAGGAACGCGGCCTCGAAGCGGCCCGCGCTCATGGTCTCGACGATGTTCGTCACCTTCGAGTTCAGTTCCAGTTCGACACCCATGTCGAGGATCCGTCGCACCTCGCCATCGAGCACGTCACGCGGCAACCGGTACTTGGGAATCCCAAACCGCATCATCCCGCCGGCAAGCGGACCCGCCTCGACGATCTTGACGCGATGGCCGAAGCGCCGAAGGTGATACGCCGCGGACAATCCCGAAGGTCCCGCGCCGACGATGAGCACACGCTTGCCGGTCTCGACTTTGGGCGGAGCAAACTTCCAGCCCCGCTTCAGTGCTTCGTCTCCGAGAAAGCGCTCGACCGAGTTGATGCCGACCGCCTCGTCGAGCTTGCCGCGATTGCACGAGCTCTCGCAAGGGTGATAGCAGACTCGCCCCATGATCGCCGGTAATGGATTGTCTTCCGTCAGCGCTCGCCACGCGGTTTCGTAGTCGCCCGACTCGGCGTGATACAGCCAGCCCTGGATGTTTTCGCCGGCCGGGCAGGCGTGATTGCATGGAGGCAGACGATCTACGTACAGGGGCCGGTTGGTCCGCCACGCGCCGGTTTTGTTGGCAAGGCTCGAGCCGACATCGAGCGTAATGGCGTACGGCTTGTCCATTGATGATCTCTTATTGGACCAGGCCGAAATCATCGATATTGCGGTCCGCCATCGCCTGAATCTGTGCAATGCGTCCGACGTCCGGCGCCTTACCGAACAGATGGGCGTAACGTTTCTGCAGCTTGAGGTATTCGGTCACGGGGACCTTGTGCCGGATCGGCGTGCTTGCCGTCACTTCTCCGTCCTGCGCCTCGAACAGTGGGAAAAGCCCGGTCTCGACCGCCAGGCGCGCGATCTTGATGGTGTCCTCCGGCGCCGAACCCCAGCCGAGGGGGCATGGCACGAAGATGTGAATGTAGCGGGCGCCGTGAATTCCCATTGCATATTTGACCTTGCGCTCGAGATCGCGCAGATTGGAAACGCTCGCGGTCGCGACGTAGGGAATGCGGTGCGCCATCGCGATGCGCGGCACGTTCTTGCCGGTGCCGAAGACATTGCCCGGGGAAGGCCCCATTGCCGGGGTCGTGGCGGTGCGCGCCGCCGGCGGCGTCGCGCTCGAGCGCTGCACGCCGGTGTTCATATAGGCCTCGTTGTCATAGCAGATATAGAGCACGTCGTCGTTGCGTTCGAACATGCCCGACAGGCAGCCGAACCCGATGTCGGTCGTGCCGCCGTCACCACCCTGCGCAATGACGCGCACGTTGTTTCGTCCAAGCGCCCGCTGCGCCGCGGCGACTCCTGACGCGACCGCAGCCGCATTGCCGAACAACGAGTGGATCCACGGAATCTGCCACGAAGTCTCCGGATACGGCGTGGAAAAAACTTCGAGGCAGCCCGTCGCGTTGACCGCAATCAACTGATTGTCGGTTGCCTGCATTGCCGCATCGATGGCGTAGCGCGCGCCCAGCGCTTCGCCGCAGCCCTGGCAGGCGCGATGTCCGGAATTGAGCGAGTTCGTGCGATGCATGTCGGCCTGCACCGAGCGTTGATCTTCGGCGAGGAGACGGTTGCCGACGGTAAAGGTGCCGGTCTGATAGAACTTGATCTGCTGCTCTGACTCTTGCACGAAACTTCTCCTGGTTCAGCCGATCTGCGATGCAACCGTGCCGATCCGGCGCAGGATCGCTTCGGCGGTGGGCCCGCTACGGCGCGACTGGCTTTCGCGCTCGAGCTCGTAGCTGACGACGTCCGCATTCAGGTCGAGGAACGTGACCTGATCGAGCTCGTCGTGCTCTGCATCCTCGAACAGCCTGCGGAGGGAGGCGCGTGTGATCGCACGTCCGCCGAGGCCGGCGATGACCGTGTAGCCGTTGAGCACGATCCCTGACAGCGACTTGCGCACACCGTCGGAAACGATGCCGCCCAAGCCCACCGCCAGGCATTTTTCCAGGACGACGACGCGCTTCGCGCGCTGCAGCGCCTCGCGCAGCACCGCGAGGGGAAACGGACGGAAGGAGCAGATGGAAACCGAGCCGATGCGCGAACCGTCGGCACGCATCTCGTCGATGACTTCCTGCACGGTACCGTTGACGGAGCCGAGCGCGACCACTATCGTCTCGGCGTCTTCGGTGCGATAGGTGCGGATGAGCCCACCGGAATCGCGGCCGAATTGCTTCCGGAAAGCCGCGGCGAGCTCGGGAATCAATCTCAGCGCCTTCAGCTGCTTGTGATGCGACAGGTAGCGCACCTCGGTGAACGCTTCCGGGCCGACCATCGCGCCGATGCTCACCGGATCGCGCGGATCGAGCATCTGCCGCGGCTCGTAGCGCGGCAGAAACGCGTCCACGTCCTGGTGCGCGGGTACGTCGACTCGATCGTAGGCATGGGTCAGGATGAACCCGTCCATGCAGACCATCACCGGACACGACAGCTCCTCGGCGAGCCGGAACGCCTGAATGTGCAGATCGAGCGCTTCCTGGTTGGTTTCCGCATAGAGCTGGATCCAGCCGGCATCGCGCATCGACATGCTGTCGGAGTGATCGTTCCAGATGTTGATCGGCGCGCCGATCGCCCGGTTGCCGATGGTCATCACGATCGGCAGCCCGAGGCCTGCCGCGTTGTACACGGCTTCGGCCATGAACAACAAACCCTGGCTGCTGGTCGCCGTATAGGTGCGTACACCCGCTGCCGACGCGCCGATCGCCACCGATAGTGCGGCAAACTCGGATTCGACGTTGATGAACTCGCAGTCGGCGAGCTCCTCGGCTTTCACCATCTCGCTTAAGCCTTCGACGATGTGCGTCTGGGGCGTAATGGGATAAGCGCAGATCACCTGCGGCCGGCAGAGGGCAATTGCCTCCGCCACCGCGCGCGAGCCTTCGGTCTGCTTAAGCATGGATCGTATCCTTCGTCTTGAGCGCGAGCTCGTACGCCTCGGTGGCCGCGGCGACGTTCTTCTCCGCCACGGCGCGGGGAAATTTCTGGCGGATGGCTGCGACGACGGACGGCAGCGTGATGAGCCCGGTGATCGCGGCGAACCCGGCAAGCAGGGGCACGTTCGGCACCGGGCGGCCTACGTGCTTCAACGCGAGCTCGGTGGCGGGAAGCGAGTACAGGCGATAGCGCTGGACACCCTGAGCCAGACCGCTCAGGCCCAGCGCGTCGAAACTACGCGTTGAGTTGACCAGAATGGTCCCACGCGCCCGTAGGCCGCTGAACAGATCGACCTGGTGCAACAGCGTCGGGTCCTGCACGATGAGCGCGTCGGGATCGAGCACCGGCTCGCGCAGTCGAATCTCCTTGTCGTCGATGCGGCAGAACGCCATCACCGGCGCACCCATGCGCTCGGAACCGAAGCTGGGAAATGCCTGGGCATGACGTCCTTCGAGAAACGCCGCGACGGACAACATTTCGGCGCCGGACACCACGCCCTGACCGCCACGACCGTGAATTCGAATCTGGAACATGTCTGGTCGTGCTTCGTTTTGAATGATCGCCGCCCGCAGTTGTGTGCGGGTCGAATCGAATCTCCTCCACACTCGAGGCATTTTCACCGCATCGCCGGAACCGACCTTGATGCAGGTCAACACTGACCCACGCCCCGTGCGATGGCGTCACGTAAGACCCACCAGGACAACGCGTTCCGCTACCGGAATGGCTCCGCGCGCTGAGCGGGATCAAGCGCGGCGTGAACCTGACAAGAGAAATCGCACGATGGAGCACGGCGGCCCGCTGATCACTGGGGTAGATGTCGCGGGCCATGCGCGCAAGAGCCATTGGCCGACGCCTCGGTCGGGCGCAAGCGCCTCGGACTGATCAAGGTTCGGTTGTTCCTCGGTCAGTCCGTGTGTGGCTATTTTCCGTAAAGAATTCTCAAGGATTCCTTGGCGCGTTCGAGCGTCGTTCGCCGCTCGGCCGGCAAATTCTTTCCCGCCCGATTCACGTAAAAAGTCAAAAGCGACAAGGCCGACCGAAACGGGCTCGATTTGCGGCGGCGGCTGTGCTCCGCCGCCCGTTTCAGGGAACGCGCGATCGAATTCGGATCGTCTCTTCGAAATACGCCCTCAGGAAGGTCGATTGCGTCGCTCCGTTGGGTGACCGCCGCGGACCAGTAGCGCCCTGTTCGAGCGGTTGCTCGGCCCGAGGACTTTCTCTGCTTGCGCATAAGCACCTCCGCCTTTATTTCTTGGACAGCAAAAGGCTCGCGTTTGATTCGCAGATGCCCGGGTGCCGTTCGCTGCGGCAAGACACGCAGGAGCGTAAGTGCGTGCGAACTCTTGGACAATGTCTATGCCCAACATGGAGATACGGTGACGTGGACCTTGAAAATGCCCGGGTTGCGACGCCACGACCATTTGCCGGGGCGCCCACTGGGAGATTTCACCTTGCTGCATAAGGCATTGAAACTATGAAGTCTTTTCGGCTATCGCCGCCAAGTCTCGCTCGCCGTGCAGCGCAACATATTTTTCTTCCGGTTCGGCAGGCGATCCGGCAGGCGATCCATAAGCTCCGGACACGTTGGAGGTGAACATGCCCAGACGTAGAATTGTTGAACGCGCCAAGCAGGACAAACGGCAAGGCAAGTCGGCGAGTACCCAGGCCGGCGAATTTGTGAAGGAGGAGATGCGTCATGTGCGCGCAGGCATGCACGGCGCGCGATCGACTAAGCAGGTCATTGCCATTGGGCTCTCCAAAGCGCGTCGCGCTGGTGTGCGTCTGCGGCCACCGAAGGAAGGCACGACGTCAGAGCGAACCGTACGCAGTGCCAAGCGCGATCTTGCGGCCGGCGCTCACGCGCACTCGGCCGCAGCGAAGAAGGCGGCGCGCACTCGATCCAGAGGTCGGCCGTGACAGTCCCCCGCTCACGGTCAATGCCTTGCGTGACGGTCGGTGAATCACTGACCCTCAGGATGACCGACTGCAGGAGCCACGCGTGCGGATCCTGATCACCAACGACGACGGCGTTTACAGTCCCGGTATTGCTGCCCTGGCGGAGCTAGCGGCCAATTTTGGTGAAGTGCGCATTGTCGCCCCGCACGTCGAGATGTCCTCGGCGGCGCACTCCATCACCGCATCCCGCCCGCTTAGCTACAAGCGCACGCCGCTCAAGGATGTGGAGGCGTATCGCGTCAATGGGACCCCCGCAGATTGCGTCGCCATCGGAGCGTACCATTGGGAAGGCGTCAACGTGGTTCTGTCGGGAATCAACCTGGGGAGCAATCTTGGCAATGCAATTTGGTACTCGGGTACGCTTGCCGCAGCGAAACAGGCCGCGCTAATGGGTATGCGTGGCATCGCAATCAGCACTCCCGCGGTAGGTGAGGAGCTGAAGTTCGACGCCATGAAGCCGTGGATCAACAGGCTCCTCGACTTCCTGCTGCCGGCGACAGAGCTGACGCTTGTCAACGTCAACTTGCCGGCCAAAATACCGCGGGGCGTGCAATGGACGCGGCAATCCGTGCGCCACTACGACGGCAAGGTCGTTCCCGGCAAAGACCCCATGGGGCGAAGCCTGTTCTGGTTTACGGTGTCCCCGATCGAGGAGATCGAGGAAGGGACGGATCGCTGGGCCGTCGAGCAGGGCTATGTTTCGGTGACCCCACTACGGCTCGATCTCACCGACGAAAAACAGCTCGCTCAAGCCTCCAGCACCCACTCCCTGGCCGAGCTTTCCTTCGTCTGACTCCAGGCGCTCCTCGAGATCTTCCTGCATCCAGACCAGGGTGCAGAAGACTTCCGGCGGAGCCGTCTCAGGAGGAAAGGCGGGCGCATTGACGGCCAAGGCCGCGGGCGCTGCCCCCTCCTGAGATCCCTGGGCGTCCACAGGGGCTGCCAACGACGCAGCCCGCGCGGCATGGGCGCTCATCGACAACCCGCCGCTAGCCGCCACTTCGGCGGAACAGGCCTACGACCAACGACACCACGAACAGCACCACGAAGATGAAAAACAAGATCTTCGCGATTTCGGCAGCACCCGCTGCGATGCCACCGAAGCCCAGCACTGCCGCAATGATCGCGACGATGAAAAATACCAGCGCATAGTAGAGCATCGTTACTCCTTTCTACTTGTTAGCCGACTCGCGGCGTGCGTCGTGCTGCCGAACCTGACGCAACTCCGCTCGCTGCCCCCGCCAAAGAGACGACAGGTGCTGGCGATCGTCGACACGCGACGCCATCCTCCCCCGCACCCTTTTGGCTGTCTATCCGTCGTTTGCTGATCTTGCCTAGGACGAACGAGCGAGCGTCTTCGGAACTTATCCGACATCGGCTCAAACCCGGCCCGCGGGCGAGCGTCACCGAAGTCGATACGCGTACTTTCTGAGGAGCGCGGCCGGGTCCACCCGCCGTATCAGACAGCGTCTGATGAAGATCGCGCGTCCGCCCACGGCCGAATCAGCGTCGACCCGACAGCCCCTCCGTCTTCGATCGTGTACCTTTATTTTTCATGAATGAGTAACCATTTCATCACGGGTACCGTGCCGCAGATCATCGGGCGGCGAGACACCAGGAGGTTAATTCATGCGTACCGTGCTGCTTGTCATCCTCATACTTCTGCTCGTCGGCGCGCTGCCGACGTGGCCCTACAGCTCGGGCTGGGGCTATTACCCGAGCGGCGGCCTCGGGTTGGTGCTTATTGTATTGATCGTCCTTGCCGTGGTCGGGGTGATTTAGTGTCCTGTTCCGCAAATTCGCTGGATAGTTCGCGGCGCTCATTGTCCACTGAGCGGCCGCCATGCTTTGTTGCGCGGCCTCACCGTAGCACGGGCTACGGTTGCGGCCGCGAGCCTCGCCTGACAACCGATTTCACTCGCTCCTTTATCGTCGGAACTTACGGAACAGGACACTAGCTCGCATTCGTCCGGAGAACCGGCGACTGCGCCCGAGGCACGCCGGTGTATGTATGCCCATTCGATATGGCCTGGTGCGACCGTCCTGAGTGCAGAACAGGGACTTGCGAGCTGACCGGCGAATCCCCGTTTATCCCTGCGTCCACTGCGGCATCCTCGTCGCGGGCAGGACCGTGACTGCCGTCTGCGAGGAGTGCCTCGCGGTCGATCTTGCCGAAGCCAAGGCCTAGATCATGGCCCGCTCGCTCTGGAAAGGCGCCATCAGCTTCGGGCTCGTCAACGTGCCGGTCGAGCTGTTTCCCGCCGAGGAACGCAAGGAATTCCAGTTTTCGATGCTCGACAAGCGCGACCTCTCTCCGGTCGGATACAAGCGGTACAGCAAGAAGAGCGGCAAGGAGGTCTCGTGGAACGAGATCGTCAAGGGCTACGAATACGACAAGGACCGGTACGTCGTGCTCACCGAAGAGGACTTTCGCCGCGCGAATCCCAAGGCGACACGGACGATCGACATCAAGGCATTCGTGCCTGCGAAGGAAATTCCAGCACAGTACTTCGAGACGCCCTATTATCTGGTACCGAGCGGACGCGGTGAGAAGGTCTACGCGCTGTTGCGCGAGACGCTCAAATCAACCGGCCGCGTCGCGGTCGCCCAAGTCGTCATTCGCACGATGCAGCATCTCGCCGTCGTCGCTCCGATCGGGCGCGCCCTGATGCTGATCACGATGCGCTACGCCGATCAGCTGCGCGGAACCCGCGGCCTCGAGCTGCCCGCCGAAAGCCTCAAGAGCGCCGGCGTGACCAAGAAGGAAGTCGATCTCGCCAACCGCCTGGTCGACGACATGACCGAGCACTGGAAGCCCGAGGAATTCAAGGACACCTATCATGAGGACTTGATGCGGCGGATCAAGGAAAAGATCAAGAGAGGCGAGACCGAGGAGATCACCAGGCCCGAAGGCGAGGAAGCCGAGAAACCGCGCTCGGCGCAGATTATCGATCTCGCCGCGCTGTTGAAGCAAAGCCTCGCCAAAGGCGGTCCGCGGAAAAAGGCGGGGAACGAGCGGGGCTCGAAGTCGGGCAGGCCACCTCTTCGCGTTGTCTCGTCGCGCGGAACCGCCAAGGCCCCGGCGAAACGCAAGCGAGCTTAAATGTGGCCGAGCGTGATCCAATGAGCGTCGCAGGGCCGCCCCAAGGCGCGAACTGCGCCCCCGCTTTTGGGGGCAGCGCAGCGGCGTCAGCCGCAAGCGTGGGGGTCGTTTCATGCGCCGCAGGGCCGCCCCAAGGCGCGAACTGGCCTTGCAGGCCGCGGCGTTGCGAGACGCAACGCCTCCTCGTGCCGTCCATGCCGGCGCAGGCCGGCATGAAGCCGCGGCACTCGGCCCCCGCTTTTGGGGGCAGCGCAGCGGCCGAATTGGCCAATGAGGCCGCAAGCGTGGGGGTCCATTGAGCCTGCAACGCTACCGTGAAAAGCGCGACTTCCGCCTGACCCCCGAGCCGCGCGGGCGGGTCGTGCACGGCAAGGCGAAGGCGCTGTCGTTCGTGATCCAGAAGCACGCTGCGCGCCGCCTGCATTACGACTTCAGGCTCCAGCTCGGCGGCGTGCTGCTGAGCTGGGCGGTACCCAAGGGCCCGAGCCTCGATCCGCAGGACAAGCGGCTCGCGATCC
>WNGQ01014809.1_pt1 | contig 13105 bp, 13 predicted proteins | sample 5407661 | NCBI WGS metagenome assembly WNGQ01 (sample SAMN13153382, study PRJNA577476) | soil metagenome | isolation source: 60 cm soil or saprolite under Garry oak tree replicate 2 | place: USA:California | collected 2016-06-15
CGCCTGCCATTCATCACGTTTGAAGGATCGGAGGGATGCGGAAAATCCACTCAAGTGCAAAGACTCGCGGCGCGTCTGGAACGGGCGGGTGTTCCATATCTCGTGACGCGCGAGCCTGGCGGGACTCCTATTGGTGAAACAATTCGTGAACTTCTTCAGTTTGCGCCGCATGGCGGCGGCATGACACCTCAAACAGAGCTGCTTTTGTTTGAAGCAAGCCGGAGCCAGCTCGTTCGCGAAACGATCAAACCAACGCTCGAGAGCGGCCTGTGTGTAATTGCCGATCGTTTTTTTGATTCCACTACTGTTTACCAAGGCGTGGCACGAAAATTAGATCAAGAAATTGTCGAACGACTGAACGCATTCGCGGTCGGTGATTGCGTTCCCAACGTTACCTTCGTGCTGGATGTCGATGCAGAAACTGCGGGCTCCAGAATGCAAGAACCGCGTAGAGCGGATCGGATGGAACAGGAATCAACGGAATTTTATGATCGGGTTCGAACAGGCTACCGAGAACTTGCAGCGCGCGACCCGCATCGGATTGTTTTGATAGACGGTGCGCGACCGGTCGATGAGGTGGAGAATGAGATTTGGGAAATGATCTCTGTGCGATTCCCTCAGCTTGGCTCGAAAATCGAAAATCGAAAATCGAAAATCTAGATGGCTTTCTCGAGCACATCGGCGCTTGGATATCTGCGACGGGCTCATAAACAAAATCGGCTCGCGCACGCCTATTTGATTTCAGGACCGCCCGGCAGCGGAAAGCAGTTGCTTGCGGCAGAGCTGGCCAGTCTCGTGAACGGAACAGCCGCGAACGATGTTTTCTCTGCCAAGGCTCGGGACATTTTCGTCGCCCAGCCCGAGTCGAGATCCCGGCGCATTGTCATCGAACAGATCCGCGATCTTGAGCATAGGCTGCAAATGCGTGCGACCGATGGCCGTCGCAAAGTAGCGATTATTTCCGAAGCCGATCGGCTTCAGCCGCAGGCCGCGAATGCGTTTCTCAAAACGCTGGAGGAACCGCCGAAAGATTCATTGCTGCTTCTTCTGAGCGCGTTGCCCGAAGCTCTGCCGGACACAATTCTTTCCCGATGCATCGCAATCCCACTTGCGCCAGGCGACGATCACGACAACAAACCGGAAGAAGAAAAGCTCGTGAAATTACTTCAAGAGGCGGCGCATGAGCAGAGCTGGAGCATTCAGTATGCATATCGATTGGCTCAGGGATTTCAGCGTCTGCTCCGTGGGATTCGTGAAGAAATTAAAGACGAAATCGATCAGGCATTGAAAAAAGAAGAAACGCGTTACAAGAATGCGACTGATGGCGTCTGGCTCGAAGAACGCGAGGAATATTACAAGGCGCTTACCGAAAGTCTTTATCTGCAACGGCGCGCCGGACTGATCGAAACATTATTCGCCTGGTGGTCCGATGTTCTTCGGTCTAGCAGCGGCGTTGATCGAAGGGATTTGCCGGACGCACGAAAAGAAACCGGCGCGCTCGCCAAGCGTTTCACCATAGCCGAAATTTTGCGGCGTGTCCGTTGCCTCGAAGAATTGCGCGATCATCTGAATCGCAATATTCAGGAAGCACTGGCCGTCGAAGTCGCTTTCCTGACCATTTTCACTGCTTAAAGCGTCTACCGGAGCTGGCGAAGATTCTATGATTCACGTAAAACTGAGAGGAGCGGCCGTTCGCGAGTTTAAAGAGCATTCACTTTTCCCAGGATAAGAAATTATGAGATTTGAGAATCAGATCGCAGTGGTGACAGGAGCCGGGCGGGGGATCGGTCATGCAATTGCGGTGCGGCTGGCGAGCGAGGGCGCGCGCGTCGCATGCGTTAGTCGGACAGAAGCGAATGCAAAAAAGACTGCAACTGAAATTAACGCGACGCGACCGGACACGGCGAGAGCTTATGCGGTCGATGTCGCGGATCATGTCGCAGTGCAAAAAATCGGCGCACAAATTGTCGGAGACTTCGGCGAGATCGACATCTTGGTGAACAACGCCGGTGTGACGCGCGACGGACTGAGCATGCGCATGTCGGTGGAAGATTGGGATACGGTGATCAACACCAACCTTAAAGGCGCATTCAACTTCGTACAGGCCGTGCAGCGTGCGATGATCAAACAGCGCAGCGGCCGCATCATTAACATCAGCTCGGTGATCGGATTGATCGGAAATGCAGGTCAAACCAATTATGCTGCGAGCAAAGCCGGTCTGATCGGTTTTACAAAATCGCTCGCGCGGGAATTGGCCAGCCGCAATATCACGGTGAATGCCGTGGCTCCCGGATTTATCACGACGGACATGACCGCTGGACTCTCGGAGGAAATTAAGAAATCAATTCACGCGCGAATTCCGCTCGGCAGAACAGGGGAACCTGAAGATGTCGCGAGTGCCGTGGCCTTTCTCGCGTCCGCGGAGGCAAGTTACATCACCGGCCAGGTGCTCTGTGTCGATGGCGGAATAGTGATGTGATTTTCGAAATTGTAAGAGGGAAGCTGACAGCTTCCCCCTACAATCCTCATGCGCCTCTACACGACTCGCAGAATGATGGTAATGCGCCCGTCCGCCAGAAGAACATCGCCGGCTGAGACGCGGCATTCGTAAACTGTATTGGCGGCGTCTCCGAACAAGCGGTGCGCGCAAATCTGGATCGGCGAAGCGATGTCATCCAGGCGCATCACTCGCAAACGTGCATCTCGCAGAGCGGCCAAGTAACCGGGTGGCGCCGTCATGCCTGCCAACCGGGCTCGCAATCCGCCGTGCACTGCAACGGTTTGCGCGGCGTATTCAAAAGCATGCAAGGCCGATAACCGTCCATCGCGGCGCAATGGATTGGCCGGATCACAATGCGTATTACTGATGCTGGTAATCGATCGATCGTCCCACTCGGTTACGCTATCCACCAGACACATCAGACCGGAGTGTGGGATGAGCGTGCGGATTTCCGCTTTGCTAATCGGGATATTGTCAACCGTTTTTAGACCTTTCACGCCAGTACCGAAAGCGTTCGGAATTAATCCCAAAACGGGTAGAAGTTAAACCAGTTGTAAGGCGCAAGCCGCGCGTAATGCTCTAACCGCTCGACGTAGCGTTGCATCCAATTCTGAATGTCCTCCGCGCGATGATCGCGATTTAGGATCACGTCATCGGCGAAATGCTCGAAGTAAATTTCGTAGTGCTTCCCGCCGCGGTAGAGGCCGAAAAACAGGATAACAGGGCAATGCATCATCGCGGCGATCAGGATCGGGCCAGCCGGAAATGTAGCGGGCGAGCCGAAGAATCGACATTGCGTTGTCTTGTCGCCGCTCGAGACGCGGTCGCCCAACATGCCAACGAGGAAGCCCGCATCCAGGCTCTCTTTGACCCTCAGCAAAGTATCCGGCCGATCCGGTACGATTACCGTGCTGGCGATCTTGTGGTTAAGCGCATCGAGAAAGCGAGTAATATTTTGGTTATGCGCAATGTCCATCAACACCTTGAGCGAAAAGTCCTGCTGCGTCACTCCAAGGGTGCGCAACACCTCGAAGCTACCAAAATGCGAGCCCAAAAGGATGCAGCCTTTGCCGCTTTCGATTTGCCGGTGCAGGATTTCCTTCTCATGAAGTGTCACGTCAAAGTGCTCGAACTCGCTCCGTAACAGATAAACGCGATCTAAAATCGTAGCGGCGAAACAATGAAAATGGCGGAAGACATGCCACCAGTGAGGCGGACGGCCGCGCACGCGTTTTAGATATTCGTACGATACTCGCCGGGCTGCACGAGCGCCGATTACGAAATAAAGCGTGATTGGATACAGCAGAAGCCTTGCGGCCGAGCGTCCGATGTGCACCGCGATCCAAGCGATCAGCCGCAACGACGCGGGTGTGCCGCGCTCCGGCAAGGCCGTCCAACGATGCGCGTGCAAGGCTTTAGCGGACGTCATTTGTGGTGGCCCTGTTTTGCCCGCAAATTGCACCGGTGAAGAAATGCGGATAGATCTCGCGAATGCTATCGATATCCGGCGCCACTTCGGCACGTTCAAAGCCAGCCCGCGCAAATGCGTGACGCCAGTGATCTGCAGTCAGAAAGCCCGGATTCGGCCGAATTTCGGGATCTGTTTGGACCTCGGTAAAGCTCTCCAGAATCTGAAACATCAGTTCCGGGTAGATCGGCTGATTGACATAGGGCCGCAGGCATTCGCCGATCACCAGCCAGCCATCGCCCGTCAGAGTAGAGCGAGCCTGATTCAAGCCAAACAAAAGATTCTTGGAGACATGCAGCACGTTGACGGCGTATACGAGATCGAACTCGCCCCGATCGACGCCTTGAGTGTCCCACGGCAAATTGAGATCAAGCGCAGCCCATTCTAGCGGCAGATCAGGATACTGCTTTGTCAGGTCGCGTTGAGCGCGCCGCCGGAAAAATGCGTTCGGCTCTGTAATGACGTAACGTTCTATTTGCGGCAGAAGCCCGCATTGATCAAACCAGCGGAGCAAGGTTTCACTGGCACTGCCGGCGCCGGCACCGAGTTCTAAAATCCGCAGCCTGGGTCGAGCGGACAAACGATCAGCGGCGAGGATCGCACTGACCCAGTTATTCACCGCGTAAGTTAAGTTGTCGTTGTGAAAATACTTTAACCACAGCGGTATTCCTTGCGGTCCGAATAGGCTGTGATCACCGCTCTGTTCGCCGCTGGCCACGGCTGGATAGAGGCTTGCTGCGTGATCCAATAAATCCAAACTCGCTGCATTGGCGGGATCAATACTAAGCCCTACTGCACGCAAGCGCTCGAGCTCGGGTTGCCACGGCGACCGTCGCAGATGATAAGAACGGGTATTACCATTGGCGCTGGCTTCCACGCAACCGGTCTCGACCAGGCGCTCCAGAATCCAAGCCAAGGCGAAACTAAAACCTGGCCGAAAAGAAAGCACGTGACAAAGCTCATTCGCGGATCGCCACTCGCCGAGTTGATCCGTCACATCCAACCGACTCAACAGATCGATCGCTAGATCGATGCTATACCGCTCCATCAGTTCGATGCTTTGATACAAGGGTTCGCTAAACACCGATGGCGGGTAACCTTTGAGCCAATGCGCCAAGCGCGGATCGCTCGGCCGAGCTATAAATATAGGTGCGCCAGATGATGCCGCGTTCACGAGGTCAGCTTGCATCGCAACAAACCTCAAGTCGACCTTCAACTATCACTCGGTCTTCGACGCGACAGCAAAAATCGACTTCGCTGTCAGCGTCCTGACTCGCGGACAGACAGATAGTGAATGGCTGCTCAGGCCTCAACGGCACGAGAAACTTGACTACTCGTATGACAGTAAGGTGCGAATCTTTGCGCCACTCGGTCAAAGCTGCGACGATTTCATCGAGGATCACGACGCCAGGCACGATAGGAGTGCCAGGGAAATGCCCGGGCAAGCTGGGATGATCAGCGCCGATCGCGCGGCAAACTTCAAAGTTCAAGCGGCGAAGTTTCACCCATGCCATCAGATCCAGCAACTCGGCGACCAGAGCACCGAACATGCTGTTTGTTCGTCCGTTTCAGAACCGACTTCGCGGCCGCCTTTGCTACTTCAAAGCGAGCGCCTCGAGGCGTTCACGAGATTTGCCAACAACGTGCGTAGAGGAGAATCCGAACTGTTCGCAATAGGCCGCAAACGCTCTGGCGGCTTCCGCTGGGTCAAATCCAAACTGCGATAGATCATACCGATGATTGCCATATTGTTCCCGCGGCTGTCTGGCGAGTACGACGCGCATTCGCTGTTCCGCTTCAGGTGAGAGCAGCCATCCAAAATGTTGATAGATGCGTCGAATAGCGGCTATGGGATCGCGACGGATCTCGAGGAAATCCAGGTCGCAAATGCGTTTGTGCGGCAGTCGATCCCGTTCCTGCAAAAAGGTATCGAGCGTTTGTGACCAATATTGGATCGCGTCGCGGCAAACCATAAACGGATCCATCGCGTCGCTAAAGACACGGCGGAGGATCGTAATCAAACTTGATACCGAAGCCATTGCCTCGAGCGGCGCCCGATGAGTTTGTACGAAGAGTGCGTCGGGATAGACGGAAAGCAGAGTTGGCAGAGCGGACATGTGGGTAGGCGCTTTTAGAATCCAGCGACGCGCGCCTCGGCGGAACTGTAGATGTTGCAGGAACCGACGATGATATTCATATGCCGGTAGCAAGTCCTGATGAAAGAACCAAGCCCGATAGGAGGGCACGTAATACATCGTATCAAACTGATCGCTCATGAAGCTGGGAGTCATTAGGCCGACGCACTCCTGCGGTAGCTCCGCGCCTACGGCGTGTATGTGGCGAAATGTGGGCGCCAGCCAATTGAGGCAGTTACAACTTTGGGTCGCGCGCTGAATTCGTCGTTGCTCATTGTCGCCTGTAGGCGGAGATGGCGTCATCACCTCCCACGTGAGCGGAACTCGATGTTCCGGGTCGGCAGCGAGCAAGGTGTGCAAGAGAGTGGTGCCGCTGCGAGGTAGGCCCACGATAAAGAGTGGCTCGCGGATTTCCTGCCGCGCAATCCCGGGATAAAGCTGTCGATCCCGTTCCATCAACAAACGCGAACACAATGTGCGTAGGAGATCGCTCCGAAGAGCAATCTTTCCGACCAAGTTAAGTCGAGACTCGCGGTGGCAGGACTCGAGCAGCCGAGAGATCGCTTCGAAAAAGTCGCCTCCACCAAAATCGTCGAGGCCGCACCGACGCTTCGCGGTCTCGATCAAATCAACTGCAAGAAGTGGGGTGCGTTGAATTCGGGTTTTCTCCAGCAACGCGCCCCATCTATTTAGAAGCCGCACAGGCAAGAGAGGTCGAGTCTGTTCGAGGGTAGTCGTGGAGGTGCTCATTCGATTAAGGCTATTGATCAACATCCTGCCGGGTTTCGCGATGGCTGGCTATAAGACTTTAGGACAATGCCATGCCGCGTGCAGTAACTGTCAAGCAGCGAAACGTGGAGTTGAAGCCGGTTGCGCGTCGCGCGCAATCGCTCCATCGTGCGAGTATGAAAACGGAAAAAGCCACATTCGGCGCGGGATGCTTTTGGGGCGTGGAAGAAACCTTCCGAAAATTGAAAGGCGTAGTCTCGACAGCCGTTGGCTACGCAGGCGGGGCAAAAGAGAATCCGACCTACGAAGATGTTTGCACGGACGAGACCGGCCACGCCGAAGTACTCGATGTTTTTTGGTCGAACCACAATCCAACGACCTTGAATCGGCAAGGTCCCGACGTCGGGACGCAATATCGCTCGGTGATTTTTTATCATTCGCCCGAGCAAAAGATGGCAGCAGACGCTTCCAGGGAAAAGATCGACAAAAGCGGGCGTTTTCGCCTGCCGGTCGTAACGCAAGTCGAACCGGCGCCCAGGTTTTGGCGCGCGGAAGACTATCATCAGCGCTATCTTGAGAAGCGTGGCCAAGCGCACTGCGCGATTTGAATCCAATCGCGCATGAGTCGCGAAGTGGTTCGCACGAAGAATCTTGCCGCCGACGCGGCGGATTTTATTCTTGATCAAGCACACAAAGCGATCGACGAGCGGAATGAATTTCGGATCGCGCTTTCCGGGGGAAATACTCCCCGGCCAGTTTACGCAAGGCTCGCAACGATCGGGCACGATCTGCCATGGGAGCGGATTCGGATCACGTTTGGAGATGAGCGTTGCGTCCCACCGGATGACTCGCAGAGCAATTTTCGCATGGCACGCGAAACCCTCTTCGTTCCCGCCGCGATTCCCGAAGAATCGATCGCGCGCATGCGTGGCGAAATCGATCCGCAAATCGCGGCCCTGGAATATGAAGATCTTCTCGACCTATCGGCGGCGCAGCGCGGGGAACACATTTATCGGCATGATCTGATTCTGCTCGGATTGGGTGACGATGGGCACACCGCGTCTCTGTTTCCGGATACCGCCGGCCTCGAAGAAACGAGCCGGCGAGTGATCGCGAATTTTGTGCCGAAATTTAATTCGTGGCGACTGACGTTCACCTTTCCCCTCATCAATCATGCGCGCCAGATTTGCTTCCTCGTGAACGCAACAAAAAACGCCGACTTGATCGATCGCGTCCTGCGAGGCGATCCGCAGTTGCCGGCATCGCGAGTCGAGGCCGTAGCTGGAAATGTAACCTGGATTCTCGGGCAATCGTCTTGAGTATTGGCGATATTACCTTGAATTGACCTAAATGCGCACAGCCATCATCACGGGGTCTGCGGGATTGATCGGTTCGGAAACGGTCAAACGATTCGCGCAGGAGGGCGCGCGCGTTGTTGGGATCGACAACGACATGCGTGCGCAGTTCTTTGGCGTAGAAGCTTCCACCAAAAAGTCGCGCGATGATTTGATCACAAATGTTCGTGATTACGAGCATCACGATCTCGACATTCGGGATGCGTCTGCAGTCATCGAGTTATTCAAACGCCATCAGGGTAAGATCGATGCGATTGTGCATACCGCTTCGCAGCCATCGCATGATTGGGCGGCGCGTGATCCGCAGACCGATTTTACGGTCAATGCAAACGGCACCTTGAATTTGCTGGAAGCGGCAAGGACGTTTTCGCCCGAGGCGCCATTTATTTTTACATCGACAAATAAAGTTTACGGCGACACGCCGAACCGCCTGCCATTGCGCGAATTATCGAAGCGATGGGAAATCGAGCCTGGCCATGAGTATGAGCTGGGGATCTCCGAAACGATGAGCATCGACTACAGCAAGCACTCGCTTTTCGGGGCATCGAAAGCTGCGGCCGATCTTCTGGTGCAGGAATATGGACGTTATTTCGGATTGCCAGCCGTTTCCTTTCGCGGCGGTTGCCTCACCGGGCCGGCACATGCCGGCACAGAGCTACATGGTTTTCTTTCTTACTTGATGATATGCACAGTAAAAAATCGACCGTATCGGGTCTTCGGATATAAAGGGAAACAGGTGCGCGACAACATTCACAGCTTCGATCTGGTCGAAGCATTTGTGGAATTCATTCGCGCGCCGCGGATCGGGGAAGTTTATAACATCGGCGGTAGCCGGCATAGTAACTGTTCGATGCTCGAAGCAATCGATTTGTGTGAAGAAATTAGCGGACGCAAATTAACTTGGAGTTACGAGGAGACGAACCGCGCCGGCGACCACATCTGGTGGATCAGCGATGTGAGCAAATTTCAGAAACACTATCCCGGCTGGAAATTTCGTTACGGATTGCGGGAAATTCTGGAAGAAATTTACGCTGCAGTGGGGCGTTCGTAATTCGAGAATCGAGATTCGCGAATCGGCTCGGATGTAACGTCTTAACGATTCAACGTCCTTAATACTGTTCGCCGTCGTCTTCTTTTGGCGGCACGACGCGATCATCAACTGCGTACGCATGAAGCATTACCGCGATCAAGTAGAAGAAGAAGAGACCCGCGCCGAAGCCCGCAGATGCGATTGCGGCCAGAAACACGAAAATTCCGGCGGGAACCGCGCCAGCCATCCACAAGAAACCTGCAAGTCTGTGGCCTTTATAGATATGCCCCAGGCCGGGTATAATACTTAACAACACCGCCATCGCATCGCTCGCCTTCCCTTCCGCCGTCTCGGTGGCGCCCCGCGTCCAATCACATTGATCGCAACTCTGCGCGTCCTTCGGCAACAAATGTCCGCAATAAGGACACGGCATTTTTTCGGTCTCACTCGGTGCAGCCTGCGTTGTTGGTGCGTCGGTGTACTCCATATTCATTTCGATCGACCATTGAAGGTCACAAGACGCGTGGAATTCGTCAAGCAAACTTGACATACCATGCAAGCTGTATCCTGAGCAGAGTCGAAGGATCCCGCGATATTGCTTGAGGGTGGCGCATCGGGATTCCTCGGCTTCGCTCGGAATGACGAGTGTCGGTTTAGCGCTTCCATTCGTTAAAACGTAGGCTCATAAGTTCGTGGTCGCATGAGACACGTCCTTTCTTGTCTCCTCATCTCAGCGCAAACTCTTTGCGCCGGACTTGAACGATATTCACAGTTGGTGGTGGCTGACCTTTCGCCGGCTAAACCGACTGGCGGCGGAATACGCGTAACTTATCTTGGGACGAATGGATTCGAGTTTGAATCAGGAACTCACGCACTTCTTGTCGATCCTTATTTTTCGCGCATCAATTTTTCGCGGGTAGCCCTTGGATCGACTGTTCAACCAGACGTGCATCGCATCGACGACGCGATGAAACATCTCGCGCCCAAAGTTGCTGCTATTCTTGTAACGCATGGGCATGTGGATCACTTGCTCGACGCCCCACTTCTCATGCGCAAAACAGGCGCGCGCCTGATCGGCTCGCGAACAGCGGTGGAGTTGGCCGAGCGCGCGGGTGCGCCGGCAGCGCGTTGCGACCCGGTGACTGCTGGAAACATGCGTCGAATCGGTCCCTGGAAAATTCGCGTGCTCGGGGCGACACATGATCGGCTTTTCTCGCTAGCGCCGTTTGCCGGGGAACCTCGAGGAGCAGCTCCGCCACGGCGCGCCGCCGATTGGGTTTGCGGTGAACCGCTCGCCTATCTGATCGAAATCGAGGGTGAACGTATTTTTGTCGACTCGGGCGGAACGTCCGCGATGTTGCCGCCGGCGGACATCGCACCTGTCGATCTTGCGATTTTGGGTGCCGCATTGCCCGATTCGCGCGCACGATTTTCGGCCGCCGTCCGGCAATTGCGCCCGCGTTACGCGTTTCCAAGTCATCAAGACAATTTTTTCAGACCATTGAGCGCTGGATTTGAATTTGGACCGCTCACGGATTTCCCGGGTGTCCTTCGTGATTACAACCGCGACGCACTTCCCGGGCGTTTGATTTTGTTTGATTATTTTCGGCCATGGACCCTCCGGCGGAAGTGAATCCAGCGCGCGAACGCTACGCGCTGCTGATTGTCGCGCTTGCGCCCGTGATTCCGCAATTGCTCGGAAGCGCATTCAACATTTGGTACAACGCGGCCGTCATCGAGCCGATGCTCACGTTGCCCGCTCTAAAGCAGCGCTTCTTTGCGACAATCATCATTTACAACACATTGGTCTTTCCAATCGGGATCTGGCTTTGGGTGAAACGGATCCGCTACTTCGCTCCCACTTTTCGCCACCTTTGTCGTGGATCGATAATCGATCCGAAATCGCTCACGCAGGCGCGCCGCCGGCTCATCCATTTGCCTTGGTTTGCCGCGGCGATTTGCGGCGGTGCGTGGTTTCTGTGCATTCCTGTTTTTCTCGGCTCGCTCATGCAAGTGGAACTGTCGCTCGACACGCGATTGCTCTGGCACTTGCCCGTTTCATTTTGTATTTCCGGTTTCATCTCGATCACGCACTCGATTTTCCTGGTCGAGCTGGCGACTCATTGGGGATTGTTTCCCATTTTTTTTCGCGATGTCCGCGCGGATCTCATCCCCGGCGTGGTCACGCTTTCGCTCCGCGGGCGCGGCATTCTCTGGGCGATCTCGGCATCGCTCTGTCCGATAGGCTCGCTCCTTCTTCTCTCGTTCGCACCGAAAGCGCCTGGCACCAACGCAGCATGGTTCGCCGTTTTCGTCGGCACAATTGGGATCGCGTTTGGCCTTTGCACGGCGCTCATGATCAGTTGGCTGGTCGCCAAGCCGATCGATCAACTTCGCGCCGCGGCCGACGCGGTTTCGCAGGGAAAGTTCGATATCGATGTCCCGGTCGCGCGGGCCGACGAATTCGGTCTTTTGCTCGGCGAGTTCAACAACATGATTCGCGGTCTGAAAGATAAAGAAAAATTGCGGCAAACATTTGGATTGCACGTAGGCGAACGCGCGGCCGAGCAAATTCTCGCGCGCGATCCTGGACTAAGTGGCGTGGAGGAGGAAATCACGGTGATGTTTGTCGACATTCGGTCATTCACGGCACGGGCTGGCGTTTCGCGGCCAGCAGAGATGGTCGAAATTTTGAATGATTTCTTTCGTGTCACGGTGCGCATAGTCGAGGAAGAGCATGGCGGAATGGTCAACAAATATTTGGGTGACGGATTTATGGCCGTGTTCGGTGCAGGCGATTCGCAATCGTATAATGCGGAGAACGCAGTGGCGGCAGGCCGAGACATTTTACTCGCGGTGGAAGAGCTCAATCGCAATTTGGCGGCGGGCGGTCGCGAACCGCTGCGAATCGGCATCGGGATTCATTCCGGGCCAGCCATCGTCGGCAGCATCGGCTCGCCGCAGCGGCTCGAGTTTACGGCGATTGGCGATACCGTGAACATCGCGTCGCGCGTCGAGGGCCTCACCAAAACCGTGGGGAAGCCACTCCTTATCACTGAGGCGGTGCGTGACCGTCTCCAGGACCGGTCGAGTCTCGAAGAGTTGCCACCGCAACAGGTCCGCGGTGTTCGCGACTCACTTTTGGTTTTCGCTCCGCAAAGAAAGATCTAATTAATAAAGGTCGTGTGCATTCGGGTGATACAGCGCAAAATTCGCCCATGCCTCTTGCTCCTGAGATCGTTGAGTACGTTGACGATTATCTCCGCATCCGTGAGATCGCCGACTGGGACAATGCTCTAAATGGTCTGCAAATCGAAAACTCGGGGCGTGTCACGAGAATCGGAGCCGCTGTCGATGTTTCGACTCGCGTCTTAACGGGAGCTGCAAAGAAAAATGTCGATCTTTTGATCGTGCATCATGGAATGTTTTGGCCTGGATTGCGCCCCATCGCAAACGCGCTACATCGGCAATTGAAGTTCGCGCTTGAAAACGACATCGCGCTTTACAGTGCGCATCTGCCGCTCGACATCCATCCGAAGGTCGGCAATAACGCGCAGCTTGCGGCCATGCTTGGACTTAAATCCACGCAGCCATTCCTGGAAGAAAAGGGCCAGTTAATCGGCTTAAAAGCGCGCGCTTCGTTGTCGCGAGATGGGCTCGTGCAAAAATTGCAGAAAGCACTCGGCGGTCCATTGAATGCATTCTGCTTCGGCCCAAGAAATACGAATACGATTGGCATCATCACCGGTGGCGCCGGCTCGGAGATCTACAGAGTCGCGCAGGAACAGGTCGACACGTTTATCACAGGCGAAGCGCCGCATTGGGCCGCCGTCGCTGCCGAAGAACTTGGGATGAATCTGTTGCTAGGCGGCCATTACGCCACCGAAA
>WNGQ01004969.1_pt1 | contig 13104 bp, 15 predicted proteins | sample 5407661 | NCBI WGS metagenome assembly WNGQ01 (sample SAMN13153382, study PRJNA577476) | soil metagenome | isolation source: 60 cm soil or saprolite under Garry oak tree replicate 2 | place: USA:California | collected 2016-06-15
TCAGGAACCACATGTTGACCGGGGTGGTCGGATTGGATTCCAGGGCCGACGCCCGGCCCTGGCGAGTCGTGTAATTGGTGTTATGGGTGACGATTTCATATTCGCTGGGCACCCGGCGGATCTGGCCGAAGCGACTCCACGTGCGCAGTTTGCGCGCTGGTCTCTGGCTCATGAGATCGTTTCCTCCTCTCGTTTGAACGACCACAGGATAGCCTCCGAGGTGGTTTCGATGCGGCCGGCGAAGGCCGGCATCATGGGCTCGAGCTGCCGCATTTCGAACGGGTGCCCGATGTGCCGCTCGATTGAGGCGCGCGTCACCTTCATCCGCTGCTGCGCCTGGATGCGGACGTAGGCTCCGCGGTCAATGACCTCAATCTCGGTGCCGGGATTGTCCTCCTCGATAGCCGCAATGATCGCCTCGACGCCTTCAGACATGCGCAACACGGGACCGACAGCATTCTTCATGGCGTTACTCCCTTCTCGACCCAGTCGACGTAGACGTTCTGCAGCGGCGCGATGCCAGCCTCGGCGACCGTCATGTCAGCGGACAGGACGCGTCCCTGGTAGCGCACCGCCATGTCCGCGTCCCTCTTTGGCAGGCGCTTGCCCACCACGTGGTGGGCCACCTTGATCGCCACCTCGCGCATGGTGTCCGTATTCAGCACGACGACCAATTGGGTGACGAAGTCGTCGTCGAATTTGGCATTGATGGGGACGGGTTGTGGATCAGGCATGCGAACCTCCTTCTGCCCCCGCGGCCGCGGCCGGCTCGCGGTACTCTTCTGCCCACTTGTACTTGTAGGCATCGTCACCCATAACCTCTGGGGTAAGGCCCATCCAGGCCAGAATGCCACCCACGTCAGGCGGTTGGATCTCCCCGGTGAGCAAGTGTTCAATGATCGTTTTCTGGTGCAGCATATCCTTGTCCTCCCACCAGATCTGGCGACATGGCCGAGAGCAGAAGTGATACGTGTAGCCATTGTGCGTGAGCGGATAACTGCGCACGGGGTACTTCGGGTTATTGGGGGAAGCCGTGGTCCCGATTGGAAGATGGCACAGATTGCAGAGCCAGGGCAGCGTTTCGGGCAGGGTCCCTCCTATGTTGCCTGCGTTGATGTTCTGAATGAGGGTGTCCCAGATGGGGCCCCATTGCTCCTCCCAGTGCGGGTACTTCTCCTGCAGCCATGCGCGCTCGGCTTTCGACACGCCTCCCTGTGGTTTCATCCACACGGTTTGACGCCAGAACCAAACGCCCAGGTGCAGCGAGTGGTGCCAGGTCTCCAGACCAGCGAGAAACTCCTCCCAGTACCAGGGCTTTTTGAGACCGTAGTCCTCAATCAGGCGTAGGAACTCGGCGACGATCCATTCCTCCATGAACTCCTTGTAGGACTGCTTGCGATGCTCCAGGGGCGTGTAGTAGTCCATGCCGGGCCCGGTGAGGAGGGAGAACAGCCGGGCCGAGATCCAGAACGTCTTGTCGATCATCCACTGCGCGCGCTTGGGGTCGTGTTGCATGAGGATCTCGAGGGTTGGTCCGCCCTGCTGCGCGTGCCGGGCCTCGTCGGTCTGCGTCGAGGAGATCATGTTGGCGAAGCTGACGTCGCCCGAGTCCAGCGCGTCGGCGGCAAGCGCCACGAACTGCAGGTTGGTGAAGCCGGTCTCGAAGGTGAATGGGAGCTGGATGGCGATGTCGACCACGTTCGGGTTCATCATCATCCCGTCGAAGGTCGCTCGGCCCACGATGGCGCACCAGCAGTTGGTGTGGTAGTTCTTGAGCGCCCAATCGAATTGCGGGTCTTTGGCGATGAACTCGTGGGCCAGGTAGAGGTCCATCTGCGTGTGCCGAATTTCGTCCAGAGCTCCGAACACCGCCATGTTGCGCCACGCCGGGGAAAGCCCGAAGCGCCCCATGCGCTGCTCGGCAAGCACGGCCAGGTATTCGATCAGTGAGACGGCGCCGAAGTGTACTTTGGCGGTCGACTTCCAACCCTCATCCAGGGACTCGAAAATATTGGAGCGTTGCAGAGCGGCCTTGACCGCGTAGACTGAACCTTCCTTCTCGCGCTGGGTCGCCACGTAGTCGGAATAGGCGCACTTGTACGGTTCATCCCAGCTCTTCCAGGCATCGCGGGGCACCTTGCCGCTTCCCGATAGCCACTCGGGGAAGACCGCCTCCTCGTCGACATAGGACCGGGTCCAGTCGACATCCCGGGCGATGTTGTACCACTCTTCCCGCTTCATCCGTGCCATAGTAGCCTCCTTTATTGTATCAACTCGTTCATCTCTCTCTCGTCGACTAGTCCACCTCGAGCCAGCCAAGCTGGCGCTGCCAGTCGGCTGTATCCCAATAGGCGGTTATTTCCTCGATCAGGCCTTCCTTCCCGACACGAAACAAAAAGACATGCGGCAAGTCGTAGTGGAGTCCCTGGTTGCCAATCGAGCCGAATGGTTTGGCCTGCGTACCGGAGATGACTACCTCGACCGCAACGTTCCCCTCGTCATCCGAGGTGATAGACGTGACCTCGTTGGTCAGGTCGGGAAACGAGTCGATGAGTGTCCTCCAGATGACCTTGCCGATGGTGCGGACCTTGCCGTCGCCCCGAATGACCCGTTGCTTGCCCCATACTTCAAAGGGGACATAGTGGAAGTCGGCGTTATCAGCGCAGAGCTCCACCATGCGCTCCACGTCGTGCGCCCGGTAGGCATCAAAGAACTCGGTGACCACTTCGACCGCTCTGGTGATGCTTGTCACGCTCATGTTCATCTCTCCTCTTCGTTCCTTTCAGCCTCTTGAGCCGAAGGCGCACTCTTTGCAACTTGCCTGACTGCGAAGCAGTAGACGCGCAAGCGTCGTTGGCAAGTTGTCTAAGTTCAGCCGCCCGCGTAGCTTACAGTGGCGTTAGAGGCTGGTTTTCAATCATCACCTTCACGCCGTGATGGTGACGTGGTCCAATCGCTTCACACCTAGCCGCCGGTAGAGTTGGTTCTGGCACCAATAGGCCTTGATGCGGTCGATGGCCCCATCAGTCACATGTAAGAACCAGACCTGCTCCAGGTCCATGAACTTCTCCTGGTTGATGATGCCAAAGAAGTCCGCGGCCTGTGTTCCCTCAATGGTGACCTGGGCGACGGCGGTGCCATCATTGCCGACGAAGAGTCGGCGCACACGCACTGAAAGATCAGGAAACGCACTGGTCAACTGCTCGAAATAGTGGCGTCCTACCACTTCTGCGTCTCCCTGGAGGTTCAACGGCACCAGGTTGACGCTTGCATGTGAGGTAACCAGGGCCAGGGCGCCGTTCGTGTTATGAGCGTCCATCCTGGCAAAGAAGTTGCGCGCAATATCAATGCTGCTCATTTGACCTCTACCCCCAGTTTTTTCAGGATGGCTTCAGCCGTCGCCTCGGAAGAATCTGGGTTCTGGCCTGTCACCAGGTTGCGATCGACTACCACGTGGGACACCCAGTTGGCGTTGCCGTCGTCGAAGACGGCTCCATAGTTCTTTAACTCGCTCTCCAGGTACCAGGACATGCCCAGCTTACCGTAGGGCGTCTGGTCCTCCTCCTCGTCGGTGATGCCGACAAGCTTGTAGCCGTCAAACAGCCAGTCACCCTCCGGACCTGACCCGGCGGAGAGGAAGGCGGCAGGACCGTGGCAAACAGCGGCCACCGTTTTTTCTCGCAGGTGCAGCAGCCGAAGCACCCGCCCTACATCGGCATTGGCAGCCAGATCCACCATCGCTCCGTAGCCACCCGGGAAGAAGACCGCGTCGAAGCTCAAGATCTCCTCGTCCGACATCTGGCTGAGGTCCCGCGGGTGCTGCAACGTCTCGATGGCAGTGAGTCGTTCGGCTATATGCGTCGCACGTGCGACGCTTTCGTCTTGCACCTCCAGGGCAAGGGCTCGCAGGCGCTCTGGGCTCAGCTTGCCCGTGACCTCGGGATCGCCAGCCAGGACCTCGATGAAGTTGCGGTCCTTTCGCCAGGCAGTTCGTGCCGCCCTGGTGACGAGACTCCAGGCGCTGTCACGATCCACTCCGCTTACTATCAGGGCCTGAGAAACCCGCCTGGCCGCGATAAGGTCAAGTTCAGTAAGGTGGTGGAGCGTCACCCGGATATCGTCTAGATCCGGTGCGAAGCTGCGTAGGACTTGAGAGAGGAAATCCTTATCTTCGTCAGGGTAATGAAACTGTGGTTGAAGCCCAATTGGATCAGCATGCGGCGGCTTTCCATCTGGAGTAGCGGCCACCACTTCCACGTCAGCCGCCACGAACTTGTCGTAGGGCTTGAGCACTTCATCCGCCCAGTACCCGGTCTCATGTCCCTTCTCGGATGCAAGATCAATACTGCGGGCACTGGAAACAATCATTAAAAGCCGTGCCATATATGTACCTCCTTGCTACTCTACTGTTACACAATAGTGCTAGAGGATCGATCAAGTAATGCCATTTCTGGTCATAGCTTGTTCAAAAAGGATGCTCATTGAGCACAAAACGCCAGAGTTTACAGCAGCAATTTCGATTCCTTCAATGGTGTACTAGGAACAGTATGCGATACATCTCGGTGGAATGCGAGTACTTTTCTGCTAAATTTGTGCCCAATCCTGCACTTTTGTCAGAGCTGTTCCTGAGTGAAGCAATGAGTATCCATAGCGGAGGAGTCGATGAGCAAAGAAAAGGTCAGGCCTCTGCAACGGTCACAACGAGATCGGTTGCAAGCCCAGCAGGAATCGGGGTCACAACATTTTTTACCCTGTACTGGTTACGTGGGACATGCGTTGAGAACAAGGTCCTTTGAGAAGCGAGAGACCTAGGAGAAAAGGGGAGGGAATGGCAAGCGGGAAAGAGCATGGTTCTTGGGGGAAGGATGCCGTGGTGCAGTGCGCAAGTGCTCCTGGTCTTGTCGGCGAGGTGCTCGACACTGAAACAGCGTGTGAGCAGGCACGGAGCACGTTTTTGACAAACGCACCCGGGAGACATCTGTGTGAAGGGTGGCGACTCGTCTTTCCTCAGATCTATCCTTATAAGTTATGCTATGTATTTCCTATTCTATAAATAGACTCACCGGAACCGGCGGGTTTCGAGTCCTCTGTCGCCAATTTTTTCCGTCTTCCTTGAGCCGTCGGGACCCATGTCATTTAAATTAATTCATAGCGCTTTTCTACCATATAATTTGCCAACAATTGGCTTGTGAAGGACATTGAGACGATTTTTGGGAAAAGTCGCTAAAGCATAATATGGCGTTGCATTGTAGCTCATCTATTTGGCGCTATTCGGAAGTGATGCAATGACTAATTTTTACACCATAAAATGGCGCAAGCCTATCGGGAACCGCTTCTGGAGGAACACAATTTTTTGCGACCATAAAATGGCGCGAGGCTGAAAAAGAGATGAGCTGAAAGGTACAGATGAGACTTGAATTTGGCTCTCCGACGAATTTGGTGCATGCTGAGCTTCTTTTGTCAGACCGCAAGCCCTGTGTTGGTTTGTTCGCTTGCTTGAACGCTGGTTGCCTGATCTGTTACACTCGGATCAACCTGTCACTCTCGGCATGAAATGGCCGCCAAAAATGGCATAACTTGGCCGATAAACAAGAGCATTCAAGCTCATCCACTGTTGTATTAACACGGCATGAAATGGCCGAGAGTGCAAAAATCGGGCATAACTTGGCCAGGAATCTTTGTTGTGTAATATGATTTGGGGGAGACGGAGATACAGGTAAAAAGATATTTTTAGAACGAATCATCTTTCCCGCCCTCTTTGGGCAAAGGAGAACTGTTGTGATGAATGATTCTGTTTCTCTTCAAACGCTCGAAGAAATGAAGCGTTACTATCAAGCCAGTGCCAGCGAGTACGATGAAATCTTCAACCGCCAGGGGCGCTACGATCAGGGGCCAGAGCTGAATGCCCGCTGGTTCGCTGAATGGGATGAGGTGTTTACCCAACTCCATGCCTTTCATCTGACAGGAGACGTGCTCGAACTGGCCGCTGGGACGGGAACCTGGACGCAGCAGTTGCTGCGCAGCGCATCGACGGTTACCGCCGTCGATGCTTCTGCCGAAATGCTGGCGATCAATCAGGCCAAAGTCGCCAGTCCTCGCGTTACCTATGTCCTAGCTGATCTCTTCTGCTGGCAGCCTGAGCGCGTCTACGATGCCATCTTTTTCGGCTTCTGGATTTCCCATGTCCCGCGTGAGCAGCTTGATGCCTTTTTGCGTTCCTGCTGGGCCTGGCTACGTCCTGGAGGCAAGATGTTCTTTGTGGATGATACGGGCTGCCCCACGACGGCTCCCGATCAGCCCGTGAGACGAGATCGCCAGATCGAGACACGCACCTTAAATGATGGATGCAGCTTCCAGATCGTGAAAAACTTCTATGAGGCTACTAATCTGGTGGCTCCCTGTATCCGTGCTGGATTTGACATCACGATGCGCCAAACCGCCACCTGTTTTCTCTATGGCTTTGGAACCCGTCTCCCCTCTGAGAGGAACAGCGAAAACCTTTCACACGGATGAGATGTTCGGGAGAGAAGCAGGACTGAAAACCTGTTGCTGAATTTTCCAAAAACGGCATAAAATGGCCGAGGCGGCCATTTTATGCCGTGTGTCACACAACCTTTCAAGAACGAGGAAAAAAACTATGCAACAAGAAGAGTACCAGGTCGCGCATTCCCACGGTTGAGGACTATCTCGCCTTGCGTGAAGCGGTCGGCTGGGGGAGGCCCGACGAACAAATGACAGCCAGAGGACTTGCCAATGCCTTGTTCACGGTCTGCCTCCTGCACAACGACAAAGTCATTGGCTGTGGACGGGTCATTGGAGATGGGGGACTGTATTTTTATCTTCAAGATATCATCGTGCTGCCCGCCTTTGAAGGCAAAGGGTTGGGAAAACGCCTCATGAAGGCTATTCTCGCCTATCTGGAAGAGCATGCACGCCCAGGAGCGTTCGTTGGACTCATGGCAGCCAAAGATGTGAGCTCCTTTTATACACAATTTGGCTTTGCTGTTCGTCCGTCTGAACGAGCCTACCATGTTTCGCCTCCAGGAAGAGCTTCAGCCACCATCACCTCGCAACGGGGTGCTCGTAGGGATACAAACGAATAAGCGCGCGTCAGCACCAAATTCACTGGAGAGCCAACCACTTACGAATCGTTGGCAAACTCACTCCGCCGTTGATGAGCTCAGTCGTAGTACAGGAACCCCTTTGTTAATATATAGTCTTTGCCCGTTGTCTAGCAACCCTTGTCGCATTGCTTCGATCTGCATCACAACATTGTCATCAGATGCTGCAGATCACAGCCAGGGATGTTGCGATTTTACCCATATTTAGGCGGTATCCCTGTAGCATATCCTGGCACCATCTCACGCTCACAAGCCGATTGAGAACAAGCAAACGGTATTTTGTCCTGCAGCATCTTTTGGCAGCGATTCCGCACCGTGTAGCATATCGTGGCAGCGAGTCGTTTCGTTCTCCTTTCCCAGCATACAGCGATTCTGATACTGTTTTTCTTGCCATCATATGCTACACAGTGCCAAGATATGGCTCATCCGCAACCTCGCTGATGCGGGAGAACTCCAGGCGGGTCAGCTCTGGCGTCCCCACGGCACTTGACCAAAGTCAGCGAACCGGCGCAAGACTCATGCTAGTCCTGGCTCTTGTTCTGAGGAGGGGCGAGTTCGAAGGCAATGTAGGTCACGTTATCCCACGTGTTGTGGATGCCGATGAACAGCAGCAGCATCGTTGCCGCGGCGATGACGAACAGTGCCGGTGCCGGTTGACCTGGGAGCACAAGCGCCGCGACGACGAGGGCGGTGTAGGAGACCAGCGGCAAGACTGTATGCCCCAGCCAGTCTTCCAGCACCGGTTGATAGTCCGTCTGACGGCGCACCCGCCGGAGCACGATGAGGACGTAGCTCACCCCCGCCAGACCCGCAAGGCCCAGCAGCAGGCTAGCAGGCCAGAGCGCCTGCCATGGCGCGCTGAGAAGCGCGGCGATCAGAAGCGCAGCGCCAAAATGCACGACGTTGGGTGTGTTGAATGTCGCACCTGCCTCACTCGCCGACGACCCGCGCCCCCGCACCCCCGCGATCAAGGTGATCACCACGAACGTCAAGCCCGTCAGCGTCGCCGCAGCGGTGCCAATGATGACATAAAAGTTTTGCCAGGTGGCAAGCGGCGACAGCACAGCCTCTTGCATACGGGATCCTCCCTTCCAGGTCAATACAAACGGTAGACGGCTCATCTGCCAGAGCCAAGGAGGCGGATGAGGCACGATTGGACGGGTTGCATCAAAGAGCAACACCCGGCATTGGTAGGGCTCACTCCGTGTTTCTGAGGAAGACATGTTCCTGCTCTCATCCTATCACATCTCTCATCGGCTGGCTGCACCGCTCTATTATGTTCATCCTGAAGACAGTATTGGTTTTGAGCACAATAGGATTCGTTAAACTCACTTCTCTTCTGTGAAGGATATCTTGACAGTGTCCTTCTTGGGAAGAGTGGCATGCGAAATGTGACTAAGACCATAATTTGGCGCTTCACGACACCTTTTGCTTCACAAAGTGTCTTAGGCAAAAGGTTTCGGGTGTCTTTTTCGAAACGAAGTTCTTTCGTCGCCCACTATATGCTTCTCTAGCGTCAGGTGCATCACACGACTCGTTGGCAAAATATGCTTCTTAGACAACTTTCCGCCATATTTTGCTTTCTTGGAGCCGCTTTTCTCTGCATGTAAAAACACTAAAAAGGATCAAAAACCTGTTATGCACGCCAGAATTTGCTTCCCAGAAGCGCCAACTTATGGTCTTAGTCACAGATGTACGTTCCCGTAACACCCCATTCGAGGCACTTCCTTATTTTTGCTACACGAGACGTGGTGATTATCCACAATTACTCGAGTCTGCTTTCTAGGCAAATACATCGATATTATGTGATAACCTCCACAATATCGCCATCTTGCACAGGATGGTCGCGCCCAACTTGCTGATCATCAAAGCGTGCCGATGGACCCCACATGCGGGCACCACGACAGGTTGCTCCCAACTCCTTATGTACTTTCGTGGCAACATCGATGATTGTTGCTCCTGGCTCCATTGCCAGTGGTTCCTCATCCACTTGTTTGTTGTGGCGCAGGTAGACGCGGATCAAACCCGTGAGCTTCCACACGGCTTCTTTGAATGCGGCCAGGCTCTCGTCATCAATGATGGAGACCCCGACGACAGAAAGATCGGGAACGGCTGCTTGCAAGGCTGCGAGATCTCCCTCGTTGGCCTCATCCATCTTGGTGGCGGCGAGCATCGATGGCAGGTCGATACCTGCGAGAGCTACTTCGTTTCGTACATCTTGCAGCACGTCATACGGCCCGCGTACATCCAGGCAGTAGACGATGGCATCGGCACCGCGCAGGACACCCAGGAGAGCATGACCTCCGCCGCGACCCTCGGCGGCACCAGAGATTAACCCTGGAATCTCTACAAGCTGGACGAGTACTCCGCCGATGCGAGTGAGTGCGGCGACCGGTCGCAGAGTAGTGAAGGCGTAATCGCCGATCTTGATCTGAACATGCGATAAGGCATGGAGCAGTGACGATTTCCCTGTATTGGGTGCGCCTACGAGTGCGATCTGGGCTACGCCTTCACGACGGACTGCAACAGAATCTCGTTGGATCGCATGAGAGCGCTTCTGTGTCTCCTCAATTTGCTCGAGGACCCATTTACGTATATCTGCATAAGGACCGTTGCGATAGCCAGGGAGTTCCTGGAGAATAGCGCGCAATTCGCGCACACGTTCAGAGCCTTCTTTGCCGATGAGGCGGCGTTTAATCAATTGCATGTGGGTTCGATGGGGCATAGGCATACCAAAACACTCCTTGATGATGTAGAGGGACAGAGCAGGAGGGTACGCCAATCGAGTGGCCCAGGAGACGAGGGCAAGCTGATAGGTGCCCTTATCCGAGCCGAGGAGAGGTGCGTCCGCCCCGCTGCTTACACACGACGCTTAAAAGCGTAAGCAGCGGATTAGCCGTTTTTCTTATAAACCGTGAGGCGCCAGGCGCTGATGCGAGAGATGCCCATATGTACTGGTTTCCTTACCTAAAAAAGCGTTAGAGCGGTGGCTTTTAATACGCTACCACTCTATCATAGGGAACGTGGCATCTGCAAGAGTGCAACTCCTTTTTCTTATGGATAAGCACCAAATTATACGTAGTCTATGCTTCCTCTCCACCCTATGGAAAAAACCACGTATACCAGAGACGAATGAAGAGAAGCATTGCTTGCTGATGCAAGCATTTGAGGCATGGTATTTGTTCGCTTAACGATTCTTGGGTTTTATACCTGTAACTGTGGATTATGAGCATTCTCCTCTGTCATCTTTTACTTTATTGAGGAAGGTGCTTTCTTGTAAACTGTAACTTCAGCCAGCGAAAAACTCCCCCAAAACGGGAGCGAGGACCTCCGGTGCTACATCGCGGGTCTGGCCTTCCAACGTGCAGCGCTGAGCATTGGGAAGGGCGTCCGCAGCCGCTTGCGCGGCGTTATGCATGAACGTAGGACTCGCTCCACCGACTATGACCAGCGTGGGCACAGTGACGGACGCCATCCATTTGGTGGGCACAGAGCCATCACCCATGATAATGTTATCGTAGGCAAGCGTAGGTGCCACAGATTCGAAGATTGACCATAGTAGCGTTTGTCGCATGCCGGCAACAGCTTCGGCAGGCGCGCCAAATGTCGTCATGGCGAGTGCGACAGCATCTCCTCGACGACCCCCTGCTAGCAAAGCGGTCAGCTGCTTCGTGTAGTTCTCCACCTGTGCTGGCTACTTAGCATATCCGTTCTCAAAAGAGCGCTCATGTTGGCTCTCCCAGTTCTTTTTCTTTGCTATCTCTCCATCAGATAGATGCCATGAGAGTTTCTCACATGAAGCTTCCTCTCTCATATGAGAACGGATATGCTAAATAGCCAGCACAGACCCTTTCAATCGTTGGAGGGAAATGGAAACCGTTGATCGTCTTTTATTTGCTGGGCGGCACCAAACGCTTCAGTGAGTTAGGCCGGCTCCTCCCTCAGGCGACCCAGCAGATGCTCACGATGCAATTGTGCGGGTTAGAGCAGGTCGGCATCCTGCAGCGGCACGTCTACGCGCAAGTCCCCCCGAAGGTCGAGTATTCCCTGACCGAACTGGGGAGAAGTATCGAGCCGGTACTGCGCCAGATGTGCTCGTGGGGGGAATGGTACAGCGAGCAGATGGGTCTTGAGACCCAGCGACTGCCATTCCATGCAGAAGCGCACCTGGAAAAGCAGCCAGCACCGCGAACGTTGACCACGCGGGCAGAGTAGAGTGCTCTTCCGCATGTCCAGCCTTTGGGAGACCCTCTCTCCCATTTGCTTTCGCGTGTGATCCTTGCATATCCGAGGTGTGCCTTTTCCGGTTTTGCAGGCAGCCGCCGAATACAGTACCAGAACGTTTTTGAGAAGAGGATGCTCTGGGTCATGAGGCCATAGCGTCCTGCACGATGAAAAGAGGGAGACACTCTCCGCGCCTCCCCGCGATAGGTGGAGGGAGTCTCGCTCTTCAGGAACACAGCAGCATCGCCCGATACTCTGATGATACCTCATAAGCGCTAGGGAGGAAGCCAGTATGCAAACGAGCAAGACTCAGGTGCTCTTTACGGAGGGCCATCCGATTTTGAACGTGAAAAACGTGACAGCCAGCCTGGACTACTACTGCACCAGGCTGGGGTTTGAGAAGGATTTTTGTTGGCCCTGGGGACAAGCGCTCCCGACGTTTGCTCAGGTCAGCCGAGGTCACTTCTCGGTAATGTTGGCCCAGGAGGCGCAAGGCCGCCCGGGCATGTGGATGTACCTCGATCTCGCCTCACTGGAAGACCTGGCCGCCCTGCATCAAGAGTATCTGGCAAACGGTGTGAAGATTGCCGAGCCGCCCGCCGATAAACCATGGGGGATGCGCGAGATGCTGGTCGAAGATGTGGATGGGCATACCCTGAGAATCGGCGCCTCTCTCCCTCATGAATAGAAGATGAGGATCGCGAGGCCACAGCGTTCTTCAATCAGCTCTCCCCCTTTGTTCGCCGGTGAACAAAGAGAGCACGTGACCTTCGCCCTGTTCGACCGCAGGAAGGAGATGCGCAGCGACCCACTGCAACAAAACTGCGCTTATCCCATCTCATGGTGGGACATGTCTTGCGCCGATTTCCTCATCATGCGCAACATGGGTAAGCCACCCGTGCGGATAAAGCGAACCACCAAGATGGCTGCCAGGAGGAGGAAGACGATATTGAGAACGCTGGTGTAGTTCGACTGTACCCCCTCGGTGATCGCTACCTGTGTTGGCTACGTGGCACATCCGTTTGTATGGCTTACCAACATCGTGGCTCTCCCTAGAATTTGCTGATTCTGGTCCACTGCAATGGTTGTACTCGAGCGAAAGGCACTGACAGAGCCAAGTGGAAAAGACTCATCTCATGCAAACTACCTCGAATCATCTAAACTTGGGGAGAGCCATGAGGATCGAAAACAATACAAGAGGAGCCGAGACGAGGCTCCTCCCTGAGCGAAAAGGACGACGAACAAGATGTTCCCAGGACCCAAGAGGAATCCTGGGAAGGAACGCGGAACCGACCGGAACCGACGGGTTTCGGCTCCTCTGTCACCAATTTTTTCCCTCTTGCTTGCCCCGACAGGCATATTGTATCAACGGGTGCAACGTCTGCTTTCTGAGGAGGAACCAGCTGAGGGAAACACTCCTCCTGCGGTGATCAAGCAGCGGCGGCCAAGGCCAAAGCAGCCGGCAGACGGTCTTCCCGCTTCCCAATGGCCGACTGTGTTGAAACGTGTGCTTGAGAAGAAAGCATCTCTGCGCAACGTTGCAGATGACTCTGGTGTCTCACAGGAAACGATCCGGCGTGTTGTTCGTGCTGTTCGTTGCGGCTCAAAGGCCTCTGTGAGAACAGAGAGACCAAATAGCCACCACACAGAGATGTTGCTTTTCGGCAAGTTGACAATACCTCGCACGGCCATACATGCTGCGTTTGATCAGCTTGAGCCGATTGACGTGCCCCCTTAGCCAGGGATACCATACCACTAC
>WNGQ01011642.1_pt1 | contig 13103 bp, 11 predicted proteins | sample 5407661 | NCBI WGS metagenome assembly WNGQ01 (sample SAMN13153382, study PRJNA577476) | soil metagenome | isolation source: 60 cm soil or saprolite under Garry oak tree replicate 2 | place: USA:California | collected 2016-06-15
ATCTGTTCGCGGCGCCGATCACTTCGTCCATCAGGCCGAGTGTCGCGCGCCTCAGGCCTTCATCGTGAAGAATCGCCGCGGTATCGATTCCGCCGGCTAGGATGGACAATCCATTGAACGGAATGTTCCAAACCAACTTCCGCCATCGTTCCAGTGCGAGATTTTCAATGACGTTGCATTGGATACCGCCACGTTTGAATTCCGCCGCGACATCATGGGTTCGCGATTGTGGTTTACGCCTATATTCGCCAATCACGATGTGACCGTAATCGTAGCGCTCGACCTCTGTGCGTGAAATTCTACTCAAACATATGAAACAAAGCCCGCCGAGCACACGATCCACGCCAAAGTTCTTCGCGAGAAATTCTTCGTTGCCCAAGCCATTCTGCAGCGTGAGCAACACCGTGTGCTCATGCAGGAGCGGAGGGATAAGATCGACAAGGTCCGCATTGGAGGTCGCTTTGACGGCAATGAGAACGAGGTCAGACGCGCCAATTTTCCGCGTCGAATTGTAGCAGTTCACGTTCGTGACCCGGAAGTTTTCACCTTTGCCGCGAACGGAGAGTCCGTTGCTGCGTATTTCGCTCAAATCGCTGCGTATTAAGAAATGAACATCGCTGCCGCCATATGCGAGCTTTGCGCCGTAATAACTGCCAATCGCTCCCGAACCGATGATCGCAATCCGGAAATTCGTTGTTTTCACGCTGGCGGGCGCGTCTCTGATTGGAAATTTCGCGTGATCAATCGTGCGCCTTTGTTGAAAGTGAAATAAGCCCAGGCCCACTGGAAGAGCACTGCGATCCGGTTGCGAAAGCCGACCAGAAAAATGATGTGCACAAATAACCAGACAAGCCAGGCTGGAAGTCCGCTCAGATGCACAAAATTCAAATCCGCGACTGCCTTATTCCGTCCGATCGTGGCCATGCTTCCCTTGTCCCAGTACCGGAATCGACGTGGTTTGCGGTTGGCGATCATCCTGAGAACGTTTCGAGCGGCATGGCGGCCTTGCTGCATGGCGACCGGTGACACGCCCGGCAACGGCTGCCCAGTTTGATGAGAAAAATTCGCGAGGTCACCAATCACCTGGACTTCCGGATGTCCGGGAATGGTAAGATCGTCGTTGACCATGACGCGGCCGACTCGGTCGACCGGCACGCCGAGTGTTTTACCAACAAACGAAGCATTGTTACCTGCCGCCCAGATTTTCACGCGACACGGAATAAATTCGTCGCCCACTTGCAGTCCGGTCTCAGTGAGATTGGTGGCACGTGTGCCCGTGCGCACTTCCACGCCAAGAGCGACAAGTTGTTTCATCGCGCTCGCGGACAAATCCTCCGGAAAGGCAGCCAGCAGACGCGGCTCCGCTTCGATGAGAATCACGCGCGCCTGCGACGGGTCGATATGTCGAAAATCCTTCGCGAGCGTATAACGCGCGATCTCTGCGATCGCCCCGGCCATTTCCACACCAGTTGGACCACCGCCAATGATTACGAAAGTCATCGCAGCCTTGCGAGCGGCCTCGTCCGTGATTTTTTCCGCGTACTCGAATGCCATGAGCAAACGGCGCCGCAGTTCGATTGCGTCCTCCAGACTTTTTAGCCCGGGCGCCAATTTCTCCCACTCGTTGTGTCCAAAATATGAGTGCCGTGCTCCGGTGGCGACGATGAGGAAGTCGTAAGCGATTTCCATGTCGGTTGTCTTTATTTTTTTGGCATCAACGTCCACCGATTGCACTTCCGCGAGCATCACCTCCATGTTCTTGCATTTGCTCAACACCGCACGCACCGGCGCAGCGATGTCGGCTGGCGAAAGCGCTGCCGTTGCGACTTGATAGAGCAGCGGTTGAAAAAGATGATAGTTCGTGCGGTCAATCACGGTTACGCGCACATCTTTGCAGGCGAGCTTTTTCGCCGCCTCGAGCCCGCCAAAGCCCGCTCCGACTATCACGACGCGCGGCATTTCCGTCGGGAGATTTTCCATATGCAAGAATGTTCCGAGAAAGAAAACCGATGCGAGGATTTTCTACTCGGGCGACGCTCTGCGGAGTTGTCGAATTCCCTAATGTCTCACCTCGCCACGGGAGTTGCCAAAACCAGTTGTGAGGGCTGCAATCGCCGCTATCTTTCGCGCCTTATGCCGAAATCAGTTGCTCGCAGCAAAACACGCAAGGCCGTGGCAAAACGTTTCAAAATCACGGCGCGCGGCAAAGTATTAAGGGCGCAATCCTCGCGCCGGCATTTGCTGTCGTCCAAGAACGCGAAACGTAGACGCCAGCTGGGCAAAGCGGCGCGGGTGGACGACACCGACGTGGCCCGCATCAAGGCCAACCTGCCATTCGGCTAGAAGGATCAGCGCGCCTGGAGAACTTCGGAGCGCGATGCGCTCCTAGAAAGCCATCTAATAGCGAAACTGCGGCGAGGGTTCTTGGCTGGCGCTGTATGTGGTCCTGGTGACAGTCGTTGTTCTTATGACCGGCGGCATTGCGCCGGGCGCGGGTTCCGGACTATAAAGATCACGCCGATTGACCAGAGTGGTGCACGAACATTGAAGAACAACGAGTAAAAACAATGCCAGCCATTTCACGGTGCCCATGCAAACAGAAGGGCGGTGGATTGTCAATGCGAGCGATTTTCTTATTTACAAAATGCGATTGCACGATCCCGATCTTGCGGGAAATTCGTTCTCCGTCAGGGGCTATGGATTGAGGACTTACAAACCCCGCCAGGGCAGGAATGCAGCAACGGTAGTCTGATCCTTTTTGCCGTAGTTCTCTGGCGGACTTTTCTTTGACGCCTAATCTGACGTGAAGCTCCTCAAAGTGAAAACGGCGCGCTTTACACGCGTGGTCGAAAAAGCCGGTGAACCGGAAGTTTATACACTTTGGCAAAAGCCGGGTGCCGATCGTCATTTTCAATCGCAGATAAAGAACAACCGGGTCATAACGATCCAAAAGAGCGAGGGTGGAACAGACTTTGGATTCGTAGGGTTTAAAGAGAGAAAAGGCGCGACTTATCTTGTTTTTCCCAAATCGCTAAAACGATTTGCAGACAAGCGGATCGTCGGAATCGATTGGACGGTTGTTGATCGCTAGGGCCCGAGATTCGACTCTCTGCACCGAATTATGCTACAATAAAGTTCGCGACATGAAGCGAAGCATTATCGACGAAAAACGAAGCGACTCGATCCAGTTAAGCAATGAAGAACGGGACCGTTATTCGCGCCATCTCATCATGCCGGAAGTCACGCCGGCCGGGCAGCGGCGCTTAAAGGCGGCGCGCGTTTTGTGCATCGGCGCGGGCGGCCTCGGATCGCCGGCTGCGCTGTATCTGGCCGCAGCTGGTGTCGGTACAATCGGAATAGTCGATTTCGACGATGTCGATCTTTCGAATTTGCAGCGGCAAATTCTCCACGGAACAAGCGATATTGGCCGGGGTAAGTTGGAATCCGCGCGGGATCGCTTGCGTGAAACCAATCCGCAGATCGACATCGAACTGCACAAATGCCGTATCTCGAGCGAGAATGCGTCCGCAATCATCGCGCAGTACGACGTGGTCGTGGACGGCTCGGATAATTTTCCGACGCGATATTTGTCAAACGACGTCTGCGTTTTTGCGCGCAAGCCGAATGTCTACGGCTCCGTCTTTCGTTTTGAGGGACAAACCACCGTGTTCGCGCCTCATTTGGGCGGCCCGTGTTACCGCTGCTTGTTTCCAGAGCCGCCTGCGCCAGATACAGTTCCAAACTGTGCGGAAGCGGGAGTGCTTGGCGTTTTGCCCGGGATTATCGGGATGTTGCAGGCAATCGAGACGATCAAGCTGATCATTGGCATCGGCGATCCGATCATCGGACGCCTCCTGCACTTCGACGCGCTCAAAACGAAATTCCGAGAACTTAACTTGCGACGCGATCCTGCATGCCCTGTTTGCGGGGAACATGCAACAATTTTCTCGCCGATTGATTACGAAGAGTTTTGCGGAACACGCTCTGGCCGCCACGGCGCCGAGATTGCAACGATCCGCGTGCACGAATTGAAACGACAGATGGAAGCGAACGGGCGACTTACGATTGTCGATGTGCGGGAGCCGTTTGAATTCGAGATCGCGCGCATAGCAGATTCGAAGCTAATTCCGCTGGCCGAATTGCCGGGTCGCCTTGACGAGCTCCGGCAAGACGAGGAGATCATCCTGGTTTGCAAGAGTGGCGGGCGCAGTGCACACGCGGCGGAGTTGCTGCGAGCTGCTGGATTCACAAATTCGTACAGTCTCGAAGGCGGAATTGATGCGTGGGCAGACCAAATCGATCCGACGATGCAGAAGTATTGATCGCATAGTAGCCATAAGCGTTCGGGGGTAATTCGTTTAGGTATGCGCGTGCGGACGCCCCCCCGGCTGCACTCTACTGAAAGACCGGTTTCACCAATTCGGTGGACATCCCGGTGGAGAAATCTTCGCGAACCATAAAGCGCGGCGTCTCTTTGCTGGCCAGGACTTCGTAAGTTTCCGTTCCCTTCGATTTTTCGATTCGGTAAACGGCACGAATCGCATCAAAGGTTCCCGCGGGCACATGAACCTGGTCCGCTTTGGTAACTTCGCTGGCAACCTTGCTAATGCCGGTCGCAGGATCATAAACGGTGAAGTCCAATTTTTGCCCGATCTCCAAACGGCTGGCGAGCATCGCGGCCCAATCGATCCGTTGATCGACGGTGCCGGCAGGGATAGCCGCGCTTACCGGTCTCATCTCCGCTCGTTTCGCCTCATTCGTCACGTTGTCGGCGGTCGTTCCAGCTAATCCGCTCACGCGATCGCCCCCGTACGTGAGACTCATCGAATAGGTCTCCTTCCTCGCCGGTCGTTCGATCCGCAGCGCGGCCGAGATCGGCTGAAAAGAAGAAGTGGCAACGGATTCCCACTCCTGATTGAAGCCCTTTGCTGCGAAACGAAAATTCCCGTCAGATTGCTTGTCCACGGTAATCGTGAATGTGGCGATCTGTTTTCCGTCGCGTACTATCCGGTATTCGAAGCGCCCCGTGCGCAGCCGAGTAGCGTCGAACTTCGCGTCCGACATCTCTGGCGGATTCTTATCGGGCGGCGTGCTTTGCGCAATCGCCGTCAGGGCGCCAAATAGGAGGACGAACGCCGTCGATCGCCATTTCATTTCGCTCTTCAAAGCAGCCAGGCGAGAACTATTTCAAGACTGCCGCCAGATCATCCGCGGCCGGGACATTGTCCCATTGCTTCCGCAACTCGCCATCTTTCCCGAAGACGAAGACGCGGAAATCCGTTGCTTCGGGCTGCCCGCCGAGTTGTGACGACACCGTCCCATCAAAATCCGTCACGGCGAAGACATCGTCTCTCGCATTATGCGTAATTTTCTTTGCATCGTATCGTGGCTGAAGACGCCTTGCCTCTTCGTCGAGGCGATGCCGCACCAGCATGGTCGCGATCTTGCCTCCGAGCAGTGTGTGCTTTTTGGTGAAGTTCAGAACTGTAATCATTCTATAACTTGGATTGCCGAGACAATAATCGGGAACACGGTCCCCAACGGCGCGCGCCCTCTCCGAACCTACTGTTGTCGTCAAGACAACGACGCTGACGTGACCGTCGGCGGTGGAAAGTGTGTGTCCATCGACGTCGACAAACTTGAGTGCGTAGATTTGTCCGACTGAAAGAGCTGCGTGCAAAGGCGCAACGAAAAGAAAAGAAACTGCTTTCACGAACAAAAAGAATTGAAGTGCGCGCGGCCTCACGAGTAAGCAGATTGGCGACAATGACGCGCGCTGACAAGTTCTGGATCCCCGCGTCTGTGTGGCGTTGCTTATTACCGAGAAACGCGAGGATTGCCTGCGTTTGCTTGTCGATCGTTTTTGTCTGCGGCTTTACTGGCTGCGATCGACTGATGACTTCTCGCTACACGCAGCTCGTTAAAGACGCCGATGGAAAGTCGGCGCAAGGAGACTTTTTGCGCGCAATCGATCTTTACGAAGCCGCGCTCGATGACAGCCCACGATGTGCTGAGATCCATTACAAGCTAGCGGTACTTTACGATGACAAAATGAATGATCCGCTCAATGCGTTGCATCATTTCAAGCGTTATCTCGTGCTGAGCCCGAACGGCGCGCATGCAAGCGACGTGAAGAATTCCGTGAAACGCGACGAGATCGCGGTGGTCACGAGTTTGTCCGGCGATTCTGTCGTCACTCGAGCCGAGGCAGCCCGATTGCGAAACGAAAATCTTAATCTGCACAAAGAACTTGAAGCGCGCTCTGCACCGCTGCCGATCGGATCGGGTAAAGCGCAAACACGCGATGCAAGCTCCAAAAAAACCGCCTCGAGAAAATCTGAGGGGCGAACTTATGTTGTTCGGTCAGGCGATACACTCGTGTCGATTTCGCGAAAGTTTTATAAATCATCGACGCGTTGGAAAGCGATTCTCGACGCGAACAAGCAAGAAATCCGCGACCCTAAAAAACTCACCGTCGGCCAGAGCTTGATTATCCCCTAGCGCCTTGCTTGCTGCAGCAAGGCGCCCTTTAACGGCCTGGCACCGGCGCCTGTCTGTCGCGAAGGTGTGATGCGCGATCATTTAGAAAACTGGCGAACCCTAGGGCGGCAGCCACTTCACTCTGTGCTTGGGCATCGGCAGAAGCAGGTGAGGATCTCTGTGACGTTTTATCGCCAGAACTGGACGCGTAAAAATAACCCGGAGGAATTAACTCCTTCGAATTGTCGTGTGCGCTCTTCCAGCTTACTTCTCCCTGGACACATGTGATGCGCGCCGTTGCGCTATCCATTTGCACTGTAAACAGGGATCCTCGTCCGCCTATAGCCATTCCGACTTTTGTTTTAATTTTCAGATCGTACTCGCCGGCGCCCAAATTGGAAACCGAAGCGCGGACGATTCCTTTACTCAAATCGAGGATAGCCAGACGCGACCTCATCGCGTCGACCATCGCGTTGCCCCATTTCGCGAGGCGTAATTGGTCGAATCGAAGATCTGTTTGCTCCGCAACCTCAACAAAAATTCCGGGAACAAGACAGAGCGAAACCTTTCCGTACCGCGTGGTCTTCAACTCGTCTCCGACGGCGACGTGAGACGCGGCCGATAACAGGCGCGAATTCTGGTCGATCTCGTTCCTGTTCCCGAAGGTTGTTTTACCTTCAGCGTTTAGAACCGTGGCGAGCACCCGTGCGCCGTAATGGTCGAGCCAGAATGAAAGACCGGCGAAAAAAACCACGGCGCAAAAAAGCCAAATCAAAAACGGACCCTCTGACTTCTGACATCCGACGCGCATGTAAATCACGCTTGCCGCGCATTTTTCCGCTAGTCAACCAACAGCGGAGCGATAAGGGCACGCTCTTCCGGCAACAGCCGGGCTGCTCCCAGATTGCGCGCATCGCCTTTGGCGCCCTCTTCGTAGCCGTTTATCGCGAGAATGGCAGCACGAACGGCAAGCGCGCCGGGAGGCTCAGAGCCTGTTGCACGCACTGTGCGGAAGACTGCTAGCGCATCTTCTTTCCGGCCTAGGCGAAGCCGTGCCAAGCCCAGGGTTGCCCGAGCCGACCAATTCCACGGTTCCTGTGCAACAAGGATCTCAGCCTGGCGCTCTGCCGCTTTAGCTGCGCCATCGGACGCACCGAGCAAGAGTCGTAGATAAGCATCTTGATTTCGTGCGGCCGCGTCGTCCGGCCAAAGCTGGACAATCTCCGCTGCGACGGTTTGCGCCTGAGCGGTGTGTCCGGACGCCAATGCTATGCGTAACCGGCCGGCATGCGCTGCGCGATTTTTGGGCGCGAGTTTGATCGCTTCAGAGTTAGCCTCATCGGCGACGTCGCCGGCACGGTTTTGCTCGGCGTAAGCCGCCAGGGCCAACAGCTTTTCCGCAGTGTTGGCGGCTTCCAGAGCGCGCTGCCATTCATTAGTTGCGGCAGTGGCTTCGCCGAGATGTATCCGTGCCACGGCCAGATACATGTGTTGAAGAACTGGTTCGATCGGAAAACGCTCGCTGGCGAGCGCATCTTTGATGTCATTCCAACGTTCAAGGGCTGCCAGGGCATTGAGATGCTGCAGAAAAAGATCCTGGCGCCGAGAGGCGCGCTCTGCAGGCAGCAATTGCAAAACTTTTGCCGATTGGCGGAGATTGTTGAGCCACGCTGCCAGGGCAGCGAGCGTTTCGTCATCTCCGCTTCCGAAGCGCTTCACAGCTTGTGCAACGTACAGAGCGTTTGCCACTTCGGGCCGGCCCATTGTGGCTCCGCCTGAGGCAGATTGCGAGGTAGGGCCTAGCCCAAAGGACAGACTGCCGACCCCGAAAGCATTCGAGGTGTCAGGCGTCGTTTGCGTATTCGTGGCGGCGCCAAGTGAAAGAGAAGCATTATCGCTGGCCGACGGCACGGGCGCGCGCGCCTGCTCGCGCGCGAGGAAAACAAGCGCGTCAAGCGACGCCGCATTTTTTGGGTCGCGTGCAAGGTCTTCAATGCGTTTCCACGCACTGATGAACGGCTGCGAATCACGCGTAGTGACGGAGAGGACAAGGATCGCGGCGGAAAGGATGTCGTAAGGCTTTGCGTGTTTGTCGGCCAGCGCACGCTCCGCATAATCGACTGCGAGAACTGCGTCGTTGCGGCGAACAGCAAGTTGACCCGCCAACACGATATCGACGGGTGCCGGATCGGCTCGCTGCGCGAGCAGCGCATCAATTTGCGTCGCGGCTGCCGGCAATTCCCCGGTTGCAAGAGCGGCTCCGGCAAAATCGCGGCGGTCCTCGATTGTAAGGCGATGTTCGTCGTCGAGTTTTTTCCACCATTCCAGCGCTGCCGTTGCCTGGCCAGCGCCCGAGAGCACACGCGCGATCGCGCGCCACGCCTCGGGTTCAGTTGGGCGCAGCAGGTACGCGTCGCGCGCTTTGACGTTGGCCTGGCTCCATTGTTTTTGCTCGATTAAGGCGAACGCTTCACGCGCAAGGCGGCGCGACTGCCACGCCTTGGTTGCTGCCCCCAGTCTGGGAGCGCTAAAGTAGAGCGCAACACCGAGAGCACAGATCCCCGCCGCGCCTAGGAAAAAGAATAGTCGGACGCGTCGGGCGCGAACTTCTTCGGGTGGGGTCAGGCCGTGATTGTCTCTGGTTGCGTGAGAGCGTGACGATCGGCTAGCCACGAGAGACGTTTCGCCTGTAGCGTGAGATTTTGCGAGACGAAGTCACGTTCGCGGACGCCGCCCTAAGTGCGACGCCAACGACCCACCTTCGCAAAGGTACGACGCGGCAGGAGAGAGCGAATTAACCGGCGGCGTTGATACCAGCAGAGCCCGATAACGCCAAGCACGCCGCCGGCAACGGTAGCGGGTTCGGGAACGACCGCGTTAATTTGGAGATTGTCGAGACGGGTATCATTAGCTGCGTTGTTGGTTGTGCTTCCAGTGAAACAGACTTCGATCAGGGCGTTGGCTGTGTTACCAGCTCCGCTTATGGCAAAAGTGTAAACGTGGTAAAGGCCGTCTCGGGTGATGGAGACCAAGCCTTCCGGGGTAACGGTAAAGCTAGCGCCGCCATTGGTACTGTACTGGACTTCCATTTGGCTGAATTGTGTTCCGTTTCCGAGGCTCGCAAGCGCAAAACTAAGTGAAGCTTGCGCGTACCCTGTGGTGTTTATGCCAAACCGGAAACAGTCTACCGAGCTCGTGCCATTTGTATTACCCCTGAGCTCAAGCGCCGTATTCGTTGTCGGCACGTCAGGGACAAGTTCGTTGAGTATGGTGCCGACTGCTGGGGTAACAAGGAGCCCCCCAGGCGAAAAGGGATCGGTGGGAGAGTTGATAATCGTTTCGTTCTCCAGGAGGGGATACAGGCCTCCGGGGCCTGGCGCAGGAACCGATGTGAAAGTGTTACCTTCGAAATTGAAATAGGCTAATACGTCCGCATCGGCCCTGGGGGCGAGAGCCCCGGCAAGCATTAACGCGCCCGCAACTCCACCAAAAAGCCAATGAAATCTCCGGAAGCGGACTGACCTCTTACGACCCCTAGGCGGGGTCGCTAAATCGGGCGACAAAGCTTTCTTAAAATTTCGCGTAATCCCTCCCAAGTTTGAGATTGCGCTCTCTTGTAGCAAGCCCCACGGGCAGAGCAAGACATTTTTTGGATTTTTTGCGGGGTGCAGCCACAGCCCGATGCCCGCGTGCCCTGAGACCGCAGCGCACGTCTTTGCAGAACGAGTCGGGACGTTCGCCGCGTCTTGCGCTAATGCGTTGAACCGCTCGAGCGTTGAGGCGTTAGATCGTTGAAGAAAGGCGACTGGTATTTCTACCAGTCGCCTTCTTACTACTTATTACTTCTTGTTTACGTTATTGTAAAAGAGGTCCTTTTTCTTTCTTAAGGGCAATGGCCCGGGCCGGTTACACCCATGTTGTAGTTATCCAGCGCGTTTGTGAGCGTGCTGGTAGCGCCTGGACTTAGGAATCCGTTACCAATCGGAGGCACAACCAGCGCGCCGATTAGAGCGCCTGCCCTTGTGACCGCCGTTTGAATGGCCGACGGGTTCGCTCCGTTGGCGATGTTGAGCTTTGCCGTGATCAACTGATGCGCCAGGGCGACCAAACCATTGCCTGCTGCGGGCCGATTGAAGATTTGCAGCAGTTGCACTTGCGGGTAGTTAAGGGTGCCGAGCATTACGTTTTGGACCGGCCAGGCATCTGGATGATTTTTCCCATAGCTCTGCGTATAAGTGCAGCCGCCTGTGCCGCCACGGCATGGGGCTGTGGAGCACTGGCCGTAGCTGAATGGGCTTCGTTGAAACTGGTTGTTCGCATGCGCAAAAGCGCGAAACGCATACACGGTGTTACAATCCAACGGCGTATTACATTCGTTGCTGGTTCCGCAAGCGTCAATCAGAGCGTCGCTAATAGCGATTTGAACCTCGGCATCCGGAGTAAGGTTGTAGTTGATGCACTGAGGCACACCGGTGAAATTAGCTCCACAAAAGCTATTTCCGTCCGAAGGCCACCTGCCTCCGAGCGCGGCTAGGTCGGCCGCTTTCATCCACTGAACGGAAAAGCCAGCGGGCGTTCCTGTGGCCCCAGCCCTGATCGTCAATGTTATGGACCCGGGTGTCGAGCTGAAGCACAACACGGTCAACGGAGCCAATGGCGGTTTGATTCTGCCATTATTGTTAATACCGCCCTGCGCCGGATTGGAATGGCCAGCCGCGTAGAGACCGCTACACGCCACAAGCGCGAGCAGTGTTGTTATAGTTTTATGCATATTGTTTGGCCAAGGAGGAAACGTCCCTTTGATTGGTGGGCACATTTCTCACACCCTTCTCCGGAAACGGCGGGGCGAAGTTCTGGAAAAAGTTAAAAAATTCAGCCTGTTCGCCAGCAGAGTTGCACTCCGCTAGGGCAATAACCGCGGACAAGATTTCCGCCCAGGTTACACGCCTCGCCTCGCGCGGCTTCTTCGTAGTCGTCTAACGCCAATATCGCCGCGCGAACAGCTGAGTGTGCCAGGAAGCTCAGAGTCTGTCGCGCGCGCGCACGAATCGCCGACGCTGCGTGTAACCGAGCGCGGCGAAAGCTAGCGCGCCTGCGAACCACGTACCTGGCTCGGGCACGATTGTTAGCGCAAGATCGATATTCGCCCCATCAAAAGTGAACGTCCCGACAAATCCGGGATTGGTGATCGTCCAGTTGCTTGTTCCGGGATCGCTCGCCAAACCAGTGATAATATTATTGTAAGTGCCAATGGTCGCTCCCAGATCGATGAAGGTGAAGAGTTGGTTGGACTGAAACGACCAGGTGCCGCCAGCTCGGGCTAGAGTCGAGTGTGCGCCAGCGCCGCCAAGCGCCAGCTCAATGATTGAGCCGGAGTTCAAGGTGAGGTTGTTTGCCAGGGTCAGCGCACCGCTGGCCGCCGCCCCCGTGCCACCTAAAATCCTGGCGTCTGAATTGATTGTCACCGTGCCGTTAATTGTTCCTGTTCCACCAAGTGTCGTACCGCTGTTGCTCACCGTAACGGCACCCGTGCCGGTGCCAGAGCCGGTCGTGTTGTTAACGAGTAGCGTACCACTACTAACACTCGTTGTGCCGCCATAGCTATTCGCGCCACTGAGCGTCCATGTGCCGCTGCCGGCTTTGGTCAGGCTACCGGCGCTGCTGATTACGCCGGAGACGCTGCCCACGCCAGTGCTTGAACCGCTTAGGGTCAAAGTATTTGAACCGAGCGAAACCGCGCTGGAGAGCGACAGATTGCCCGTGCTCTGAACAGCCCAAGTCTGGCTGATGCCAAGTGCGATGGTGTTGACGCTGAATTGCTGATTAGTCGCGCTGGAATTGGTGATTCCGGCGACGGTGGCACTGCCCACTGTGAGCGTTGCGGTGCCACTGATGTTGTAAGCGTTGGTCGTCCCGCTGGCGAACGTGATCGCGCCGACTGACGTAGGAATAATGCCAATGTTCGGCGCTAGGTTGTTTGAGTTCGCCGTGTTGTCAAACAGCGCGGTGTCCGACGAAGTTGGCTGCATCAAGCCCACCCAATTCAGAGCTAGATTCCACACGTTGTTGGTGACGAGCGTGCCACCCTGCCATGTGATGACCGCATCGAGAGCTAAGGGGCTGCTGCCGGTCGGCCCCCTTGCGGCGACTCCGCCGTTGGCGTTAATATTAGAGGTCAGCGCAACAGTTCCGCTAGTGACCGTTCTATCAGCGCTGAGAACAAGAGTTCCACCGCTGCCAATCGCTCCAGCCGAATGACTATTCGCTCCACCCGGGGCATCCATGCCCGTACCGGCTTTGATTGATAGTGATTTGCCCGCGTCAGACGAGTGATTAGTAATTAGGCGGGAATAGACACCGTTCTTACCCCCTGCGCCGGCTGGCGAGCCTTTATTGGTGCTCGTCGCTTGATTGAAAATTCTTCTGCCCGCATCAGTCAACGCGCTGGCCTGCGTCCCTCTATGCTGAGAGCCAGTGGGACCAACGGTGGATGGATCGCTTGTTTCTTGCGTTCCGGCCGAGTCAAGATTCAACGTCCGCGCAATCAGGCTGACGGACTTTAGCGTCGCCCTAGGAGCGAGAGTCAAAAGGCCGGTGGCCACAGCTCCGCTCGCGATGAACGT
>WNGQ01010274.1_pt1 | contig 13101 bp, 14 predicted proteins | sample 5407661 | NCBI WGS metagenome assembly WNGQ01 (sample SAMN13153382, study PRJNA577476) | soil metagenome | isolation source: 60 cm soil or saprolite under Garry oak tree replicate 2 | place: USA:California | collected 2016-06-15
GACCAACACCCGCGCGGCTCCCGCCGCGCGCGGCTCGAGCGCTCTCGCGCTCGGCCTCCTTCCCCTTCGCACGACCATGTCCTCATGCCGCCGCTCCCGTGTGACGGCGCTCGCGCGGCTGGGTGGCAAGCGAGAGCTTGGCGGCCGCGAGGCGGAGCGCCTCCTTCGCGTTCGCCGGGTCGACACCCTCCATCTCGAACAGCATGCGCCCGGGCTTCACCACCGCCACCCAGATCTCCGGAGAGCCCTTGCCCTTGCCCATACGGGTCTCGGCTGGCTTCTTGGTGAGCGGCTTGTCGGGGAAGATGCGCACCCACACGCGCCCGCCGCGCTTGATGTAGCGCGTGAGCGCGACGCGCGCCGCCTCGATCTCGCGCGCCGTGAGCCAGCCGCGCTCGATGGCCTGCAGGCCGTAGTCGCCGAAGGCGAGCGTGGCGCCACGCCACGCCATGCCCTTGCGGCGGCCCTTCTGCATCTTGCGCCACTTGACCTTCTTCGGGGCGAGCATGACGGGTCCTCACACGCCGAGGGCGGCGCGCTGCTCCTCCTCCTGCCGGGTCAGGACCTCGCCGCGGAAGATCCACACCTTGATGCCGATGACGCCGTAGGTGGTCTTCGCCTCGGCGGTGCCGTAGTTCACGTCGGCGCGCAGCGTGTGCAGCGGCACGCGGCCCTCGCGGTACCACTCGGTGCGTGCGATCTCCGAGCCGCCCAGCCGGCCCGCCGACTGGATGCGGATGCCCTGCGCGCCCATGCGCATGGCGCGCGCCACCGCCTCCTTCATGGCGCGGCGGAACGCGACCCGCCGCTCGAGCTGGAGGGCGACGTTCTCCCCCACCAGCTGCGCGTCGAGGTCCGGGCGCCGTACCTCGTGGATGTTGAGGAAGCTCTCCTTGCGCGTCAGCTTGGAGAGCTCCAGCTTGAGCTTCTCGATCTCGGCGCCCTTCTTCCCGATCACGATGCCCGGGCGGGCGGTGTGGATGTTGATCTTCGCCTTGTTCGCCGCGCGCTCGATCTCGATCTTGGAGACGCCGGCGTGGTAGAGGCGCTTCTTCAGGAAGTTGCGGATCTTGGTGTCCTCGTGGAGCAGATCCGCGTACTCGCGCCGCGCGAACCAGCGCGAGTCCCAGTTCTCGATCACGCCCAGGCGGAAGCCTTTGGGATGGACCTTCTGACCCACGCTCACGCCTCCCCGCCCGCGCCGCGGGCGTCCACGACCACGGTGATGTGGCTCGTGCGCTTGAAGATCTTGGTGGCCCGGCCGTGCGCTCGGGGCAAGAAGCGCTTGGCCGTCGGGCCCTCGTCGACGAAGGCGCGCTTCACGTAGAGCACGTCGACGTCGACCTTGTGCGCCGCCTCGGCGTTGGCGACCGCCGAGCGGAGCGTCTTCAGCACCGTCTTCGCCCCGCGCTTGGGCGTGTACTCGAGGAGCGCGATCGCCCGCTCCACCGGCTTCCCGCGGATCAGATCGACCACCAGGCGCGCCTTCTGCGCGGTCAGGCGCACGAAGCGGCTGCTCGCACGCGTCTCCATCACGCGGCCCCCGGCGCCTTGCGCGGGGCGGCCCCCGGCGCGGCGCCCGGCGCAGCGCGCGGCGCCCCCGCGCCCGGCGCCGCGGCGCCTTCCACCTTGCCCTTGCGGTCACCCGAGTGGCCGTGGAAGGTGCGCGTGGGCGCGAACTCGCCCAGCTTGTGGCCGACGGCGTTCTCCGTGATGAACACGGGGATGAACTTCCGCCCGTTGTGCACCGCGAAGGTGAAGCCGACCATGTCGGGCGTGTTGGTGGAGCGGCGCGACCAGGTCTTTACCACCTTCTTTGACCGAGCGTGCCATCGCCTAGCGGACCTTCCGTCGCTGCACGATCCAGCGCTCGGTGCGCTTGTTGTGTCGCGTCTTGTAGCCCTTGGCCGGCTGGCCCCAGGGCGATTGCGGGTGGTTGCCCTTCGAGCGCCCCTCGCCGCCGCCGTGCGGATGGTCGACCGGGTTCATCGCCATGCCGCGCACCTTGGGGCGCCGGCCGAGCCAGCGGACGCGGCCGGCCTTGCCGTAGGCGATGTTCTCGTGCTCGAGGTTGCCGACCTGCCCGATGGTGGCGCGGCAGGCGAGGCGCACGCGTCGCAGCTCGCCCGAGGGGAGCTTCAGGAGCGCGTAGTCGCCCTCCTTCGCCATCAGCTGGATGGCGGTGCCCGCGCTGCGGCCGAGCTGGCCGCCGCGGCCCTCGCGCAGCTCGACGTTGTGGACCATGGTGCCGAGGGGAATGAGCGAGAGCGCCAGGCTGTTGCCGGGCTTGATGTCGGCCTTCGGTCCCGCCTCGACCGCGTCCCCGACCGCGAGCCCGACGGGCGCCAGGATGTAGCGCTTCTCGCCGTCGACGTAGTGGAGGAGTGCGATGCGCGCGGAGCGGTTCGGGTCGTACTCGATGGCGGCCACCCGCGCGGGCACGCCCAGCTTGTCGCGCTTGAAGTCGATCACCCGGTAGAGGCGCTTGTGACCGCCGCCGCGGTGGCGGATGGTCATGCGCCCCAGGTTGTTCCGCCCGCCCGTCTTGTGCAGCGGCGCGGTCAGCGAGCCCTCCGGACGCGCCTTGGTGATCTCGGCGAAGTCGGAGCCGGTCTGGAAGCGGCGGCCGGGCGAGGTCGGGCGGTACTGGACGGTCGGCATCCGCTACGCTCCCTCGAAGAAGTCGATCCGGCTGCCCTCGGCCAGCGTGACGTAGGCCTTCTTCCAGTCGGGGCGCCGCCCCTGGTGGCGGCCGACGCGGCGGATCTTCCCGAGCTGGCGGCTCGTCCGCACCTTCTCGACCTTCACCCTGAAGAGGCTCTCGATCGCGTGGCGGATCTCGACCTTGTTGGCGTGGGGGTGGACGCGGAACACGACCTGGTTCCCCTGCTCGTTCACCAGCGTGCCCTTCTCGGTGATGATCGGACCCTGCACGACGTCGCCGGGGTTCACGCGCGCCCTCCGAGGCGGCCGGCAACCGTTTCCAGCGCCGCCCGCGTCAGCACGAGGTGGGCGTGCCCGAGCACGTCGTAGACGTTCAGCCCCTGGGCGACCAGCACCTTCACGTGCGGCAGGTTGCGCGCCGCGCGCTGGATCGCCTCGTCCGCCCGGGCGAGCACGATGAGGACGCTCGCGCCTTCGAGGCCGAGGCCGCGCAGGCACTCGATCATGCGCTTGGTCTTGGGCTCGGGCAGGCGGAGGTCATCCACCACCAGGAGCGTCCCCGCCGCATGCCGGCTCGCGAGCGCGGCGCGCAGCGCCGCCCTGCGCGCCGTCTTCGGCAGGCGGTAGGCGTAGTCGCGCGGCTGCGGCCCGAAGATGGTTCCGCCGCCCGCCCACAGCGGCGAGCGGATGCTGCCCGAGCGCGCGCGCCCGGTCCCCTTCTGCCGCCAGGGCTTCTTGCCGCCGCCGCTCACAAAGCCCTTCGTCTTGGTCGCCGCCGTGCCCGCGCGGCGCCCCGCCATCTGGCTCTGCACGGCGGCGTGCAGGAGGTGCTCGCGCACCGGGCCCGCGACCACCGCGGCCGGCACCTCGACCTGGCCCGCGGGGGCGCGGCTCTGCGAGACCACCGGAAGCGTCACCGTCCCCTCCGCCATGGACTACTTCCGCGCCTCGCGGCCCTTGCGGACCACGACCGTGCCGTTGCGCGCCCCCGGCACGGCGCCGCGCACGAGGAGGAGATGATCGTCCGGGCGCACCGCGATCACCTCCAGGTTGCGGGTCGTCACGCGCTCGGCCCCGTAGCGGCCGGCCATCCGCTTGCCCTTGAACACGCGGCCGGGGAAGGAGCGGTTCCCGATCGAGCCGCCGTGCCGGAAGTATTCGTGCGTGCCGTGCGAGCCGGGGAAGCCGGAGAAGAGGTGCCGCTTCATGACCCCCGCCGTGCCGCGGCCCTTGCTGACCCCGGTGACCGCCACCCGCTCGCCCGCGGGCGCGAAGCCGACCTGGGCGGCCGCGTAGCCCTCGCGCTCGGGCCGGCGGGTGGCGACCACGGTGCACGGTCCGGCCTGGATGACGGTCACCGGCACGAGCACCCCCTGGGGAGTGTAGACCTGCGTCATGCCGAGCTTTCGTCCAATGAGGCCGCCGATCACGATTGATGTCCTTCGCTCGCGCTCACGCCGCCCTACTGGAGCTTGATCTCCACGTCGACGCCGGCCGCCAGGTCGAGCTTGCCGAGGGCGTCGATCGTCTGCTGCGTCGGCTCGAGGATGTCGAGCAGGCGCTTGTGGGTGCGGATCTCGAACTGCTCGCGCGACTTCTTGTCGACGTGGGGCGAGCGGTTCACGGTGAAGCGCTCGATGTGGGTGGGAAGCGGGATGGGGCCGGCGACCCGCCCGCCCGTCCGGCGTACGGTCTCGACGATCTCGCGCACCGACTGGTCGAGCAGCCGGTGGTCGTACGCCTTCAGGCGGTGGTCGTACGCCTTCAGGCGGATGCGGATCTTGTCGTTCATGCCCGCGGCTACTCGAAGATCTTGGTGACCACGCCGGCCCCCACCGTGCGGCCGCCCTCGCGGATGGCGAAGCGGAGCCCCTCGTCCATCGCGATCGGGGTGATGAGATCGATCTTCAGCTGCACGTTGTCGCCCGGCATCACCATCTCGGTGCCCTCGGGCAGCGTGCACACGCCGGTCACGTCGGTGGTGCGGAAGTAGAACTGCGGCCGGTAGCCGTTGAAGAAGGGGGTGTGGCGGCCGCCTTCCTCCTTGGTGAGGACGTAGGCCTCGGCCTGGAACTTGGTGTGCGGCGTGATCGAGCCCGGCTTGGCGAGCACCTGGCCGCGCTCGATCTCCTCGCGCTTGGTGCCGCGCAGGAGACAGCCGACGTTGTCGCCCGCGATGCCCTCGTCGAGGAGCTTGCGGAACATCTCGACGCCGGTCACCACCGTCTTCTGGGTCGCACGGATGCCGACGATCTCCACCTCCTCGCCGACCTTGATCTTGCCGCGCTCGATCCGGCCGGTGGCCACCGTGCCGCGGCCGCTGATCGAGAACACGTCCTCGACCGGCATGAGGAACGGCCTGTCGACCTCGCGCTTCGGCTCGGGGATGTAGTTGTCGACCGCTTCCATGAGCTTCTGGACGGAGCCCGCGCCGAGCTCGCTCGCGTCGCCCTCGAGCGCCTTCAGCGCGCTCCCCCGGATGATCGGGATATCGTCGCCCGGGAACTCGTACTTGGAGAGCAGCTCCCGCACCTCGAGCTCGACCAGGTCGAGGAGCTCCTTGTCCTCGACCGCGTCCACCTTGTTCATGTAGACCACGATCGCGGGCACGCCCACCTGGCGGGCGAGCAGGATGTGCTCGCGCGTCTGCGGCATCGGCCCGTCGGTGGCGGCGACCACCAGGATGGCGCCGTCCATCTGCGCCGCCCCGGTGATCATGTTCTTGATGTAGTCGGCGTGCCCCGGGCAGTCGACGTGCGCGTAGTGGCGCTTCGGCGTCTCGTACTCGACGTGGGCGGTCGCGATGGTGATGCCGCGCTCGCGCTCCTCGGGCGCCTTGTCGATCTGGTCGAAGGCCACGAACTGGCCGAAGCCCTTCGCCGCCTGGACCTTGGTGATCGCCGCGGTGAGCGTGGTCTTGCCGTGGTCGATGTGACCGATCGTGCCCACGTTGACGTGCGGCTTCTTGCGCTCGAACCTTGCCTTTCCCATGGCGGTGCTCCTTCCGTCGCCCTCTTAGCCGACCTGCGAGGCGTGCGCGAAGCGCTCGCCGCCCGGCGGCCGCGCCTCGGGGCCGATGCCCTTGGGCACCGGCTCGTAGTGCGAGAACTGCATCGTGAAGGTCGCGCGCCCCTGGCTGCGCGACCGGAGATCCGTGGCGTACCCGAACATCTCGGCGAGCGGCACCACGGCGGCGATCACCTGCGTGTTGCCGCGCGGCTCCTGGCCCAGGATGCGGCCGCGGCGCCGGTTGATGTCGCTGATGACGTCGCCCATGAACTCCTCGGGCGTGACCACCTCGAGCGACATGATGGGCTCGAGGATGACCGGGTTGGCCTTCGCCATCGCCTCCTTGAAGGCCATGGAGCCTGCGATCTTGAAGGCGATCTCCGAGGAGTCGACCTCGTGGTAGGAGCCGTAGATGACGGTCGCCTTGACGTCCACCACCGGGTAGCCCGCGAGCACGCCCGACTCCATCGCCTCCTTCACGCCCTTCCCGATCGCCGGGATGTACTCGCGCGGGATGACGCCGCCCTTGGTGCCGTCGACGAACTGGAAGCCGCCGCCCGGCTCGAGCGGCTCGACGCGCAGCACGACGTGGCCGTACTGCCCGCGCCCGCCCGTCTGGCGGATGAATTTCGCCTCCTGCTCGACCGCCTTGCGGAGGGTCTCCTTGTAGGCGACCTGCGGCTTGCCGACGTTGGCGTCCACCTTGAACTCGCGCAGCAGGCGATCGACGATGATCTCCAGGTGGAGCTCGCCCATGCCCGAGATGAGCGTCTGCCCGGTCTCGGGGTTGGTCGAGATGCGGAAGGACGGGTCCTCGGTAGCGAGCTTGTGGAGCGAGCCGCCGAGGCGTTCCTGGTCGGCCTTCGTCTTGGGCTCGATGGCGATCGAGATGACGGGGTCGGGGAACTCCATGCGCTCGAGCACGATCGGCTTCGACTCGTCGCAGAGGGTGTCGCCGGTGGTCGTGTCGCGGAGCCCGACCGCGGCGGCGATGTCGCCCGCGTAGACCTCCTTGATCTCCTCGCGCTTGTTGGCGTGCATCTTGAGCAGCCGGCCGATGCGCTCCTTCTTCCCCTTGACCGAGTTGTAGACGTAGGACCCGGTGCTCATCACGCCCGCGTAGACGCGCAGGAAGGTGAGCGTGCCGACGTACGGGTCGCTCATGATCTTGAAGGCGAGCGCGGTGAACGGCTCGCTGTCCGAGGCGAGGCGTTCCTCCTCGTTCCCGGTGTTCGGGTTGGTGCCGCGCATCGGCGGCACGTCGAGCGGCGAGGGCAGGTAGTCGACCACGGCGTCGAGCAGGAGCTGCACGCCCTTGTTCTTGAAGGCACTGCCGCACACCACCGGGACGATCTTCATCTGCACCGTCCCGGTGCGGATGGCGGCGCGGATCTCCTCCTCGGCGATCTCCTCGCCGTTCAGGTACTTCTCCATGACGCGCTCGCTCACGTCGGCGAGCGCCTCGACCAGGCGCTCGCGCGCCGCGCTGGCCGCCTCCCGCTCCGCGGCCGGGATCTCCTCCTCCCGGTAGCGGGCGCCGAGGCTCTCGTCCTCCCACACGATCGACTTCATGGTGACCACGTCGATCACGCCGCGGAACGCCTCCTCGCGCCCGAGCGGCAGCTGGAGGACGAGCGGGTTGGCGCGCAGGCGCTCCCGGATCTCGCGCACGACCCGGTCGAAATCCGCCCCGACGCGGTCCATCTTGTTGACGAACGCGATGCGCGGCACCGCGTAGCGGTCGGCCTGGCGCCAGACGGTCTCGGACTGCGGCTCGACGCCGCCCACGCCGCAGAAGACGGCGACCGCGCCGTCGAGCACGCGGAGACTGCGCTCGACCTCGATCGTGAAGTCGACGTGGCCCGGCGTGTCGATGATGTTCACGCGGTGGTCGCGCCAGAAGCAGGTGGTGGCGGCGGAGGTGATGGTGATGCCGCGCTCCTGCTCCTGCACCATCCAGTCCATCACCGCGGTGCCTTCGTGCACCTCGCCGATCTTGTAGCTGATGCCGGTGTAGTAGAGGATGCGCTCCGTGGTCGTGGTCTTGCCGGCATCGATGTGGGCCATGATGCCGATGTTGCGCGTCCTCTCGAGGGGAACCAGGCGGGGCATGATGGGTGCGCGGGCCGGATCGCCTACCAGCGGTAGTGGGCGAAGGCCTTGTTGGCCTCCGCCATCCGGTGCGTGTCCTCCTTCTTCTTGATCGCCCCGCCCCGCCCGCTGGCGGCGTCCTGGATCTCGCCGGCCAGCTTGTCGACCATCGACTTCTCGGGACGGGCGCGCGCGTTCTGCACGATCCAGCGCATGGCGAGCGAGACGCGGCGCTGGGGGCGCACCTCGACCGGCACCTGGTAGGTGGCGCCGCCCACCCGGCGGGAGCGCACCTCGACCATCGGCTTCACCTGCTCGAGGGCGCGCTTGAAGACGCCGAGGGCCTCCTCCTTGGCGCGCTCGCCGACCAGGTCGAGGGCGTCGTAGAAGATGCGCTCGGTCAGGCTCTTCTTCCCGTCGTGCGTCATCGAGTTGATGAACTTGGTCACCATCCGATCGTGGAACTTCGGATCGGGTAGGATGTCCCGCCGCTTCACCTCTCCCTTGCGTGGCATGCTTCTTCCGTATGCGGGCCGGTCCGGAGGCGGCGCCGCACCTTCGCGCGGCACGACCGCCCCCCTCCGGCGCTGTCACTTCGGTTTCTTGGCTCCGTACTTCGAGCGGCTCTGCCGACGATCCTGGACTCCGATCGAGTCGAGCGTGCCGCGGATGATGTGGTAGCGCACCCCGGGGAGGTCCTTCACGCGCCCGCCGCGGATGAGGACCACGGAGTGCTCCTGCAGGTTGTGGCCGACGCCCGGGATGTAGGACGTGACCTCGATGCCGTTGGTCAGGCGCACACGCGCAACTTTTCGGAGTGCCGAATTGGGCTTCTTCGGGGTCGTGGTGTAGACGCGCGTGCACACGCCGCGCTTCTGCGGCGAGCCCTGCAGGGCCGGCGCCGCCTGCTTGGCGCGCTGCTTCGCGCGTCCGTGCTTGACGAGCTGGTTGATGGTCGGCATGCGAAGCTGTCCACGTCCCTCAAGTTGCCTTCTCGGAAGGGAAAACGAGGTATGTACGCAGCCCGGTCGCGAGTGTCAAACTCCCGCTGGCGCGCCCCACTCGCGCGCACCTCACGAGACCACCTCCGGCGTCGCGGCCGGCGCGGGCAGCTCCTCGGTCCCCTCCGGCTCGTCGGTGACCGCCTCCATCCCGCCGTACTTCGTCACCCCGGTGCCCGCCGGGATGAGGCGGCCCATGATGACGTTCTCCTTCAAGCCGACCAGGCGGTCGACCTTGCCGTTGATCGCGGCCTCGGTCAGGACCTTGGTGGTCTCCTGGAAGGAGGCGGCCGAGATGAAGCTCTCGGTCGAGAGGCTCGCTTTGGTGATGCCGAGGAGGAGCGGCTCGGCCACCGCCGGCTGCCCGCCCTCGGCGAGCACGCGCTCGTTCTCCTCCTCGAAGCGCCACTTCTCCACCTGGTCGCCGATCAGGAAGTCGGTGTCGCCCACCTCCTTGATGCGCACGCGGCGGAGCATCTGCCGCACGATCACCTCGATGTGCTTGTCGTTGATGCGCACGCCCTGCAGGCGGTAGATCTCCTGCACCTCGTCCACCAGGTACTTGGCGAGCGCCTTCTCGCCGAGGATGGTCAGGATGTCGTGCGGGTTCGAGCTGCCGTCCATGAGCGCCTCGCCGGCCTTCACGTAGTCGGCCTCGTGCACGCTCATGTGCTTGCCCTTGGGGATCAGGTACTCGCGCGCCTCGCCCACCTCGGGCGTGACGACGACCTTCCGCTTGCCCTTGGTGTCCTTGCCGAAGGAGACGATGCCGTCGATCTCGCTGATGACCGCGAACTCCTTCGGCTTGCGCGCCTCGAAGAGCTCGGCGACGCGCGGCAGGCCGCCGGTGATGTCCTTGGTCTTGGTGGTCTCGCGCGGCATCTTGGCGATGATGTCGCCCGCCGACACGCTCTGCCCCTCGAGCACGTTCAGGTGCGCCCCGACCGGTAGCAGGTAGCGCGCCTCGGCGGTGGCGCCGATGCGCGCCGTCTGCCCCCTCTCGTCCTTGATCGACACGCGCGGCCGCCTGTCGACGTCCTTGGTGTCGACGATCACCTTGGTCGAGAGCCCCGTGCGCTCGTCGAGCTTCTCCTCCATGGTGACACCTTCGAGGATGTCGCCGAACTTCACCACCCCCGCACTCTCGGTGAGGATCGGGATGGTGTACGGGTCCCACTCCGCGATCATCTCGCCACCCTTCACCTTCTGGCCGTCGCGCTTCTTGAGCTTCGCGCCGTACACCACCGGGTAGCGCTCGCGCTCGCGTTCCCGGTTGGGCTCGGGGTAGTCGACGATCGCGATCTCGCCGTTGCGCTTGCTCATCACGATCAGGTCGCCGTCCCTGCCCTCGACCGCCGCCAGGTTGATGAACTTGACGAAACCCTCGTTGCGCGCCTCGAGCGTGGTCTGCTCGGCGCGCCGGCTCGCCGTGCCGCCGATGTGGAACGTCCGCATGGTCAGCTGCGTGCCCGGCTCGCCGATCGACTGCGCGGCGATAACGCCGATCGCCTCGCCCAGGTTCACCATGTGACCGCGCGCCAGGTCGCGCCCGTAGCACCGGACGCACACGCCCTGCCGGGACTGGCACGTTAGCACGGAGCGGATCTTCACGCGCTCGAGTCCGGCGTCCTCGATCTCGGCGACCTTGTCCTCGTCGATCTCCTCGTTCGCCTGCACGATGACGCGGTTCGAGAACGGGTCGCGGATGTCCTCGAGCCCGACGCGGCCGAGGACGCGGTCGCCGATGCCCTCGATCACCTCGCCGCCCTCGACCAGCGGGGTCATCTCGATGCCGTCGAGCGTGCCGCAGTCCTCCTCCTGGATGATCGAGTCCTGCGCCACGTCGACCAGCCGGCGCGTCAAGTAGCCGGAGTTCGCCGTCTTGAGCGCCGTGTCGGCGAGGCCCTTGCGCGCGCCGTGCGTCGAGATGAAGTACTGGAGCACGGTGAGCCCCTCGCGGAAGTTGGCGGTGATCGGCGTCTCGATGATCTCGCCCGAGGGCTTGGCCATGAGACCGCGCATGCCGGCGAGCTGGCGGATCTGCTGTGCGGAGCCGCGCGCGCCCGAGTCGGCCATCATGAAGATCGGGTTGAAGGACGGGATGCGGCGCACCTTGCCGTCCTGGTCCGGCACCTCCTGGGTGCCGAGCTCGCGCAGCATCTCGTCGGCGATGCGGTCGGTCACCTCGGCCCAGATGTCGACCACCTTGTTGTAGCGCTCGCCGTCGGTGATGAGGCCCTTGTTGTACTGGTCCTCGATCTCGCGCACGGCCCCGTTGGCTTCCTCGAGGAGCTTCTGCTTGGGTTCCGGGATCACCATGTCCTTGATGCCGATCGAGATGCCGGCCAGGGTCGCCTGCTCGTAGCCCAGGTCCTTCAGGCGGTCGGCGAAGATGACCGTCGCCTTGTTCCCGGCGTGCCGGTAGGCGAGGTCGATCAACCACCCGAGCTCCTTCTTCTTCATCACCTTGTTCACTTCGGCGAAGGGGATCTCGTGGGGCACGATCTCGTAGAGCAGCACGCGGCCGACGGTCGCCTCGATCAGCCCGCCGTTGCCGCCCGCGGCCGCGGGCGCGCGCACCTTGATGCGCGCCTGCAGGTCGACCTCGCGCTGGTCGAAGGCAATGCGCACCTCGTCGAAACTCGAGAACGCCTTGCCCTCGCCCTTCGCGCCCAGCTTCTCGCGCGTCATGAAGTAGAGGCCGAGGACGATGTCCTGGGTGGGGACGATGATGGGCTTCCCGTGCGCCGGCGAGAGGATGTTGTTGGTCGACATCATGAGCGCGCGCGCCTCGACCTGCGCCTCGACCGAGAGCGGCACGTGGACCGCCATCTGGTCGCCGTCGAAGTCGGCGTTGTAGGCGGCACAGACGAGCGGGTGGAGCTGGATCGCCTTGCCCTCGATCAGGATCGGCTCGAAGGCCTGGATGCCGAGGCGGTGAAGCGTGGGCGCGCGGTTCAAGAGGACCGGGTGCTCGCGGATCACCTCGTCCAGGATGTCCCACACCTCGGGCCGCTCCTTCTCGACCATCTTCTTCGCGCTCTTGATGGTCGTGACGAAGCCGCGCTCCTCGAGCTTGTTGTAGATGAAGGGCTTGAACAGCTCGAGCGCCATCTTCTTCGGCAGCCCGCACTGGTGGAGGCGGAGCTCGGGGCCGACCACGATCACGGAGCGCCCCGAGTAGTCGACGCGCTTGCCGAGGAGGTTCTGGCGGAAGCGCCCCGACTTGCCCTTGAGCATGTCGGAGAGCGACTTGAGCGGGCGCTTGTTCGGGCCGGTGATCGCCCGGCCGCGCCGTCCGTTGTCGAAGAGGGCGTCGACCGCCTCCTGCAGCATCCGCTTCTCGTTGCGGATGATGATGTCCGGGGCGTTGAGCTCCATCAGGCGCTTCAGGCGGTTGTTGCGGTTGATGACCCGCCGGTAGAGGTCGTTCAGGTCGGAGGTGGCGAAGCGGCCGCCGTCGAGCGGCACCAGCGGCCGGAGATCGGGGGGGATCACCGGGACGACCTCGAGGATCAGCCACTCCGGCCGGTTCCCCGAGTTCTTGAAGGCGGAGATGACCTTGAGCCGCTTCGAGATCTTCTTCCGCCGCGCCTCGCTGGTCGCTTCCTTCATCTCGACCCGCAGGTCGACGAACAGCTTGTCGACCTCGAGCTTCTTCAAGAGCTCGCGGATCGCCTCCGCGCCCATGCCGGCCCGGAAGGCGTCGGGCCCGTGCTCCTCGGTGAGCTTGCGGTAGCGGCCCTCGGAGAGCAGCTCGCGCTCCTGGAGCGGGGTCGTACCCGGATCGACCACGACGTAGGACTCGAAGTAGAGGATCTTCTCGAGCTCCTTGAGCGTCATGTCGAGGAGCGTGCCGATGCGCGAGGGCAGGCTCTTCAGGAACCAGATGTGGGCGACGGGCGTGGCCAGATCGATGTGGCCCATGCGCTCGCGGCGGACCTTCGACTGGATGACCTCGACGCCGCACTTCTCGCACACCACGCCGCGATGGCGCATGCGCTTGTACTTGCCGCAGTTGCACTCGTAGTCCTTCGTCGGCCCGAAGATCTTGGCGCAGAAGAGCCCGTCCCGCTCCGGCTTGAACGTCCGGTAGTTGATCGTCTCGGGCTTCTTCACCTCGCCATGCGACCACGACCGGATCTTGTCCGGCGACGCGAGCGAAATCCGGATCGCGTTGAAGCTGAGCGGATTCTTCGGCTTCTCGAAGAGACTGAACAGATCTTCCATCATCGTATTTGGCTCCTGTCGTGAGCGCCGCGGCCTGCGGCCGGGGGCGGGGCCGGGGTCGAGGCGACCCCCGCAGGCCCTTGCGCGCGCCTGCGGCCAGCGGGGG
>WNGQ01004972.1_pt1 | contig 13098 bp, 7 predicted proteins | sample 5407661 | NCBI WGS metagenome assembly WNGQ01 (sample SAMN13153382, study PRJNA577476) | soil metagenome | isolation source: 60 cm soil or saprolite under Garry oak tree replicate 2 | place: USA:California | collected 2016-06-15
TCGAACTCGCCGAGCTGCAGGAGCAGGCGGCCGAGCAGCAACCGGATCTCGGCCAGTTCGGCCGGCGGTCCGACCTGGTGTTCGAGGATGGTGCTCAGGCCAGCGACGACTCGGTCGCCGAGATCGCCGAGGCCGGCCACTCCCCAGGCGGCGGCGTCGGCCAGCTTGCGGGCGACCTTGAGGAGCCGGTCGCGCGGATGCTCCGGATGGGTGGCCAGGTCGAGCAGCAGCAGGATCGCCGATCGGTCGTCGCCGGCGGTCAGCGCGAGGTCGGCCGCCGCCTCGCCGTAGACGCTCCATGCGGCGAAGTCGTTCGCCTCCCGGAAGTGTCGGCACAGGCGCGCAACCGGTGGGGCCGGCCAGGTGCGAAGGGCCGCGGCCGCCCGCTCGTGGAGGCGACGCCGCTCGGAGACGGGGATGGACTCCTCGACCGCCTGCGACGCGAGCACGTGCCGGAACTGGAACCGGCCGGCCCTCACCTCGCCGAGCAGCGCCGAGTCGAGCGCCTGCGCGAGTGCGTCGCGGGTCGGCCGCGCCGCCAGGCCGCAGACCCGGCCCAGCAACGACTCCTCGGCGGGCTCGCCCAGCACGGCGGCGGCCCCCAACAGGCGCCGGGTCGGCGGCTCGAGGCGTCCGACGCGCTCGATCACTGAGTCGCGAACGCTCGGCGGAACCTCCAGCTCGGCCACCGTCCGCCGGGCCCATTCGCCGCTGCGCCACACGATGTCGCCTCTATCGAGCATGAGCGCCAGGCTCTCCTGCAGCGCGAGCGGCACGCCGTCCGTCCTGCGGTGTAAGAACTCCACGAACGATGACGAGACGTCGTCCGTGTCGAACATCGACACCACCATCTGCCGGGCGGCATCGACGTCCAGCGGTTCGAGGTACACCCTCGTATGGGGCTTGCGGGCCGTGATGCGCAGCAGTGGCGACTCCGGCGACACGTCGAGCGGGCGGCACGTGAGCAGCAATCGAAGGTCGCCCGGCAGGCCGGCACTCAACATGAGCAGGAACTCCAGCGTCGCGGAGTCGGCCCAGTGCACGTCCTCCACCACCAGCACGTCGGCGGCGAGCTTCGACACGACCTCCGCCACCGCGCGTAGCACCCGGTGCCGGACGGCCTGCGGGTCGTCCAGCGGTTCCGGCGCGGGCGGAAGCACCTCGGCCCACTCGGGCAGCAGCGGGCGCAGCGCGCTGGCCAGCGGGGACAGCTCGAGCTCGGCCAGCGGCTGCGCGTGCAACAGCTCCGCCAACGGCCCGAGGGGAAAGGGCTCAACCAGTGGCAGGCACTCCGCGCTGATCGCCCGAAGGTTGTGCAGTTCCGGCGCCTGCAGGCATTCGGTGACCAGGCGCGTCTTACCCATACCGGCGTCGCCTTCGATCAGCACGAAAGCGTTCGGCTCCGGCAACGCGGCAACGAGATGGGACAGGTCGGCATCGCGCCCGACGAAGGCACCCTTCGAACGCGCCGGGCGGAGGCCTGCTTCGGTCTCGCTCACTCACGCATCCCCTGCAGCGATCGCGCCGGACGGGCGGCGCCGTCCGGCAAACATATCGCGGGCGTGCACCGAGGGCGGGCCGCCAGCTGAGCCAGACCAGCGACGCGAGTAGGGCACCGGCGCCGCCCCAGGCCGCGCACGTCAGATCGCGCCCCGCCAGCGATGCGCGCGTGAGATCCGGGCGGGTGGCCGTCAGAGCCACCCACGGCGGGCGGCCTGCACGCCGGCCTGGAACCGGTTCGCCGCCGAGAGGCGCTCGAGCAGCATCCGCATACGCCGACGCATGGTGCGGGTGGACAGGCCGAGTTGGCGGGCGATCGCGTCGTCCTTCAGCCCGCTGACGAGCAGGACGAGCAGCGCGCGGTCCTCGTCCGCGACTGCATCGTCGTCCATCGGCGCGGTACCGCCGATCGGCACGGCGCTCGCCCAGTACGATTCGAATAGGTCGATCAGCGCGTCCAGCAGGGGCGACTCGTGCACCAGCGCGGACTGCGCCGCCCGCAAGTCCAGGCTCAACGGCAGCAGCGCCACCCGCGCGTCCGCGACGGCGAGCTTCATCCGCAGGCCCGGCAGCACCCGGCCGCGCTCGCCGCGCTGTGCGAGCTCGCTGACTTCAGCCAACGCGCCGGGTAGCTCCAGGGCCTCGGGTGCGTACACCGCCCGCCACCGCACGCCCTGAGCGAGGCTGACCGGCTCGACCGGGTTGCTGGCGGCCAGCGCGTACGGCGGCCGGTCGAGTACGAGCATCTCCTCGCGTACCTCCTGTTGCAGCCGGACGAACCAGCGGCCCAGTTCGTCCGGGCCGTGCAGGATCTCCACTACGTCGCCCTGGCCACTCGCCCGCTGGGCGGCCCGGAACGCGGCGGTCAGCTCCAGGGCGACCGAACGCACCCGTTCCAGATCCGCGGTACGGCTGCGGATCAGCGCCTCCACCGCGGTTTCCGGGTCGGCCACGGTGTACCGGCGCCGCCGCCCGGACAGCCGGCTCACCAGGCCGAGGCCGCGCAACCGGTCGAGCGCCCGGTCGACGCGCTCCGGCGTCGCACCGACCCGAGCGGCGAGCTCGTGCGGGCCGGCGTCGGCGTACCCAAGCAGCTCGCGGTAGACCGCCTCTTCAAACGCGCTGATGCCCAGCGCGGTGAGCGGGTGAGCATCCCCGGCCGTCACCCGACCACAGTGGCACATCGGTGCCAACGTCCACAATGCGCCGCGAGGGGTGGTTGTCGCTGCGGCCGGCTGCCACTACACAAAGGCGATCGATGTATGTCGAACAGGAGAACCCTTGCACAACCGACCCCGCCCCCTCGTTGTGTCTCTGGCCGCCTCTGCGCTCGTCATCGCGGTCTTCGCCCCGACCGCTTCAGCGCAGCCCGGGAACGACGGGCAACCGAGCGTGCGCGTCATCGTCCAGCTCGTCGGCCCCCCCGCGCTGCGGAACGCCACGCGCGGCGCGGGCGCTCCGCGCGCCGCCGCGCAGCAGGCGGTCGAGACCGGCCGGGTCCGCGCCGCCCAGCGCGACCTTCTGTCCCGAGCCAGGGCGGTGGGGGTCGACGCGAAGCCGGAGCGCTCGATCACCGACCTAGTCAACGCCGTAGCCCTCACCGTGCCGACCGGCGAGGTGGACGACCTACGCGGGCTGCGGGACGTCCGCGCCGTCTACCCCGACGAGGCGATGCACGTCACCGACGACGCCGTCAACGAGCTGGTCGGCGCGCCGCAGGTCTGGCAGCGTACGGACGCGCAGGGCCGCTCGGCCCGGGGCGCGGGCGTGACGGTAGCGGTCGTCGACACCGGGGTCGACTACACCCACCCTGATCTCGGCGGTGGCCTGGGCACGGGTCACAAGGTGGTCGGCGGATACGACCTCGTCAACGACGACGCCGACCCGATGGACGACAACGGCCACGGCACGCACGTCGCCGGCATCATCGCCGCGGACGGCGGCGTCACCGGCGTGGCACCCGAGGCGACGCTGACCTCGTACAAGGTGCTGGACCGCTCCGGCAACGGGTACGAGTCCGACGTCATCGCCGGGCTGGATGCGGCAGTCGCGCCAGACAACCCGAACCGCGCCGACGTGGTGAACCTCAGCCTGTCCGGCCCGGGCGATGGCACCGACCCGCTGGGGCAGGCGGCCACCGCTGCGACGCAGGCCGGCGTGGTCGTGGTCGCGGCGGCCGGCAACTCCGGGCCGGCCAAGGGCACGGTCGGCTCGCCGGCGGTGGCCGATGGCGTGCTCAGCGTCGGCGCGTCCATCAGCGGCCTGCGCCTGCCGCAGGCGTACATCGAGTCGCCGACGCACGAGTTGCTGCAGTCGTACCGCGTCGTCTACTCCGCGAACCCACCGGAGCAGCCGGTCACCGGCGAGCTGGTCGACGTTGGCCAGGGCCGGCCGCAGGACTATGACCGGGTCGGGGACGTCTCCGGCAAGGTGGTCGCGTACAGGGCCAGCCTGCCGCAGAGCGTCGACCAGGTCAGCCCGTCCCTCATCGCGCAGGCGCGGCTGGCCGAGGACCGCGGCGCGATCGCGCTGATCGGATACACGACCAGCAGCGGGCCGGTATTCGCGCCGAGCGCCGACGCCGCCGGGACGGCAGGCGTGGTCGACGTCCCGGCGCGCGCTACGGCGTCCGGCGACAGCTTCCGCATGGACAAGCTCGTCGTGTTGGGCGTGCGTCCACTGCAGTGGCAGGAGCTGACGAGATACCTCGGCCAGGCTCCCGTCAGGATCAGCGTCAGCGGGCAGGACGTCACCGACCGGGTCGCGGCGTTCAGCTCGCAGGGCCCGACGCCGCGGTACACCCTCGCGCCCGACCTGGTTGCGCCGGGCGTCGAGATCGAGTCGACCTGGCCGACAGCGCAGTGGGCGCCGGGCGTGGCCCGGCTGTCCGGCACCAGCATGGCGTCCCCGGCCGTCGCCGGAGCGGCCGCGCTGCTGCGCCAGCTGCGCCCGGACGACAGCGCGGCCGACGTCCGCGCGGAGCTGGTCGGCTCGACGAAGGGGCTGGACGGGTACGGCCCGACCATCGAGGGCGCCGGGCGGCTCGACATCGCGGCGGCCGCTAACGCCGCGGTGACGGCGTCCCCCGCGACGCTGTCGTTCGGCATGGCCGACCTGGGCCGCAGGACGATCGGCACAACCGGCACCGTGCAGCTGCACAATCACGCCGACCATCCGGTCGACGTGTCGCTGACGGCGGACCAGGCGCCGGGCAGCCCGGGCACCGCGGAGGTGTCGCCGTCACAAGCGAGCATCGCCCCCGGCGGCACACTCGAGGTGACGGTGCGCGTCGCGGCGGACCGGCCGGCGATCGACACCGACCTGGCCGGTTGGCTCGTGGGGCACGTCGCTGGGTCACCGGACGTGCGGGTGCCGTACCTGCTCGCGGCCCGCCCACTACTCGTGCGGTCGTCGCCGGACCCGAGCGACGGCTCCGGCCAAGCTTTCGTGTACAGCCCGGCTGTACTTGCGGGCGCGCCCGTGCTCACCGTGACGCCGCCGCACGGTCCGGCGACGACCGTGCCGACGACGCTGGATCACGGCACCTGGTACCGGACCACGGTGAACGGCAAGCTGGCGGGCGCGTACCGGCTCACCGCCACGGCACAGACCGCCGACGGGCTGCGGCTGGTCGGCACCGGCTCGGTCGAGGTGCTGCCGCCGGACAACCGGCACGGCGCCATCCAGTGGGAACCGGTCGGGCCGAACGGCGCGGCCGGGGCGATCGCTACCACGCCGGCCGACACCGGCACGGCGGCCATCGCCCAGTACACGAAGGCCGGACCGTGGATCACCACCGACGCCGGGCAGACCTGGCGGCAGGTGGACCGGCTGCCGGTCGCGGGTGGCACCGGCACGGCGGTCGTGGCCGCCGGCAACCCGCGCCGGATGTGGTACGCCGTCGACGGCACCAGCACGTCCGCGGTGCTGGACCCGACCTACCAGGGCAAGGTGCTGCGCAGCGACGACACCGGCCACAGCTGGCAGGCGCTGGACTTCCCGGACGCGCACATCTACGCGTTCGTCGCCGACTCCGGCACCCGGACGCTGGTCGCCGTGCTCGGCGACTCCGTCGAGGTCAGCCGGGACGGCGGCGACACCTGGTCGGCGTACGCCCTGCCCGTCGCGGGCGGCGACCTCACCGGCGCGGCGATGGGCGACGGCGACCTGTTCCTGAGCACGGTTGGCGGCGTCTGGGCGCTGCGGGCAATCACCTCGGGCCCGCCCAGCATCGAGCAGGTCTACAGCGGCAAGCTGCGCGGGATGGTCGCCGACGATCAGCTCGTGGCCCTGCTGACCATGAGCAATGCCGTGGTGGGCAGCTCCGACGGTGCCCGCACCTGGGCGACACTGCAGCAGTTGCCCTCGTTCGGCCCGTGGTCGATCTCTATGCGGGACGGCACGATCATGGTCGCCACACTCACCGGCGGGAACTGGGTGAGCCGCGACCACGGCAGCACCTGGGCGAGCCTGCCCCAGCCGGTGAGCGGCGCGATCGAAACCGATGTCGCGCCGTGGGCGGACGGACGGCTGCTGTTCTCCTCCGAGAAGGCCGGCCTGTTCGCGACGGCCCCCGACGGCTCCGAGCCGACGCGCATCGGCGTGCCAGGCGTGACTGCGTACGACCTCGCGATCAGCGCCGGCACGGACGGCGAGCCGATGCTGATCGCGGGCACCGACGCCGACGTGTACCGCACCGCGCTGCCAACCGGCACGAAGATCACGCCGGACGCGACCGAGTGGGGACTGTCGGGGTCCGAGGCGCACGTCGGCACACGGGTCGCGCAGGTCGAGGCGTCCGGGAGCGAACCCGGCGTGGTGTGGAAGGTGCGCAAGGACGCGCTCGACGAGTTCTGGGTGTACCGCAGCGCCGACGGCGGCAAGACGTGGCAGCAACGCGGACGCGACAGCGAAGTGCCCTACGGCCTAGCCGTGTCGCCAGTGGACGGGACCCGCGTCGTCGTGCCGTTCGCCAGCCTGCAAGGCAACGGGCTCTACGTAGCCGGCGACGCCGGCACCACGTGGAAGAAGCTCTTCCACGACGAGACGTTCACCACCGTCGCCGCCGACCCGCGCGACCCGGACCGGCTGTGGCTTGGCAGCACGGAAGGGCTCTACCGGTCCGACGACTTCGGCACGACCGTGACCCGGGTGGCCGCGGGACCGGTCACCACCGTCCATGTGGACGGGCAGCAGGTCGTCGCCGGCGGCAGCAGCGTCCAGGTCAGCACGGACGGCGGGCAGACGTTCCGCACCGCCGACACTGGCGGGCTGCCGCTGCGGGTGAGCGACCTGGTCGTTTCGCCCACCGCGCCGAACACCCTGTACGCCGCGACGACCTCGTACGCCGCCAACGGCCTCCCCCAAGGCGGGCGCGGCGTGCTGCGCAGCACGGACGGCGGGCAGACCTGGCTGAACGTGTCCGGTGGGCTGGACAACCGCGACGTGGCGTCGCTGGCGATCAGCCCAGACGGCCAGTGGCTGTTCGCGGGAACCGTTCAGGGCGGGGTGCATCGCCTGCGCCTGCGCTGAACCGAGCCGGCCGGCTCGTTTGAGCACCGCGTCCCGAATGCTCGGTGGTACTGCGATCTCGTCAAGGTGCCGGCGCACCCACTCCCCGTTGTGGGAAGCCAGGTCGGCGCGATCGTGCATCAGCCGCACCGTCGTGTGGGCGTGCGCGGGCAAGCGTGGAGCATCCGAATAGCGCAGGGGGACACCGGCGTCCCGCCCGGTCGCCGAGAGCATCGCAGCCGGAGCGTGGGGCGGGCCTCTACTCCTTCTTGACGGTCGTGCGCTGCTCGGCCAACTGCGCCTGGATTCGTCGGCTGGCGTGGCGCAGTGATTGTTCGGTCAGTGTTGCCGCGGCACGTGGGTTGTTGTTGCGTGCGGCCTCGATGATTTGAGGCTGATACAGCGACCATGCGGAGTTATCGGCTTCGTCTGCCGCCTGGCGGGCGCCGGCGATCTTGTACGCCCGGCACCGTTGCCAAAGGGCGCGGATCAGTTCGGTGAGCACGGGGTTTCCGCCGGCGCGGTAGAGGGTCTCGAGCATCGCCTCATCGGCGTCCAGGGCACCGATGAGGTCGCCGTCGGAGACGGCCGTCACGATCTGTTCGTAGTGACGCTGCATGACCTCTGTGTCGGCGGCCGAGATTGCGCGTGCGCCGTGACGAGCGGCCTCTGCTTCGAGGACGCGGCGGACGTCATAGACGTGGGCGAGCTCGTCCAGCGTGAGTCCTCGGACAACGGTCCCCTTGTGAGGCACACGCTCGGCCAGTCCGGCCTCCTCCAGCCGGCGGATGGCTTCGCGGACCGGCATGACGCTGGTCCCTACCTGGGCTGCGATGTCGCGGATCCGCAGTCGGTATCCGGCGGGCATCTCACCGCTCATGATCGCCTCGTGGATCGCGGTGAAGACCTGGTCGGTCATCAGCGCAGGAGGGACCACCTTGGGCATCGTCATGGTCGTCAATGCAATCCTCCGCGGCCCGCACCTTCGCAGTCCGGTGCGCTCAACCAGAACCTGGGCTTGTGTAATCTGTGATCACAGATTACGGTATCACGAATCAGTTGGAACTCATGGCAACGATGATTGGCACCTCCGTGGCGCCCGAAGCCCTCGCACACATACGCGCATCGGGCCGACCATGACGGTCGCCGCGGCCATCAGCCTCGTCGGCACCGTCGTATCCCCGCACGGGTCCTCGAGACTCACGGCCTCAGCCTGGGTGAGTCAGCTGCGTTTGTTGGACGCAGCAGCGTCGGCCAGCCGATCCCCGGATTCAGACGGCGGCCCACAGGCCAAGGCTCTTTAGCCCGCGCCAGCGAGGGAGTTTGCCCGATGTCGATTGATCCACTGCTCGAGCCGTACCAGCTCAAACAGCTGCGGCTGCGCAACCGGATTGTCAGCACTAGTCACGAACCGGCCTACGCCGAGGAGGGCATGCCGAAACTGCGCTACCAGCTCTATCACGAGGAGAAGGCCAAGGGCGGCATCGCCTTGACGATGATCGGCGGGTCGGCGAACGTCGCGATCGACTCTCCGTCGACCTTCGGTCAGCTCTACGTCGGCGACGACGCCATCATTCCCTACCTGCAGCAGCTCGCTGACCGCGTGCACGCCCACGGCGCGGCGGTCATGAGCCAGATCACCCACATGGGTCGACGCACCGAGTGGGACTCCGCTGACTGGCTGCCCACCCTGTCGTCGTCGACGCAGCGGGAGCCGGCGCACCGAAGCTTCCCGAAGGCGATGGAAGACTTCGACATCCGCCGAGTCGTGCACGCCTACGGCGAGGCTGCGCGCCGATGCCGCGACGGCGGCCTCGACGGTGTGGAGGTCAGCGCGTACGCCGGGCACCTGATCGACCAGTTCCTCTCCCCGCGAATGAACCGGCGGACCGACCGCTACGGGGGCGGTCTCGACAACCGACTCAGGTTCGCATTCGAGATCCTCGAGCAGGTCAGGACGGCGGTCGGCGACGACTTCATCGTCGGTGTCCGGCTGAGCATCACCGAGAACGTCGAAGGCGGGCTCACGGCCGACGACTCCATCGCTATCGGGCAGGCTCTGGCGCGCTCCGGGCTCATCGACTTCGTCTCCGTGGCCTTCGGCGCCACCACCACCGATGCCGAGCTCGCCCAGCAGATCCAGCCGCTCGGAACTCCGCTCGGCGGATACCTGCCGCTGGTCGGGGACTACAGGGAAAGGGTAGGTGTGCCGTTGATTCACGCCGGACGGATCGCCGACCTGCCCACCGCACGCCATGCCCTGCGTGAGGGATACGTCGACCTCGTGGGCATGGTCCGAGCCCACATCGCAGACCCGCACATCGTCCGCAAGCTCGAAGCAGGCGAGGAGGACCGCATCCGCCCATGCGTAGGCGCGTCCTACTGCATCAACCGTACCTACATCGGGCTCGACTCGCTGTGCCTGCACAACCCCGCAACCGGTCGTGAACAGCTCATCCCCCACGTCGCACCACCGGCGCCGGAACCCAAACGCGTCGTCGTCGCCGGCGCCGGACCCGCCGGCCTAGAGGCGGCCCGCGTCTGCGCCGAACGCGGTCATTCGGTCACCCTGCTCGAAGCCGCCAGCCGAGTCGGCGGCCAGGTCCAACTCGCAGCCCGGACCACCCAACGGCACAAGGAGCTGCTCAGCATCGTGAACTGGCTCGACGCGGAAGCGCGACGTCTCGGCGTCGACGTGCGGCTCAACACCTTCGCCGACGGCGCTGCCGTTCAGGAACTCGATCCCGACGCGGTGATCATGGCCACCGGAGGCCTGCCGGCGACCCCGACACTGTCGGCCGGGGATGATCTGACGGTGTCGACCTGGGACATCCTCGGCGGCGAGGTGCCACCACGGCACCGCGTACTCGTCTTCGACGATCACGGCGGCGACCAGGCGCTGTCCACGGCAGAGCGTCTCGCCGCAGGCGGGTCGCAGGTCGAGATCGTCACCCCCGATCGACTTGTGGGACACGATGTAGTCGGCACGCTGTATCCCGCGTACCTAGCAGCGTTCTACCGCGCCGGTGTGCGACTCACACCCGATCACCGGCTCCGCGAGGTTCGCCGCCACCCCGACGGCCTGGTCGCGGTGCTGCGAAACGAATACACCGGTGCCTCGGTGCAGCGCGTCGTCGATCAAGTCGTCGTAGAGCACGGCACGATCCCCAACGACGACGTGTACGCCGAGCTCAAAGACCGGTCGATCAACGCCGGCGAAGTAGACCTCAACGCGCTGATCCAGATCAAGCCACAACGGCTGACGACGAACCCGCACGGTCGCTATCAGCTGTTCCGAATCGGCGACGCGACTGCTGGCCGCAACATTCATTCAGCCATCTACGACGCCCGCAGACTCGCACTCACCATCTGAGCCGATCTCAACAACGGCACGGTGATCGCGCTAGCAGATCGATCAGGTCACCAACTGCTCCCGAATCGGCGGGACGCCTACGACGTGCGCGATTAGGCGTCCGGCCCGTATGCGTCGTGGTAGTTCCACCACTGGTACGGCGGGGTCTGGGGATAGCCCTCCGGCGAGTCCTCCCACTCCTCCTGGCGACCGAGCGCGGTGATGTCGAGATAGCTCCAAGTGCTCCCCATCGCCTCATCGCCACGGCTGTTGACGAGGTAGGTGCGAAACACGCGATCGCCGTCGCGGATGAAGGCGTTGGTGCCGTGCCACTCGTCCACACCGAAGTCGGCGTCAAAGTCGTCCGTCAGCGTGTACCACGGGATCAACGTCCAGCCCATCCGCGACTTCAGGGGCTCTATATCGGCTTGCGGGGCCCGCGACACGAACGCCAGCGAGGTGTCGCGGGCATTCAGGTGCGCCGGATTCGCTACCTGGTCGGCGACGAACGAGCAGCCAACGCAGGCCCGCTCCGGGTACGCGCCGCCCTCAGCGTAGGTGGTGATGTCCGGCCCGTAGAAGGCGCGGTAGACGATCAACTGGCGGCGGCCCTCGAATAGGTCGAGCAGGCTTACCGGCCCGTTCGGCCCTTCGAAGCGGTAGTCCTTCTCCACGGCCATCCATGGCATACGCCGGCGTTGGGCCGCCATCGCGTCGCGCGCTCGGGTGAGCTCCTTCTCCTTCACCAGCAATCGCTCCCGGGCCGCATCCCACTCGGACGCGGAGACGATCGAGGGTGTCATCATTCGCCGTTCCTCCTTCAGCCACTCGTTGACCACCGCTGCCCAGTCTGTGATCAGCGGTCTGATCTGCTACTCGCCGTTCAGGGGCACGGCGCCAAGTCTCTACCGGATCAGGTGCGCGTGTAGACCTGGACCGCGACGCCGTCACCGACGACCGTTGATGACGACAGCTGCAGCCGCTTCTTGTCGGTGGTCTCGCCGAACAGCCGCTTGCCGGTACCGAGCACGACCGGGAAGATCATGAGCCGCAGCTCGTCGACGAGGTCGTTCTCGACCAGCGACTGCACGAGCTGGGCGCTGCCGTGCACGACGATGTCGCCGTCCTGCTCGTCCTTCAATTTCGTGACCTCGGCGACCAGGTCGCCGGAGAGCACGGTCGAGTTGGTCCATTCCGGGTCGCGCAGCGTCGACGACACGACGTACTTCGGCATCGTGTTGAACTTGTCGGCGAACTCCCCGTCGCGCTCGGGCCACGCCGCTGCGAAGCCCTCGTAGGTCCGCCGGCCGAGCAACAACGCAGCCGAGCCCATCGTCTCGTCCAGCTTGAACTGGTTGCCCTCATCACCACGGTCGACCTCGAAGGTCCACCCACCGTACTTGTAGTCCTCCCCGCCACCCGGCGCCTCGATGACCCCGTCGAGCGAGATGAACTCGGTCACGACTATCCGGCCCATGACGTCCTCCTCGATGCGACTCAATGCTGGTACGACGGACGGGCGCGCGAAAACTCATCGGCACCCCGCACGGAAGCATTCCAGGAACGGGTCCGGGCCTCCGAACTACCCGCTCATGCCGCGGAGAGCGCACACGCTCGCGCCGATGAGCCGTCAGTCCGTTTGCCGTCTGGACGGTTGCGCGGCACCAGTCGACCAGCGGGCGGTATCTGGATCTGAGGCGTGCGTCTTCAAGGACCTCAAGCTCGTCAAGCAGTGCCGCGAGTTCGCGGCTAGGCGCTTCGGCTGTCAACAGCACCGCAACCGCCCCACGCACGTCGCGCAAGCCGAAGCCGAGGGCGCCGCGCCGGGCGGCTTCGAGCATCTCGCTCCGATCCAACAAACGAAGCAAGATGGGCAACCCGTCCTGATCGAGCGCGCGGCAACGTCCGCTCCGGCACGTTGGGCGGACGCGGCGTCCGTCACCGACCCATGTTTGATCCGGGCCGCTGGCGCACTGAGCCGCTGGCCGCAGACGATCCCGGTACAGCCCGTCGTGCTCTTTGACCGCACGATCGAGATCGCCGCCGATCTGATGGCTGTGCCATTTCCACCACGGGAGCGGCACAGCGGCCAGGTTGATCGCGGATCGGACCTCGTTGGCCGACGACGAGGAGGATGACTGCGCGTTCACGACTACCCGATCGCCAGTAGCAGCAGAGCAAACCCAGGTCGGTGCGGAGCCCTTGAAACCTGATGATCGAAGCAACGGGCCGATCTGATCGCGCAGCATCTTGCGGTAGGAGCCAAGCGCTGTGGCCACGCCTGCATGATGCTCGATCACGGTCGGAACATCCGCTCTATGCGGCGCGTGGTGCGTCTGGCGGCTATGTCGGAGCGAAGTCAGGACCGTCCTCGGTATCGATCAACAGCCAGCCGAACGCCGCCAGCGTGACATCCCGCCGAGCGCCGAACTCACGTAGCAGGTCAGACATCGCACCGGCAGGCAGATGGTCTGCCACATCGTTGAACAGGGCCGATGGCTCGACCCCCAACTCCTGGGCGACGACGTGGTGCACCGCCGCGCCGACCATCCAATCGCGACCGTCCGACGATGTGATGACTCCCGAGAGTGCGGTCGCTAGTAGCGCGTTGCGAAGCCGCTCCACGGAGCGCTGCCGAAGAGCAACCGTGGCTTGCCGGAGACCGTACCGACCAAGGTCGAGCCCAACACGGTCGTCATCTAGGGATGCAAGGAAACCCGCGTCGGCGACCGTCG
>WNGQ01004978.1_pt1 | contig 13088 bp, 11 predicted proteins | sample 5407661 | NCBI WGS metagenome assembly WNGQ01 (sample SAMN13153382, study PRJNA577476) | soil metagenome | isolation source: 60 cm soil or saprolite under Garry oak tree replicate 2 | place: USA:California | collected 2016-06-15
AACACCTGTTGTTTCGCTACAGCAGTGTTTGGAATCTGCGCAAAAGTTGTAGCCACTAAAACAAGCGGTAGGATGAAGCGCACCAAGGATGCCTCCCAAAGACGCGCTATTATAGCCGCAAACAAAATTCGCTCGCGGTGTGGGGGTACCGCCGAAGCTGAGGCTACGATTTGCCCCTTCGAGCACGATGAGTGGGGCGTGCGGCGCCATTCAACTTTCTGCAGTTTAGAAAGGTCCACACAAGGGAATGAACAAAACCTCAGGACAGCAAATGACCCGTTGCGCTTGGGCGAAGAACGACCTCGCAATTCTGTATCACGACCGCGAATGGGGCGTTCCGCAGCATGATGACCGCGTGTTGTTCGAATTCCTGGTCCTCGAAGGCGCACAAGCCGGCCTCAGCTGGGACACTATTCTCAGGAAACGCTCCAACTATCGCGCAGCCTTCGATGACTTCGATCCGAAAAAGATTTCCGGCTACGGGCAGAAGAAGATGGATTCACTGATGCGCAACGAAGGAATTGTGCGCAATCGACTGAAGCTCGCTTCTGTCGTGAAGAACGCGAAAGCGTTTCTGGAAGTGCAATCCGAATTCGGATCGTTCGATAAGTACGTATGGCAATTCGTCGGAGGCAAGCCGCTGGCGAACGCGTGGACGAATCTGAAACAGGTCCCAAGCCGGACTGCCGAATCCGACGCAATGAGCAAAGGTCTGAAGAAGCTCGGCTTCACCTTCGTCGGCTCGACCATCTGCTACGCCTTCATGCAGGCGGTTGGCATGGTTAATGATCATCTGGTTACATGCTTCCGTTATCGGCAGGTAAGAACCGTGTCCGTTCGGATACCATGGAACTCGTTCATTTTTCTTCTTTAACTTTGCGGCGAAATGCTCCGCCGCGACTCTCATGTAGCCGCATCTACAAATTGGAGCGCAGCGGCGCAAGATCCAATTCTCGCGCCGCTGTATCTGCTATCGATTGATGTCCTGCTTGGCTTCAAGCTGTCGTACTAATCCATCCACGTAACTCTTCTGATTTTCAGGGGCCCCGGCGAGCGCGACTTTCATTTCTTTTGCCGCGTCGTCAAACTTACCTTGCGCGCAGTACATCCGAGCCATACCCGAATGCACGAACCACTGGTCAGGGTGTTTCTTTGCATTCTCGCGGAAGATAGCGAATGCTTCTTCGTTGCGCTTTTCGCCCTGCAACTGGCGAGCGAACAAATGGACTTGGAACGGGTTGGCAAGTTCGAGCGCTTTCTTCTCCGCCATTGCGGCATCGTCTTTGCGATTAAGCGCCGCCAGGATCTTCGACTTCGTCATCTCATTGTCGTAGCGGTCTTCATTCTCGATTGATTTATTTGCATACGTCAGCGCATCGTCCAACGCAATCTTCTCCGTCAGCAGGTAATTGGCCGCGTCGTCCCAGCTCATCCACGTGTACTGCGATAGATTGCGAAGCTGTTTTTTCAGGCTCGCCTGCACCACGTCGTGTACATCCACGGAGACTTTGAAGGGGACCGCGACCTTCTCCCACTCCAGTTCCACCAACGCCGAATCAGGTTGCAACTGGTCGAAGTCGTAGGTGAGCGCGTCATGCAAATCCGCAGCTCTGGGCTTCACGGTTACGCGAAGCGCATCTTCGGCCTGATCGTAGGTGAAAGATCCCCATGAAGTCGAGTTCTTCGAAAAAATAATCGTCCATTCATCGGCGTTTGGGATCATGTGCAATCCGTATGTTCCCTTGTCGAGTGGCTTGCCTTCAATCATGACCGGATCGCTGAAGGTGATCGTAGTGTTTTCATTCGCGCCCGCGCGCCAGACCTTGCCATACGGAACCAATCCGTCCCAGATCTTGCGATTTTTCACCAAAGGCCGGTGGTAGTTGATCGTGATATTAGTAATCCCAACTTTTTGTGAGATCTCTGCCCGCTGGCTCTGGTCAGGCAGATCAAGCACGAACGATTGCGCCGGACTTACGCCCGACATCGCTGCCATCAGCAGACAGAAACAGAATCCTCGCAAAGCGTTCCTGATCATGTGGAAATGCCTCCTTGGCAATTCGTAAATCTTGCTGAAACGGGGCAACAGAGCGCAGGCTTACACTAACCCGCAATCTTAGACGCTCCGCAGTTCTGAAGGTAAGCAGGAGTTGATAGCTTTCTGGGTCACGTAAGTGGAGGTGAGTGGAGCAGCGCATTCAGCGCTGCAAAAAGTCCTCCCCAAGATTGTCATGGTTATCCTGAACGAAGCCGAGTCGTTCGCCAAGCAAAGCAGCTACTTCGCATGTGTTCGAATAAGCGCCCATGCAGTCCCGACTTGCCTTTTGATACTTAGGTGCGATACGGTTCTTCCCGCGCCGGTGGCGGCTTTTGACAAATCGAAAGGACAACTCCGTCCAGAGGTGAGCATCTATTCTGCCGGCTGCAGGAGACTCAGATGAACCGTGTGTTACTCGCAATTGTCTTAGCTTTACCGTCAACCTTATCGGCCCAAACACTCACGTACGCCCCGATTAATGTGCCGGGCGCGGTCCAAACCGAGGCGCGGGGAATCAACAATAACGGCGAAATTGTAGGCTTCTACCAAACCACCACGTGCGGAGACTACGACATCAAGGTGCCAGCGTGCCCTAGCAAGGGCTTCAAGTACGTGAACGGCTCCTACATCAAGCTCATGGTGCCGAACAGCGTTTCCACCGCCATCATGGGAGTGAATGACTTGGGCGACCTAGTCGGCTTCTACAAGAAGTCTGATGGTACGAGGCACGGGTTCATCTGGTATCACACGAACATAGTGAAGACTATCGATTACCCGAATCCGCCTTTTAACGAAGTCACCGTGCCCTTCGGCATCAATAAGGCGGGGACTGTCGTTGGCGGACTGTGGGTTGTCAATCCGTCCTTTGGCACCTTCGCGGAAGGCGGCTGGGTGTGGGTGAACGGGACTTTCAGCAACATGAACCCGTTCGACAAGAACTCCGCCGGGCCTTGCTGCTGGTCAGTCAACGGCATTGCGAATAGCGGCGTCATCACCGGTCAGGTATTCCAAGCCGACTTCAACCAGGCGTGGTTCAAGGCCGGCACGGACGAGGATTTCTACATGCAGTTTGCGGGCCTCAATGGCGGCGACACCTTCGGAACTGGAGTCAACTCTGGAACGGATGTGGTGGGTTATGGCTCGACCGGGTGGTTTGCCAAGACCATCGAAGCCAATGAAGGCACCAGCGACGCGACAGAGACTAAGCCGACCTTTATCGTGGTGAAGTTTCCGAATTCAGGGTTTACTCTGCCCTTCGGCTTGAACAATCTCAGAGCTATCGTGGGGACGTACTCTGACTCATCAGGAAAAATGCACGGGTTTTTGGCCAAATGAACTTCTAGTTCGCACTTGTTCATTCTGAGCGAAGCCGAAGGGTGGGAACCACCGTCGCTGGCACTAGATTCTTCGGAAAACACGTCCTCGTCTTGAGACATGAAAAGCCCCACTTCTCGCAAGAGACGCCAAGCAATGTAAAGAGAGTGTGTCGCGATGAAAGCGAAAGCCCCACTTCTCACAAAAGACGCGAGAAATGGGGCACCCTCGTGTTGGGGGATTGGGAGAAGTGGGCCACTCGCCCGGCGACAAAATTGTGGACGGAATCATCGGAGTTCCTACCCTTCGAAAACCACGATGGGTGGAGCAGCCCGCTACTCCTGCTTAAAACCGCCCTTCATGTCTTGTGCAATATAGTCTCGGAATCCCTGAAGGTCCTTTTCTCCAAACGCTTCCGACAGGTAAAAAGTCGGACTGCCCGGGAATTTACTCTGGAGATAGTTCGGACGCCTTGACGCTCCCACCACCAAAAAGATCAGCTGAACGCCACGAGACTTCGCTTCTTTGTCTGCCTTTTCGATTAGCTCTACGAATTCCGGATTTTCGAACGATAGATCGTCCACTAGCAGAACAACGTAATCGAGCGCAGTCAGTCCCTTCTTCACTCCTTCGCGCAATTTTGCAAGCTGTTCAGGTTGAGCTCCAGCGGAAAGGGTTATTGCGCCCTCGCGAAAAATGTAGTTCCAGACAAACTCGCCATCGGGGATTCGGTGGGGCAGGTAGTGGACGTGAATCCTACGGCGTAGCTGTCGCCTCACTCTCGCAGTAACCTCTGTGAGGTTCAGCTCGTCAACAATACCGTCTATGAAAGTCTCGAGATGGTTGTGGAATCCAAAGTAATCTACGTACTCGATCAATTGGATATTTCTGTCTTTCAGTAGCCTATTTCTCTCAACTTGATTACGTTTGCCGCGCTGGCTCAGGAGGTAGTGTGTTCTCGATTTGCCACCCTGGACAAGGCGATCTATGCATAACAGCAGAATCCAAGTCGCTTAGGCTGTAGCCGAACATAAGCAGCGTGTAATTCGAGAGCAGGCTTGTCAGCATGTCCAGATATTTTTTATCGCTAAGAAGTCGCGCATAGTCCCGGTGAGCCAAGACAATACTTCCAGGGGTGCTCAGGTCTCCATGCAGCTTCAGCAAGAAGGGATTCCTCTCTATGAGGACTGAAATCCGCTTGTTTTCGTCGCTGCAAGCCCAGTCAATCTGCCGATTCCTAACGTGAACGTAGGCCCGCTCAAGTAAATTGTCGTAGTTGGTTGTTAAGTACCCGCGAAACGGCATTGCAGCGATGAGTTCGTGTATTCTGGCCGGCACTATGGAGTCTGGATCGAAGACGTCTGACATAAAATCCGAAATAGCTTGGCCTCCGAGACGTTCAAGGAGCTCTTGCGCCACCATCAAAAACTCACGCTTCTCGAGCAACTGTTTGAGGTCCTGCGTGGTCCGAAGATCCAACTTACTTTTCTGCAGCGCCCATTCACATAGGTCCTCCAAGAGGTCCACCCACCCCGGAAGCGGTACCCGAGCCTTGGAAAGGCTCCGCCTGCTCACGCCGGCCCCGACTTAGTCGCGCTGTGTGGCTTTACTCCGTGCCATTCGGGAAGGTCGCCCGGAATTGAGTCAATGTAGTGCTGGTAAGTGCTTCTTTTCGGGCATATGATTAGAGGAATTGAGTTTATAAGGATAAGGTTAGTTATTGCGATCTAGCTTCGATATCCGCATCCCACCCCTTCCTTCCCGCATCTAAACATTGACAACAACTCACTCAACTCTTATCATTCGATAGAGCGCAATCGTGAGTACATTGATTCAAAAGCACTTATAAGTAGATGCCTCGGGCTCTAGGCTCTAGGCTTTAGGAAAACAAGGAGCAGATTATGGCCAAGATTATCGGAATTGACCTCGGGACTACCAACTCCTGCGTCGCCGTCATGGAGGGTGGGGAGCCCAAGGTTATCCCTAACGAAGAAGGTGGGCGCACTACCCCCTCGGTGGTGGCGTTTACCAAGACCGGGGAGCGGCTGGTGGGGCAAGTGGCCAAGCGGCAGGCTATTACCAATCCAGAAAACACCATTTATTCGATCAAGCGTTTTATGGGACGGCGCTATGACGAAGTGAACGAAGAAATGAAGATGGTTCCCTACAAAGTGGAGCGTGACGGAGACCACGTCTCAATCTTGGCCCAGGGCAAGAAGTACAACCCGCCCGAAATCTCGGCCATGATTCTGCAAAAGCTGAAGAAGGCGGCGGAAGACTATCTCGGTGAAAAGGTGACCGAGGCGGTCATCACGGTGCCCGCGTATTTCAATGACGCGCAGCGCCAGGCGACCAAGGATGCCGGGCAGATTGCCGGGCTCGACGTGAAGCGAATCATCAACGAGCCGACGGCGGCCGCGCTTGCCTACGGATTGGATAAAGGTAAAGACGAGACCATCGCCGTATATGACTTCGGTGGCGGGACGTTTGATATTTCGATCCTTGAAGTCGGCGAAGGCGTGATTGAAGTCAAGGCCACGAATGGCGACACGCACCTCGGCGGCGACAACATTGACCAGCGGCTTGTTGATTGGCTGATTGACGAGTTCAAGAAGGACGAAGGCCTCGACCTCCGTGGCAAAGGCAACGAGATGGCGTTGCAGCGTCTGCGTGACGCGGCTGAGCGCGCCAAGATCGAGCTTTCGACCACGATGGAAACGGAGATCAATCTTCCCTTCATCACCGCCGACGCCAGCGGGCCGAAGCACCTGGTGAAGAAGCTGACGCGGGCGAAGCTCGAAGGCATGGTCGAAGACATCATTCAGCGTTCGGTTGGGCCGTGCAAACAGTGCATGAAGGATGCGGGCGTGGACACCAGCAAGATCAATGAAGTCGTGCTGGTTGGCGGACAGACGCGCATGCCTCGCATTCAGAGCTTGGTAAAAGAGCTGTTCGGCAAAGAAGGCCACAAGGGCGTGAACCCGGACGAAGTGGTCGCGGTAGGCGCGGGTATCCAGGGAGGCGTGCTGGGCGGCGAAGTGAAAGACCTGTTGCTGCTCGACGTGACTCCGCTGACGCTGGCGATTGAAACGCTGGGCGGCGTGGCAACTCCGATGATTCCGCGCAACACCACGATTCCGACGCGGAAGACGGAAACGTTCTCGACTGCAGCCGACAGCCAGACTTCGGTCGAAGTGCACGTGTTGCAGGGCGAGCGTCCGATGGCGTCGCAGAACCGGACTCTGGGCAAATTCCATTTGACCGGGATTCCACCGGCTCCGCGCGGCGTGCCGCAGATTGAAGTCACGTTCGATATTGACGCGAACGGGATTTTGAATGTCACGGCAAAAGACACGGCCACGCAGAAAGACCAGAAGATCACGATCACGTCGTCTTCGGGATTGTCGAAGGAAGAAGTCGAGCGCATGGCGAAAGAGGCTGACGCGCATTCGGCTGAAGACAAGGCGCAGCGTGAGACGATCGACGCCAAGAACCAGCTCGACTCGATGGTGTACAGCGTGGAGAAGATGCTTCGCGAGCAGGGAGAGAAAATCTCCGGCTCCGAACGTGGCGATGTCGAAAACGCGATTGCCGACGCGAAGAAGGCGCTCGAATCGAATGACAAAGCCCAGATGGACAAAGCGCGCGAGACGCTCACCCAGGCCTCGCACAAGCTGGCCGAGCAGATGTACAAAGCGGCGCAGGCGCAGACGCCGCCTCCGGGGGCTCCGGGCGCAGGCGCTGAACCACCGACAAACGGCGCAGCCGGCGGCAACGGCCAAGCCAAGAAAGACGAAGGCGTGATCGACGCCGAGTACGTGGACGTCGAAGACAAAAAGTAACTGAGAAGAGCCTGGCCACGGATCGCACGGATCAAGACGGATCAAATGCAATCCGTAGAATCCGCGTGATCCGTGGCTTGTGTTTTTGCTTTAGAACCAAAAGGAGTAATGCATTGCAATTTCAAATCAAAGGGCAGGATTATTTTCTGGCGTTCGTAGAGCAGGAGAAGCGGTGGTACGTTTTCTCGCCCACGCCGCAGGGAGTGCATCGTATTCCGGTGTACGTGGACGTTGCGAAGTATGAGCGCTCAGGAATTCTGGAAGAAGGAACGCATAATTTCTCGAATTAACTCGCGCGTGAGGGGAGGCGCCGATGAAACGTATCAATCATCCCAGAGCAACCGGCGGAAAAGCCTTGGCCGAGTACGGCTACAAATGGGCGCGTATCAGCGCGAAGCTGGACGTGAGACGTGTAGCTGTGCAAGCTCTGACGGCGATGTACGGCAAAGAGGCGGCGCGAGCTGCGATCAACGAAGCCAGACGCGTTTCGGGAAGGACCCGATGAGGGGGTCCGTGGTCGCTAGTGGCATCCGGGCTTACGACGGGGTTTCTGATCACCGAGGACACACCTGGTCGAGATGGCAACTAGCCTATGGCAACCACCACTAAAAAAGATTATTACGAACTTCTCGGGGTAAAGAAGTCGGCCTCGGCGGACGACATTCGCAAGGCGTTCCGCAAACTTGCCCGCAAATATCATCCTGACGTAAATCCCGGGGACAAAACTGCCGAGGAAAAGTTCAAGGCCCTCTCTGAAGCCAACGACGTTCTGAGCGATCCCAAGAAGCGGAAGATTTACGACCAGCTCGGTTTTTATTCCGACAACATCGATCCCGCGGCTGCCGAGGCCTACGCGCGCGGAGGCCCAACCGGTGCTGGCGCCTACGGTGGATTTCCAGGCGGACAGCCCGGAGCCACAGGCCAAGGAGTTCCCTTCGATTTCAGCGGCTTCGATTTCAACGATATGTTCGAAGGCGCGCGCGGCCAGCGAAGCGCGGGCGGTGGCGGAGGATTTCGCGATATCTTCTCAGGCATCTTTGGTGGTGGCGGGCGCGGTGGTACGGCGGCGCAGGAAGGCCCCGAACCGGGGTCCGATCTCGAATACCAGGTCAACGTGCCTTTCTGGACAGCGATCCGTGGCGGTGTCATGCGCCTGAACATCACACGCCAGGATGTTTGCGCAAACTGCCACGGCAATGGATATATCGAGCAGCCGGGCGTGTGCCCGCAATGTAAAGGTAAGGGGACAATCGAGCAAACCGGCGGGCGCATGAAGTTCAATGTAACTTGTCCGCGTTGCCATGGAACGGGCAAGAACATTTCAACTTGCCCCGTCTGTCATGGAGAAGGCGCGGTCAGCCGAACCGAGCCGCTCGAAGTGCGCATCAAGGCAGGAACCCGCGACGGCCAGCGCATCCGCATCCCGGGCAAAGGAAATGCTGGGACGCACGGAGGCCAGCCTGGCGATCTTTACGTCATCATCCGCGCCGGAGAGCATCCGGTCTTCCGCCGCGAAGGCGATGACATTCAGATCACAGTACCCGTCACTGCCACCGAAGCTGCTTTGGGCGCGAAAATCGAAGTCCCCACCATTGATGGCCGCGCTCTGCTGAAAGTTCCTCCGGGGACACAGTCGGGTCAGAAGCTTCGGCTGCGAGAAAAGGGCGTGCCCTCGGCCACCCGGGATGGCGCCCGCGGGGATGAAATTGTCGAGATCAAAGTCACGGTGCCCATGCCACGGGACGAGAAGACGAAAGAACTCCTGCGCGAGTTGGCTAAGTTAAATCCGGAAGATCCGCGGGCGGAGTTGTTTAAGAACATGTGATCGCTAACGTTGCAACTCCGGGCCCTATTCATAGTTGATCGTCGCGCATTCCATCTTCATGGCTGATCGGTTCCCCTCTTACCAGGCTTTCTACGCGACCGCGTACATTCTGTCGAACACCTAGTAGCACAGCCACTAGTACTCCGTCCAAGTAATACGCAACTGCCGGAACGCCCACGAGACCAATGGACTTCGCCAGCGGGATTTCGCGATCACAGTCGACTTCCCCGAAATTCGCTTGCTCGGAAAGCGCCGCTTCTGCCTCTTGCATTTTGCGCCGCGTGATTGGTCGATAACCAATGTCCCATTCGGCATCGAAGTGGACTGCCGCCGCGCGCTTCTCCCGAATGAAAGCTTCGTAACTTTCGGCAGTCAATTGCCGGACCATTGCCTTGAGCATCTCCTCTGGATTATTGGATTGGATCTAAGAACCTGTGGATTCTTGAAACGCTGAGGGCTGGCCAAACCGTTTGGAGCAGATAAGGGTTCCTCTGTGTACCTCTGCGCCCTCTGTGGTTCAATCTTTCCGCCTGCCCTCCTTCACAAAATTTTTCAAAATACTTCTTGCATCCCCGCAAATTTGCCGTAATCTCAACATTGCGAACTAACTTCAGCGGAAATTCCGGAATCTGATGCACCGGGAGCCCCGAAGCGCCCAGCCCGCGCGGAGTAGCTGAGAGTGAGTCGCTTGAGGAGGAAGCCATAGAAATTGGCAACAGCTAGCGCCGCTCATCAGGACCTCTCGCCCACCCTCGTTCCCCCCACACGAAAGAAATCCGTTCGCCTCACCCTTTGGCCACTGGTCGCCGCAACCTTCTTTATGGTTTCGGGAGGCACCTATGGCACCGAGGACATCGTCCATGGAGCCGGCTACGGGCGCGCCATCCTTATTCTGCTGCTCACTCCGTTGCTCTGGAGCCTGCCGACCGCGTTCATGATCGGTGAGCTTTCGAGTGCGCTGCCCTTCGAAGGCGGATACTACGCCTGGGTGCGTCGCGCCATGGGCAACTTCTGGGGGTTTCAGGAAGCGTGGCTGTCGCTGGTCGCTTCTATTTTCGACATGGCGATCTACCCCACGCTATTTGTGGCGTATCTGACGCGCTTGTTTCCCTGGTTTTCGGTCAATTATCGCGGAGTGATGGTCGGCCTCGCGGTGGTCATCGTCTGCGCGCTGCTGAATATTGCCGGCGTAAAAGTGGTCTCGACGACGTCCTTGTGGTTGTTCTTCGCTCTCTCCGCGCCCTTCGCGCTGGTGGTAATTCTTTCGCCTATAAAGTATGGGGCGCTGTTCCACGCGGTGACCGCGCCCACCACTTCCAAAGTTGATTTGATCGGCGGCCTGCTCATCTGCATGTGGAACTACATGGGATGGGACAACGCCTCGACTATCGCCACCGAAGTCGAGCGTCCACAACGGACTTATCCGCGAGCAATGCTGGCGGCCGTCGTCATCGTGGCGTTGAGCTATGTTGTGCCGGTCGCGGCAGTGTGGATGACGCGGCTTCCCTCCGGTGCCTGGGAGACGGGATCATGGGCTGATATTGCTGGTCTGTTGGGTGGGCCGCTTCTTCGCATCGCCCTCGTAATCGGAGGCATGGTCAGCGCATTTGGCATGTTCAATGCGCTGGTCATGAGTTACTCCCGCCTGCCACTCGCTATGGCGCAGGATGGCATGCTGCCAAACTTTTTCGGCAAGCTGAACCGGCGGCGCACACCGTGGGTGGCGATCATAGCTTTGGCAATCGGCTGGGCCTGCTGCCTTGGGCTCGGCTTCGAGCGTCTGGTCACGATCGATATCCTTATTTATGGCGCCAGCCTCACTCTCGAATTTCTGGCGCTAGTCGTCTTGCGAATCCGTGAGCCGCACTTGAAACGTCCTTTCCGCGTTCCCGGAGGGATGCTCGGCGCGGTTGCGGTCGGTGTCGCTCCCGTGCTGCTGCTCGGTTTCGCCCTGGTCCGCAGCCAGAGCGAGCAGGTTTGGGGCATGAGTTCGTTTGCGTTGGGCGCGATCGTCGTCGCGGCGGGAGTCTTCGCGTACGTCCTGAACTACGCCCTCAAACCGGCGGGATGGACCGTTCAGCAGGAAAAATCGGCCAGCTAGAAAATCGAGCCACGGATTACACGGATTCACACGGATTACTCAGATCCGTTAGATCCGCGCAAATCCGTGGCCGCGCTTTTTTGATGTAGTATTTCCTCGGATGACGAAACGTAGGTCCAAAGGCGCGTACATGATTTCGGCGGTCGCCGAGATGTATGGCATTCATCCGCAGACGCTGCGACTCTACGAACGCGAAGGCCTACTGAAGCCGTCGCGCACGGAAGGCAACACGCGCCTTTACACTGACGAAGACCTGCAGCGTCTCGAGTTCATTCTGAACTTGGCGCGCGATCTGGGTGTGAACATCAGCGGGATTGCCATCATTCTGCAAATGCGCGAGCGCATGGAAGAGATGCAGCGCCAGATTCAGGATTTCGTGAAGGCCATCCAGCAGGAAGTGATGTCGAGGGCTGGAGCTGGAGCTGCAGCTGATCCGTCGAAGGGAGCGATCGTGCCGATTCGCCGCGCGATTGTGACTGCACCGCCGGCGGCGAAAAAGCGGTAAACCGACCTTGATTCCCGCATATCTTTAATCTTGTCATTCCGAGCCACATGCAGCCGCGGAACGCAGCGAAAGCGTGTCGAGGAACCTGCTTTTCCTCAGCCTCGGAAGCGGTGCCGGCAAACAGCAGGTCCCTCGACTTCGGCGAATGATTCGCAAAGCGAATCATCGCCTGCGCTCGGGATGACAGTTTAAAGTTTATGATGGCTTGATGCGAATCACCGTCTCGGCTTACTGCTGAGTGCTGACTTCTCCCATGCTTCCCTTCAAACTCATCTACAGCGACGAATATTATCTGCCCATCGGCCAGCACGTATTTCCGGCGGAAAAATACCGACTCGTTCATCAGCGTCTGCTGGAGAGCGGCACGGCAACGCCGGAGGACTTCGCTACTCCCCAGGCTGCATCCGATCAAGACATCCTACTCGTTCACACACCGGCATACGTCAATAAGCTCAAGACCGGAACACTCTCAGCGCGCGAGGAGATGGAACTCGAAATCCCCTATTCTCCCGAACTGGTGCGAGCATTCTGGTTGTCTGCAGGCGGTTCGATCTTAGCGGCGGACCACGCGCTCAAGGACGGAGTCGCCATCAACATCGGTGGAGGCTTTCACCACGCTTTCCCCGATCACGGCGAAGGCTTCTGCATGATTCACGACGTGGCGGTCGCCATCCGCCGCATGCGGCGCGATGACAAAATTCGCACTGCCATGACTGTCGATTGCGACGTTCATCACGGCAATGGAACGGCGGCTATTTTCGCCGGCACGCGCACGGCGAGCGAACCACTGCCGTCGGTCTCAGCTTCGACCTTGAAATCATCGGGGGCGAAAATGCGCGGAGCGCACGCAGGGGATGTGTTCACGATTTCACTGCATCAGCACAACAATTATCCGGCATGGAAACCGCACTCATCGATTGATGTCGATCTGCCCGACGGCATCGGCGATGACGATTACCTTGCCTGGCTCGACAATGCCCTCAGCTCTGGCCTGCGGCAGTTCGAGCCGGATTTGATCTGCTACATCGCGGGTGCCGATCCGTATCGCGAAGACCAGTTGGGCGGATTGGCGTTGACGATTGAGGGATTGAAGAAGCGTGACGAATTAGTGTTCCGCGTGTCAAAGACGCGCGGTGTTCCTGTGATGGTGACCTTCGCAGGCGGATATGCGCAACGCGTGGAAGATACGGTGACGATTCATTGCAACACGGTGGTCGCGGCGAAGGAGGTATTCGGTGATCCAGCGTAGAGGCTGTATCTGGAAGAACGGGTCTGTTGCGGCGTGGAAGAGCGGCTCTATAGAGCCGCGTAAGAGACTCCCAAACAATCCGCCCTTTAGGGCCTCGAGCTAAAGCTCGCTTCATAAAGTCTTCGATCTTACGCGGCCATAAATGGCCGCTCTTCCACGCGTCATGGCTGCAAATCGGCTGTTAGAATGATCTGTCCGAGTTATGTTTGAGAAT
>WNGQ01005453.1_pt1 | contig 13081 bp, 13 predicted proteins | sample 5407661 | NCBI WGS metagenome assembly WNGQ01 (sample SAMN13153382, study PRJNA577476) | soil metagenome | isolation source: 60 cm soil or saprolite under Garry oak tree replicate 2 | place: USA:California | collected 2016-06-15
GGTCGCGATCGACCTCTGGCTCCGCGTCGACCAGCAGGAGGCCCGGCGCAAATCGATGGCGCTTGGGGACCTCTTCATCAAGCTGGTCGATGAAACTTGCCGTGATCTCGGCGTCGAGGTGGCATCGCCACGCGAAGCCAGGCTACGCGGCTCGCAAGTCTCCTTACGCCACCCCGAGGGGTACCGCGTGATGCGAGCGCTGATCGATCGCGGTGTGGTTGGGGATTTCCGAACGCCGGACATCTTGCGCTTTGGCTTTTCGGCGCTTTACACCCGCTACGTCGACGTCTTCGACGCGGTGCGCCGCCTCCGCGAGGTGCTGACCTCGCGCGCCTGGAACCGGCCCGAGTACGCGAACCGCCTCCCCGTGACGTGATGACGAACAATCAGGGCGACCGGCTGCTACGCGGCTACTTGAGCAGCCGGCTGCTCCTCGTGGTGATCGGCATCATCACCCCGATCGGCATTCTGCACAGTTCCGGATTGGCATCGCGGTCTGCGCGCTGATCAGCTCGCTGGTCCTTAATGGACTGACCGCCTCGTGGCTGCTCCGGCTGGCGGCACGGCGATCGATCGCGATCTACCTGCAGCACCAGGAGTGGGCGACGATCATCGCGACGATCGTGGTCCTCGCTACATCGATCGGCGCCGCCATCTTCACGTACATCGGGATGAGCAACCCCGGTCATCTCCCCGACACATTGGCGGTGGTCACGTCACTGCTGGCGTTGCTTGTGCCGCTCGGCATCACCTACTTCACCCGCCTCTTCGCCAACGGGAGAAATTAACTAGAGCTGCGAGCGGACTTCCCAGAGTTCGTCGAGCCGCCGGTGCCCGGCTTGTCGCCGATCTGCCGCTCCACCATCTCGACGTGGCGTAGCCGCCATAACCGAAAGCCCTCGTCGTGATCGAGCAGCGCCTCGGCCAGCTCAAGCAGGTCGGCATGGCGGTCGCCCTGGCGATAGAGGTCGCTCACGGTGACGCCGCGGCGTTCGATCAACGCGCTGAAGGCATCGTGCAGCGACGGCTCATCCAGGCGCCGCTGCAAGCGCGCACGCGCATCCCCGTCCCGATCGAGAGTCTTGATATACCCGGCATCCTTCAGGCCCGACAGGAACTCGATCTCGCGAAACTGCACCGACTGAAAACCGCTCGCCGGGGCCAGCTCCGAGCGAAAAGTCAGGAAGTCCTGGGGGGCCATCGTTTCGAGCACGGCGACCTGTTCCACCAGCAGATCCTCGATCACCTTGACGCGCGCGAGCAAATGCCGCGCCGCGCGCAGATCTTCGGACTCAATCGCACCCCGCACCGCCTCCAGCTCGTCGATCAGCACCTTGAACCAGAGCTCGTAGACCTGGTGGACCACGATGAACAGCAGCTCATCGTGGGCCTGGGTCAGCCCCTGCTGCAGCTCGAGCAGTTGGGGGATGCGCAGGTAGGAGTCGTAGCTGAGCCGGCGGCCCGACGCGTCCTGGTAGCCCATCCCGCCGAGGCGGTACGGCGCGCCCTCTTGCTTCGGTTTCCCGGCCGTTGCCAAACTGGGTCCAGCTTAGTCCAGAAAAGTGTTACAACGAGTCCGAACAAAGGAGGGGATGCGTGCAGGAATCACCCTACTGGAACCCCCGCCACGAGACCATGCCGCGCGACCAGATCGAGGCGCTGCAACTCCGCAAGCTCAAGAACCTGGTGGCATGGACGGAGGCCAGCGTTCCCTGGCAGGCGAAGCGGCTCAAGGCGGCCGGGGTCACCGCGGAATCCATTAAGACGCTGAAGGACCTTCAGCGGATTCCGATGATGACGCGCGACGAGTGGATGCAGGCGCAACTCGAAGCCCCGCCCTTCGGCCCGCTGCTCGCCGCCCCCCAGGAGGCGGCGATCCGCTACCACCTGACCTCGGGGACGACGGGCCGGATCCCGCTGCAGGTCCTCGACAGCATGAAGGACTGGGAATGGATCGCCGAAATGTGGTGCTACGGGTTCTGGGGCTTCGGCGTGCGGCCGCGGGACATCGTCTTCTTCGCGTTCAGCTACGGGACCTTCGTCGGCTTCTGGGGCGCCCACTACGCCTCCGAGAAGATCGGCTGCCTGGTGCTGCCCGGCGGCAACATGACCACCGAGGCACGGGTCAAGCAGATCCTGGCGATGAAGGCGACGGTTGTCTGTTCCACGCCCACCTACGCGCTGCGTATGGCGCAGGAGGCGAAAACGATGGGCGTCGACCTCGCCGGCAGCGCGGTCAAGCGCCTGATCCTTTCGGGTGAGCCGGCCGGGTCGATCCCGGCGACCAAGCGGTTGATCGAGGAGGAGTGGGGCGCGAAGGCCGCCGACACCGCCGGCATGACCGAGGTGGGCACCATCATGATCTTCGAGTGCGAGAAGCAGCCGGGTGGCACTCACATCATCGAGGACCACTACATCGAGGAGGTGGTCGACCCACAGACCGGTGAGCCCGTCGGTTACGGCGAGTTGGGGGAGCGTCTCATCACCTCCTTCGGCCGGGGGTTCATTCCGGTCTTGCGCTACCGGACGCGCGATCTCGTTGTTCGCGTCCCGGCGAGCGGCTGCACCTGCGGGCGCACCTTTGACCTCTACGAGGGCGGCATCCGCGGCCGGGTCGACGACATGAAGCTGGTGCGCGGCACCAACGTCTACCCGCGCGCCGTGGAATCGATCGTCCGGGAGTTCAAGGAAATCGACGAGTTCCGCATCCACCTGTACACCGCGGATGGGCGCCAGGATGAAATCGAGCTGCTGGTCGAGATCCCGGAGCGGGAGGGCGTGAATGCCGATCGCATCGTCGGCGAGCTCGCCAGGGCACTCTCACAAGCCCACGAGGGCCTCCGCTTCGGCTGCAAGCGCGTCGAGAACGGCAGCCTGCCGCGCTTCGAGCTCAAGGCGAAACGGCTGCAGGACGATCGCATCGTGATCGGAACCGCCGGTGAGCGGAGGGTGTCGGCATGAAAAACACGATGGGCGTCGAGCTGAGCGAGTCCGAGCGGAGCCTGGTCGAGTGTTACCAGGGACTGGTCCGCATCCTGAAAGACGGCAAAGAGCTGGCTCCCTTCGAGCGGCGCAATGCCCTGAAGGCCGTGGCCGCGCTCTGGCAGGTCGTCAACGGCCTCGACCTCGACCCCGGTCAGCTCTACGAGATCGGCGCCTGAGCACAGAAGGCGACCAGCGGCGGGTGTTTGCGGCGCAGTTCTTCCGAACGCCCGCCGAGCGTTTCGACAGCATCATCGACTTTCCCTACCGGCCGGAATTCCGTGAGTGGCAGGGGATGCGACTCGCCCATATCGACGTTGGCCAGGGACCGATCGTGTTGTTGCTGCACGGCGAGCCGACCTGGTCGTATCTCTGGCGGAAGGTTATCCCGCCAATCGTTGATGCCGGCTTTCGCTGCATCGCCCCGGATCTTGCGGGTTTTGGCCGCTCCGACAAACCCGTGGATCCCGCCTGGTACTCGTACACGAACCACACCGCGGCCCTGGTCTCGCTGATCGACGACCTCGACCTTCATCGGGTGACGCTGGTGATGCACGATTGGGGTGGCCCGATCGGGTTGCGGGTCGCCATGATCGAACGACCGGAGCGGGTGCGCCGCCTGGTCGTGATGGACACCGGGGTATTCACTGGCGAACAGCAGATGAGTGATGAATGGCTACGCTTTCGCGCCTTCGTGGCCGCCCGCCCCGACGTTCCAATCTGGCCCCTCATCCGAGGCGGCTGCAAGACGCCGCCCTCTGCCGAAGTGCGGGCCGCCTACGAGGCGCCCTTTCCAAACGAGGCTTCGAAGACGGGGGCACGGCGTTTCCCCGAGCTGATCCCTTTAGACCCGAATGCGCCGGGGGCCTCCGAAGGACGCGGTGTTATGCAGCGGCTGATCCGCGACCAGCGCCCCGCCCTGGTGCTGTGGGCGGACGCCGACGTGGTGCTGCCGCTGGAATCGGTCGGCCGCCCGTTCCAGCGATTGTTCCGGACGGCAGATGACCTGACGGTGATCCGGGACGCTGGGCATTTCCTACAAGAGGATCAGGGGGATCAGGTCGGTCAGGTGATCGGGGATTGGCTGACTCGACAGCAACGCTGAGCCCATGCTGATACGCGGCGGCACGGTTGTCACCGCAGATGGCGAACGCCTTGCAGACGTTCGGATCCGTGATGGCCGCGTGGCCGAGGTTCGGCCGGATCTTCCGCCGGACGGCGACGTGATCGACGCAACCGGACACCTGGTCTTGCCCGGCGTCGTCGATCCGCACACGCATCTGCTGCTCGACACCGGGGCGGCGCGCACGGCCGACGACTTCGAGAGCGGCTCGCTGTCGGCGGCCGCCGGCGGCGTCACCACCTTTCTCGATTTCGCTCCGCAGCAACCGGGCCAGCGCTTTGCGGAGGCGCTCCAGTCGCGACTCGACCTGATCGAGGGTCGGTCGTACATCGACTACGCGATGCACCTCAACATCGCGCATCTTCCCGCAGGGTGGGAGCACGACCTGGCCGCCTTGGTCGAGGCCGGGGTCACCAGTGCCAAGATCTATACGACCTACCGCGGCACGATCTTCTACGCGGACGACTGGACCTGGTACCGGCTGATGGAGCGCGCGCGCGAGGCCGGGTTCCTCGTCCAGGTGCACGCGGAAAACGACGCCATCGTCGAAGGGATGGCGCAGAAGCTGGTCGATGAGGGCAAGCGGTCGCTGAAATTTCATGCCCTGGCGCGCCCGGCCGTGGCCGAGGCGGAGGCGGTGGGTCGGGGCCTGCTGTTCAGCCGAGCGACCGGCAGCCCCGTGTACTTCGTGCACCTCTCCACCCCGCTAGCCGTGGACATGATCAGCGAGGCTCGCCGGAGCGGCGTCCAGGCGATCGCCGAAACCTGTCCGCACTACCTCGTGCTCGATGACTCGCGCTACGACCAGCCGGATGCTGCCCGCTACGTAATGACCCCTCCGCTTCGCGATCGTAAGAGCCAGGCGCAACTCTGGGATCGGCTGTCGCGCGGCGCGATCCAGAGCATCGGCAGCGACCACTGCGGTTTCTCCCTTTCGCAGCGTGCCGGCATCGACGACTTCCGTGAGATCAGCCCGGGAATCCCCGGAGTCGAGACGTCGCTGCTGCTGATGCACAGCTTCGGCGTGGTGCCGCAGCGGATCTCTCGCGCGGACCTTGTGCGACTACTCTGCGCCAATCCGGCGAAGATCTTCGGATTGTGGCCGCAAAAAGGTGATCTGCAGGCCGGCTCCGATGCCGATCTTGTCCTCTTCGACCCGCGGCCGACGCGGGTGTTGTCCGCCGCGGAGCTGCACAGCCGCGCTGGGTTCTCCCCCTACGAAGGCCTGAACGTCACCGGCAAGGTGCACACCACGATCTGCCGCGGTCAGGTGATCTACCGCGACGGTGCGATCGTTGGCCGCCGTGACTTCGGCCGCTTTGTGCCATGCCGTCCCTTCGATCCGGAGCTCGTGCCGCTGTGAGCGACATCAACGGGGAGCGACTGCTCGCCGACCTGCGGACGCTCGCCGCCATCGGCGGTCTTCCGGATGGCGGCGTCGACCGGCTCGCCTGGTCCGAGCACGACCTGGCCGGGCGACGGTGGTTCGCGGAGCGCATGGGCGAGGCGGGCATCGAGGCGCGGGTGGACGCGGCTCTCAATGTCTTCGGCCATCTGCCAGGTACGGGGGGACCCTGGGTGCTCACCGGCTCGCACCTCGACAGCGTCCCAAACGGCGGCCGGCTCGACGGCGCCTATGGCGCGGTCGCCGCCCTCGAAGTCCTGCGCACCCTCGCCGAGTCCGGTGACCCGTTCGCCGAGCGGCTGGAGATCGTCGGTTTTGCGGACGAGGAGGGTGTGCGTTTCGAGTCCGGCCTGATCGGCAGCCTCGCCCTCGCGGGCGAGCTCGACATCGAGCGACTCCGCGATGGGCTCGATTGGCAGGGGGTCCCCATCCGCCAGGTGCTGGCCGGCGCGGGCCGCGACCTCGACCGGATGCTCGAGGCGCAGCAGCACCGCGATTCGATCAAGGCATTCCTCGAGCTCCACATCGAGCAGGGACCTCGGATGGAGGCGGACGGGATCGACCTCGCGGTGGTCACCGGCATCGTTGGCGTCCACCGCCAGCGAATCGAGATCCAGGGAACGCAAAACCACGCGGGGACCACCCCCTTTCGGCTGCGGCATGACGCGGGGCGCGCCGCCGCGCGCGCCGCGTCGGAGCTGCGCGACCTCATACAGGGCGTGGACGCCGAGGCGGTGGCCAATATCGGTTCGATGGGCTTCCACCCTGGGGGCGTCAATGTCATCCCCGGTCGCGCCCAGTTCACGCTCGAAGTCCGCCACCCCGATGAGCGGGTGATCGGGGAGGCGGTCGGGGCATTTGCGACCAGGCTCGAACGCATTTGCGCGGAGGAGGGCTGCCGGGTCGTCGTCGAGCTCCTCTCCTCGGTGCCGCCGGCGCCGATGAATGAGACGGTCGTGGTCGCGCTCGAGCAGGTGTGCACGGAGCTGGGACGTCGGCCCGCGAAGTTGTCGAGCGGCGCGGGGCACGACGCCGCCGTGCTCTCACGTCACGTTCCCACGGGAATGCTGTTCGTTCCGAGCGTGGGCGGCCTCAGTCACTCGCCGAGGGAAACCACCTCCGACGAACACCTGGTCCTGGGCGCCCAGGCGCTGCTCCGAGGCGTCCGCGCGGTCGCGGCGCGGATAAAGTAGTCGCACCGCCATGGAGGTGCTGCTACCCCACTCCCTCGACGAGGCGCTCGAGATCAAGGCCGAGCACCCAGAGGCGGTCCCCCTCAGCGGCGGCACCGATCTTATGGTCGAGCTGAACTTCGGCCGCGTGCGGCCGCTGGCGATCGTCGACCTCAGCCGCGTGGCCGAGCTGACGACCTGGCGCGAGGAGAACGGCCACGCCTTCCTCGGATCGGGTGTGACCTATACGACCATCGTCAGGGAGATGCAGGCGTACGAGCCGCTGGTGCAGGCATCGCGCTCCGTCGGGTCCCCGCAAATCCGGAACCGTGGCACGGTGGGCGGCAACCTGGGAACCGCGTCGCCCGCCGGGGACGCGCTCCCGGTGCTGGCGGCGTACGACGCCGAGATTGTCCTGCGGAGTCGGGCGCGGGGCGAACGGTCGCTGCCCTGGAACCTCTTTCTCACCGGCCCGAAGAAGACCGCGACCGCTCCGGACGAGCTCATCATCGGCGCCCGCTGGCGACGCTTGCGCGGCCCGGGCAGTTTTTCCAAGATCGGCACGCGCAACGCGATGGTGATTGCCGTAGCCGGCCTCTGCCTGGTCATCGACGAGGAGCGCCGTCGGGTCAATGTCGCGCTCGGCTCCGTCGGACCGACGATCCTGCGCGCGACCCAGGCTGAGGAGCGGGTGTCGGCAGCCCTGACGAGCTCGGGGACCTGGGACGATCGCTCGGCACCCCTGAACCCTCAGTGGATCGATGAGTTCGCCGAGCTGGTCGCAACCGCTGCGCAGCCGCTCGACGATGTGCGGGGGACCGCCGCCTACCGGCGACACGGCTGCCGCGTGCTGGCGAGACGAGCGCTTGGCTGGGCACTCAGCGAACGGAGACTGCCTACGTGGTTGTGAGAGTGCGCGTCAACGGCGCCTGGCGCGAGGCCGACGTGTGGCCCGGAACCAGCCTGCTCGCGTTCCTTCGCGAGGCGCTCGGCCTCTACGGCTCGAAGAACGCGTGCGAGCAGGGGGAATGTGGGTCGTGTTCCGTCTGGCTCGACGGCACGCTGGCCTGCAGTTGCCTCGTCCTCGCGGCCCAGGCTCATGAGCGCGAGGTGCGGACCGTGGAGGGCTTGACCAGCGGCGACCGGCTGCATCCGATCCAGGAAGCCTTCCTCGAAGCCGGCGCGGTGCAGTGCGGTTTCTGCACACCGGGATTCGTGGTGGCGGTCGCCGACCTGCTGGACAAAGACGCGAACCCGAGCCCGGCTACCGTCCGCGAGGCGCTCAGCGGCAACCTCTGCCGCTGTACCGGCTACCAGAAGATCCTCGACGCGGTCCAGCTGGCGGCCGCACGGCGCCGAGCCGACTCATGATCCTGCTCGACGGTTGCCGGGTCGTCGTCACCATGGACGACGCCGGCACGGAATTGGAGAACGCTTCGATCCTGATCGACGGCGGCGCCATCAGCTGGGTCGGCCAGGGACGTCCCCCGGTTCGCGAGCAGCCTGACGTCATCGACGGCCGCGGCCTGGTCGCGTTGCCCGGCCTGATCAATACGCATCACCACCTCTACCAGACCCTTACGCGGGTCCACGCCCAGCAGGGTGGCCTCTTCGACTGGCTCCGCGAGCTCTATCCCATCTGGGCGACGATCGATGACGACTGGGAGCGAACCGCCGCCGAGGTCGGCCTCGCCGAACTGGCGCTCAGCGGATGCTCGACGACGACGGACCACCACTACGTCTTTCCATCGGGCGTCACCGGCCTGCTCGAGGCCGAGATCGAGGTCGCGGGGCAGCTTGGCCTGCGATTCCACCCCTGCCGCGGATCGATGGACCTCGGGCAGTCGAGTGGCGGGCTTCCGCCAGATCGGGTGGTCGAGGACATAGACACGATCCTGTCGGCCACCGACGATGCCATCCAGCGTTTTCACGATCCCGCGCCCGGCTCGATGCGGCGGATCGCCGTCGGGCCCTGCTCGCCCTTCTCGGTCTCGGAGCGGCTGATGCACGAGTCAGCCGCACTCGCGCGGCGCCGTAACGTTCGCCTGCATACGCATATCGCCGAGACGCTCGACGAGGAAGCGTATTGCAAGGCAACGTTCAAGCGCCGCCCGCTGGAGTTACTGGAGGACCTCGGCTTCCTCGGCCCGGACGTCTGGCTGGCTCATTGCGTACACGTCAACGAGGCCGACATCAGCCGCCTCGCGACCAGCAGAACGGCCGTGGCCTGGTGCCCGACCTCGAATATGCGGCTCGGATCGGGATTCGCGCCGGCTCGCGAGATGATCGATGCGGGCGTGCGGGTGGGACTCGCGGTCGACGGCTCGGCCTCGAACGACAGTGGCAACCTGCTGGGCGAGGTGCGCCAGGCGATGCTCACCACCAGGGGACGCAAGGGCCCAGCCGCGATGACCGCCCGCGAGGCACTGCGCGTGGCGACGCGCGGCGGCGCCGCGTGCCTGGGCCGCGACGATGTCGGCTCGATCCAGGCCGGCAAGCGCGCCGATATCGCCCTCTTCACCGTGGACGGGCTCCCCCATCGCGGCGCCGAAGCGGACCCGGTCGCGGCGCTCGTCTTCTGCAACCCCGGTCCCGTGCAGCATCTCTTCGTCGAGGGAAAACCCGTCGTGCACGACGGGCAGTTGGTGAACCTCAGCGAGGCCAGCATGATCTGGACATGAGTGTCGACATCCGGCGGCAGGGCGGCGTCGGTCAGTCGGTTCGACGAGTGGATGGTGTTCCCAAGGTGAAGGGCGAGTTCGAATACGCCAGCGACCTTCGCCGCGACGGAATGCTGTGGGGCGCGACGCTGCGCAGCCCTCATCCCCATGCGCGCATCGTCTCGATCGACACCACGGCGGCCCTCGAGGCACCCGGCGTCGTCGCCGTCCTCACCCACACCGATGTGCCCGGCAAGAAAACCTTCGGTCTCGACGTGCAGGACCAACCGGTGCTGGCCGCGGATGTGGTCCGGTATGCCGGCGAGGCAGTTGCCGTCGTCGCCGCCGAAGACCACGAGCTGGCGCGCGCGGCGCTGAAGGCAATCGCCGTCAACTACGAGGTCCTCACCCCCGTCACCGATATGGAGCAGGCGCTCGAACCGACGGCGCCGCCGGTCCATCCGCAGGGCAACGTCGTGCGCACCCTCACGATCGTCCATGGCGACCCCAACGCGCTCGCCGACGTCTGGGTGGAGGGGATGTACGAAACCGGCATGCAGGACCAGGCGCCCCTCGGTCCCGAAGCGGGCCTCGCGGTTCCCGCCGCCGACGGCGGCGTGGATCTCTTCATCGCGACCCAGTGGCTGCACGCGGATCTCGAGCAGCTGGCCCCGTGCCTCGATCTGCCACTGGAAAAAGTGCGCCTCCACCTCTCCGGCGTCGGCGGCGCCTTCGGCGCGCGCGAGGATGTCAGCATGCAGATCCATGCCTGCTTGCTCGCGCTCCGAACGAAGCGGCCCGTCAAGATGTCCTACGGGCGGCAGGAATCCTTTTACGGCCATGTGCACCGCCACCCATCGCGAGTCTGGATGCGGCACGGCGCGGCTCGCGACGGAACCCTGGTCAATGTCCAAGCTCGGCTCCTTGTCGACGGCGGCGCCTACACCTCGACGTCGCCGGCCGTGATCGGCAACGCCACCACCTTTGCCGCCGGGCCGTATGAGGTTCCCAACGCCCGGCTGGAGGGCACCGCGGTCTTCACCAACAACCCGCCCTGCGGCGCGATGCGCGGCTTCGGGGCGGTGCAGGCGTGTTTCGCCTACGAGGCGCAGATGGACAAGCTGGCCGTGGAATTGAACCTCGATCCAATCGAGCTGCGCATCAAGAACGCATTGCGCTCCGGCTCCGTGCTCCCGACCGGTCAGCCAATCGCGGGCGTGGCCCCGGTGCGCGAGTGCCTGCAGCGATTGCAACAGCTCCCACTTCCGCCCGAGGAATCCGCGCTCGACCGCGATCCGATGCTGCTGCCGGGCGGCGCCGGTAACGTCGGGCACGGCGAGGCACTCAAACGCGGCGTGGGCGTCGCCGTCGGCTACAAGAACCTCGGCTACAGCGAGGGCTTCGACGACGCTTCGGAAGCGTGGGTGCGGGTCTCGGCCGATCGGGAAGGCCCCCTCGCGGAGGTGAAGACCGCGGCGGTCGACGTGGGCCAGGGCCTCGATACCATCGTGACCCAGATTGTCCGCACGGAACTCGGCATCGATCGCGTTCTGATCCGCCCGCCGGACACCGCGATCGGGTCCGCCGGCTCCAGCTCCGCCTCCCGGCAGACGATGATGACCGGCGGGGCCGTGCAGCTCGCCTGCCAGGCGGTGCGTGCCGAAATCGAGCGCAGCGGCGGGCTGCAGGACCTGCGCCGGCCGGTCGAGGCCACCCGCGTGTTTCATCACCGGCCCACGGGAAAGCTCGATGCCAGCGGGCAAGGCGACCCGCACGTCACCTTCGCGTTTGGGGCGGCCCGCGCGGTGGTCGAAGTCGACCAGGAGCTCGGCCTGGTTCGCGTCCTGCAGCTGGCGGTGGCGCAGGACGTCGGTCGCGCGCTGAATCCGCAGTCAGTGCTCGGCCAGATCGAGGGCGGCTCGGCGCAAGGCCTCGGGCTGGCGCTGATGGAGGAGGTCGCGCTGGTTGACGGCCAGGTGAAGAATGCTTCCTTCACGGATTACTTGATCCCCACCATCCTCGACATGCCGCCGGTGGTCTGCGAGATCGTCGAGGAGCCCGAGCCTGGTCTGCCCTATGGCGCCAAGGGCGTCGGCGAGCCTTCGACCGTCGTCGTCCCCGCGGCGGTGGTCGCCGCGCTGCGCAATGCCACGGGCCGGGAGCTGCGCCGGGCACCGGTCAAGCCCGACGACCTGGTGGGATTGTGAGCGAGCTGGCAACCGTCTCGACCCACGTCCTCGACGTCGCCTCGGGGAAACCTGCCGCCGGTATCCGCGTGACCCTCGGCACGCGCACGCTGACGACGGACGTCGAGGGACGGATTACCGACCTGAGCGGCGGCGGTATCAATCCCGGGTCTTACCGGCTGCTGGTCGAGGTCGGCGCCTACTGGGGCAGCGTTCCGCACCTCTTCAAGACGATCGCGCTGGAGCTCGAGCTCAACGAGGGCCGACACTACCACGTTCCGTTGCTGATCTCGCCGTATTCCTGCACGACCTACCGCGGAAGCTGATGACCACGATCGAGGAGGCCCTCGAAGGGTCGACACCGCTCGCCGAAAAGGTCCGTGCCGGGGGTCCCTACGACTCGACGGATGACGTGATCGCGCGCATGCGCGCGATGCTGACCACCTTGACCGAATCGGAAAAGGTCGCGACGCTCAACGCTCATCCCCGGATTGGCGAGAACCCCGGCCACCTCTCGACGCGCTCGCTGCAGGAGCAGGGCAACGATGCATTGCCGGAACTGGACCGGCTGAATGCCGAATACGAGCGGCGCTTCGGCTTTCGCTTCGTGGTGTTCGTCAACCGCCGGCCCAAGGCCGAGATCGTTGAGGTGCTCCGCCAGCGGCTGCGCCGATCCCGCGAGCAAGAACTGGAGGACGGCCTGCGCGCCATCGTGGACATCGCCGAGGACCGGTTTCGCTCGTGAAAGCCGACATCCGCTATGGCAAGCACAACGTCTCCTTCTACCGGACGCACCCGGTCCGTGGGCTGCTCGCCGGCCGGGTAAGCATCGACGTCTTCGGGGACAATTTCCTCCCGGCCTACACGCATGGCGATAACCGCGACGTGGTGGCGACCGACACCATGAAGAACTTTGTCTACGCCATGGCGCTCGAGTACCCGGGTGCGACCCACGAGGGGTTCGCCGCATTCCTCGGCCGTCGCTTGCTTGAGACCTATCCGCAGATGCAGTGGCTGCGCATCGAGGTCCGGGAGATGCCCTTTGTCCAGCACAGCGCGAAGCTGCTGAGTCCGGTGGATGACGACTACGGGTGGGTGGAACTGGACATCGGACGAGAGGGGATGCGCACGCTCCGCTGCGGCCGGCGCAACCTGCGGCTGGTCAAGCTGACCGGCAGCGCCTTCAAAGACTTTGCGCGCGACGCCTACACGACCTTGCCGGAAGTCTCCGACCGGCCGCTTTTCATCTACCTCGACGTGCACTGGCGGTACGCACGCCCGGACGACGGCGTCATGGATGCTGCCACGCACATCGCCTCGGAGGCGGTGCGCGATTCGGTCATCGCCACCTTCGATGCGTTCGTCAGCATGTCGATTCAGCACCTGGTGCACGAGATGGGGATTCGTCTGCTCCAACAGTTCGGTGCCATGAGCGAGGTCAGCTTCGAGGCGCAGAACCGCCTCTGGGACACCTCGAAGGTCTCCCAGGCCGACCCCCTAACCCGGGTCTTCAGCGACCCCAAGCCCGCGCACGGCTTCATCGGCCTTACGCT
>WNGQ01008394.1_pt1 | contig 13080 bp, 12 predicted proteins | sample 5407661 | NCBI WGS metagenome assembly WNGQ01 (sample SAMN13153382, study PRJNA577476) | soil metagenome | isolation source: 60 cm soil or saprolite under Garry oak tree replicate 2 | place: USA:California | collected 2016-06-15
CGCTTTCCCGTGTTCAAAGCGAAGGTTACGGGAGAATGGCCGATTTCCGCCCGGGCCGGAAGCTCGGCTTGCAAGGTCCCGCCCGGACCTCGGAGCCGGGATACAGACGCGGGAACCCTTATGCTAGGAATAAGTCCCGGTGCGATGGTGTAGCATTCCGAGTGACCCTCGCCGCCGCGGTACCCATATGGGAAAGGAACCAGGGGCAGAGCCGTTTAGGCCTCGCCGGGATTAGAATATGAAGCAGGGAACTCGGGTCATTGCGGCCGCAGCGGTGTTCGGACTGGTGGCCCTCGGCGCGGTAACGCGTCCGTATTGGAGCCCGCCCGGTGCGGTCGCCCAGGCGCCGCCGGCCGCGCGGGTGGTTCCGGTCGAAGTCGCCAAGGCCGTCAAGAAGCCGGCCCCCGTCATCATCGAGGCGCTGGGCACGGTGACGCCGATCCAGAGTGTTGCGGTGCGCACCCGCCTCGACAGCGAAATCGTGGGTGTGCATTTCGAGGACGGGGCAAGTGTGAGGCAGGGCGACCCGCTGTTCACGCTCGATAGCCGGGCACTGGAAGCTCAGATCAAGCAGGCCGAGGGCACTGTCGCGCGCGACAGAGCGCAGCTTGCCGGCGCCGAGCGCGATACGCGCCGCTACACCGAGCTGGTGGCCAAGAGCGCAACACCGGTCGTCAACCTCGATAATGCCAAGACCCAGGCGGACACTTTTCGCGCCGCCATCGCCGCCGACGAAGGGGCGCTCGAGAACCTCAAGGTGCAGCTCAGCTATTGCAGCATTCGCGCGCCGATCTCCGGGCGGATCGGCGCAGCCAATGTCAAGATCGGCAATTTCGTCCGCACCGGCGACGACGCGCCGCTTGCGGTCATCAACCAGATCACGCCGATCTATGTGAACTTCTCGGCTCCGCAACGTTCGCTGCCGCCGATCCGCCGGGCGCTCGCCGACGGCACCGCGCGGGTCGATGCGGGCGTTCCCGGCGACGCCAAGGTCGCGGGCGGGCGACTCACCATGATCGACAACAACGTAGATGCGACCACCGGCATGGTGTCGATGCGCGCCACCATGGACAACGCCGATCAGGTGCTCTGGCCGGGCGCGCTCGTCGATACCAAGCTGACCTTGCGCGAGGAGGAAGCGATCGTGGTGCCCGCCGCGGCGATCCAGACCGGGCAGGCGGGCAATTTCGTCTTCGTGGTCAAGGACGACATCGCGAACGTGCGTCCCGTGAAGGTCGCCCGGATCAATGCCGCCGAAGCCGTGCTGGAGAGCGGGCTCGAAGCCGGCGAGATCGTCGTCACCAACGGCCAATTGCTGCTCACCACCGGCACCAAGGTGGCGCCGCGCGAGATGAAGGTCGGATCTCGATGAATCTCTCCGAGGCCTGCATTCGCCGGCCGGTCATGACGACGCTGATCACGGCGTCGTTCCTCGTGTTCGGCGCGTTTTCGTACCGGTTGCTGCCGGTCGCTGCGCTGCCGTCGGTCGACTTCCCCACCATCAACATCATCGCGACCCTGCCGGGAGCGAGCGCCGACACCATGGCCGCCTCGGTCGCCTCGCCGATCGAGCGGCAGTTGGCGACGATTTCCGGCGTCAGCGCCATGACCTCGACGTCCTCGCTCGGTCAGTCGTCGGTCACGGTGCAGTTCGATCTCAACCGCAGCATCGACGGCGCGGCGCTCGATGTGCAGACCGCGCTCACCATCGCCGCCCGCAAGCTTCCGGTCGAGATGACGACCCCGCCGAGCTTCCGCAAGGTCAATCCGGCGGATTTCCCCATCCTTTACATGAACCTCAATTCGCCGACGCTGCCGCTGTCGGTCGTTGACGAGTACGCCGAGACGACGCTCGCCCAGCAGATCTCGCAGCTGCCCGGCGTCGCGCAGGTGCTGGTCTACGGCGCGCAGAAATTCGCGGTGCGGGTCCAGGTCGATCCGGTGGCGGCCGCTGCGCGGGGAATCTCGCTCGAAGACGTGCGCTCGGTCGTCGCCAGAACCAGTTCCAGCACGCCGGCCGGCACCTTGTCGGGGCCGCAGCGCGACGTGACGCTGCGCGCCTCCAGCGCGCTCGAGCACGCCGCCGACTACCGCAGCGTGGTGGTAGCCTGGCGCAACGGCGCGCCGATCAAGCTCGAGGAGATCGCCCGCGTCGTCGACAGCGTCGAGAACGACAAGATCGCGACCTGGTTCAACGACAAGCGCGGGGTGGTGCTCGCGATCCAGCGGCAGCCCGACGCCAACACCGTCTCGGTGGTGGATTCGATTCGGGATCGGCTGCCCGCGTTTCGCGCCCAGGTCCCGGCATCGATCAACATGGACGTCCTCAACGATCGCTCGATATCGATCCGGCATTCGGTCGGCGACGTGCAGCGTACCCTGATGATCGCCGTAGGGTTGGTGGTGCTGGTCATCTTCCTGTTCCTGCGCTCGGCTGGTGCGACCATCATCCCCTCGCTGGCGGTTCCGGTGTCGCTGGTCGGTACTTGCGCGGCGATGTATGCGTTCGGGTTCTCCATCAACAATATGACGCTGCTGGCGCTGACCCTCTCCGTCGGCTTTGTGGTCGACGACGCCATCGTCATGCTGGAGAACATCGTCCGGCACATCGAAGGCGGCATGCGGCCGTTCGAGGCGGCGCTCAAAGGCGCGCGGGAAATCGGTTTCACCATTATTTCCATCACGTTCTCGCTGATCGCCGTGTTCATTCCGGTGCTGCTGATGGGCGGCATCGTCGGACGCGTGTTTCGCGAGTTCGCGGTATCCATCTCGGTCGCGATCATCGTGTCGGGCTTCGTCTCGCTCACTCTGACGCCGATGCTGTGCGCGCGCGTGCTCCGCACGCATCGCGAGGGCGAGAGGCAGAACGTCGTGCTGCGGGCTTCCGAGGCGGTGTTCCGCAGCTGGCTGCGCGCCTATGAATGGAGCCTCGACAAGGTGCTCGCATGGCGCGCCGTCACGCTGGCGTTGACGATCGCGACGATTATCGGCTCGGTGCTGTTCTACGTAGCGATTCCGAAGGGCTTCTTCCCGGCCGAGGACACCGGCTTCATTCTCGCCTGGACTGAGGGACCGACCGATATCTCGTTCCAGGGCATGGTGGAGCGCCAGAAGCAGGTCGCCGACATCATCCTGCGCGATCCGGGCGTCGATTATTTCAATTCGACCGTGGGCGCCGGCGGGCCCAATCCGACCAACAATTACGCCCGACTGTTCATCGCGCTCAAACCCAAAATCCGAGCGCAAGGAAAACGCGACCGCGATCATCCAGCGCCTGCGCAAGACCGTCAGCGTCGTGCCCGGAATGAACGTCTATTTCCAGAACGTGCAGAACATCAACCTGACCGGCCGCATCTCGAAGAGCGAATATCAATATACCCTGCAATCGAGCGACACCGAGGCGCTCTATCGCATCGCTCCGCAGATGCGCGACAAGATCGCGAAGGTCGAGGGCCTGCGCGACGTCAACACCGATCTCTATGTCACCAATCCGCAGATGAGCATCGACATCGATCGCGAGAAGGCGGCGGTCTATGGCATCAGCATCGACCAGATCCGGCAGGAGCTCTACGACGCCTACGGCAATCGCCAGGTCGCGACCATCTACACGCCGAGCAACGATTATCAGGTGATACTCGAAAGCCAGAAGCGGTTCCAGGCCGATCCCTCCGAGCTCGCCCATCTCTACGTCAAGGCCGCGAACGGGCAGATGGTGCCGCTCGACGCGGTCGCGAAACTGATTCCGAGCGTCGGTCCGCTGCAGGTCAATCACCAAGGCGCGCAGCCGGCCGTGACCATCTCGTTCAACCTCGCGCCGGGCTTCTCCCTGGGGCGCGCCGTCGACGCCATCCAGCAGATCGAGCGGGATTCCCGGCTCCCCGCCACGATCTACACCGGATTCCAGGGCACCGCGCAGGTGTTCCAGGATTCGCTCAGGGGCCAGGGCATCCTGATCCTTGCGGCGATTTTCGCCGCCTATGTGGTGCTGGGGATCCTCTACGAGAGCTTCATCCATCCGATCACCATCATTTCCGGCCTGCCGTCGGCCGGGATCGGCGCCCTGGTGACGCTGATGGCGTTCGGTATGGAGCTCACCGTGATCTCGATGATCGGCATCGTGATGCTGGTCGGCATCGTCAAGAAGAATGCCATTATGATGATCGACTTCGCGATCGAGCGCCGCCGCATCGGTCTCGGCGCCGAAGCCGCGATCCGCGAGGCCTGCCTGCTGCGCTTCCGGCCGATCATGATGACGACGTTCGCGGCGATCTTCGGCGCGCTGCCCATCGCGTTGGGTGCGGGCGAGGGCTCGGAGCTGCGGCGGCCGCTCGGCATCGCGGTGGTCGGCGGGCTGTGCCTCTCGCAGCTGCTCACGCTCTACATCACGCCCGTCGTCTATCTCTACCTCGATCGCATCGATCGCCGGCTGCGCCGCAGCCTCGAGCCGCAGCTCGAAGCGGTCGCCGAGGAGGAGCGCAAGCCCGCGAGCGCCATCGCGGCGGAGTGATGCGATACTCCTCGTCATGGCCGGGCTTTGTCCCGGCCATCCACGCCTTCTTGGACCGAGATTTCAGAATCGTGGGTGCCCGGCACGACGGCGGCCGGGCATGACGGTTTACACCGAAAAGCTGGTGCCGCAGCCGCAGGAGGCGGTGGCGTTGGGATTGGCGATCTTGAACGAGGCGCCGATCAGATCGTCGACGAAATCGATCTCGGCGCCTTCCATGTAGCGCAGCGAGATCGGATCGATCAGCACGGTCGCGCCGTTGCGCGCGATCACGACGTCGTCCGGCGCCTGGCTTCGCTCCATGTCGAACCGGTACTGGAATCCGGAGCAGCCGCCGCCCTCGACGCTGACGCGGAGCATGGTGCCGGGAGCCTCGGCGGTGAGGATCTCGCCGATTCGTCGCGCTGCCCGCTCGCTCACGGTCACTGTCATTGGTGCTCTTCCCGGGCGTCTTGGCGCCCGATGCCGAATCCATCCATTGTCAGGCTGCCCAACCGATAGTTAAGTGCGCCCGGGCCCCCGGTCAATCACCGGCAAGCGAGGCGCCATGGCTGTCGAGACGGGTCGCGAGCGCGCGCCCTATGCGTCCGATCCCGGCTCGAGCCGCGGCCGGGCGCATCCGGAGCCGCCGAGCCCGTCCCGCAACGCCTTCCGCCGCGATTGCGACCGCATCATCCACGCCTCCGCGTTCCGGCGCCTCAAGTACAAGACCCAGGTGTTCGTGTTCCACGAGGGCGACCATTACCGCACGCGCCTGACCCATACCCTCGAGGTCATGCAGGTCGCCCGCGCGCTCGCGCGCGCGCTCGGCCTCGACGAGGATCTCGCCGAAGCCTTGGCGCTTGCCCACGATCTCGGGCATCCGCCGTTCGGCCATGCCGGGGAGCGGCAGCTCGACGAATGCCTGCGATCGTACGGGGGCTTCGATCACAATGCTCAGACGCTCCGGGTGCTCACGCTGATCGAGCGGCGGTACCCGGAGTTCGACGGGCTCAATCTCACCTGGGAAACGCTCGAAGGCATCGTGAAGCACAACGGGCCGCTGACCGATGCGGGCGGTCGGCCGCTCGGCCGCTACAGCGAGCGCGGGATCCCCTCCGCCATCGCGCTCTATGCCGAGACGAGCGGCGTGAGCTTGGCGACGTACTCGACCCCGGAAGCGCAGATCGCGGCCATCGCCGACGACATCGCCTATGACGCTCACGACCTCGATGATGGACTGAGAGCGGGGCTGTTTGCGCTCGATGATGTCGCCGCGGTCGCCGCACTCGACGACATCTTGCGCGACATTCGCGCGCGCTATCCGCATCTGGATTCGGCGCGCAGCGTTCACGAGTTGGTCCGCCGCCTCATCGCCCGGATGATCGACGACGTCATCGCGGAATCCGCCCGCCGTTTCGCGGCGGCGGGGCCGCGCTCGGTCGAGGACGTGCGACGGGCAGGGACCCCGATGATCGCCTTCTCCGGATCCGTGGCCGAGGCGGACCGCGCGATCAAACAATTCCTGCTGCCCCGGATGTACCGGCACGCCCGCATCCTGCGCGTCATGGAAGCCGCGCAGCGCGTCGTCGCCGACCTGTTTGCACATTATCTTGTGCATCCGGAAAGGATGCCGGCCGATTGGGCGCAGGATCTCGATCGTGTGGACGAGCCGGCGCGTGCCCGCCGGATCGCGGATTTCATCGCCGGAATGACCGATCGCTATGCCCTGATCGAACATGGGCGGCATTTTGACTCGACCCCTGAACTGGTCTAGGCCGCCCGCTCGCTCTGGGCACCACTGATAGCAGATACGCAATCGCCGGATGGACTTGAAACGCACGTCGAACCATCTGTTTGCCGAGGTGCTCGATCGGGTGCGTGCGGCGAATGAGGAACTGATCGCGACGGGGTTCCTGCCCGCCGGTACCGATCAGTCGCGGGTACTGGTCGAGCCGCCCCGCGAGGCTTCCCATGGCGATATGGCTACGAACGCCGCGATGGTGCTGGCCAAAGGCGCCAGCCGCAAACCGCGCGAGCTCGCCGAGGCGATTGCCGAGAAATTGCGGCCCGATGCACTCCTTGCGCGGGTCGATGTCGCGGGTCCGGGTTTCATCAACCTGACGCTGACCAATCAAGCCTGGACCGAGGAACTGCGTTTCGTCCTGGCGTGCGGTGACGATTACGGCCGCAGCGACATCGGCGCGGGCGAGACGGTCAACGTCGAATACGTCTCCGCCAATCCGACCGGTCCGATGCATGTCGGGCATGGTCGCGGTGCGGTGTTCGGCGACGCGCTCGGCACGTTGCTGGAATTCGCCGGGTATCGGGTCACGCGCGAATTCTACGTCAACGATGCCGGGGCCCAGGTCGACGCGCTCGCGCGCTCCGCCTATCTGCGTTACCACGAGGCGCTCGGCGACGACATCGGCGCGATTCCGGAGGGGCTCTATCCGGGCGATTATCTCAAGCCGGTCGGGGCGGTGCTCGCGGCCGAGCATGGCCGCGCTTTGCTCGATCGGGGCGAAGCCGAATGGCTGCCCCTGGTACGCACCAGGGCGATCGAGGCGATGCTCGACGAGATCCGCGGGGATCTTGCGGCGGTCAAAGTCGAGCACGAGGTGTTCTTCTCCGAGCGATCCCTGATCGAGGGCGAGACCGACCAGGTGGCCGCCACGATCGATGCACTGCGGGCGGCCGGATTGATCTATCGGGGCCGGTTGCCGCCTCCGAAAGGCCAGCTGCCCGAAGATTGGGAGGATCGGGAGCAGGTCCTGTTCCGCTCTACCGCCTTCGGCGACGATATCGATCGTCCGCTCATGAAATCCGACGGCAGCTATACTTATTTCGCCTCCGACCTCGCCTATCACAAATCGAAATTCGACCGCGGCTTTCGCACCATGATCGACGTGTGGGGCGCCGATCACGGCGGCTATGTGAAACGGATGCAGGCTGCCGTGAAGGCGGTCACCGGAGGCACGGCCGACCTCGACATCAAGATCGTCCAGCTGGTCAGGCTGCTTCGGGGTGGCCAGCCGGTGAAAATGTCGAAACGCGCCGGCGAGTTCGTGACCCTTCGCGAGGTGGTCGACGAGGTGGGATCGGACGCGGTGCGTTTCATGATGCTCTACCGCAAGAACGATGCCGTGCTCGATTTCGACCTTGCCAAGGTCATCGAGCAGTCCCGCGACAACCCGGTGTTCTACGTCCAATACGGTCACGCCCGGGGAAATTCGGTGTTTCGCAATGCCCGCGAGGTCGTGCCCGAGCTGCCGGCGGGCAGCGCGGAACGTCGAAATCTCCTGGCGCGAGCCTCGCTGGTGCGACTGGAAGACGCGGCTGAATTGGCGATCCTGAAGCGGATCGCGCTCTATCCGCGCCTATTGGAGGCTGCCGCGGTGGCCCATGAGCCGCACCGGGTTGCCTTCTATCTCTATGATCTGGCGAGCGAATTTCATGCACAATGGACCCGCGGCAAAGACTTGCCACATTTACGGTTCATTATCCAAGATGATCCACAACTAACCCTGGCACGCCTTGCTCTGGTCCAGGGCGTTGTCACCGTACTTGCTTCCGGGCTCAAGTTGCTGGGAGTAAAGGCCCCGGAAGAGATGCGGTGATCTCGCTCGAACGTGTCGTGTCGAGTTGTGGGGCGCCACCGTTCAACCGAGCCGACGCAAACGCCGGTGGGAGTAGATGGCCGACGATCCTCGATACCGCCCGCAGCGTTCCGACCCTTATTCAGGGGATCGCACGAGCCGCTCCGCCTCGGGATCACAAGATGACCCGCTTGCGGAACTGGCGCGTTTGATCGGCCAGGATCAGACGTTTATCGCTGCGAGCCGCGACGGCGCGCGGGAGCGGCACCGCGATCCGCAACGCGAGCCGGATGCCGATCGATCGGCGCCGAATTGGCTTGCCCGAAGCGGTCAGCGTTCGAACCCCGAGGAGACCGGGGCGGAGACCTATGAGGCGGAGACCGGCCGGCGAGAGCCCGGCTATTTCAGCGATCTCGAGTTGGAGACGGGCCGCCGCTCGCGGCAACCGCCCGGAGGATGGGATGCCGCCCCTGAGGAGGACGAGGGCCGTTATGGGGGGCAGGGGGATGATGCGCGCCAGGACCCGCATGACCCCCGCTACGATCCGCCGCAGGACGAGGACCTCGATCCGTATCGGATCGCCGCCCAGGACGGCCGCTACGACCGCCTGCCGGCGGTGCGAGAATATGACGACGCGGCCGGTCCCGCGTCGCGCATGAACCCCTTCGATCCCGACTATGACCGCATGGATCGCGCTGCGGACGGGGTTCATGCTTCTCGCCTGCGGCGGCGCGGCGGGATCTTGACTATCGCCGCCGTGCTCGGGCTTGCCGCCGTCGGCACTGCCGCGGCGTTTGGTTATCGGGCATGGACCGCCGGCTCGAGCTCAGGCGGGCAACCCCCGCTGATCAAGGCGGACACCGCGCCGACCAAGATAGTGCCGGCGCAAACCGGGGATAGCCCACAAAACAAACAGATCTACGATCGGATCGGCGAAAAAATCCAAAGCTCGAACGACAGAATGGTTTCCCGCGAGGAACAGCCGATCGAGCTGCGCGACTTGCCGCGCCAGCCCGGAACCCGCGCGCCGCTTCCCCTGCCCGGGACCCCCGGCAACGTCACCATCGGCGCGCAGCCGCCGGCCTATGCCGTGCCGCCTGCGCCCACCGGCGGAAATCCGGGGCCGAACGAGCCGAAGAAAGTCCACACCATCACCATTCGGCCCGATCAGATGTCCGGTCCGCCGGCCCCGATCCAGTCGGAATCGTTGCCCGCGCATTCGGTCCCGACCACGAGCATCGGCCCGCCCCCGGCGTCCGCTTCACCGCCCGCTCGCTCGCCGGCTCCGGCCCCGTCTCAGAGCAAGCCCGCGAAGCCGGCCCGCGGCTCCCCGCTCGCGCTCAATCCTTCCGCCGAAGGCCCGGACTCCGGCTCTCGTTCCGGCACGGCACCCGCCCAACCGGCGCCGTACCGAACCGCGGCCCTTCCAAGCGGCGCGGAGGCCGGCAATTACGTGGTCCAGATCTCGTCGCAGCGCAGCGAGTCCGAGGCGCAGGCATCGTTTCGAGCCTTGCAAACGAAATACCCGAGCGTGCTCGGGACCCGGCAGCCGCTGATTCGCCGTGCCGACCTCGGCAACAAGGGCGTTTATTACCGCGCGCAGGTCGGGCCGTTTGCGAGTGCCGACGACGCCAATCAGCTGTGCAGCAATCTCAAAGCCGCCGGCGGCCAGTGCATCGTCCAGCGCAATTGATCGGGCGGATCGCTTGACCCCCGGGACAGTGGGGGGCTAATCCGCGTCGATGCAAGCACGTGCCTTCATTGTCGGACTGGCCGGCCCCACCCTCGTACCCGACGAGCGCGCCTTTCTGCGCAACGCCGATCCGTGGGGCCTGATCCTTTTCGCCCGAAACATCGAAACTCCTGACCAAGTCCGTGCGCTGGTTGCCGATTTCCGCGAAACGCTGGGCCGGGCGGATGCGCCGGTGCTGATCGATCAGGAAGGCGGCCGGGTGCAGCGCCTTCGGCCGCCGCATTGGCCCGAATATCCGGCCGGTGCCGCCTACGGCCGTCTCTATGATCGCAATCCCGAGCTCGGCGTTGCCGCCGCGCGGCTCGGTGCCCGGTTGATCGCTGCGGACCTCGGCGCGCTCGGCATTACCGTCGACTGCTTGCCGCTGGCGGATATGCCGGTGCCCGGGGCCGACAGCATCATCGGGGATCGCGCCTATGGCGGCAGCGTCGAGAAGGTCGCGGCGATCGCGGCCGCGATCGCCGAAGGGCTGCGGGAAGGGGGGGTGCTGCCGGTCCTCAAGCACATCCCGGGCCATGGCCGGGCGGGGGTCGACAGTCACCACAGCCTTCCGGTGGTGGGCAGCGAACGGCCGACCTTGGAGGCTACGGATTTTGCCGCCTTTCGCCGCTTGGCCGGGCTGCCGCTCGGCATGACCGCGCATGTTGTGTTCACGGCGATCGACTTGGTCGCGCCGGCGACAATTTCGGCGACAATGGTGCGCGAGGTGATTCGCGGCTCGATCGGATTCGATGGGCTATTGATGACGGACGATGTCTCGATGCAGGCGCTCAACGGGGCCGTCGGCGATCGCGCCGCGGCGGCGATCGCGGCGGGCTGCGACGTGGTGCTCCACTGCAACGGCAACCTCGACGAGATGCAAGCCGTCGCCGCGGCCGTCCCGAAGCTCAAGGGCAAGGCTCGCCGCCGTGCGGCGGGTGCCTTGGCCTGGATCGGGCCGGTATCGCCGATCGACACGGCCGCGGCCCGGGCGGAATTTTCCGCGATGCTGGCCGACGATCGGTCCGCCACTGCAGCGGTGGCCTCATGACGCCGGCCGAGCAGTTCCAGGTGGACCCCGAGATCGGGGTGGAGCGCGGCTCGGAGGAGCCCGCGCTGATCGTCGATGTCGAGGGGTTCGAAGGGCCGCTCGACCTGCTCCTCATGCTGGCGCGCCAGCAGAAAGTCGATCTCGCCAAGATTTCCATCCTGGCGCTCGCAGACCAATACCTGACGTTCATCGAAGCGGCGCGCCAAGTCCGCCTGGAACTGGCCGCCGATTACTTGGTCATGGCGGCCTGGCTCGCCTATCTCAAATCGCGTCTGCTGCTTCCGGAGAGCGGGGATGCCGCCGGGCCGAGTGCCGAGGAATTGGCCGCGGCGCTGGCCTTGCGCCTCAAGCGGCTGGAGGCCATTCGCAGCGCGGCCGAGCGCCTGGTCGCGCGCCCGCAGCTCGAACGCGACGTGTTTCGCCGCGGCGCGCCGGAGCCGATCGTCGACGTCAAGCGGCCGGAGTGGACGGCCACGCTTTACGATCTGCTTTCCGCCTATGCGGCACAGCGCCAGAAGCACGCGCTCGCCCGCGTGCGCGTGCCGCAGCGCCGGGTGTGGTCCCTTGCCGAGGCCCGCGCCGCGCTCGAACGGCTGGTCGGAGGGAGCGACGACTGGTCGCGTCTCGACGAATATCTGATCGCCTATGTGACGGAACCGGGACTTCGCGCCACCGTCTACGCCTCGAGCTTTGCCGCGACGCTGGAGATGGTGCGCGAAGGTGTGGTCGAGATGCATCAGCACGCCGCGTTTGCGCCGATCTATTTGCGTAAGCGGATCGGCCAGCCGAACGGCGCAATCGGGCCCGACGGGGCCGCGAGAAAAGCCGAAACGAACGGGGAAGAGGAGGGCCGGGGATGAGGAGTTTGGCCAAGCAGCACGAGATCATCGCCCATCCGCGCTCGATCGGCGGCGATTACGAGCGGGGCGCCGTGCCGGAGGTCCGGCCGGAGGAACTGCGACTGCTGGAGGCGCTGCTGTTCGCCTCCGCCGAGCCGCTCGGCGAAAAGACGCTCGTGGCGCGCATGCCCGATGGCGTCGACGTGCGCGCCGCGCTCGATCAGCTGCGACAGGACTATGCGTCGCGGGGCGTCAATTTGGTGCGCATCGCCGGTAAATGGACGTTCCGCACCGCGGTCGATCTCGCGTGGCTTCTGGCGCGGGACTCGGTCGAGCCCCGGAAGCTTTCTCGCGCCGCCACCGAGACCCTGGCGATCATCGCCTATCACCAGCCGGTCACCCGGGCGGAGATCGAGGAAATTCGGGGCGTGTCGGCCTCGCGAGGCACGCTCGACGTGCTGCTCGAGACCGGCTGGATCCGGCCGCGCGGACGCCGCAAGGCGCCGGGCCGTCCGATCACGTTCGGGACCACGGACGCGTTTCTGAGCCATTTCGGCCTGGATTCGATCGGCGATCTGCCGGGTCTCGACGAGCTCAAGGGCACCGGGCTGCTCGATGGTCGGCTGCCGCCTGGGTTTACGGTTCCGATGCCCTCGGACGATGCGAACCTGCGCGGGGACGAGGATCCGCTGGAACCCGGAGACATCGATCTCGGCCTCGGGCCCCGAGCCGTCGACGACTAGCGGCCAGGCGAGGCCGCGAGACGTTCAAGGCCGCTTCCGGCCGGACGCACCACCGCACGAGCGAATCGGTCGCGCGGAGAAGGGGCCGAAATCCTTGTTTTTGCCGGCCCTGGCGCCTAGTTTGTCGGTGAACCAGGTGGGTCGCGCTCCGCGCAACCCGCCATGAGGGAGGAAATTCCATGGGCGGCCTGAGCATTTGGCACTGGATCGTCGTGATCGCCGTCCTGCTTCTGCTGTTCGGCCGGGGCAAGATCTCCGAGCTGATGGGCGACGTCGCCCAGGGCATCAAGGCCTTCAAGAAGGGCATGCAGGAAGAGGACAAGACCGCGGGCGAGAGCAAAAGTCCCGAAGCGGGGAAGACGATCGAGCATCAGCCGACGGAAACGGTTGCGCAAACCGAGACCCGCAAGGCGAGCTGAGGCCGCCGCGGCGCTGCCGAGCAGCGCGAGAATGCAATATTGCATGAGCGGCGAGGCGGGATGTGACTGCGTCCGTAGGAGTGCAGGCCTTCATCTTTGACGTGGGCTGGGGCGAGCTCGTCCTGATCGGGATCGTCGCGCTGATCGTGATCGGGCCCAAGGAGCTCCCCGCCGTGCTGCGCACGGTCGGCCAGGCCATGACCAAGGTCCG
>WNGQ01006478.1_pt1 | contig 13078 bp, 13 predicted proteins | sample 5407661 | NCBI WGS metagenome assembly WNGQ01 (sample SAMN13153382, study PRJNA577476) | soil metagenome | isolation source: 60 cm soil or saprolite under Garry oak tree replicate 2 | place: USA:California | collected 2016-06-15
GGCCGATCGAACAGGCAGAGGACGTGCTGAAATTCTGGCGCGACTTCATTCTGACCGCCCCCGAGGAGATCAACGGCTGGTTCGGGTTTGTCACGGTGCCACCCGCACCGCCCTTCCCAGAACAGTTTCACATGCAGAAGATGTGCGCGATCGTGTGGTGCTACAGCGGCGCGCTGGAGCAGGCCGATGAGCTATTCAAACCCATTCGTGCCTTTAGCACCCCAGCGATAGACTTTGCCGGGCCGATTCCGTGGCCGGCTCTGCAGAGCATGTTCGACGCGTTATATCCAGCTGGCCTGCAGTGGTACTGGAAGGCCGACTTCTTCACCGATCTGAATGAGAAGGCGATCGATCTACATACGAAGTACGGCGCGCAACTGCCGACGATGCACTCGACGATGCACATCTATCCGATCAATGGCGCCGCACATCGGGCCAGCACGAACGACACCGCGTTCAGCTTCCGTGACGCCAACTTCGCCGAGGTGATCGTCGGAGTCGACCCCAACCCGGCCAACAACGAGCGCATGATCCAGTGGGCCAAAGACTACTGGATGGCCTTGCATCCCTATTCGGCAGGAGGCGGTTATATCAACATGATGATGGATGAAGGTACGGACAACGTGAAAGCGGCGTACCGCGACAACTATGCCCGATTGGCACAGATCAAAGCCACGTATGATCCGAGCAATCTGTTCCATGTGAATCAGAATATTGCGCCAACCAGGTGATGCTGTAGGAAGGGAAGAGCGTATGAGCCGAGCCAAAGAGCGCCCAGTTGCTCTCCAGGCTCGGTCGATGGGTCTCCTGCCTTAAAAGGAATATGCATAATGACAGAGGCATTCTGGATACCAGAAGGGAACGAGATGTTCCGCGCTACCAGTCATACACAGGGGCCGTGGAATCCACAATTTCAGCACGGCGGTCCTCCGGCGGCTCTACTTGTACGCCAATTGGAAGCCTATTCGCCACGCGAGGATATGGTGCTGGCGCGTGTGAGCATCGATATTTTGGCACCGGTGCCAATCGCGACCTTTACCGCCCGCGCCCGTGTGCTTCGTGCTGGAGCATGAGGGGCGGCTCGTCATGCGCGCCACCGGCTGGCGAGTGCGCCTGCCCAATGTACGTCTCCTTGCGGACGAACCGGATCTGCCGCCAGGATTGCCGGAGGCCAGGGCTAATCCGACGATCGCTTCGTTAGTAGACTGTGGCTTTATCTCGGCAACCGAGTGGCGCACAGTGCGCGAGAACAATGAGCAGGGTCAGGCAACCGCATGGGCACGGCTCCGCTACCCATTAATCGCGGGCGAGATGATCTCGCCCACCCAGCACTTGATCGCCATCGCCGATTACGCCAATGGCCTTAGCTGGCGACTCGATATTCGCTCCTGGCAGTTTGTGCCACCCGAACTGACACTTCACATCCTCCGCCCGCCGATCGGCGAATGGATTTGCCTGGATGCGGTTACGCACCTGCGATCGGCGGGGATTGGACTGACAACGGCTAGCCTGTTCGATCAACAGGGCCAGGTTGCTCATTCCGCGCAATCGCTCTTTATCGCGCGTCGAGCATAACTAGACCACTTCCGCCTCGGTCTGTTCCGGGCCGAGACTGGCAGAATGGTGGAGATGTCAATGATCAATCCAGCACTAGGACCCGATCAGAACGAGATAAAGAGAAAAAAGAGTATGAGAACAAACTTTCGAGCATTTGTGGTGGATCAAACCGATGAGGGATTTACAATGGGTATCCGGCGGTTACATCTGCAAGATTTACCTCTCGGTGAGGTGCTCATCCAGGTGGAGTATGCGGCAATGAACTACAAAGATGCACTCCACGTCAGGGGATGAAGTGCTGGCCTATGACTTTGGCAGCACGCTGGGCATTTCCCGACATGGTGGCTATAGCGAGTATGCTCGTGTACCAGGTGAGATGCTTTTTCCCCTTTCGAGCAAACTTGATTGCAAGCAAGCCCTTGTGCTTTCGGCAGCGACGACGGCCATGATGGGATTGCGCCAACTCGAAAAGAATGGTTTGACCCCCCAGCTTGGTCCGGTCCTGGTTACTGGTGCTACTGGGGGTGTGGGGAGCCTGGCCATCAGCCTGTTGTCGAAACGAGGGTATACCGTGGCCGCAAGCACAGGCAAACCTGAAGCCCATGACTATCTGAGGCGACTGGGAGCCAGCGAGATTCTAGGCCGCGAGGAGGTCTCAGCAGACAGCACCCGGCCACTCGAAGCGCAGCGCTGGGCTGCCAGCATCGACACGGTGGGTGGCGCAACACTGGCGTATCTGATGCGGACCACGAAAAAAGGAGGAGCTATCGCAGCCATTGGGGTAGCGGGCGGGGCAACGTTTCATACGACTGTCTATCCGTTGATTCTGCGGGGCATCAAGGTGCTGGGCATCGATATGCCGTCAACGTCGTTGGAGGTCCGCCACGAGTTGTGGGAGGAGGTAACCCGTGAAAGAGCACTCCTGAGTTCCGTCGCTTCCATGGTGTCCGAAGTAACCCTGGAGGACATTGCGAGGGTCACAAAGGCTATGCTGGACGGGCAGACACGAGGTCGCATCCTCGTCAGGCTGAGCGAATAATGAGTACGCTGTCTGTGCGATCGTAGTCAACAAGATGTCAAACGCAGGAACCGTTTCCAACGGTTCAGACCTGACCTAAAGAAGATTTCAGGGTGAGAGTAGCCAGACATTAGTGGAAAGGATTGAATTGTGCTTCTAACGATGCTATCGTCTCTTCTGCTGCCATGTCCAAAGTATATCAGAAAAGGGTAGGCCTGAACAGTTTCCCTGAATAGCTCCAGGGCTTTCCCATTCTCCCTTTCCCTGCATGCTGGCCGGCTTCGCCGGCCATTTTCTGTCTAGTGTTGCTGTTTTTGCAGGCTTCGCCTGCAAAAACAGCAACACTAGACCCTTTGTGAGCGCCGTAGGCGCGAAGAGTGCGGAGCATAGGAAAGCCCTGGAATAGCTCTACTTGACAAATGCTCCCCGTGCGGCCTATAATATGAAACAGAATTCCGTTTCATATTATAGGCCGCACGGGGAGCAACCCTTTCTGGGTGTCACCTGTTTTGCCAAAGGGAGAAGGAGAGCATGGAACCGGGTGAAGTATTGACGAAACGCGCCGATGCCGTGACTAATCGAGCGCGTATTATCGAGGTGGCCCTGTCCGTTTTTGCCGAATGCGGGCTGGAGCTGGAGATGAATGTGATCGCCGCACGAGCACATCTGGGCGTTGGCACCCTGTATCGCCATTTTGCCAATCGCGAGGGTCTTCTGCGCGCTATCGTTCAACGCGCCGTGGATGATGCTCTCACGCAAATGCGATCGGCTGCGTCTGCCTCTGATGATCCTGTCGTCTCGCTTCAGGCGCTGGTGTCTGCGGGGCTGCACACGCAACAACAGTATCGGCCCCTCTTCGCGGTCATGCGTGATCCCAGGCTGGCGAAACTCCTTGATTCCCCATACGCGCAGAGCATACGCACCCAGTTTCGGAAAACCGTGAGGGAACTGATCGACCACGGCATCGAGGTCGGCGTCTTTCGGAACGATCTCGATGCGGAGATGGCTGCGGTCACGATCATGGGGTCGTTCACCAGTGCCATCGATCTCCTGGGCACGAGCTACTCCCTCGATGAGCTGGCGCAGAGACTCTCCCATTTCCTGCTCACGATGTTCACGGGGAAGACCGAAAAATAGTCCTTTCGTGGTAGCGTACCACCACCAGGGAAGGCAGCATAAGAGAGAAAGGAAGCGACACAATGCGTGTCATCGCTTCGACATATTCTGTACCATGTACAGAGAAAACTGTGAGAGCAATGAAAGGAGTTGCGCCTGCCCCATAGCAATTTCCCGCACTGGGGCCGCAATTCCAACACCGGGAACGCTTTGGACACCGCCGTCGAACCTCCCTCGCAGGTACTGTTGCCAACTGCACCTCTTGCCAGGAGAACACGTCATCCTACTTGATAAAGCGTAACTATACAGATTATTTTAGAACAAGAAAGAGACGAGAAGGAGACTCGTATGGCTACTTATATTCTCACGCACAGCGGAGGCTACGGGGCGTGGTGCTGGCACAAAGTCATCGCCTTCGATCTGCCCTGGAGGAACCCGACCTGCTGGCAGAGGATCCGCGTGCTTTTTTTCGACCACTACGAACGTCAGGGACATAGAAACTCTTCCTGCTTCACCAGGATGAGAGCAAGAGAAGCAGAGAGGTATTTTTATGAAGGGATTATCGTATAAATGGCTGGTCATGATGGTCGTGATCTTTGGCCTCTTTATGGTGATTATGGATCTCACGATCGTCAATATTGCTGTCCCGAATCTCCAGAACGACTTTGGGGCCAGTCTCAGTGACGTGAGCTGGGTGTCTACCGGCTATTCGCTGGCCGAAGGTATCGGCATCCCCCTCACCCCGTATTTCTCGGCGCTGCTGGGCAACAAGCGCTTCTATCTGCTGCTGCTGGCTTGCTTTACGCTTGGCTCGGCCCTCTGTGGTCTGGCATGGAGCCTCCCGGCGCTGATTTTCTTTCGGATCGTGCAGGGACTGGCGGGAGCTGGCATGATCCCGATGTCGATAACCCTGCTCTATAGCGAGTTTCCACCGGAAGAGCGCGGAATCGCTATGGGGACGCTGGGCGTACCACTGATGGTGGCTCCAGCGCTCGGCCCCACCGTTGGGGGCTACCTGGTTACGTTTGTCAGTTGGCGCGTGATTTTCTACATCAACGTGCCCATTGGTATTCTCGGCTTCTTCATGGGTGCCATCATACTGCGCAACATCCGAACGGCGGGGGAACGCAGGCCTTCCTTTGATCTGGTCGGGTTCCTCTTCTGCTCTCTTGGCCTGGGTGCTCTGCTCTATGCCTTCGATAAAGCCGGCTCCAAGGGCTGGGGGTCCTTGACGGTGGAAAGCTTCCTGGCCCTGGGCATGGTCTCCTTAGTGGCCTTTGTCATCGTGGAACTGCTCACCATTGAGAACGGCAGGCAACCCCTGCTGGACCTGCGCGTCTTTGCCTCCAGGACCTTTGCTGGCAGCAACATTGCTCTGGCGACCATCGTGTTCGCCATGTTCGGGGGGCAGTTTCTGGTACCGCAATATCTGCAAAATCTGCGGGGCCTGAGTGCCTATGACGCAGGGCTGGTGCTGTTGCCGCAAGCGCTCGGCTCCATGGTCGCCTCACTCATTGGAGGGCGCCTGGTGGATAAACTGGGGGTCAAAGCGGTGGTACTTCCGGGCCTGCTGATCTTAGTAGCGGCGCTCTGGGGCTTCTCACATATCACCCTTCAAACGCCCTTCGCAACATTTCAGCTCTTTTTGATTCTTCGTGGGCTGGCAATTGGACTTTCCATGCAGCCGACGACCGTTGCGGCGCTCGCCGAGATCAAACCAGCTCAGTTATCGCAGGCCTCCTCCGTCAACTCGGTGGTGCGCTCCGTGATGACGTCCTTTGCCGTGGCCATCGTGACCACCCTGGTGACGGCACGAACCGCGTTTCATAGCGTTCGTCTCGCGGAGCAGGTGACCCCAGACAGCATGGCGGGACAAGGGCTGCAACAACAGGCCGGCTACCTGGTGAGCCAGGGCATGACCCAACAGCAAGCCACGCTCGTCGCGATGGCGCAGATGGTGCAACAACTGCAACGGCAAGCCTACTTGCTGGCGATGAACGATGCCTTTCTGGTCACGCTGGGGACGATCTTTCTCACCATCTTCATCGTCCTGTTCGTCGTCCGCACACCCCGCAAGAAAGGGGCCGCGCTCCCCAATGCGGAGCATCTGGCGCTTGAGGGGGCACCTGTGAAGCAAGAGGAACACGCCGTTTCCGTCGCGAGGAAAGCGCCCGCCACCGTCACCCATCACACACACAGCGAGGTTTCCGCTACTGGTCGTAACCAGGTGACCGTTTCTCATCAACACCAGGCTGTCTCTGTCGCGGAGAAGGAGCCGATCACGGCTCCTCATCACACACCCACCGCTCTTCATGAGCGAAGAAAGGCTCCCCCTATACGCCGATTGATGCGTCGCTCAGTCGTTCTCCCGGCCCTCATCCTGGCCCTCGTCCTGGTCGGGGGAGTGGTCAGTTATCTGCTCTACAATGCCTACAACTTCTACCCAACTGACGATGCCCAGGTGACCGGCACGATGGTCAACATCGTACCACCGACCTCGGGCACCCTCATTTCCCTGGATGTCCAGGTAGGGACGTTGGTGAGCGCCAAACAGCGTATTGGCACCGTCGAGCCCTTGAATAGCCTCGCGCCTGTCCAGCACCTGGTTGCCCCGATGGATGGGGTCATCGTGCAGGTCCCTGGCACCGTTGGGCAACTCGTAAGCACGAGCACCACGATAGCGCAAGAAACCAACCCCACGAGTGTGAAGGTCACCGCCTATATTGATGAAAGCGCCATCAAAAACGTAGCCGTGGGGCAGGCAGTAGATATCCATGTCGATGCCTACAACACCACGATCACCGGTCATATCACCCAGATCGTTGGAGCCACCGCCGGTCAGTTCTCGTTGCTGCCTACCTCGGATAACAGCAGTGGCAACTATACCAAAGTCAGCCAGCGTATTCCTATCCATGTCCAACTTGATAACCCTGGTGACGAAGAAGCGCTGCTCCCTGGCATGAGTGTCGAGGTCACCATTCATCTTCATTGAGGCTCGATCATGAATGGTGAGAAAACGATCTCGCCATACCGACATACTACAAGCCAGCCAGATTGCCGAACAACTGAGGCTGAACATTGCAGCGACTGCATGTATATGGCAACCAGAAGAACAGAATACAGGCATAGAAATTCCCATTAGCGCTAGCATCGTGAATGTGATCATTTTCACGAAAAAACTATTAAGGCCGCCATCATACCACTCAACAGAACGGTCAGAAAGAGTGGTATTCCTGTGTGCAGCAGCAGTACGGCTATAGTATATGAACCGGCACCGACGAAAAGCGCGTGACCCAGTGAAAATTGTCCGCCATACCATCTATCAGGGTAAGCCCGAGAGCCGTACACTCTATCAGGCATTGCAGGTGGAATTGTCATGGCTCTACCTGCACGAGTGAATGCAGATCGAGCAGAATATCATCGATTGGGAATGTGTTCTTCTCGTGCACATCCACCGCGAGCAGTATGCCAGAGGCCGGGCAATAGAATGCCGTCATCATCAGATTCTCATGCAGCTTGAGTTGCCCAGGGTAGTCATCAATGATTACAGATCGTGCTATAGCGCCTGTGCGCCACGCAGTCGTGTTGCGGGCTAAAACGTATCCGGCGCGTGATTGAATTTGCCACTCCTGGTCTGTGTGCACGAGAAGCAGGGAAGGGCCGAGCATCATACCAGTAAAGGACTTCTGTGCATCATCACTTATCACCGGTTTCTTGCCAATACGCTCTCTGTGTATCTGAAGTCGCAGCGCGCGTGTCTGCTCATAGTCAACTCCGGCCTCGGTGCCAACCACGCCATAAAGGTCTCGCGTGGCTTGAGCGGAAATTACGCCATTGCGGAAATCAGCCCACACAGCATCTGCATCGCGGTCGAGCGGGTCACCCCCAACCGCCGCCGCCCTGCCACAAAACGGCGAACACATCCTCTCTGGTTACCGGCAGCAGACCTGGTTTAGGGCCAAATTCCTCCCATTGGCCACCGATATCCTGTGGGTCTTGAGGCAGGGGACCAGCAGGATAGCCACCATCAGGCAGCACCTGACGCCCCAGTCGCTGCCTAATCGTCGCGCCAGGCCATCCACCGAACATGCCCATAGAATTGGGCACTTCCAGCCCATGTGTCATGATGAGCAGTTCGGCTTTGGTGATGCCACCAAGCGTTACCGCAATCTCGGCCCCGCGCCCTCCCCGGTAGAGACCAGCGCCACCTGTGTCTCTCCCCAGGCGCCGGTAGAGATAGTGCAGCGGAGCCACTTGCTCATTTGCCTCGACATCCGCGATACACGGCATCGGCACGTTCACTGGACCTCCCGCGTCAATGCCATATTTCGTCGCATACGCGCCTGAGCCACCGGCAAGGGGATCGAGCAAATGCAGACCGAAGCGCTCACCAAACTGGTTTATCCCCCCCATATTAAAGGTTGCCATTGTCCCACTGCTCACTGCCTGGGCGCGGTGGCGGTACTTTGGTGAGCAGGCAAGCAACTTGTTAATGGCGGCAGTCGTGATGTTGTTGATCACCCAGATTGCCTCGACAGTTGCCGAACCAACCGGGGCGGGATGTTGAGCAGAGCATCTTTGGAGATACTGGGAGCTATTGAAACCCCGAACAAATCAGTGTAGAAATGCTGCATTGACGAAAACTACACACTCCATTCTGCTAACACATTTCCTTACCCGAAAAAGCCGAAGTGAAAACCCGAAATAAAGGATAGTGATTTGTCTTAGTTCCTCATGTAGACTTACCATGAGATCTCACGAAGACGACGCTACTATAACTACTACTCTCGTGGCAAGCTAGCAACGAATGAGCAGTTGGTAGAGCGCACCGTGCGCATTATTAGAGAATTAGGCTGTGAGCCAGCAACCCCGGCGGAAGCTCGTCAGATGCTTGGACTGAGCGCTGTCGAGGCGCCAACATTTGTCTAGTTGACAGCAGCAAAAATGACTCACATGTATGTTGTGCGTCACACTGCGACGATTGGTTGATTACACTAAAAAGATCTGGATGGTTCTTCATGTGCTGATTGACTTTGTGCGCTATGAAGCTGGTTTAACTGGGGCGCACATCGGTTGCGAGGAGGGCATCTGTGGAGCATGCACAATAGAACTAGATGGTAAGATCGTCAAGAGTTGTCTGATATTTGCCGCGCAGGCCGATGGAGCCTCAATTACGACAATAGAAGGACTTGCGCAAAATGGCCAATTGGACGCTATTCAGGAGGCATTTATCGCGTCCTATGGCCTGCAATGTGGTTATTGCACTCCTGGTATGATCATGTCAGCGCGCGCGTTGCTACGCGACAATCCTTCCCCTTCCGAGGAAGATATCCGCTCAGGTATGGTAGGGAATCTCTGTCGGTGTACTGGCTACCAGAATATCATACAAAGCGTCACGAGAGCGGCCGAAGCTATCGCATCGGGAAAGGAGAGATAGTAGATATGGCTCAACTACAAGATCAACGTGCAACCAGGTGGGTTGGCCAATCCATCCCCCCGAAAGAAGGTCGGCGCCTGGTAACAGGGCAGGGCACATTCACCGATGATGTCACAGCGACGGGCCAACTCTACTGTGCAATCCTGCGCAGCTCTCACGCGCACGCCCGTATCATAAAGGTCGACACAAGCCGGGCGCTTCAGATCTCGGGAGTTGTGGCCGTTGTTCCCGGTGAGGATGCAAAACCGCACTGGAACCCCATCCCACTCTCAATGGCGCTGCTTGGTACGCAGCACCTCCCCCCGGTCTACGCGCTGGCAACGGAGAAGGTTTACTACCAGGGGGAGGCGACTGCCGCCATTGCGGCAGAAGCGCCAGAGATTGCCGAGGACGCTCTTTCCGCCATCGAGGTGATTTATGAAGATCTTCCTGTAGTCATGACGGTGGAACAAGCTCTTGGCGTTGATGGAGCAGCACCGGAAACATTGCTCTATGAAGAGTGGGGTAACAATGTCCAATGCGCATCGATCTTCAACTATGGCCCGGTAGACGAAGCCTTCGCCGGTGCCCTATGGTATGGGGGCATATTCTAGCCGAAGCTCGACGTACGGGGTTACCACCATATACAAAGCTGCTCAAGGCGGCGGCGCATATGCTTGAGGCAGATGTGCAGGATCTCGAACTGCTCGATGGTGGTGTCTCTGGCACAGGTTGCCCGTGGCGTGTATGCATTTCCCGGTGCATATGCGGTACTGCCTGGTGAGGAGAATCCCATGCTTGAGGCGAGCACAGGGTGGGCGAATCCGCAAGTCAGTTGGAGGCCGGATGAAGCCGGGCGCATTCGCCTGTTCCCCGCGCATTCTGGGGGAGCGCAGGGGGGCGCTGGTTGAGGTTGATAGTGAGACGGGCGAGGTACGGATAGAGAAACTGTGGATCGTGGATGATGTGGGCACGATGATCAATCCGGCACTGGTGGAAGGGCAAATCATCGGTGGAACTATTATGGGATTTGGCGGGGTCATGCTCGAACAATTGCGCTATGATGACAGAGGGAACCTGCTAACTACAACGCTCCAGGACTACCAACTCCCCAACTTCTTATCGGCACCACCGGTTGAAATCGAACATATCGAGACGCCCTCGCCGATTACGCCTCTGGGAACCAAAGGCGTTGGAGAAGCTGGCTGCATTGGTACACAGGCCGCGATTATGGCGGCGGTCGAGGATGCGCTCAGTCCTCTAGGCGTGAAAGTGATGAGTACGCCATTAACACCCTGGCACGTCCTGGAGTTAATCGAGACCTCTCAATCGGTATGACAACCTGTGCGGCGGCATGATACCACAGGAACGTTTGTATTGTTCCCTACTATCGGCCAGAATTGGCTGTAACCTGGAGGACATCGATTTTTCGATGCCCTCCAGATTCGTCTGTGGCTATTCCGCCGAAGCAGATACCAGCTCTGGCGTCTGAACCTGTTCATGTAAGGTGGGCGTCTTTGGCAGGAAGATCAGGGCTACTACAGAAAGCACACCGGGGATAGCGAGCGCATAAAAGCTCCAGTTAAGTGAGACGTGCCAGAACTGGAAAAGCCCTAACACATTTGGTCCAATCAACCCTCCAAATCTGCCCATGCCGAGTGCCCAACCCACGGCACTTGAGCGACTGCCTACAGGATAGGATTTGGCAACATAAGCATTCAGGATGTTTTGCGCTCCCAGTGTGCCATTCCCTACAAGAATCACCAGAAGGTAGGCGAAGAGTAATGGCCAGTGAAAGCTCAACAGGAAGAAAGAGATCGCACCCAATGCAAAGATAATCATGCAGACCTGGCGGGAACCAAAACGATCTGCTGCTGCTCCCGCAATGATGTTCCCGATGATATTCCCAATATTGAGTACTGCCAGGAATACCAGGGAAGAAGTCAGAGAATATCCAGAGAGTTGCATAAGTTGGGGTAACCAGGTATTCACTCCGAAAATCATGAATAAGGCAAAAAAGGAGAGCACGGCGAAGAGCACGGTGGCCAGCAGGTAGCCGTGCTTGAACAGAAGCAAGAACCCTTTCCGGCCGCGTATCAGGCTGCTCTCTTCGATCTCTCTTTCGGCCATCTGTACCCCTTCTGAATCGAGAGATAGATGTAGACGCTGCGCAACACGTTCAGCATCAGCCTTTCTATTTTTGGCGAGGAGAAAACCGATAGACTCTGGAAGGAACAGGTAAGCCAGAGGAACAGCGATCAGGCAAGCTATGGCGTTCATATAAAACATCACTTGCCAGCCAAAAGCCGGAATGAGCGGAATCGCAAGACCGGCAGCGAGAATGCCGCCCACGCCATAGCCACTAAACATGATGGTACACGCCATAGAGCGCCAACGTGGGGGGGCATATTCCACGGTAATAGCTGCGGACGTAGGAATAATGCCTCCCAGCCCCAGACCGCCGATAAGGCGAAAGATACTGAAGACAAACGGTGTGGGAGCAAGACCGCATAAAAACAGGGAGATGGAAAAGATGAGTAGATTGATAATCATCGTATTGCGACGCCCAAACAAGTCTGCCAGAGGACCAACACAGAGCGCTCCAAAGGCCATACCAACAACGATGACGCTGCCAATGGCTCCAGCTTGCGCAGGATTAAGTGCCCAGGGTTTGTAGTGCAAGAGCGAGGGAACGACCGTGCCGTAGACGACGATATCATATCCCTCGAAGATCGTCAAAAACCAGCAGATAAGGACGACAGTGACCGTGGCTCGACCAAACGTTGGTCTCACAGGCGGAGAAACAATCTTATTGTTGGACATTGTGGCGTTCTCCTTCTTTCCTATGCAGCGTTGCATTCCGAGTATAGAGCTTCCTGATGATAATTGTGCAAAATACTAACTACTTAAGTAGTTAGTATAACATCTGTTTTCTTGAAAGTCAAGACGCGATTGGCAGTATTCCGATCCTCAGATACAACACCTGCGTTGGTAGTGAATAAGCGTTAGAAAGAGGTGCATTATGGATGAAGTGGAGTGAGCCCTAAAAACAGACCAACCTTGCAGTAGATGCATGAATCTCTGTGACAAGCTTGGATATCTGATAAACAAGGGCATAGCTCTGTCTTTCTGCACAGGGTCAGCCCTGCTTCTAAGGATGTCTGCATCATAGGTGTAAAAGATGTATCAATCACCTTGGGTCGCTTTCGCCTCTGGCACGTAGCGCTCTGCGTGACCAAGTGGTGTAAACCAGAAGGTGAACGCAACGAGAAAGACCAGCAAACCAACACTGCCGTAGACCAGGCCCACGTTCCCGGTCTGCACAATTGCCAGGCCGCCAAGTAGCGCACCCATCGCGCCGGTTGGCCATGTCAATACCCTCGTGAAGGTGATGACACGCCCAAGCAACGAGTTGGGCACGATTCGCTGAGTTATGCTGTAGGCACTGATCAGAAAAAGGACATCTGCCCCACCTCGCAAGGCCCAGATAACAAGGACAAATGGATACCAGTGAGTGAATGCCATAAGCGTGGTGAGCAACCCGAGTACCATCATCGATCCTAGCGTCACAACACCAAACGACCAGTGCTTGCTCAAGCGATTTGTTAGCAGGGAAAATACAACGACGCCAATCCCATCGCAAGCATAAAGCAGTCCTATCTGCGCATCGTTCGCCCACAGCCAGTGTTTCGCATACCACACGATCTGAATATCAGCTGTCGGCAGGATGAAGTTGAAAAGGAGCAGCAGGAGCGTGAGCCAGAACACTATCGGGGAGCGCCGCACATAGTGCAGTCCCTCAAGGATTGCATGGCCGATTCCCGCCTCCACCTTCTTCTCGCTTGCGCTGGCGTTAAAGCTCCTCTTGACAAGCAGGAGCGAGGCAGTAGAAGCGAGAAACGAGGCGGCATCAATCAAGAGTAAGAGAGGCAGTGGAACACGCACGAGCAAGAGTCCTGAAACGCTCGGCC
>WNGQ01006000.1_pt1 | contig 13076 bp, 17 predicted proteins | sample 5407661 | NCBI WGS metagenome assembly WNGQ01 (sample SAMN13153382, study PRJNA577476) | soil metagenome | isolation source: 60 cm soil or saprolite under Garry oak tree replicate 2 | place: USA:California | collected 2016-06-15
GTCGCGGCGGCTTCCGCCGGATATCTGCCGCCGCCGAAGATCACCTCGCGAAAATAGACGGGCACGGCGGTGAATCGCATGATCTCCAGCGCAATCGCCGGAAACGGCAGGCCGACCAGCAGCTCGGTCACGCCGATCCGTCCCGCGCCGCGCGCCATCAGCCGCTGATCGGCAGCGCACGCCAATACGCAGCCGCCGGCGATGGCATGGCCGTTGATCGCCGCGACCACGGGCTTGGGATAGAAGAACACCACGTCGAACAGCTTGCGCAGCACCGGGAGGAAGTCCCGCAGATAGCCGGCGCCGCCATCGAGCGCGCGGATGAGATCGACACCTGCCGAAAAAATCCCGGCCTGTCCCGTCAATACCACGGCCTGGGCCGCGGACGTGCCGAGCTCCTCGAGCCGCCGCGTGATGTGCTTGCACAGCTCGATATCCAGCGCATTGACCTTGCCGTGGCTCATCTTGAGCACGGCAATGTCGGCTTCTTGGGTTACATCGAGCACGCGCGGGCCTCCGCGGTCATGTTCGCCCCGCATGGTGTCACGCTCAGGACGCCGATGGAAGCACCGCAATGCGAAGACCGGCATGCGCGCGGCTCGCCGTGAGTCGCGCGGCGTGAACGACCGCGAGCGCCAGCACGATCATCGCCATTGCCTGGTGCAGCAGCGCCAGCGGCGCCGGCACCTGATGGAGCAGAGCCAGGATGCCGAGGCTCGCCTGCACGCTGACGCCGATCGCGAGCGCCAGTGCACTCTTGAAGGCCGGGCCGAGGCCGATGCTGCGCCCGAGATCGGCGAGATGCAGCGCGGCAACGAGCCAGAGCGCATAGGCAATCATGCGATGCGCGAATTGCACGGCGAGGATATTTTCGAACCAATTGCGCCACAACGGCTCCAGGCTGAAGAGCTGCGATGCGGGGGGCACGAAGCCGCCGTCGATCAGCGGCCAGGTATTGTAGATGAGGCCGCCGCGAAGCCCTGCGAGCAGCGCGCCGAAATAGATCTGCAGCACCACGAGGCCGAGCAGCACCAGCGCGGTTGCGCGGCCGCGCGGCAAAGCCGTCGCCGGCGCGCCGGGCACCATTTGTTGCGCGGTCCAAAAACTCGCCGCGAAGATGATGCAGGCGAGGATGAGGTGCATGGCCAGCCGATAGGGCGAGACCTCGGTTCTATCCGCGAGCCCCGAGGCGACCATCCACCAGCCGATCGCACCCTGGACCGCGCCGAGCGCGAAGATCAACCACAGCCGCGAGCGTAAGCCGCGCCCGATCCAACCGCGCCACAGGAACAACAGGAATGGGAGCAGAAACACCACACCGATCACCCGGCCGAGCAGCCGATGCGTCCATTCCCACCAATAGATCGTCTTGAAGTCCTCGAGACTCATGCCTCGATTGAGCAGCCGGTAGTGCGGGATGGCCTGGTATTTCTCGAACTCGTGCTGCCAGTCGGATGGCGAGAGCGGCGGCAGCACTCCCAGCACCGGCTGCCATTCCACGATGGAAAGCCCCGAGTCGCGATGCGAGGTGCCGCGGCAGCGGCGCGCAAGTTAGCCAAGCTCGCGCTGCGGGACAATGCGGCGCCCACATCCCTGTCGCGACCGATCGCCGCTTGCGCTGGGACCGCCGAGGTCTACACGCCGCGCCGGGCGAATATTTGCATTCCAATTCTTGCTCTAAAGCTCGATAATCGGCTTCTGCGGCGTTCAATTCGACTATCGGCAGCGGCGGCGAGAGAGCTTGATCTCCACCGCTACCGTGTGCGAGCGGCCGTGCGCGAGCCTCTGAAGCACTTGGCCGCTCCTGGGTTTTCGAGCGGACGAGGCGGTACCCCCCACACTCAGGCCGAGCTGCTTTGCGGCAGACGAGACCTCCGCGTCCGTAGCCGCCGGAATGCTCGCCTCCCCGGTTTTCTCGTTGTCGTCCATAAAACTACCTTCATCTCTGCTTCCCCGTGCTCTGGTTCGCCATCTACCCGATATCGGGATCCTGTGCGGGATGCCTTCCGCGTATCTCCGTTCTTAGAATCGGCACCGAATCGTAGTTGCCGCGGCTTCCTACTGAGGAGCTCTGCTGAACCGGCTGTGACCCTGAGCCCTCTCGGCCGTGAGGCGTTTCTTCCGAGGGTCGGCAATGAGTCCTTCATATTGCGCCTTCTTGCGCGCAAGCTTGCGCGCGCGACGGACCGCCTCGCCCTTCTGCCGGGCGACCTTCTCGGACGGTTTCTCGTAAAATCTTCGGCGTTTCATCTCTCGGAAGATGCCTTCGCGCTGCATCTTCCTTTTCAAGGCTTTGAGCGCCTGATCAACGTTGTTGTCGCGAACGAATATTTGCACGAGCTGCTCCTGATCTCGGGTTGTGCCGAAGCGCCGGTCGACGTAGCTCGAATGAAACCTGCGAGGATCACGTGAAACCTGCGAGGATCACGCGCTCTCAGACTTTTGCCTCATGCGCCACAGCTGAAAGCCCCTGTCCTTGATGGATTTTTCAATCTCGTCTCGGGGGAGGCGGTGAGGAGGATCGTTGTCGGCGGCAATCGCGCCGAATGCATGCCAGGGGCGGAAACGATCGGGCAGTTTGACGCCCGACGGATCATCCGAGAACGCTCGCAATTCGTGGTCCGCGTCCGATTTGAAGATGTAAATTCGCATGGGCCATCCATTTCGGCATGACGAGCTGGTGAATGGCCGGCCGCCACTCCGCGGAGCGGCGGCCGAGGGAGAGCTGTCCGCCTCCCAGCAATTCACGCGTTACGCGATCGCAAGCCTGCCAACCGCGATCTTGCCGGATCGCGCATCGGTTTGCGTATCGAAGGAGACCTTCTGGCCCTCTTGCAGGCTGGCGATGCCAGCGCGCTCGAGCGCGGTAGCGTGAACGAAGACGTCTTTTCCGCCATCGTCCGGCTGAATGAAGCCGAAACCTTTGTGGCCGTTGTAGAACTTCACTGTGCCCGTAGTCATGATAATATCCTTTCACTGACGGTGTGCACGTGGGATCCGGCGCACGGATTCGTGGCCAGTTCCCGGTTGCTCGAATTTGGAGAGAGTCTGAACGTGCGCCCAGCAGTGCGAGGCGAAGCGGCCCAGTTGTCCGGCCAAATGTCGATCCGTTCATATAACACTTTGACGAACCCTTAGCAAGGCGAGATCCGACCGCCCGGTTTGCAGATGAAATCGCGGGAACCAAAGTCAGCGCCCGGAATGACCGCGCTTTCGCGGCCACCCGCAAGGATTTGAATGCCAATTCCAACCTCAAAAGCGGGCGCCTCAACTTCGTTGCGGTGCCGAAACCGAGCGGGAAAGCCCGCGCAAGAGGCGGTCATCGAACGTCCGGCTGCGCGGGGCCTGGAAAATTCCGAGATCCGGGCGCATATTAGCTCGATGTACCAGAATCACGAAGGCGACTTCGCCTACACGATCCGGCGGCGCACGTTCCGGAGCGGCAAGACCGTGTGGCGCTGGGAGGTCAGGCGCAGCATCGGCGACGACTTCGTCGACTGCGGCATCTCCCTGCGATCCCACGACGCCGCGGAGACCTCGGCCTTGGATGCGATATTCCGTTGGAATTTTCGCCACACGCCGAGCAAGGTGGCCGTGTGACCGACAGGCCCGTCGATCTCGACCGCTACCGCGGCCTGGCGGCTCAAAAATCAACAGAGGCTCGCCGCCTACTCGCCGAGGTCCAGGCGAATGAAAAGGCGCTTCGCGAACGCCGTGACGAGCTCGAAGCCCATCTCCTTGCCGCGCCGGCATCGAGCTGGTCGGAGGCCGCCGAGAAGGCGCATTATCTGCTCAGCCTTTTTGCCGAGACGCCGCAAGGTCAAGATCCTCGCAGGCAAGCGTTGATCGCGGCCGTGCTCGAGGATTTTGTCCAACTTTCCGGCGCAGACGGCGATCAACTGCCAGGGGGGAAAGACTGACTCCATCCCGGCCGCGGACGCGCTTCCCGGAGCCCTTAGGGCTCGATGGCTCATCCAGCGTGCGAACGCCAAAGTCAGTTCATGAGATGCAGCGGGTGCACGAGAGCACCGCTCCAAAGATGGGGCGCTGCGCACTGCCGGCGCCGGCCGAGAGATGCGGTTGAACCGCCGCTCGAGCACCCGTCTTCGCGACGTCGCGTTCAGAACACGGATGAGGCATTCGCCGGCGCCGGCGCGTGCCGCGCATGCTCTAGTCTTCAAGCTTCATGCGGTGTAAGCTTGGCGGACACCGGCGAGCAGAAGCCCTGGATCGGAAGCGGCGCTTCCGATCGCTGATCCTGAGATCGATCCTTGAAAAGGAGCGCCCATGGCATTCAAGCCGAACTACCGGCAGCAGCGTGCGGAACGCGATCGCCAGGCGCGCGCCAAACAGGCCGAAAAGCTCAAGAAACTGCAGGAAAAATCCGAGCAGCGCAAAGCCGAGCGGGATCGCGTGACGGCTCCTCCGGAGGAGGAACACGAGCAATAGCGATTCGAGCGCGAGATCTTGAAGCGACACGAGAGCTGCTTACGTGAGAACGCGGGCCGCCTGGGAGTCAAGCCGATCACGCAAGTCGGTTGGCGCGCTCGAGCAAACTGAAAAGCGTGTCATGCATTTCGATTACACGGCTGCTGCCGAACTCTTCATCGCCAAGCGCTCGGGCGGGCCGCGGGGGCCGCTCGGTTATCGGCGGTTCGCATCGGCCGCCGAAGCCATTCGATTTGCCGTCGAGGAGCTTCCGGGCGCGCGCATGCTCGGCGCCTTCATGCAGGTCGGCGATCTGCGGTTCGATGCCGACGGCATTCGCTCGCTTTACGCTCATGAAGATTATCCGCTGCGACGCACCGAACATCCGCAAGCGGTCGCCGGCTTGACTCCGAAGCCGGTCCGGCGCTAGGGACGGGCACAACCAAGTTTTCGGCCTGGTCTTGCCACGCTCCCCTTGCTGGGTTGCGCTCTCAAGTCACCCCCGAACTCGGATGTCCGTCAGGTCGATGCCCGGCGGGAGCAAGCGCAACAGATGGAGGGCCGGTCATGGCCACAGGTACCGTGAAGTTCTTCAACGCGCAAAAGGGTTTCGGTTTCATCCAGCCGGATGACGGATCCCGGGACGTATTCGTGCATATCAGCGCCGTCGAGCGCGCCGGCATGGGAACGCTGGTCCAGGGTCAGCAGCTCAGCTACGACGTAGTGACCGAACGCGGCAAGCAAGCGGCCGGCAATCTTCGCCAGGCCTGAGGCCGGCCCCTTTGACGCTCGCGGGGACGCCCGGCATGCCCGGGCGCTCTCGTCTGGAGCAGGCCGGATCCAGACTGCGGGCTCAAGAGTCCCCATGAGATAGCCGACGCCATGCCGTCAGTTCCTACAGGCACTTTGATCGCAGCCGGGCTGATCTTCTCGTGTTGCTATTCGACACAATTGTACTGCGCTACTTCCACGATTTCGCCGCATCCCGTCCGACACGCGTCCGCTCAGGAACTGGACATTTCAGGCCGGGGTAACGCGGCTCCATCCAAGTCGATAGCCGTCACGCAGCGCCGAACCGAGATGCCGGCCGGAGCACCTTATAGCAGCCCCACGACCCCGAACGTGAGTTCACCCGAGTGGAAGCGGGACGCGGCAGAGACCGCAAGAAGAGAAAAGGAACTCGCTCGAGTGTTGAAGGGGATTTGTCGCGGCTGCTGATCGGGGACCGAACTCCCGTCGGGACTCACGAATAACCGGCCAGGGCGATCAGAAGAGGGGTCCGGTTCTGCGCCGCTTCATCCTGTAGCTTCTTGCAGTTTTTGCAGAGCGGCTTGTTGCCCGTTCCGGCGACACGATTGTGTAACGGTATTCGAACTCCGAGCCCGCATTTGGAATGGGTGTGATGAAAGGCTTCTTTCTTGGAGTGATAAGCTGTCATTTCGAACACACCATTTCTTCTTCCGCTACAGCCTAACCAAGCACCAGACTTTTGGTCGCAGCAGGCGGCGTTATAATCGCTCTGGCTTTATGCGTTTTCAGTTGTTTACTATCCACTTGTTTTCGTGGGCCTTTTGGCCAACGACTTGTCTCCCGTTCGAAATGAGTGACGCCGGATCGCTGCGCTCTTTGGCGGCTCGTTGCAAGGATAATCGCTGGCTGTTCGGGACGGGGACTGGCGTTTAGCGGCCATCGGGCCCATATTGTTGCATGGACGCAAATCTCGATTTCGACATGGATGACTATTCGGTCGTGGTGAAGCATCGCGCTCCCCTTCCGATGCCGTGGCGATGGGAAATCTATTGCGCCGGCAAGAGGCAGCCGATCAAGCGATCGGACGTGTTTTTTCCATCCAGAGAAAAGGCCAGCTTGGCGGGAAGAGAAGCATTCACGCGATTGATAGCACGCCTCTCCAATCGCGATCCCGATGCTCTTTGACGGCAAATTTTGCAGGCCAGGCGGTTCGAAGGCGAATTGCAATGCGGACGTGGTGTGGCTACGGAGTTGCTCCGGGTTGATCCTTGCCGAACGTTTCCCAATTTGTGAGGTCCGGTCGCAGCCGCTGCACAGGATGCTCAAAATGCGTTCATGAGAAACCATCCGCACAATTGCGTTCATGAGAAACCATCCGGACAATTATGTACAATTTGGAAGACTGTCGAATCTGTGGCAAAACTCCTTGTGTTTTCCCCTTAACGCGCCCATAGTGGAATGATAGGCAAGCAGCGGCTTGCCCGAGAGCTGCCCAAAAAACGGCGACCTTCCGAAGTCTCCGCTCTCTTCAATCGGCAGCGCCGGTGCCGTCGGCAGGCACAGTACACTCCAATAAAACTGCATTCGGCGCGGGTTCGATCATCACCGCGCAGGCCATGGCCGCACGCGGTTCGTGGCGCAACCGCTCTCACTTGGAAGGAAAGACCATGCAAGTTCCCGCGGAGACCAAACCTGCCCTTTGGGGCGCAGCAGGCGGAGCAATTCTTGTCGCGATCGCCGGATTCACCTGGGGCGGCTGGATGACTACCAGTACCGCCAACAAGCTTGCCGACCAGCGGGCCGACTCGGCCATCGTGGCAATTCTCACGCCGATCTGCGTGGAAAAGTTCCAGCAAAACAGCGATGCGAGCGCCAACCTTACGGCCCTAAAAAAAATCTCGTCGAGCTGGGAGCAGGGCAATTTCGTGGAAAAGGGCGGCTGGGCGACGCGTCCAGGCGCTGGTTCGCCCGATTACGTTCTGGCCCGGGCATGTGCAGAGAAGCTGCTCCAAGCCAAGAGTGCAGCCCAGTGATTCGCCCTTGCAGGTCCCGAACGTAGCATCGATGGGATAGGCGCCCTTCCCCGCTGCAGCGATCGCCGTCTGGTCGTGCTGCCGTCGTCAGGCAGCATCGACACGGCGAAAGCCGTTCCAGACGGCGGTGCCGGCTCCGGAGAGCAGAACCCGCACATACCGCCGCTGCTGATATTCGCCGTTGAGGCTGATGCGCGGCAGCGCCATCAGGTGCTTGCGGTGCGCAGCGAACAGCACGCCGGGTCGGGTGGTGACCGCGGTCTTGAACCCGAGCTCGCCGGCAATCGCGAATTCGCGCGGCCCGGCCGAGGTCGGATCGCCGAACGGATAGGAGAAATGCTGCGGCCTCGTACCTAGCGCCGCCTCCAGGACCGCGGCGCTCTCGCGCATCTCCGATCGCACCGCCTCTTCGGGGAGCTTCTTGAGCATGCCATGATTGACCGTGTGCGCGCCGATGGTGACCAGCGGGTCGGAGGCAAGCTCGGCGATTTCCGCCCAGCTCATGCACAGCTCGTCGCAGAACGCGCGCAGCTCCACCCCGTACCGGCCGGCGAGATCGCGGACGACGTGGCGCAGCTCTTCCTCGGTCTCGCGGCCGCGCAACCACCAATAGAGCGCGTCGAACAGATGTCGCTTCTCATCGACGCTGCGGCAGTCGAAGCGGCGATCCTCATCGTCGACGACGAGACCGATGCGTTCCTTGCGGGCGATCACGGCCTCAAGCGCCAGCCACCACAGCTCGCCCAGGCGGTCCGGAAAGCTCGTCGGCACATAGACCGCGAACGGCACGCCATGTCTGCGCAGCAACGGATAGGCGAGACGTAGCGTGTCGCGATAGCCGTCGTCGAACGTGATGCAGGCGAAGCGCCGCGCGAAATCGCCGGTTTCAAGCCGGCGATGCATCTCGTCGAGCGAGACGAGCTCGATGCGAGAGCGGCGAATGGTCTTGATCACCGCCTCCAAGAACTGGGGCGTCACCTCCAGCAAGCGGTTCGGCTGGAAGCCATCGCGGCGACGCGGGCGCACGTGATGCAAGGTCAGGATCACGCCGACCCCGCCGACGAACGGGCGCAGCCAGAGATGGCTTCCGGAAAAATACAGCGCCTCGAGCCCGGTGCGGACGATGGCCTGTCTCGATCCCATAGCAGCCCTCTGTATCGCCTCACCATGGCGGACCCTTCATCGAGGAGTCCTTCCCGATTGCTCCGGTCTCCTGCACCATCTCGCTCGAGGTCCGCAAGGCTGCGGCAGCACACGCTAATTCGCCCACGAAGGTCAGCACGGCTGACCTAAGATTTGATTGGCCATTTGCGCGGCGGCCACTAGCATCCGGCTTCCCCGCGGGGGGCCCGTGCAGGAGAATGGCGTGAGCGTGATCATGGTCAAGTGCCCGAATACGGGGCGCGAGCTTTCGACCGGAATCGAAACCGACCAGGCGGGCTTCGACCGACTTCCCCGAATGTTGACCTACTCACGCTGCCCACTCTGTCGACTCGAGCACGGCTGGTGGAAGAGCGAAGCTTGGCTGGCGGAGAGCGAGTCGAGCGAGACCGCCACCGATACTGCCGCCTAGGATCATCCGTCTGCAAGGCGCCGGCGGCAGCGTTCCACACGGCGCGATCGCGCGCGGCTGCAGGCGCCCCAATCATCCATCGACAAGCCAACGGCCCGCTTCGCTGCTGGCCGGCGTCACGCCGCCGCCGCCATTTGTGCGTCGGAGCCGAATGGGAGCGGCGGGCAGGTCAGCACCTTGACATCCGACACGCCGCCCGCCACGAGCCGGTCTTTGGCCGTCGCGCTCGCTTCCGGCAGCGCGCTCGCGACCAGGACGGCGGTCGACGCCAGCTGCGCCATTCGTGCGACCTGCATGTCGGGCACCGGTCCGGCATCGATCACCACGTGATCGTAGGCCTGGGTCAGCGCCTCGATTCCCATGCGCAAACGTTCCGATTCGAGTATCGCGCTCGCCTCGTCCCCAACGTGCCCCGCCGGAACGAGGTGCACGCGCGAGTTGCGGTCGCGGGTGATGATCTGTCCGAATGACGCCGTGCCGCGCCCGAGGTCGGCAAGTCCGGGGCCGCCGGGATCGACGCTGACGGCGGCGAGCTTCGGCGCCGAAAACGCCAGATCGACGACGACCACGCGCGCCTCCTGCACCAGCACGCGAGCCAGCGCGAGCGCAGCCGTCGTGCTGTCGATCCCGCGGTCGGCGGTGGCGACGAGGATGCAGCGTCGATCGCCGCGCCGCAGTTCGGCGGCGATGTCGGCGAGCAAGCGCTCGGGCGCAATGCCGGCCGCGGCGGCGGCTGCCACGACGGACGGGCCTGGGACCACCGGCGCGGGCGGCACCGGCCCGCCCTCGTCCGGCGCTTCGCGTTCGGGCTCCGGGACGCGAGCGTGCGCCGTTGCGGCGCCATAGACGGCAAGCCCGCGATAGGGATTGCCGATCAGCAGCTCCCGCGTGGTGATCCAGCCGGCCGCGATGAACAGCACCGCCATGCCGGCAATGAGCACGATCGGCAGCTTTTGGGGAAAGAACGGCGTATTGGAGACTGCCGCCCGGGAAATGATGCGCGCCTCGCTCGGCATCGCACTAAGACTGTCGCGGGCGGTGGTCTCACGATATTTGGCGAGATAGGATTCCAGGAGATCGGAACCCGGGCGGAAGCCGTGCCCTCCGATATCGAGCCCGACCTTGGGCTCGGGCTCAGTCGCGTCGCAATGAGCCGCCACATCGGGTGGCGTGATATCTCCGCATTCCGCCATGTTTCACGCCGGGTGACCGAGGCGTCGCTCGACTGTCGTGCACGGTAACGGCGCCAAGGTCGGCGCCTATGCCCGGCTCGTGCACGCACCGGCGGTTCGCGCCATACGGCCGCAGCCTGCATTTCGAGCGCCGTTCTCCCCTCGGATTGGCCTATCTGACGCTGGAGCGGGCGCTCGAACGGTGCACCGAGCTGTTCCTGTTCGAGAGCGCCTATGCGCGCGACGTTTTCTTCGCCAAGGTCGGCGACATCCGCGGGACCGTGCGCATGATCGGCGTTCACCGGCGTGTTCCTCGAAAGCATCATCGACAGGGATTGATGGCCGCCTCGCGGCCGTACCTGCTGCGGAGACCTCGGCTCGAGCCTGCCGATGTCCCGGTCCACGGTTTTGCGCACCCGAGCGCTTGAAATTCTGTCTTACGGTGGGCGGGCGCGAGCACCCGAGACGCTACTTCGTCTCCGCCACGAACACGCCTTTCCAATCCGACGACGGCGCGACTTCGCTGAACGCCTGAATGCGCGCCAGGTATAGATCGAACAGCGCCTCGAGACCGAAATCCGGGTCGAACGATCGGCAGACCTGCAGCGCTTCCATGGCACCTTCCCAATCGCGGCTGCGATAGGAGTGCAGCATCGTGCTGTACACTTTCCGCAATTCCTGGAATCGGATGTCGCCAGCCACCTCCTCCCGCCCGAGAACGGTGTAGATGGCTTCCGGTTCGGTCTTGCCCTTCACCGTAATGAGATCGACCTCAAGGATCGCAAATTTTTCCTTAGCCTTGTCCGCGGTCTTGGATCCGATGATCACCGTAACGCCGTAGTATTTGGTCTGACCTTCCAGCCGGGACGCGACGTTGACGGGATCGCCCAGGACCGAATAGTTGAAACGCAGATCGGACCCGAGATTTCCGACCACGCACCGCCCGGTGTTGATGCCGATGCCGATGCGGAACGGGATGAAGCTCTGGCCGGCATTCTTGGCCTCTTCCTGGCGCTCCCGGTTGAGCTGCTCGAGCCGATCGATCATCTCCAGGGCGGACGCGCACGCGTTGATCTCGTGGTCGGTGTCGTCCAGCGGAGCGTTCCAGAACGCCATCACCGCGTCGCCCATGTATTTGTCGATGGTCCCATGATGTTCGATGATGGCGTTGGTGAGCGGAGTGAGCAGCCGATTCATGAGGGTCGTCAGGCCCTGCGGATCGGCCTTGTAGAGCTCGGAAATCGAGGTAAAGCCCCGCACGTCGCTGAACAGGATGCTCATGTCGCGGTCTTCGCCGCCCAGCACGAGCTTCTCCGGCGAATGCGCCAATTGCTCGACCAGCGCCGGAGCGAGATATTGGCCGAAGGCGGAGCGGATTTGGCGGCGCTGGCTCTGCTCGCGAAAGTAATTGATGAAGATCAGCGCCAGATACACCGAGAAGGTGCACAGCCAGGGGAATGTGAAATCCACCAGGCTGTTCAGGCTCATATAATAATACCCGGAAATTCCCACGAGCGACAGCGCAACGGCTCCCCCCATGCCGAGCACGATCGAAGCGCTGACGATCGGCGCGAATGCAATGATCGCGGTGCTGATCGCAGCGGCAACGGCCAATTCCGCGAGCATCGCGTAGTTCGGACGGTCGAGAACCGATCCCGTCAGCGCGCTTTCGAGGATCTGCGCATGGATCTCGACGCCCGGCATCGCGCCGTGGACCGGCGTCGGCTTGAGGTCGTTGAAGCCCACGGCGGAAGTGCCGATGAGCGCCAACTTGCCCGCGATCTGCGCCGGCTCGACGCGACCCTCGAGCAGGTCCTTGACGGAGATGAATCGCTGCGGGTCGTGGCGGGTGAAATGCACCCATAGCTGAGCATGAAGGTCGGTCGGCAAGACCAACCCGCGAAACCCCACGTTTCGCACTCCCGCGGCGTCGGTCCTGACTACGATGGCGCCCTGTTGCCCCACGACGCGCAACAGCTCCATCGTCAGCGCCGGCACGATCGCACCTTGCGCCTTCATGATCAGCGGCACGCGGCGCACGATACCGTCGTGCTCGGCGATGATCGTCAGCACCCCGCGCCCAGCGGCCGCCGCCTCCAGCTCGGGGACGTTCTGCACCAAGCCCGGCCCAGTCCAGATGAACGGGCTCGGATCGGCACCCATCATGCCGAGGCGCGCCGTCGGCGGGCGTGCTTGCGTTTGCGGATCGGGAATATGAACCAGCGACTGTCCGACAACGACCCGCGATTGTCGCATGGCATCAGCGAGGATCTGGTCGTTGCTCGGCAGACGCAGCAGCTTCTCCCGGGTCTCATCATCGAGATTCGGCAAGCTGCCCGCCATCAGGTTCGGGGACACCCGATCCGGTTCTGCAAAAATGATGTCGAAGGCGATCGCCGCGGCGCCGAGCTTGGTCAGTCTGGTGACCAGATCCGCTATCAAGGTGCGCGGCCAAGGCCATTGGCCGAAGCTGCTCAAGCTTTGCTCGTCGATGTCCAAGATGACAGCCGGCGAGCTTGCCATCAGTGGGCGGGGCGCCAGCTTCTGATAGGTATCAAATGTCCGCAGCCGCAATTCTTCCAGTGGCGGGGGATCCCACATCCGTAATCCCACCAGCGCGAACAGCAGTAGGACGCAAACGCCGCGCCCCAACCCGAACTTCTGCGCCAGCCGTCGAATTCTCTTCATCTCTATGAACCCGAGCGTCTCTCAAGCGACAACCGGGAGCCCTGCAAAGCGCGACCCGGTCTTCGCGCCGATGGGATGGTAGCGGAAAAGCCGGGGGCAGGACAGCACCTTAGCCGGCCCCGCAAAGTCTTCTTCCCGGCCCAGCTCAGTGGGCCGCCATTTTGCCTTGATGGGTTCGATCTGCCAAAAATAGCCACTGGTCGTATCTTTGGTACGAACAATGTACGCTTGCGCTCCACTCCACTGCTTAGTGTTCCGCCGCTCATCGGAACGCTCACATGCTTGAAGCGTACATTTGCCTAATCGCCCGGACGCGAGAATGCTCTGCGCTCTAACGCTCCAACATTTCTAGTTGGGGCAGAGCTCGCAAGACGGCCGAAGCTTGTTCCCTCGGGTGGCAGGAGTCGCTTACACTGCTCGCGAAGCTCGTCG
>WNGQ01004982.1_pt1 | contig 13075 bp, 9 predicted proteins | sample 5407661 | NCBI WGS metagenome assembly WNGQ01 (sample SAMN13153382, study PRJNA577476) | soil metagenome | isolation source: 60 cm soil or saprolite under Garry oak tree replicate 2 | place: USA:California | collected 2016-06-15
GAATCTTGTCTTCGCGGATCAGGTTGCGCACGGCGGCATTGGGCACCAGGATTTCCATGGCCATGGCCCGTCCCTTGCCGTCGGATTTCGCCAAAAGGCTTTGACACATGATGCCTTCGAGCACCAGCGACAACTGCGCGCGAATCTGCGGCTGCTGGTGGGCTGGGAAAACGTCGATAATTCGGTTGATGGTCGAAGACGCGGAGTTGGTGTGCAGCGTTCCGAAGGTGAGGTGGCCGGTTTCGGCGATTCGCAGAGCCGATTCGATGGTTTCCAAGTCTCGCATTTCGCCGATCAGCACCACGTCGGGGTCTTCACGGAGAGCGGCGCGCAGGGCGTCGGCAAAACTTTTGGTATCTGCGTGCAGTTCGCGCTGATTGACCACGCAATTCTTGTTCATGTGGACGAACTCAATCGGGTCCTCGATGGTCAGAATGTGGTCGTGACGCTCGGCATTGATCTTGTCGATCATGGCCGCAAGAGTCGTGGATTTGCCTGACCCTGTCGGTCCCGTCACCAGTACCAGTCCACGCGGTTTTTCGCAGAGCTTCGTGACCACCGCTGGCAGGCCAAGCTGATTGAATGACTTGATCTCGAAGGGAATAACGCGGAATACGGCCGACGTCGCGCCACGTTGGTTGAACACGTTGGCGCGGAAACGGGCCAAGCCTTTCAGCCCGAATGAGAAGTCGAGTTCGAGATGCTCCTCGAACCGGTGCTTCTGCGAATCGGTCATGACGCTGTAGGCGAGCTGTTTGGTCTCAGCCGGCGTCATCTGCGGCAGGTCGAGGGGCACCAGATGCCCGTGCACGCGTACTTGAGGCGGCGAATTGGTGGTGATGTGGAGATCGCTACCGCTCATCTCCAGCATTCGTTTCAGCAGATCACTTAATGAAAGCGACATAGTGTTTTCCTTCGTGAAACTCGGTTTCCTTTGTGTTTAAGATCTTGTCCTAGTGAATCGTTTCGCGCGCCACTTCCTCCAGCGTCGTCATTCCCGCCGCCACTTTAATCAAGCCACTGCGGCGCAAAGTAATCATTCCGCGCTCGATGGCTTTCTTCTTCAGCTCGACTGCTGAGGCGCCGACCAGCACTAGCTCTTTGATTTCGTCATCCACTTCCATTACCTCGTAAAGGCCGCAGCGTCCCTTGTAACCGGTGTTGTTACAAATGCCGCACCCTTTGCCCTTCTGGATCTTTACGGTTTTTGCTTCTTCGGGCGTGAAACCTTCTTCGATCAGCGTCTGCACTGGGACCTCAACGGTTTCCGCACAGTCCTTGCAAATTCTTCGTACCAGCCGCTGCGCGCATATCAAATGCACGGAAGTGGCTACCAGGAATGGCTCAATACCCATGTTCATCAACCGAGTGATGGTTTCGGGGGCACCGTTCGTGTGCAGGGTTGAGAGGACCAAGTGTCCGGTGAGAGCGGCCTTGATTGCAATTTCAGCTGTTTCAAAATCTCGAATTTCGCCGACCAGGATGATGTTGGGGTCTTGTCGCAGAAATGCGCGCAGCGCGGCGGCGAAGTTCAACCCGATCTGCTCTTTCATCTGCACCTGATTGACGCCCTGCAATTGGAATTCGACGGGGTCTTCGGCGGTCATGATGTTGGTATCGGGCGTGTTCAGGCGGGAAATCGATGAATAAAGGGTGTTGGTCTTGCCGGAACCGGTCGGTCCGGTGACCAGCACCATCCCGTACGGCTTCAGGATCGCTTTCTCAAATTTGACCAGGGACTCGGATTCGAAACCGAGCTTGGTCATGTCCAGCCGCAGATTTTCCTTGTCCAGCAACCGGAGCACGATCTTCTCGCCCCAGAGAGTCGGCAGTGTGCTCACGCGGAAGTCGAGTTGCTTTTTCTTGCCGCCGATATTCATCTTCAGCATGATGCGGCCGTCTTGCGGCAGCCGCTTCTCGCTGATATCGAGCTTCGCCATGATCTTCAGGCGCGAGGTGATTGCATCTTTCAGCTTGACGGGCGGGGACATGATGGACTGCAGCACACCATCAATACGAAAGCGCACGCGGAATTCTTTTTCGTACGGCTCGATGTGGATGTCGCTGGCGCCTCGCTTCACAGCGTCCGTCAACACGAGATTAACGAGCTTTACGATTGGAGCTTCGTCGGCCGCTTTTTCCAAGTCTGCGAGCCCAAGCTCTTGCTGGTCCGCCTGCAGCTCGACGTCGGCCTCGTCCATGTCTGTGATGGACTGCATGACCTGGTCAAGATTGTCTTCCTTGCTGGTGCCATATGTTTTCTCGATGCCTTCGAGGATCGAGCTCTCGGAAGCCACCACCGGTTCAATATTGAAACCGGTCATGAACTTGATGTCGTCCATGGCAAAGACGTTGGTGGGATCGACCATAGCGATTGTGAGTGAGGCGCCCACGCGGCTCAGCGGCAGGATCTGGTACCTCTTCGCGGTTTCGTAGGGGATGAGCTTGACGACGGATGGATCGATTTCAAAATATGAAAGATTAATTGCTGGAACGCCGTACTGGCGGGAAAGGAAATTGGTGACGTCCTCGTCATTGAGGAAGTTGAGCTTCACCAATGCGCTGCCCAGGCGGCAGTTGCTTTCCTTCTGCACCTTGGTCGCCTGCTGCAACTGCTCTGGGGTGATGATCTTCTCTTTTACGAGAAGGTCTCCCAGTCTCTGGGACATGCCTCGATCTCCGATCTATCCAGCAGAAAACGGTGGTCCGGACGATTGCCCGGCGCGGACGTGTGCCTGTTCAGGGGAGATACGTGGCACAATCTCCGGTGACACAAATTGTCACCTTAACTGGGTCACTTCAAAAGTAACGTTGGTGCTGGTACTCGTACTCATGCCCCTAAAGCACGGCGAAACCCCTCAGAATCCTTATCCGGCGCGTACTTTCACAGGATGCGGTGCCTTGAAGGCCATGTACTTTAGGCATCCAGCTTGAAGTTTGCTTAAACTGTTGAAGTGCCGGAATTGCTGCCAGAAGAGAAGATCGCGGCGATTTATTCCACCCTAGCGCGCGCCTGGGGACGCCAGCACTGGTGGCCAGCACAAAGTCGCTTCGAAGTTATCGTGGGCGCTTATCTCACGCAGAACACAAGCTGGAGCAGTGTTGAGATCGCCATGCGGCAGTTGCGCGCTGCGCGGATACTAAATATTGGTGGGATCCGCAGCATCCCGATTCGCAAGCTCGAAACGCTTGTCCGCGCATCGGGATACTTCCGCCAGAAAGCCCGGGGCCTGAAAATGTTCGTGAACTTCCTCGATCAGAATCATGACGGCTCACTCAATAAGATGTTCGCGCAGCCCACCGCACAATTGCGAGAGCAGCTTCTGTCGTTAAACGGAATCGGGCCGGAAACAGCTGATTCCATCTTGCTCTATGCCGGGCAGCACCCAATCTTTGTGGTCGATGCCTATACTCGCAGACTGTCTGAGCGCCACGGTATCTTGCCGGAGAACGCGGAGTATGAAGAGTTTCGAGTTCTGTTTGAGCGGGCACTCGGAAAAATGCCGGAAGCCGTGACGAGCGAAGTTGTGGGAACCGGAGGCGGAGCTTCGCATAAACCTTCACGCATGAGTCTGGCGGCGCGTTCCACGACGGCGCAGATTTTCAACGAAATGCATGGCCTGATCGTGAGCGCGGCAAAGCGCCATTGCACGAAACGGAATCCAAGTTGCGAGACATGCCCGTTGCATCCCTTTCTACCGGCAGAACAGCTGCATAGCCGCAGCTTATAATGACTTTTGGCGCATTTTGCGGAAGTTGTCATTGTTAATGGCTTCGCAGGACACATCTCGTTCTAGGAAGAGCCGGCGGAAACTGATCGTTCTGCTGGCCATCGGAAGTCTGCTGCTCTTCGGAGTACTACTCTCGCTGTCGTCCTTCGACTTGCCTTTTATTAATCCGTCCACCAATCAGCAAACCGTGTTTTTGGCGGCGCTGTCTGCAGTCGTATTCCTGCTGTTTGTCACACTGACATTCGTATTGGCGAGAAATCTGATCAAGCTTTTTGCCGAGCGCCGCCTGGGGGTCTTGGGATCAAAGTTCCGAACTCGGCTGGTGGTGGGAAGCTTGCTGCTGTCATTCACTCCCGTAATTGTGATGTTCTGGTTCTCGTATGGCTTGATGAACCGCTCGATCGACAAATGGTTTTCGACGCCGGTGGAAGATGTGCGGCAAGATACCGCACTGATGGCAACCTTGCTTTCAAGGTACGCAGCGGAAAATGCGCAATCGGAGGCGGCCTCGATTGCATCCTCACCGGAGACGCAACACTCGTACGACGGACATAGTTTTTCTGGTGTGCTGAATGAGTTCCGAAGGCACGAAGCCACTCTGCAAGGCGGTTTCGCGATAGCCATTGAATCGGGGAACGCGGAAGCAAGTTTTGGCGCTCCCGCTGCGTGGCCGCTACTAAAAGCCAGTTTGCCAAGGGGGCCGATCAGTGCCGAACGCCCACGCAGCCTGAAGTGGGGGGAAACGGAATTCATTCTAGGCAACGCCCCGGTTCGGGACAACGGCGAAATTTTGGTGGCGATGCCGCTGCCAAAGAGTTTTGCCGAAACTCAGAAGCAGCTGGATGCGAGCCAGCACCGTTACCTGGAACTGGCGCACGAGCGACGCACCGTCCGCAGGACCTATATGGCGTTCCTGTGGATGCTGACTGGAATGGTGCTGTTCGCCAGCATGTGGCTCGCCCTGTTTCTTTCACGGCTGGTTACCCGTCCGGTGGCCGCACTTGCTGAGGCTACGCAGGAAATTTCGCGGGGAAATCTGGACTATCGCGTGGAAGTTCAGGCGGCAGACGAGTTGGGAGACCTGGTCCGCTCCTTCAATCAAATGGCTGGGGAGCTTGCCTCCAGCCGCCGAGAGCTTGAAACATCCAGCCGCGAGTTGAGCGACGCTAATTCCGAGCTCGAGCGCAGGCGCCAGCATATTGAGACCATATTGGAGAGTATTCCTACCGGCGTGCTCTCACTTGACGCAGAGTTGCGGGTGCGCCACGTTAATCAAGCATTATTGCGGATGCTACGGCCGGAGGAAGAACCGTCGCCAATAGCCGCGATTCTATTGGGCGCATCCTTGCGCGACGTTTTCCCGTCCGATGTTCTGGAGGATCTGGATCCGCTACTCCGGCGGGCCGATCGCATGGGCACTACCACCACCCAGATGGAATTTGCGGTACAGCGAATCAAGCTTAACGTGGCCGTTACTGTCGCACGGCTGCAGCTTAAGAATCAGCGCATCGGATATGTGCTTGTATTCGAAGACCTGTCAGACTTGCTTCGAGCGCAGAAGCAAGCCGCATGGCGCGAGGTGGCGCGGCGCGTGGCACATGAGATAAAGAATCCACTGACGCCGATTGCTCTTTCTGCTGACCGCATCTTGCGTCATCTGGACCGTGGCACGCCACCGGAACCTGCCTCAGTGGAGGTAGTGCGAAATTGCGCGGAAACCATCGGTGGCGCGGTCGAGACTGTGAGGACGTTGGTCAACGAATTCGCAACCCTGGCCAGCTTCCCGGCTTCACAGCCACAACCCGCCAACATCAACTCGATTATTGAGAGCGCGTTGTCCATGTTCAACGGCCGGCTGGATGGAATCGCAGTGCGAACGATGCTGGCTAATGACTTGCCCAAAGTCATGGCAGACTCGGATGCCATCAAGCGCGCAATCGCCAATTTGGTGGATAATGCCGCGGAGGCACTGCAAGATTCCGTACTCAAGGAAATCGAGATTTCCACCTGCGTAGTCGGTGCCCGCGATGCCGTCGAAATCAGCGTTGCCGACAGTGGTCACGGAGTCACTCAGGAACTGAAGGAACGGCTGTTCTTGCCATATTTTTCTACCAAGAAACGCGGAACAGGTCTTGGGCTGGCCATCGTTAGCCGAATTGTTGAAGATCATCGCGGTTCGATTCGCCTCGAGGAAAATCGACCCGTCGGGGCCAGATTCATAGTCGAGTTGCCCGTTGCCGCAGAAACTGTGGCGTCCCCAGCCTCCCAGCATGCTTAACGTCCTCATCGTTGACGACGAGTCTGCCATTCGCGAGTCGCTGAAGGGTGTGCTCGAGGACGAAGGCTACCAGGCTTCAGCAACGGAGAGCGGTGAAAGCTGCCTTGATCTGCTGCGCGATACACCGTTTGACGTCGTCTTCCTAGACATCTGGCTGCCAGGAATGGATGGACTCGATACTCTGCAAAAGATTCGAGAATTGGAGAATCATCCCGAAGTCATCATCATCTCGGGCCACGGAACCATCGAAACCGCGGTGCGCGCTACCAAGCTAGGCGCCTTCGACTTTCTCGAGAAGCCGCTCTCTGTGGATAGGACCCTGATTCTCTTGAAAAATGCCGCAGAGGCCAAAAAACTGCGGCAAGAGAACCGCGATTTGCGCAGACAGCTCGTGCCGAAGAGCGTGATCGTAGGTGAGAGTATTCCGATGAAAGCCCTGCGGCAGCAGATCCAGTTGATGGCTCCAACCAATGGCCGCGTGCTCATCTTCGGCGAGTCGGGCACCGGCAAGGAGTTGGTGGCGCGCGCCATCCACGCACAGAGTCCGCGGAAGGAAGAGATGTTTGTTGAAGTAAACTGCGCCGCAATCCCCGAGGACCTGATTGAAAGCGAGCTTTTCGGCCATCGGCGAGGGTCCTTTCAGGGAGCACCGGCTGACAAGGAGGGTAAATTCCTAAAAGCTAGCGGCGGAACACTCTTTCTCGACGAAGTGGGTGATATGAGCCTGAAGACCCAGTCGAAGGTCCTTCGCACTCTGGAAGAGCAGAGTTTTACACCGGTTGGCGGCGACGAGCCTGTGACCGTCGACGTTCGCGTGATTGCCTCAACCAACAAAGACCTGGAAGAAGAGATCTCACGGGGGAATTTTCGCGAAGACCTTTTTTATCGGCTCAATGTAATTCCCTTCTCTGTGCCTCCGCTGCGGGAGCGTAAAGAAGATATTCCGCTCCTCGCTCGCCATTTCTTGAAGGAATTTTCCGGGCGCTATGGCCGCCGGCCGCGTGAGCTTAGTGATGACGCCATTGAAACGCTAATGCGTTACTCGTGGCCGGGAAATGTTCGCGAGTTACGTAATGTGATTGAACGCATTGTGATTATGAATCCCACCGCCAGCCGCTTCGACCGAAAACATTTGCCGCCGCTGGTTTATCGGGACGGAAGCCGTCGAACTGGAGGCGACTTCCAGACATTGCACCAGGCCCGCGGGGCTTATGAGCGGGACTACATCTTGAAGAAGCTGGATGACAATCACGGAAACATCAGTCGCACCGCCGAAGTGCTTGGTTTGGAGCGCAGCCATCTTTATCGCAAGATGCGAACGCTGGGTATTTCTATGAAGGAATAGGCCTCAAGCCTCAAGCCTCAAGCCTCAAGCCTCACGCTTCAGGCTTCAGGCTTCGCCTCAGCCGCAACTAGATATTCCAATTGTTTTCGCCAGTATAACTCTTCGACAAATCCTCGCGACTCACGCCAGTTTGCCCGTACCTTCACGAACAATTCCAGAAAGACCTTCTTTCCCAGCATGCGTTCGATTTCCAGCCGGGCAGCGGTGCCGATCTTCTTGAGCATTTGCCCTTGGCGTCCGATCAGGATGCCCTTCTGACTATCCCGCTCGCAATAGATAATCGCTGCTATGCGCGTGAGCTTGACGCCTTCCTCGAATTGCTCCACCATCACCGTCGTCGAATGCGGCACTTCTTCGTTGGTTGCAAACAGCACCTGCTCGCGAATCAACTCAGCGGCCATAAAACGCGAAGGCTGGTCGGTGATCTGGTCTTCCGGAAAATAGCGCGGGCCCTCGGGCAACATCCCTGTCAATTTTGCAACTAGGAGGTCGAGACCCTCTCGTTTGCGGGCGGAAATTGGGATGATTTCCTTGAAACGATGCAGCGACGCGTAACGCTCGATCAAAGGAAGCAGTTGCTGTTTTTCACCCTTTAGCAAGTCGACCTTGTTGAGCAGGAGAAATGCCGGCGTTTTCGAGCGCTTTATCAGGTCTGGCAGGAACTGTTCGGAACTGTCGGATTTTCTGGCGGCGTCAGTGATCATCAGCACTACATCGCATCCCTCCAGTGCCGCCCGGACCTCTGACATCATTTTGCGTCCTAAAGAGCTGTCGGGCCGGTGAACGCCCGGAGTGTCGATGAGGATAACTTGCGCTCCTTGCCGCCCCTTCTGTTTCGCAACGTGCATCACGCCGAGTACGCGATTGCGCGTGGTCTGTGGTTTGGGGCTGACGATGGCGAGTTTCTCCCCAGCGAGCGCATTCAACAGTGTGGACTTGCCAGCGTTAGGACGGCCGATGATGCACGCGAATCCGGAGCGGAAACTCATCTATATCAGCTTCATCTGCGGGGAATTTGCGACTGAGACGCGGACCCGTTCCACCCGTCGCTCGGTTGCTTGCAAAACTTCAAGGCGCAGACCATCTTCTTCAATGACCTCACCCTTCTTGGGAATTCGGCCCGCGAGTTCGCTGACCAAGCCTGCTATCGTGGCGGCCCCTCTGCGATCCGGGCGCACGCCGAGCAATTCATCCAAACGGTCAACGTCCATGTTACCGGGCACTAAATAAGAACGCTCGTTTTCGCGGACAATCTGCGCGGCTTCGTGCTCATCACTGATTTCACCAACGATTTCTTCGACCAGGTCTTCGATCGTGACCAGCCCTGCGACACCTCCATATTCGTCAATGACGATGGCCATGCGAGCTTTGTTTCTCTGCATCTCGCGCAATAAATCGCTTCCCAGTTTCGTCTCGGGGACGAAGAAAACGTCTTTGCGCATCAGAGACGCGACTGTCCGGTTGTGCGCTTCGGAGTCGGCGATTTGCAACACATCCTGAGCATGAACGATTCCAACGATGTTGTCGATGCTGCCCTCGAACACGGGGACGCGCGAGAATGGACGCACCCGCAACAACTCAATCAGTCTTTCAACGGTTGTATCCGCCGCCACTGCTACCATCTCCGGACGCGGCTTCATCGCTTCTCGCACCGTCTTCTCACTGAACTGGACCACTGACTGAATGAGGTCGCGGTTACTCTCATCCAATATTCCTTCTTCCTGTCCTGCTTCAATCAATGCATCCACGGCTTCCGCCTGAGTTTCGGCCTGCTCCTCCGAATGTTCGCGAGTTAGCGAAGTGACAGATTGCAAGAATCCGAGAACCAGCGTGATCGGCAACACCAGGTAAATGAGAATCAGCAACAAGGGGACCCAGCGCACGAGCCACTCTCCCTTGGTGCGAGAAAAGAAAATGTACGGGAGGAACCGGTTGAACACGATCACAATCAGGATCAACCCGAGCGAAGCTTCGAGGACTTCGTCCGCGCTCCAGGCGCCGTCACGGAAGACACCGAAGCCGACCACCATGGCGACTGCCGCCATCAGAAGCGGAGTCAAGACCGACATCGATAAAGCGGCCCGTGAGCGGCTGACTTTGAGCTTGGGCTCAACATGCTGCTCGAAAGCGTCTATGTTGTCCTGAAATTCGCGGGAGAGAAACTTGCCTATTTCTGCGTAGACGCGTTCTACGTACGAAGACAGAGTCAGTAGGGCGAACAGCACCAGCAGAGTGATTGCGATCGCAAGGTTCATTTAGGTGAGCGTACCCGCGCGTAGCGAGCAGGCTGCTTGCGCGGCTGAGTCGCAACGGAGCCCCGCTCCATTAATGCGATGGGGAGCCCCAGCCGTCTTCGTAAACGCTGTTCTTTGTCCGCCATCTCGCCCCGGTCGCTTTCATGATCATATCCCGCGAGGTGCAATATTCCGTGCAAAACTAAGACTTTGACTTCCTCGGTGACAGAGTGCCCAAGAGAGCGAGCGTTTCGCGCGGCAGTATCCAATGAAACTGCGATGTCCCCGGCAAAGGCTTCGGCACAGCCGAGCGAAGGAAACGAAAGCACATCGGTAGGCCGGTCCTTTCCTCGAAAGCGAGCGTTTAGAGACCGTATCTCAGAATTACCGGTGATCAGCACGGTCACCGTGCCACGCAGGCCGGCTGCGCGGCATGCCTGCGTTACAAAACCAGCAAGCCCGCGTTGGCTCAAGCCGGTAACTTTCTGTTTCAGAATGATCGTTGGATCCATCTGCCGGTCTTACCTCGCGCAAATTATCGGACAAATAAAAAGAGGGCGCTTACAGTGCCCTCCCGGTACGAACCGTCCTACTCGTTGGCTTCTTCAGCTACTTCGGAAACAGGTCCATTTCCGTTCGGGGGAGCTTTGGAATCTAATAACTCCATCTGTTCCTCCGCCAGCTTAACTTTGTGCTCGTCATAGGCGCGGATAATACGTTGCACCAGATGATGCCGCACGACGTCAGATTCATCGAAGTAGACGAACGACAATCCCTGGACTTTCTTCAGCACATCTACTGCTTCGAGCAATCCACTGCGGCGCGCACTTGGCAGGTCAATTTGCGTGACATCGCCGGTGATCACCGCTTTGGAATTGAAGCCCAGACGAGTCACAAACATTTTCATCTGCTCGGAAGTGGTGTTCTGCGCTTCGTCAAGAATCACGAAGGAGTCGTTGAGCGTCCGACCACGCATGAAGGCAATGGGCGCGATCTCGATGACACTTTTTTCCAAGTAGCGATCGACCTTCTCAGGATCGAGCATGTCGTAAAGCGCGTCGTAAAGCGGGCGCAGATATGGATCAATTTTTTCCTGCAGAGTTCCGGGAAGAAAACCCAAGCGCTCTCCTGCTTCCACGGCTGGGCGTGCCAGAATGATGCGGTTCACTCGCTTTGACAGCAGCGCGGAAATTGCCATCGCCACCGCAAGGTAGGTCTTCCCCGTGCCCGCGGGACCGAACCCGAACACCATGTCGTGGCTTTCGATCGCATCGAGGTAGCGGCGTTGATTGAGACTCTTCGGTTGCACGGTGCGCCGTCCGAACGAGCGCTGGCGGCCGGCTTCAGCGAGTCCTCGCAATGTCGTCTTCGGATCGGCAACCAGCACGCGCAGCATGCTGTTTAGATCACCGTTGTTAAAGGTGTGACCGCCGCGTTGCAGTTGGTCGTAATCAGCGAAGACTTGTTCGGCGCGGGCTACGTCGCGGGGAGTTCCTTCGAGTTCGATGGAATCAGAGCGCAGGTCGATGTTGATGTTGAGGCCGTCTTCCAGCACATGCAGGTTTTCGTCGCGCGTCCCGAAGAGGGCTTCGATGTTGGGGCTGATTTCAATACTCTTCTTCATTCAGGTTTCGATTCACCAGACTTGCGGTTTACCCTCGGGCGCAGTTGCGCAGCGTTGTTGCCGGTCATTAGATGTCAAAAGGTGGTCCAGGGAACGGCCAGTACAGCGTTCCTCTCCGGATTGTACGTCGTCATACAGGGTGGGTAGGTAACAGTTCTGTTAAAAGCGTACCGCTCGGGAAGGCGGCAGTCAACCAGCAAGAACTCAGAATCAAATCCGCACCAAACGCCTCGTTCCAGTCACCATTTTTTGAAGATTACAAATACCGCCGCAATCATCATGGCGAAGCGCAGGAGATAGTTCCAGCGGAGCTGTTCCTTCAAATACAGCACGGAAAAAACTGAAAATACGGTAATCGTGATTGCTTCCTGGATGGTCTTGAGCTGAGCAGTCGAGAACTCGTAGGAGCCAATGCGGTTGACGGCACCTGAAAACAGTATTCGAAAAACGCAATCAGCCAGCTGACCGCAATCACCTCAAACAGGGACGCATGCTTGTACTTCAGGTGTCCGTACCAGGCAAAAGTCATGAAGATATTCGATATGGTAAGCAGCATTATCGTTGTCATAGAAACCATGCTGCCTGATCCCTTGCCGCTTTGCCAATCGCGTTGACCGCTGCATCTGGCTCCAGTAAAATAAGTTATTCAATACCCACCTGGTTGTCCCGCTGGGACATCCTACTGAAAAGGTATACCTGTAATGGCAAATCATTTTTCTGCGCTGAAACGCGCGCGCCAAACTGAAACTCGCACGGTGCGGAACCGCAGCAACGCTTCGCGCCTGCGCTCGACTCTTCGGGACTTGCGCGAAGCTCTGGCCAACGGGGACAAAGCCGCTGCGCGGCAGGTCTTCGGCAAAACCGTTTCTGCGCTGGATAAGGCGATTCAGAAGGGCGTTTTGCACGAGAATACTGCCGCGCGGTATAAGTCCCGCTTGAGTGCGCGATTGAATGCACTGAAGTAAACCCCAAGTTGTTCTGCGCTCTGGACCCTGGATTTCATCGCGTATGACAATTTTCCTCAAAACTTGTCATTGCGAACCCCGCGTAAGCGGCAGAGGAACCTACTGTATGCCAGCGTCATGGATGCTGCCGCGTGAATCGCCGCGCTTGGCCTTATAGCTAGAACATAAAACGTAGAGCGCAAAGCCCAACACCCGAACCGCTTTTGCTTCCCAACCAACTTTCCTGTACATTTTCGGCGACTCTTCCGGAGGACTCTGCCAATGGCCTACGTTTCCGCCGAAATTTCGTTTCCCAGCGACTTCCAAACCAATTTCCTCATGATTCTTCGTTGGGTTCACTTCGTCGCGGGCATTACCTGGATTGGGCTGTTGTATTTTTTCAATCTGGTCAATGTTCCACTGATGAAGGAACTCGACGCACCAACTAAGGGCAAGGTCATGCCTGCGCTGATGCTGCGCGCACTGTGGTGGTTCCGCTGGGCGGCGGTAGTTACGGTGCTGGCGGGATTGGCCTATTGGGGAAACATCGTCGCTTCGGACGCGCACAACGCCGGCGTCGGCATTGGAACACCGATGTTGAGTTTCTTCGTGGTCTGGACGGCAACTTGGGGGATCCTCTACGCGCTTCTCATACCTGGCAAAGGCTGGCTTGATAAGGGATGGGTGCTGGCGATCCTCTACACGATAATCATCGCGCATTCGGTCCACTTGTCCCTGCACTGGAATAGCGCGGGCTGGGAAAGCAACCGTCTGCTAGCAATCGGGGTAGGCGGCGGCTTCGGCTGGATGATGATGCTCAACGTCTGGGGAGTAATCTGGCGAATTCAAAAACGTCTCATCGCCTGGACCAAGGCGAACGCAGAAAACGGCACGCCAATTCCAGAACAGTCCAAGCGCA
>WNGQ01004983.1_pt1 | contig 13074 bp, 10 predicted proteins | sample 5407661 | NCBI WGS metagenome assembly WNGQ01 (sample SAMN13153382, study PRJNA577476) | soil metagenome | isolation source: 60 cm soil or saprolite under Garry oak tree replicate 2 | place: USA:California | collected 2016-06-15
AGGCGTACAGGCCCGCGTCCGGCGGGACGCTGCTCGCGGGGCCCTTGCCGACGAACACCACACCGTTGACCACCGATGGCGGGGAGGCGAACCCGGACTCGAAGTTGACCCCGGTCCACAGCGGCTCGCACTTTGGCTTGCCGCACCCGGCGGCCGGGTAGGCCGCCACGACGCCGATGGTGTTCGGGTCCGGCGTGCCTTGGGTCGTGGCGAACACCATGTTCCCTGACACCGCGGGCGCACCCTCGGCGCCCCCGTCCCCGGTGTCGTAGACCCGCAGCGGCTTGCAGATCTTCGCACCGCACCCGGCGGCGGCGAACGCCATCAGGTGGAAGTTGGTGTTGACCCCGTTGCCGAACAGCGTTCCGGAGTTGGTGTAGACGGTCGTCGCGGTGACCGCGGGCGCGGCGGTGGACCCGGCCGGCCCGCCGATGGAGGCCGTCCACGCCGGTGTGCAGTCCGCCATGCCGCAGCCGGCCGCGGGGAAGACCAGCAGGCGCCCGCTGAACAGGTCCGGCGTGTCGAGGAACGTGGTCACGTAGACGAAACCGTTGCCGACCGCCGGTGCGCCGATCAACTCGGTCTTGAAGCCGTGCCCGACCCACAGGGGCGTACACACCGCCGCGCCGCAGCCAGCGGCCTTGAACGCGTACAGGTGGCCGTGGAAGTCCCCCACGTACGCCACGCCGCCGGCGACGGCGACCGACGACTCCACCACCGCGTCCAGCAGGTGTGCCTTCCAGCGCGGCGCGCACACGGCGGCGCCGCAGCCGGCCGCCGGGAACGCGTAGAGGAAGTGGTCGGCGGAGGCGATGAACACCAGGCCGCCGGCCACCGCAGGGGTGCTGGTGAAGTCGTTGTTGGCCACCCCGCGCCACATCGGCTGGCAGGACGCCTGGCCGCAGCCGCTGGCCGGGTAGGCGTTCAGGTTGCCGTCGAATCCGCCCTGGTACAGCACCCCGTTGGCGACCGCGGGGCCGCCTTCGCTGCCCGTGTTGCTGCCGAAGTCGGCGGTGAACAGGGTGCGCATGCTGCCGACGTTCCCGGTGCTGAAGGTCTTCTCGGCGGGGTTGGTGTTGAGGTGGCGCGGGGACTGGCCGAACTGCGGCCACTCGCTCGTAGCGGCTGCCGCGCCGGCGGAGGCCGCCGGAGCCGCACCGGCAGCGGGCGCCACGGCCATGGCGCCGGAGGCCGTGACGGCCGCCGCGGCAGGGCCCGCCACCGCCGCGAGGCCGGACGGTGCGGCCAGTGCGGCGACTCCGGCCAGGGTGACCACAACTGACTTCAACCGCATGTCCCCTCCTTTGGCACCGTCGGCGGGGCCGTACCGCGGCCGCTCCGCCCAGCTTCCCGATCCAGGCTCTGCTCACCTAAGGCACGGCGCTCACCTAAGGCACGGCCGGGAGCGGGGCTAGGTTCAAGGGCCGGTAAAACGCGGCGCGGGCTCTGCCCCCTGGAACGCGGAGTGCGAGACAGTTAGTGGCCGCGGCCGCCGCCGAACCGGCGCGGGGCGCCGAAGGCGCCGAGTTGCAGATCCTCCAGGAGGTTGAAGAAGGCCAGCTTGGGGTTGAGGTTCACGTCGTAGAGCGTGGCGTACCCCTCGCCGGTGAAGAAGCCGGGCACCCAGGAGTCGGCGTCGCCGAAGCCCCACACGGTGAACGAGATACACGCGGGCACGGCGAGCGCGGCCTTCATCATCTGCGAGAACTCATACGGCTGGGCGAACACCGCGAGGTTGTCGGTGGGGACCTGCGTGGTCGGGCCGTCGACGAACGTGCGCACGTCGGCCTCGGTGATGGCCACCTTCAGGCCCAGGCTGGCGTACCGCTGGAGGTCCTTGGTCAGTTGCGCGCCGGAGAAGCCGAACTGGGTGTCGAGGTGCCCTTGGTCGCCGACGCCGTCGATGGGCACGCCCTGGTCCAGCATCTGCCGCAGCCACGCGTACACCGCGTCGCTCTTGGCGTTGGTGCCGTCCTCACCGGCGATGTTGTAGTCGTTGTAGAAGAGCAGCGCGTGCGGGTCCGCCTGGCGCGCCCACTTGAAGGCCTGCGGGATGATGCCCGGGCCGAGGTTGGAGACCCAGAAGTCGTTCGGGTTGATGCCCGACGGGTTGGCGTCGAGGAAGAACTCGTTCGCGACGTCCCATTGCCAGATCCGGCCCCGGTAACGCCCCACCTCGGTGAAGATGTGCTGTTCCAGCAGGCCCATGAGCTGGGAGCTGCTGATGGTGCCGTTCGCGACGCCCGTGGTGAGCCAGGTCGGCAACTGGTTGTGCCAGAGCAGCGTGTGGCCGCGGACCAGTTGCCCGTTCTGCTCCGCGAAGGCAACCAAGCGGTCGGCACCCGACCAGTCGAACTGTCCCTGGGCCGGCTCGACCACCCCCCACTTCATCTCATTGCCCGGGGTGACGGCCGAGAACTGTTGCGCGAGGATCGCGGTGTAGGCGGGGGTGTTCAGGTCGAACGGGATGACGGCGGTGCCGATGTGCAGGCCGATCGGCGCGGCCAGCCCGCGCAGGGTGGCCTGGCCGAAGTCAAGTTTGCCGGTGGCGGTACGCGCCCGCCCGGGGGCGGCGGCGGCGGCGGAAGCGATGCCGGGCATCGTCAGCGCCATCCCGGCGGCGCCACCCATCGTGAGGAAACTGCGGCGTCTCATCGGATTGCCTCCTAAGCGCCAAGAAGTCCACGTGCGTTCGAAAGTTTTCGACGTCGTGGAAGTACGGGTGAGGCAAAAGTAGGCTCGTCGTTATGGCCTGTCAACAGCCTAGTGCGGGGGCAGCGACGGCATCGGGGCAGCGTCTCGGGGTTGCCGCAGGTAACGGTGCAACTCCGAACATGCATCGAAAGTTTCGCGATTCGCGCTGCCCAGGCCGCCCCGCGGCCCCCGGGCTACGCGGTCAGCCGGGCCGTCGATTCCCTGACGATCAGCTCGGTGGCGAGCTCCACCCGCTGACTGCGGAGCGGCACACCGTCGATCAGGCTGCCCAGCATCTCGGCGGCCACCCTGCCCATGTCCGCGAGCGGCTGCCGGACGGTGGTCAGCGGCGGCGAGACCCAGCGCGCGGCGGGCAGGTCGTCGAAGCCCACGATGGACAGGTCCTGCGGGATTCGCAGCCCCCGCCGGCGTGCCGCCTCGTACACCCCGAGCGCCTGCTGGTCGCTGCCGGCGAATATCGCGGTCGGCGGTTTCGCCAGGTCCAGCAGCTCACCGCCGCGAACGAAGCCGCCTTCGTGCTGGAAATCGCCATGCCGCACCAGCGGCGGGTCGAACCGGGCACCAAGCCGGTCCAGTGCCGACCTGTACCCGTCGATCCGGGCCCGGCTGCAGAGGTAACCGGCCGGGCCGGTGATGGCACCGATGCGGCGGTGGCCAAGGCTCAGCAGATGGTCGGTGGCGGCCAGGCCACCGGCCCAGTTCGTGGCGCCCACGCTCGGCAGGCCGGGTTCCGGCAGGTTGACCGGGTCCACGACGACGAGCGGGATGCCCTCGTCGCGGACCTGCCGTAGCTGGGGCATGGTCAGCTCCGAGGTGACCAGGATCACCCCGTCGGTATCATGGCTGGCCAGCGCGCTGGTCCAGCTCGCGGGCCGGGCGCTGCCATGGCGCACGGCCGACACGGTCGCGCCCATGGCGTGCGCGGAGCACCAGTCCTCCACCCCGCGCAGGATCTCCACCGCCCAGGGGCTGTCCAGGCCGTTGAAGATGAGGTCTATCAGCCCGGCCCGCCGCCCGCGGCGCTGCCCGGGACGCTGGTACTTCCGCTCCCCGAGCAGGCGTTCCACCAGGGCCCGGGTATCCGGTGCGACGTCCGGGCGCCCGTTGACGACCTTGGAGACCGTCGGCAGCGACACGCCCGCCTCGGCGGCGATGGCCGCCAGCGTCGGCCGGCGCTTGCGGTTGCCGGGCCCGGCGGGCCCGTTCTTGGCCGGCTCAGTGGTCGCCATGTTCCCTACCACCCCTCAGGATGCCGCGCCGGTGCCCGGGCCCCCACCTGGGCAAGGGTGCCCGGCGTCTCCCCGCAGGTGGCGCGGGAAGCGGCACCGGCATAGTCCAGTATCCCGAAAACTATCGGCAGGTGTACGACCGGTGCTCACCGACCCGGCCGGGCATCCGTTCTGCCTGTGCCCGGCTAAGAGCTGACCGGCCCCGGGCCACCGGCCGGGCCGGAAGCACGGGCCGGCCCGGAAGCAGTGATCGGCCCGGGTCCGGAGACCTGCCCGGGACCGGGGACCGGCCGGGTGCCGGCGTATTCCGCCAGCTCGGCAACGGACTGTCCGCCATCCGCGCCCTCCAGGGCTAACCGCGGGACCGGAAGCGCCTGGTCCACTGCGGCCCGGCCGTGGCCCATGCCGCTTCCCAGCCGGCGAGCCGCGTCTTGGCGCTGGCCATGAAGTCACGCATGGTCATGGTTCCTCCCGCATGCGAGTGCCTGCCGGCCCGGGCACGGCACCGGCCGGGGGCGCGGGCGGCTCGGAGTACACGTCCCGCACCCGGCCCACTTCCCTCATCGTGAAGGTGCGTTCCCGGCGCAGGTCACGGGTGAAGGCGAACCACCAGCTGAGCACGGCGCCGAACCGGTTGCGGTAGCCGGTGAGGAACCCGATGTGGATGAACAGCCAGACCACCCAGCCGGGGAAGCCGGCGAACTGCAGTCGCCCCACGGAGACCACCGCGCGGCCGCGGGAGATGTAGGCGGCCGATCCCAGGTCGTAGTAGCGGAACGGCTTGCCGGTGGCTCGCCCGGCGACCTCGTGACGGATGCGCCGCCCGGCGTACAGGCCCGTCTGCATCGCGACTTCGGCGACCCCGGGCAGCTTGTTCAGGTTCATCACATCGCCGGTGACCATGATCTCCGGGTGGCCGGGGATGCTGAGGTCCGGGCCGACTTCGATCCGCCCGGCCCGGTCCTGCTTCACGCCGGTGGCCTGCGCGATGGCGGCCGCCACCGGGGGCGCCGCGATGCCGGCGGTCCACAAGACCGTGGCCGCGTCATACCGGGTCACCGTGCCGTCCTCGGCGCGGACGCTCAGCCCGGTGGCGTCCACGCCGGTGACGATCGAGTGCATGTGCTGCTCGACCCCCAGCCGGTCCAGGGTGCCCGCGGCCTTGGCCGACAGCTTCGGGCCGAACGGGGCCAGCGGCGCGGCCCCGCCGTCGAACAGCAGGACCCGCGCGTCCTCGGGGTTGATGTGCCGGTATTCGGCGCGCAGCGTCTTGGTGGCCACTTCGCGGATCTGCCCGGCCAGTTCCACGCCGGTCGGCCCGGCACCGACCAAGGCGAACGTGAGCCAGCGCCGGCGCTCCGCCGGGTCGGTGGCCGATTCGGCCATCTCGAACGCGCCGAACACCCGGCGCCTGATGACCAGGGCATCCTCGATCGTCTTCATGCCAGGCGCGTACTGGGCGAACTCGTCATGCCCGAAGTAGGACTGTTGCACCCCGGCCGCGACGATCAGGTAGTCGTAGCCGAACTCGATGTTCTGCCCGCCCGGGCGCACCGCCAGCACCGCCCGCCGCCCGGCATCGATGCCGGTCACCTCGGCGAGCACAAACTCGGCGTTCCGGTGGCGGCGCAGCAGATCGCGCAGCGGGGCGGTGATCTTGCCTTCGGAGAGAATCCCGGTCGAGCACTGATAGAGCAGCGGCTGGAACAGGTGATGCGCGGCGCGGTCGAGGAGGGTCACCTGCACCGGGGCCCGGCGCAGCGCCCGGACCGCGAACAGGCCCGCGAAACCGCCACCGATGATCACCACCCGGCGCCGGTTGTCCTGGTTGTTCATCGCGCGCCCAGCCTTCGTGTTCTCAGGAAGCCTCGCTCTTGCTCTTACACAGGCTCTGGCGGGTCAGCCCGTCGGGTCGTGCCAGGCGTCCCGGTCCGGGAGCAGGCGGTCGGCCTCCTCGGGGCCCCAGGTTCCCTTGCCGTAGGGGTGTACCGGCGTCGCGTCGCCGAGTACCGGATCCACCACCCGCCAGGCCGCTTCGACGGTGTCCTGGCGGGCGAACAGCCACCGGTCCCCGTCCAGCGCGGCGCCGATGAGCCGGTCGTAGGGGCGCATGTCCTCGCCGGGCTGCTGCGCGAAGGCCAGTTCCTGCGACTGCGGTTCCCATCCGGCGCCGGGCTTCTTGCCGGCCAGGGTGATGGTGACCGCGGTCTCCGGCCAGACCCGGAACCGCAGCTCGTTGGCCGCGGGCAGCGGCGCCAGGCCGAAGATGTCGCGCGGCGGGCGGCGGAACCGGATGGTCACCTCGGTGGCGGTGACCGGCAGGCACTTGCCCGCCCGGATCAAGACCGGCACGCCCGCCCACCGCCACGAGTCCACGGCGAGCCGGACCGCGGCGAACGTCTCCACGGTGGAGTGCGGGGCCACGCCCGCCACGTCCAGGTACCCCTCGTACTGGCCGCGCACCGTGTCCTGCCGTTCCAGCGGGCGGACGGAGGCCACCAGCCGTGATTTGGCGTCGCGCCACTGGCTGAGCCCCTGGCCGTCCGGCGGGTCGGCCATCACCGTGGCCATGACCTGGAGCATGTGGTTCTGCACCACGTCCCTGATGGCCCCCGTACGGTCGTAGAACCGGCCCCGGTCGGAGACGTCGAACGCCTCGGCCATGGTGATCTGGATGCTCTCCACGTGGTCCCGGGTCAGCAGCGGCTCGATCACCGCGTTGGTGAACCGGACGAACAGCACGTTCTCCACCGGGTCCAGGCCCAGCCAGTGGTCCACCCGGTAGATGTTCTCCTCGGCGAAGTACTGGTGCATGGTGGCGTTGAGCTGCCGGGCGCCGTCCAGGTCGGTGCCGAACGGCTTTTCCACCATGACCCGCGCTCCCCGCGCGCGCCCCGCCGTGGCGATGCCCTGGGCGATCCGGCCGAACAGCGGCGGCGGCACCTCCAGGTAGAACAGCACCCGCTCGCCCGCGCTGATCACCTCGGACATGGCGTGGTAGGTGGCGTCGTCGTCGAGGTCGCCGTCCACGTAGCGGAGCAGCCCGAGCATCTTGACCGCCGCCGGGCTGGCCGGGTCCATGTTGTTCAGCTTCAGCGACGCGGCCGCGTAGTCGCGGAACTGCTCAAGGTCCCAGCCGCTTTTCGCGACCCCGATCACCGGGACGTTGAGCACGTCCCGCTCGACCAGTCCCACCAGGGCCGGGAACGTTTCCAGCTTCGCCAGGTCCCCGGTCGCCCCGAAGATCACCAGTGCGTCGACGCGGTCTGACATGTCATTTCCTCCTGCATGGTCGTGCTTCCAGCAGATCGCAGCCGCGGCCGCGCGGCATCACCCGGGGCGGGTAGCCGGGGGCACGGCGGCCGCCGCCGACGGCGCCTGCTGCTGGAACTCCTGGGTGCTGACCCTCCGCCGGAATACGTAGTAGGTCCAGGCCTGGTAGATGAGCACCACCGGCAGCAGGATGATCGCGACAACACTCATCACTTTGAGCGGGTACGCCGGGGAAGCGGTGTTGTGAGCGGTCAGGTTGTTAGCCGCGCTGGTGCTGGAGACCATTACGTTGGGATACAGGCCGGTGAAGATCGCCACGATGGCTGAGGCCATGGTGACCGTGGTCGCGGCGAAGGCGAAGCCGTCGCGGTGCTCGTAGACCAGCCACATGGCGGCGAGGACGGCGAGGATGGCCAGCAGTTCGACGGGGTTGAGGAAGAACGTGTTGCTGTGCACCACGTGGGTCCAGATGGCGAACCCTATGACGGCGGCGGTGGTGGCGGGGGCAATGCGGCGGGCCAGGTCCCGGCTGCGCTCGTGCATGGTCCCGGTGGTCTTCAGGGACAGGAAGGTCGCGCCGTGCAGCGCGCAGATCAGCACCAAGGTGACCCCGGTGAACAGCCCGTAGGGCTGGAGCAGGTCCCAGAATGAGCCGGTGTAGTTCTGGGCAGAGTTGATCGGGAGTCCCTGCAGGAGGTCGCCCAAGGCCACGCCGATCAGCAGCGGGGCCAGCAGGCTGCTAGCGGTCAGCAGCACATCCCAGGTGCGCCGCCAGCGCAGGCTGTCGCGCTTGCCGCGGTACTCAAACGACAGGCCGCGGGCGATGAGGGCGGCCAGCAGCAGTACCAGCGCGAGGTTGAGGGCCGTAAACATGGTGGCGTACCAGCCGGGGAACGCGGCGAATATGGCGGCCCCGGCCACGATCAGCCAGACCTCGTTGCCGTCCCAGAGTGGCCCGATGGTGTTGATGGCGGCCCTGCGGCTGGCGTCGTCGTTGCCGACAAGGTCATGGAGCATGCCGACGCCGAAGTCGAAGCCCTCCAGGATGAAAAAGCCGGTCCACAACACGGTGATGACGATGAACCAGAACGGGACGAGATTGTTCATCGTGACCTCAATACTGGACGGCCGGCACGGGTGCGTCGGCGTCGGCCTCGGCGCGCGGCGGCGGGAGCTGTTTACGTGAGTACTTCAGCATCAGCATCAGGTCGACGGTGGCGATCACGGCGTACACCAGGACGAAAATCGCCAGGCTGATCGCGATCCAGGTGGTGGACAGCGGCGTCGAGATCCCGTTCTTGGTCAGCATGATGCCCTGCACGATCCACGGCTGCCGGCCGCTTTCGGTCAGCAGCCAGCCCGCGGTGTTCATCAAGAACGGCAGCACCGCGGCCCAGACCGCCACCCACAAGAACAGCCGGGAGGTGGCGAGTTTCTTGCGACGGATCAGCCACAGCCCCCAGGCCGAGATGAGGAAAACCAGGACACCGGCATAGGCCATCACCCGCATGCTCCAGTACTGGATGAACACATTCGGCACGTAATACCCGGGCCCGTACTGCTTGCTGTACTGGGACTGCAGCGGATCCAGGCCGACCACCTTGCCGTTCCAGGTGTTGGTGGCCAGCAGCGACAGCAGGTGCGGGATCTCGATGATCTGGGTCGGGGTGTGGTCGTTGTTGCCGCCGCCGATCTGGAACAGCGAAAACGAGCACGGCTGGCAGGTGGTCCACTGCGCCTCCGCCGCGGCGATCTTCATCGGCTGGTAGCGGGCCTCGATCACCCCAAGCTCGTCGCCGACCAGCATGGTGAACAGAATTGCTGGGACCAGCACAATGAGCGCGAGCCTGGCCGACCGGGTGAACACCCCCCGGTCCTCCCTGTGGCGCAACTGCCACGCCGACACCGCCAGCATCACCGCCGCGCCGGTAACGAGCGACGCGAGCATGACCTTGGCGTACCCCCAGACGAACACCGGGTTGGTGAACAGCGCCCAGATGTCGTTCAGTACCGGTTTGCCGTGGACCATCTGGTAGCCGACCGGGTGCTGCATCCACGAGTTCGCGGCCATGATGAACATCGCCGACAGAGCCGTGCCGAGCGACACCGCCCAGATCGTGGCCAGGTGCACCCGCCGGGGCAGCTTGTCCCAGCCGAACAGCCACAGCCCCAGGAACGTCGACTCCAGGAAGAACGCGGCAAGTCCTTCCATCGCCAGCGGGGCGCCGAAGATGTTCCCGACCAGCCGCGAGTACGCCCCCCAGTCCATGCCGAACTGGAACTCCTGCACCAGGCCGGTCACCACGCCGATCGCGATGTTGATGACAAGCAGCGTGCCGAAGAACCTGGTCAGCCGCAGGTACTCATCCCGCCTGCTGCGATGCCACGCCGTCTGCAGCAGCGCGGTCAAGAACGCCAGCCCGATCGTGATCGGGACGAAGAAGAAGTGGTTGATCGTCACAAACGCGAACTGCCAGCGCGCCAGATCCGCGTTCATCGGTCCGAAAGGGCCCGCTCTGCCGAGCCGGGGCCGTGGTCGAGCTGGTAGTCGAGGTTGATCGCGGCGCCGATGAGGGACAGGTGGCTGAACGCCTGGGGGAAGTTGCCGAGCTGCTCGCCGGTGCTGCCGATCTCCTCGGAGTACAGGCCGAGGTGGTTGGCGTAGGTGTGCATCTTCTCGAACGTCAGCCGTGCCTCATCCAGCCGCCCGGAGCGGGCCAGGGCGTCGACGTACCAGAACGTGCACAGCGAGAAGGTGCCCTCGTCGCCGGCCAGCCCGTCGGGTGAGGCGCCCGGGTTGTACCGGTAGACCAGGCTGTCGGACACCAGTTCCCGGTCCATGGCCGCCAGCGTGGACAGCCACATCGGATCGCGGGGGGCGACGAAACCCTGGAGCGGCATCAGCAGCAGGGAGGAGTCGAGGACGTCCGTATCGTAATGCTGGGTAAAGGCGCCAATCTTGGGATTCCAGCCGCGTTCCATGATCTGGCCATAGACGCGGTCCCGTTCGGTGGTCCACCGGAGCAGGTTGCCCGGGCGCCCCCGCCCGGTGGCCATCTTGATGGCGCGGTCGAGCGCCACCCAGGTCTGGAACCGGCCGTAGGTGAAGTTCTTCTGGCCGCCGCGGGTCTCCCAGATGCCCTCGTCGGGCTGGTCCCAGTTGTCGCACAGCCAGTCCATGATGGTTGCCAGCTCGGTCCAGCCCTGGTGGCCCGCCTGCACGCCGTGCGCGTCGGCGAGATAGAACGAGTCCATGGCTTCGCCGTAGATGTCGAGCTGCAACTGGTCAGCGGCGCCGTTGCCGATGCGGACCGGCCGCGAGCCGCGCCAGCCCTCGAAATGGTCCAGGGTCTCCTCGACCAGATCCGAGCTGCCGTCGACCCGGTACATGATCTTCAGCGGGCGCCCGCTGGTTCCCGCGCCCTCGCTGGCCCGGTCCCTGAGCCAGGCGGCGAACGCGGCCGCCTCTTCGACGTAGCCGAGCCCCAGCAGCGCGTAGACCGAGAACGAGCCGTCGCGGACCCAGGTGTAGCGGTAATCCCAGTTACGCTCCCCGCCGGTCTGCTCGGGCAGCCCGGCGGTCGGCGCGGCGACCAGCGCCCCGGTGGGCTTGTAGGTCATCAGCTTGAGCGTCACCGCCGAGCGGGCGACCATCTCCCGCCACCGCCCGGTGTAGCTCGACCGGTGCAGCCAGCCACGCCAGAACCGCGCGGTGCCGTCCGCCAGCCGCTGCGCCTCCTCCGGCGTCACCCGGCGCGGGGCGCCCCCGCCGGACTCCAGCACCACCCCGCCGATCTGGCCTTCCCGCAGGGTGCGGGTCCACCGCAGCCCGTCACCGTCGCGTTCCACGCTGACCCCGGCGTCCGCCAGGGTCAGCCCCTCCGGTGCGATGGCGTGCAGGGTCAGTGCCAGGTCTTCGGACCGGAACACCGCGCCGTCGCCGGAGAGTTCCAGCGTGTGCGGCTTGCGGCCGTAGTCGAAGCGGGGCTGGACCTCGATCGCGAACCGCATGGTGCCCCGGACGACGCGGATGTTCCGCACCAGCCGGTGCCGGCCGGTCGCCGGTCCCTCGATGACCGGCATGAAGTCATGCACCTCGCCGACCCCGTCCGGGGTCATGAAGCGGGTGATGAGGATCGCGCTGTCCGGGAGGTAGAGCTGCCTGCTGACGTAGTCGTCCCGGTCCGGCGCGATCTTGTAGTAGCCGCCCCGGCTGGCGTCCAGCAGGGACGCGAACACGCTGGGTGAGTCGAACCGGGGGCAGCAGAACCAGTCGAGGGTGCCATCGGTGCTCACCAGCGCCGCCGTTTGCAGGTCGCCGATCAGCCCGTGGTCGCTGATGTCGGGATATTCGGGCAACGGTCCTTCTCCTCTGTATCAGGCTGCGGTGGGTGCGGCAGGCGCGGTGGGCGCGGCCTGGCTGCCGACCGATGTGAGACGTGGTCCAGCGTCCATTAGCGTGGGCGGGCAGGTCCGCCACATCACCCTCAGCGGGGTAGAAATCCGCGTGGTGCCCTACGAGGCGGCCGACGGAACCGTGATCTTGGCCGGGCTCTTGCGGGCGAGCACGAAGCTCAGCCCTCCCATGATCACCGCGGCGGCCGCGGCGCAGCCGAACAGGGTGGGCAAGCTCACCCCGGCGTCCACCAGCGGCCCGGTGCCGAAGGCCGCGATGCCGTAGCCGACCTGGTAAAAGGCGATCACACCGCCGGCCACGGAGGCTTCCATGGTCAGCAGTTGCTCCTCCGCGAAGCTGATCGTGAGCGGCAGCAGGGCCGAGCAGCCGAACCCGGCCAGCGCGAAGGCCAGGATGCCCGCCGCGGGTGCTCCGGTGGGCAGCACCGCGATGACCACCAGCACGACGGCCAGCAGGAACGGCAGCACGTGGTAGGCGCGGGTCGCCGGGAACCAGCGGGTGACCAGGGCGAACAGCACCCGGCCGACGGTGACCATGCCCCAGAACGCGGTGAGCGCGAACGACGCCTGAGTGGCGGACGCGTGCAGGTCCTTGGTCATGTCGAGCTGGGACCAGTTCCCGTTCATCGTCTCGCAGATGCCGTACAGGACGGCGAAGGCGGCGAAAACCCAGAACAGCGGCGGGATCCCGGCGCCGCGGCCCCCGGTGGCGCGCTCGCGCGCTCCGGCGTGCAGTGGCAGCCGCGCGCTGATGGCCACCAGGGCCACCAGCAGGGCCGAGGACATGACCGGCAGGCCCCACCAGAACCCCAGGCCGACGAAGATGGCCACGAACACCGGCGCGAGGGCCGTCCCCAGTCCCAGCAGTGCGTTGAGCGCGAGCACGGAAGCATCGACCCGGTCTGGGTGGAACGCGGCGGTGAGGGTGTTGAGGGCCGGCACGGTAAGGCCGAACCCGGCCCCCAGGCACGCGGTCGCGGCCAGCAGCAGCCCGTAGGCGACCGGCTGGTTACCGGTGGAGAACTGGCTGATGATCAGCATCGCCATGGAGGCCAGGTCCGCCAGCAGGCCGGCCAGGAAGACGCGCTTGGTCCCGAACCGCTGCGCCAGCCGCCCGGCCAGCAGCGCACCGGTCACCGCCGTCACCACCTGGGGCAGGAACATGGCGCCGTACTGGCTGCTGGACAGGCCGTACTGGCTGGGATCGGTGAAGATCGTGCTCGCCGCCGGGAAGGTGACCAGGGCGATGCCCTGGACCAGCCCGGCCGCGTAGACCGTGTTGGTCTCGGCCCTGGTCGCCATCGAAGTCACGCGCTCCGGGTCAGGATGCGATCCGGTCCCGGATGTGCTCACCCACGCGCAGGGCGTTGGCCATGGCGGTGAGCGCGGGGTTCACCGCCCCGATGCTCGGGAAGAAGCTGGTGTCCACCACGTACAGGTT
>WNGQ01004984.1_pt1 | contig 13073 bp, 9 predicted proteins | sample 5407661 | NCBI WGS metagenome assembly WNGQ01 (sample SAMN13153382, study PRJNA577476) | soil metagenome | isolation source: 60 cm soil or saprolite under Garry oak tree replicate 2 | place: USA:California | collected 2016-06-15
ACGCGCGCGCGCCCCCCTGGCCGTCAGCCTGCAGAGGGACGGTGGAGAAGAGCCCGAGCATGAGGTTGGGGCTGCGGAAGACCACGCCGTGCTCGACGGGTTCGACCGTATGGGAATCGCGCGCGTAGTTAAAGGCGGGGCGGCACGTCATCTCGAAAGACAGCGAGCCAGTGACGACGTGGACTGCCCGCAAGATGCCATGCCGATCGGTGGGACTGGTCGCCTGTTGAATGGGCATGAAATCCGTCACTTCTCCCACGCCGGTTTCCGTCAGAAAGCGGGTCACGAGGATATTGGTATCTGGGAGATACAGTTGTTTTCGACTCTCTCCAGACGTGTCCCGTGGCTCGATCTGGAAGTATCCCCCCTTTTCAGCATCGAGTAAGGCGCCAAAGACGCTGGGAGCATCGAAGGCGGGGACGCAGTACCAATCAATCGACCCATTTTTACCGACGAGCGCAACGGTGTGGAGATCACCAATGATCCCATAATCTTCGATCGGCAAATAAGTTCTCACACCGGAGATACTTTGTTTTTGCTCCTGAGTTACCATATGTTTATCCTTTCGTGTGGCGCTTCACAAATTCAGTGGCAAAGAGAGCCCTGAGAACCACATTCAGCAGTGGACATGTTTAAAGCACTCACTATCCTGTCTACCAGTTTACTTGTCTAGAGGCGCAATGACATCCTCAAAACACACTATTTTTGCACGTCAGGGAAACGGTCAGGAACGTGGCAGAGTGGATGGTATAGCCTGTTTACACTATACTACTACTACAGTCCCACTTAGAAAGACCCTTGTCTGATATACTAGCGCCATGGCAGCAGAAGAACGAATAGCGCCCTTAGAAGCACAACTGAGCCAGGTTCTCGAGCAATGGGGACACACTCAAGAGGAGTTACGTCAGGCGCAAGGAGTTAGCCACTTGAAGCTCACATAGGGCCCTGCAAGGGAAATAAAGAATCTAGCGCGAATAGTACAGGTGGGGGTATCAACGATCCACGGTGTGCCCTCGCTCTTGTCGTCCTGCCATTGGATTCGCGATAGTGAGACAGCTGAGGAGGCACCCCCGAACATCTCCCTTTTTTATGCACTAGATGACACAGTGATACAATGGATACAAATGAAACAAGTGAAACAAACCTCGTTGGAAATGCACTAGCCACTAGTGTAAACATATCATGCGATCCCTCCCTTTCATGATACTACCAATTTCCCCAGCGCCCCAAAACGGTACGTTCTGAGGATGTGTTTTGCTCCTCAAGCCAGTATATTTAAGGAAGCAAGAGTATAGCCGTGCATTGTGTGCACAAAGAAAGGTTAGGAATAGCAATCATGGTTCAATCTCTCCCTAAGAGCGTCGTCAGGCGCTCCTGCTCCGTAGGAACAAATGGACTAGTGTAAACACACTTGTACAATAAGGAGAAATGTTTATGTCGAATTTAATCGCTGCACGTGTCCAGATGGGCAATTCACTGGCATTTCATATCGCCTTTGTAGTATTGGCCATGGGAATGCCGCTGATGCTCTGTATCGCTGAGGGACTTGCTCTCTGGCATAAAGATCCCGTCTGGATGGCCATTGCCCGTCGCTGGTCCAAAGCCGTCGCCATGATCTTTATCATCGGCGCCGTCTCCGGCACGGTAATCTCCTTTGAACTCGGTCTGCTCTGGCCCTCCTATACCCAGTTTGCCGGCTCCATCATCGGCCCGCTGTTTGCCTTTGAGGGTATCTTCTTCTTCACGGAGGCCATCTTTTTGGGCATCTACCTCTACGGCTGGGACCGCCTTTCGCCGCGTGCTCACTGGATCTGCTCCTTCCCTATCTGGATCTCTGGCCTTTTCGCCGCCTTCATCATCGTCACGGTGAACTCCTGGATGAATACACCCACCGGCTTTGTGGTTCAAAATGGGCAGATCACCGGCATTAATAGCCTCCAGGCCATCTTCAACCCCGCCCAGCCGTACGAGGTGGTGCATATGATCCTGGCCTCTTTTGTCGGGATCGGCTTCGGTGTTGCAACCGTCTATGCCATCGCCATATTACGCGGCAAGCGTGATGCGTATCACCGCAAAGCCATGCTGCTCGGCATGGTCGTTGGGTTGGTTTCCATCCCCTTGCAGATGATCGCCGGGGACGCCATCGCTCGCAGCCTGGAGACGCAGCAGCCGGTCAAACTGGCGTCCATGGAGGCCGTCTACACCACCTCCAATGACGTTCCCCTGCACCTGATGGGTTTTCCCAATGTTCCACAGCAATCCTGGTATACCCAGGGGCTGGTCATTCCCGATGGACTCAGCCTGCTGGTTGGCTTCAGCCCGGATACCACGGTCCAGGGGCTGAACTCCGTTCCTGCCAATGATCGACCCGGCGATGTCTTGATTCCCATCATCCACCTGGCCTTTGATTTGATGGTGCTGTTCGGGTCGTTTATCATGCTCGTGGCCTTCGTCTTCTGGATCATCTTCTTCGTGCGCAGAAGCGTCATTCCTGAATACAAATGGTTATTATGGAGTATTATCCTGTGCGGACCGATGGCCTTCATCGCTGTCGAATGTGGCTGGGTCGTCACCGAGGAAGGGCGTCAACCGTGGGTCATCTATAATTACCTGCGTACCAGTGCAGCCGTCACCACGGCCCCGTACCTCAATTTCACGTTTGGCGTCTTCACCATCATCTATATCCTGATGACGATCATGCTGATCATCCTGCTGGTGCGCCAGGCGCATACGCCCATGCCGAAGATGGAATGGGCCGAAGTCACCCGCGTGAGCCCGGTTGAAAAGCCGGCCGTTTGAGGAAAGGTTGGTGCTGTTATGACACTGTCTAATGTGCTCCTGAGTATTCTGTGGCTCGCCTTGATCACCTACACGGTCCTCGGTGGCGCCGACTTCGGCGCAGGGATGTTGGAGCTGTTTGCCGTTGGACCCAGCGGGGCACGCCAGGATGCTCTGATCGTTGATTCCATGGATCCGGTGTGGGAAGCGAATCACGTGTGGCTGATCTTCCTGCTGGTGGTCTTCTTCACGGCGTTTCCCCCCGCGTTCGCAGACATCAATGTGATTCTCTTTATCCCGTTGATGCTGGCGGTGATCGGGATTGTGTTGCGTGGCGCGGCCTTTGCCTTTAAAGTGCACGGCATCATTGAAAGAAGCCAGGTCGCCAGGATCTTGAGCCGCATTTTTAGCGTGGCCAGCGCCATGACCCCCTTCTTCCTGGCCGTGGCGGCGGCAGCCATTGCCAGCGGCCACATCCAAATTCAAGGCAAAAACCTGCAAACGAATACAGGATCCGACTGGTTAACGCCGTTTGCCCTGACCATTGGAGCCATGGCGCTTACCCTGTGTGTGACCATAGCCGCCATCTACCTGACACTAGAGGCCACCTCGAGGGGAGATACAGAGCTGGCCGAGGCGTTTCGCAAACGCGGGCTGATTGCAGGCGCTCTGACCGCCGCTCTTGGTCTGCTTGGCCTGCTCCTGGCGCCATCGGAGGCATCGTTTCTCTGGAACGGGATGCTGGATCACGCGATCCCCCTGGTCATTGCGACCGTGCTCATCGGGTTGGCAGCGGCTGCGGCGTTGTGGTTCAAGCGCTACGGGTGGGCACGAATTTTGATCGTCGCCGTAGCGGCATCCTTGCTTTTGACGTGGGGGGTGTCACAATTCCCCTATCTGATCCCCCCGGATGTGCAGGTGCAAAACGCGGCCAGCCCCCAGAACACGCAGGCGCTCTTGCTGATTGGCATTATTATCGCCCTGCTCATTGTTGTGCCCTCACTCTGGTTTATGTTCTACGTCTTTAAGGTAAAGAAAGTGGCGGGTGTGGATGTGGTGGCGCACCCTCCTACCGCTGAGCCTGCTGCTGAGTAATGGAGACGATATGCCTGCGCTCATGCATGCGTCACAGAGAAAGGCGCACAAGCGAACGCGTGCGTGTAAAGTAACAAGGAGAGAAAGAGATGGAGTTTTTCATTCTCATGATTTCTGTGCCCCTGTTTTTGCTAGTAGTGCTGCTTTTATCGGTGACCGTGCTGGCAAACTACTCCGGCCGTGAGCCAGCGCAATTGCATCTCAACGAGCAATTGCATCTCAATGAGGAAGTGATAGAATCGGGAAAACCGCAAGGAGAGTGAGGATTGCGAATGGCACTCTCCGATAAAATCACACATCGGCCTCAGCCCGAGCTTCCCTATGCGAGCCGCGCCGGACGCGCCTGTAGACCAGGTCGATCACTTCCAGGACAATCACCAGCAGCCAGAAATAGATGGCCAGGTCGTTGCGAAATAAAATAATGGCAATGGAGAGAGTAAAGATCATCGGGGGCAGTAAGACACGCAATGCGATTGATATGATTTGCGACCCGTCTATCGACTTATCTATGAGCCGGTGTCCTCTGGCTGCATACAACCAGATCACGAGGAGCATCAGACCTGTGACCGCCTGGTTAGAGGCGTAGAGGATGGTCGTAAGCTGCGATTTCGGATAGGTTGCGTGCAGCGTGTTGAAAGGAGGTTGTAACTCGATGCACAGCAAAAAGGCAAAGTTCAGCCAGATCAACATCATGTTATGGCGTCTGATGACCATGTAGATGCGATGGTGGGAGAGCCAGTAGAACCCTACGATCAGCAGGCTAAAGCTATACACAGGTAACTCTCCCAGCACCGCGCCCAGCGTCGTCGAAAAAGGCTGATGAATGTTGGACAGGAGCGTGCCCGTTATAGCTGCAATGAGGAAGGTGATAGCCACCGCTGTCATATTGTCTGTAATCGAGCAGATGCGTGTGGTCCCTTCCAGGTAGCCCGATCCGGGATGGCGGCGATAATAGAGGCTGCGCAAGGACCACCCCAGGACGTAAAAGAAGAGAAAGATGCCCTCTGCAACCCAGACGTTGTAGAAGGCGATGCCAATGGAGAGAAGGGTACCAATTGGGATGACAAACAGTCGAGCCGTGGTGTAACTGAGGTACTCTGGAGGCACCTCTGAACCCAGCAAGTGGTCTACCCTCGCAACGACCCACATCAGGAGAAGTGTTGCGCTGGTGACCACTTGCGTGGTAGCGAACACTTGCCAGACAGCCGCCTGGTTGCCGTAGCCGTAGAAAAATACAACAGTGACGGGGAGAAAAACGATCGATGCCAGGAACAACACGTTCAACATGATGAAGAGGCTGCTGGATCGCTGCAAATAGGTGAAGATACGGTAGTGCGAGATCCAGGAACTGGCGACCACGAGATAACTGAAAAGATACACCAGCAGATCGGGCAGGATGGTATGCAAGATGTAGCTCTGCAGCTGAGGCTCGCTCAGGCCTGCTGAAGGGAGCCGGATGTTCTCAACGAGGAGCGTGAATGCGACTGCTATGACGCAATCGCTGATGCCATAGATGCGCTGGACATTCGATCCTGGCTGAGGTCGAAACGCATCCACAAAAGACGCCTTCTGCTGTGTTCGCGATGCAGGTGCCCGTGTATGCATCGCAGAGGCTGAATCGCCGCTATGTTTCAGTTCGTCTGTTGGTTCCACGGGCGCCTTCTTCCTCCCGATGTTCAGCGACACGACTCCTAAGGCACTTCTACCCAACCGTGTTCTTCGTGGAAATTCAATCCTTGTTGCTTTGCCTCCTTCCCCGTCAAATAGGGGAGGAGGTGACCCACCAGGGGTTGTTTGGCTTTGAAACGGCGCAGATTGTCCTGCGCACGCTCGATCATCAATTGCAGACCTCCCAATGGGTCCCCCAGTGTCTCTTGTAAGGACTGCAAAAGCCCTGCCGCTCGCTCATCTACACTCAACCTCTGTCGCTGATGACCCAGGTGACGGGCAACAGTCAGCATACTCTCTTCACCAATCAGCTCGAGGTGCTCAGCCCAGAGCAACATGCGTAAGCCACGCGCCAGTTCTGCATTGAGCGTGGCGACATTCAGTTCGGTATCGTCGCGCATGCCCCGGTTGTTCAAGTTGGCGGAGCCGACCGTTGACCAGAGATCGTCGACGATCGCGACTTTCGCATGCACATAGATGGGTCGGTAGCCTTCTTCGCCTTCTCCCTCTGATGAAGCAGCCAGGCAGAAGACCTGAATGCGCCCCTGTGCCGCAGCTTCGGGCGCCTCTTTACGTAAGCGGGCAAGCCCGGCATCAGTGAAATCACGACCTACATTCGGATGGTCGGGCAGCACCATGGCGACTGTCGTGCCACGCCGCAATGCTGCCGCTAGCGCGTGTAGGTTGCGCTCCATGTCTGGGCTATCGATTCTCAGGAGCGTATGGTCGATCCCATAGAATGCATGGATCCAGAAGTACTGGTTCTCCAGGTAGACAAAGTGTTGCGCATTGCTGAGTGCGTTCGCGTAGAGTTGGGCAATGTCCTGGATACCGTGCACTGGAGCGAAGCTGTAGGTGTGTGCGGGGATGGTACGAGCTACTTGTACCAGGCTGGTGCTTTCTAATGGAGGCGGGAGCGGGTGTTCGGGAACGAGCAGCTGGTTGTCCCACTCGTGTCGCTGGACGACATCATTCCAGCGTTGGCGAAAATTGAGTTCCACGTCCCCCACTGCTGGTCCTTCTATGATGGCGTGAGCATCATGCCAGTTGTGCGGGGTGCGATCCCCTTGGTTACGGCGCATAGGAGAGGAGTAGTGGTGTGAGTGCGTATCCCACCGGTCGTAATCGCCATTGAGTTCAATCAGCATATCGATGCCGCCGACGAAGGCATGGGTGCCGTCCACGACCGCGATTTTTTGATGCAAGGACTCGATTGGGTGATGCAGAATGCCATGGGAGCTGTCATCGAGGATGCAGGACACGCCTACCTGGGTGAGTTCCTCATGCGCTGCTTTGGGATCGTAGTGTGAAAACAGCTCTGAACTGGCCCAGATCAATGCTTTCACCTCAACACCCTTGCTCACCATAGAACCCAGGACTGCTTGTACGGTCAGATCGTGTGTACACCAGAAGTCAATCTCGGCCTCCTGGAGACCTTCCGTGCGGAGTTCAGCCAGGAGCGCCTCCTGTTCAGGACTGCCGTCTGGTCCTGCGCGCTGGTCTGCTCCACGCACCAGTTCCATCAGTGGAGTCAACCCCCAGGCAGCAATGTAGATATACTTACGTGCCATGAGAAAATGGCGGCACATCGAGAGGAAGGCGGAGTGCGCATCGACGAGATAAGTCACATGGGAATCGGCATGGACGGGTGTATCACCCTCGGCCCACCAGTTATTCACTGGTTGCTCGTTGTGAGCTGACATAGATCATCACCTCTTGAATACTTTCTGTACCTGCGTTAGAACGACTGGTACTCGTGGACAATGAACATACGGAGATGTTCGTCTGAAAAGGCTCGACATCAGGGTGGAAGCGATAAAACAGTCGACGCAGAACACCGAACGTGACAACGACGCAGGTCAGGTGCGCCTGAATGAAGACATGCTCGCGACGATGGATGCTGCTGTTGAGCACACGTCATGATCTGTCCCTTGCTTCTTGACCGGAAGGTATTTCTTAACGACTCCTAAGAGTCACCATGAGGAGCCACGAGTTCTACCTCATGGTATTCTAACCACAGGGGTTCCTTCATTTGCACTCCTTCGAGAGCGACCAGGTAAAAACAACACAGCTCATCAAGATCATCAGTGATCATATGAACTTCATGGATTGTCCCTCTGAGTCCTCTGAAAGGGCTATAATTTGTCACACGCACCCTGCTGCTTATTGGAAAGATTTCTACCCCAAGATATATTGATCTCCTCTTTTGGAAATGCCTTTCATCACGTCACCCGATCACCCCGGTTATCGGGTGATCAGGTGACGTGATAGCGCTTTGCTGTCTACTTCATGCGCTCGAGGAGATGGTCTCCCACGCGTAACGCATTGGCTATTGCCGTTAAGGCCGGGTTCACCGCGCTGATGCTGGGGAAAAAGCTCGTATCGACGACGTACAGGTTATCCAGTTCGTGCGCTTTGCAGTTGACATCCAGGGCGGACGTCTTTGGATCCCTCCCGAAGCGACAGGTTCCGGCCTGGTGCGCCACTCCGGCAACCGGGATGTCGGTCTTGAGGTAGGCACTGCGCGGGATCAGGTGGTCGGGGTGCATGCCCAGGTGATTGAGCATGGACTTGAGTTTGTCGTACAGCTTTTGCTTTGGCACCTCGTTATTGGGCGTATAGCTCAGCGTGACCTTCCCTTCCTTGTCGACGCTGACGCGATTGTTAGGATCCGGCAGGTCTTCGGTGGAGAGCCAGAAGTCGACGGCGTGATGCGCGATATCTGTCATTGTAAACATCGGCGCCAGCTTCGTCTCGACGGGTTTTTCGCCCTTGAACATCGGTCCCTGGGACTTGCCGACCATCTGGATGTTGCCCACCGGGTACGCGAATCCCTCCATGCCAAAGTAAAAGTCATTCAGCGCGAGCGTCTTCTGGAACTGGGTCGGATTCGGCTCTTTCGAGATCGCCAGTACCGCTGTGCAGTTGTGGAACATATAGTTGCGCCCGACTTGATCGGAGCCGTTGGCAAGCCCATTGGGGTGCTTGTCATTGGCGGATATCAGCAGCAGTTTGGCCGAGTTGGTAGCGCCGGCTGAGACCACGACGATGCCGCCCTGGTAGGTTTCGATCTCTCCGTTGCGCTCGACCACCACCTCTGTCACGGTGGTGCCAGTCGCGTTGGTATGGAGCTCAATGGCCCTGGTGTTGGTCAGCAAGGTGACGTTCGGATACTCCAGCGCCGGGCGCACACCTATCACCTCCGCATCCGATTTGGCATGCAACAGGCACGGGAAGCCGTCAACATTTGAGCAGCGAATGCAGGCGCTGAACGGCCTATTGTCTTCGTTGAGCATGATCCCGCAGGGAGCGTGGAAGGGATGGTAGCCCGCCCTTTCGAGGTCGTCGGATAGTTTTTGAATGCGCGGCTCATGCGAAACCGGAGGGTATGGATAGGGCGCGCTGGACGGCGGCTCGATGGGGTCTTCGCCCCGCGCTCCGTGTACCTGATACAGTTGCTCGGCTTTCGTGTAGTACGGTTCCATCTCGTCATAGCTGATGGGCCACGCAGGAGAAATGCCGTCGTAATGGCGTAGTTCGCCGAAATCTTCCTTGCGCTGGCGGTAGAGCGCCGCCCCATAAAGCTTGGTCGCGCCGCCGACGAAGTAGTGCACCTGTGGTTGGAAAGCCTTGCCGTCTTTATCGTACCAGGTGTCCGGCGAGACATAGCGGTTCTTGACGAACACGGAATCGGCATCCCAGTTCTCAAGCTCGCGAGGCAGCCAGTCGCCTCGCTCAAGCAGCAAAATGCTCTTACCCGATGGGGCAAGGTGACGGGCGAGCGTCCCACCACCCGCTCCGCTGCCAATAATGATCATATCATACTGAGTATCCATGGACTTTTTCCCTTCAAATTATGTGTGAGTGTCTTTATGAAAGTACAGGCAGGGGTCTACGACAAATCTGTACACATAGAAGTGAAGGATGCTTGCGGCTCCTTTGCCAGTTCAAGTTAACAAGCATCCTTCCCTTGAGGGCAGAGGAAGAATCCATGCACCTCATTCACATCTTCCCGGCCCCTGAAACAATGATCTAGAGCCCCCCCGTGTTGACCGACAAGCCACCATCGATCACATAGGTCGAGCCGTTCACGTAGGCCGCTGCATCCGAAGCTAAGAACAGCGCCAGCTTCGCGATCTCTTCGGGTTGCCCCATGCGATGCAATGGAATTTCTTTGAGCAGTGCCGCCATCTTCTCCGGGTCGGCTTCAACATCCGCATCAATCGGCGTATGAATCGCTCCCGGCGCGATATTGTTGACCGTGATATTGAAGGGGGCCAGTTCCAGGCAAATGGTGCGAGTCATCATGCGTACTCCCCCTTTGGCGCAACAGTATGGAGCATTTTTGGGCATCGCGATGTCTTCGTGAACAGACGAAACGTTGATGATACGCCCGGCCGTTTTGCTTTTGACCATCTCGCGGGCAGCCGCCTGCGCGCAGAAAAAGGCGCCTTTCAGGTCAACTCCGATCACACGATCGAACTGCTGTTCAGTGTAATCCAGGAATGAATTGTGTATCTCCATACCGGCATTGTTGACCATAATGTCCAGTCGACCAAGCTGTTCGACAGTCTGCTGGATAAGCCCTACTGCCTGCTGGTATTGTGAAACATCGGCCTGGATCACCACGGCTTTGCCATTGTCCTTTTCGATAGTATGGAGCACTTCCTCGGCTTTCGCCTGGGCATGTGCGTAGTTCACTACCACCGTGGCCCCTTCTTGCGCAAGCTGGATGGCGATAGCGCGACCAATGCCACTATCTGATCCTGTCACAATGGCAACTTTCGAATCTAATTGTCCCATGAAAACCTGTCCTTTCTTTCCTAACTTTAGGTTGCTACTCTAACGCATATCAGCACGAAGACACATTCTTAGAACACACCATTTTTGCTTCTGTTTTCGCAGGCTGCATTATCAGGAGCATAGTATAAACGCACTAGAAAAGGGTGGCATTGCACACGAACAGAACTACTCATAAGCCTCTGACTATTACGTCGCCGTCTTATCGAGGGTGTCCGCCTCCGGCTTATCGAGGGTGCGCGCCTGCTGTTGATAGGTGATTGCTTGTTTCCTGCCAAGCATGATAATCCTTGTCCCACCCTTGCGCCGGAAGGCGCTAAAGTAGGCAAAGAAATACGTCAGGAGTACCTGCAGACGATTCCGATAGCCGATGAGGTAGTAGATGTGTAAGAACACCCACATGATGAAGCCAAAGAATCCCGCCGTGTGAATTGGCCCGGACTCAACAACGGCATACGTGCCCCCCACGACTGCCATTGATCCCTTGTCGAAGTACTTAAATGGCTCCTGGTGTTGCTTCCCTGCAACCCGGTCGGCGATGACTGAGGCTGCATAGTGTCCTCCCTGCATGGCCGGTTGCGCAACACCAGGAAGCGGTTTCCCATCTTGCATGACGCAGGCGGTATCACCAATCACAAAAATGTTGGGATGGCCCGGCACCGTCAGGTCGCTTTGGACCTTGACACGTCCACCACGGTCAACCTCGGCCCCAAGCCATTGGCCGGCCGGAGAGGCCTTCACCCCGGCTAACCAGAAGACGTTCTCGGTCTCAATGTACTCGTCTCCCACTGTCACCCCATGCTCGTCCATTTCCGTTACATGGACACCCGTGATGATCTCCACGCCTAACTCTTTCAGCTTCTTCTCTACTTTCTTTGTGAGTTCAGGGCGAAACGTTGGCAAAACTCTCGGTGGTCCCTGCACGATGACGAGACGGGCATCGCCTGGTCCGATACGTTGGAAGTTGCCCGACAAGATATGGCGGATATGCACGGCTGAAGCAGCTGCAAGCTCAACTCCCGTTGGGCCAGCTCCTATAAACACGAAGGTGAGCAACCTTTTGCGCTTTTTCTCGTCTGGCTCTTTTTCGGCTTCCTCAAATGCGCCCAGGATGGTCTGCTGGACCTCCAGTCCATCCGCCAGCGTCTTCATGCCAGGCGATCTGCTTTCCCACTCTGGATGAGAGAGGTAATTGGTTGATGCTCCCGTGGCGAGAATTAAGTAATCGTAGTGGATAGGTTGTTGATTCTGCATGAACACGAGTTGTTGTTGCGTATCCACGCCAGTCACTTCTTCCATCAACACACGCGTGTTCTTCTTGTGCTTATGAAGCGTATCGCGAATGGGGGCAGCAATATCAGCGGGCGCGAGACCCGAGGTGGAGACCTGATAGAGCATCGGTTGGAAGAGATGATAGTTGCTGCGATCGATCAGGGTTACCTGAACAGGTTGCTTTCCCAGTTTTTTCGCCGCTGTGAGGCCACCGAAGCCGCCGCCAACAATGACGACATGTGGCACCGTAGCAGGCTTACTATCTTTATGCCCGTTCGTAGGCGGCGTCCCGGTTGGTTTCGAATCTGTATCTGTCATTGTGTTTCGTCCTTTCCCTTACCGACCTCCGCCGCTAAAAGCCCCTGTGATTCATCCAGGGGATGAAAGCGGCGTTCCTTTTTGGAGTGGGGTGGGGTCAGCAGTTCCACTTTTGCTCCTCTTAAAAAGAATATGTAAGAGTTCTATTGCACGTTTTCAACAAAATAGCGTTTCGGTGGGTTCTCTGGCGTAGGGTCAGAGGTAAAAATGCTACTGTGTTCCAAAGTCGTGCCATGCGATACAGTAGTTGTTTTGAGCTTGTCTCGCTGCTGTGCATGAACCGAACGACGGTGTGGGGCGACACACCCGCGTCATTCCAGAAGCCCTCGGCTTGGAGCCGTAGGGAGTCGTCACCTGACTGGCTATTGGCTGCTGTCTCCCATCGCTGATGTATCCACTCTCCCACGACCGAAGGTATCGACGCGGCCCCAGCTTCCCGTATCCTCGATATCTCAACGGAAGGTTCCGGTGACGCTATGAAGCAGCGGTTCGCAGCCACGCTCAGCGAGCCTCGCGAAGAAAGTTTGAGTCGTATCAATCATAGGTCCTCCTCGGTGTGGATCGTCATATGACAACTACTATTTGAGTGTACTTGTTAGGCAACGATTATGCATCCTTAAAACACACTGTTTTTGTGCACTCCGTGAGAGGCTCATGAATGTGAGATGCCGGGTTCATATGGTATATTCACCCTATATCGCTAAAGGAAGGCAGATCAAAAAGCACCTGACGGGACGAAATACAAGTGCCTCAAAAGAGGCATGCATACGTGAAGATTGAGTCCACCCATAGAGGGGTGGACTCTCTGTACTATACCTGTACCAACCGCCAGCAGCGTAGAACCTCCGCAACACTCCAGGCCTGCGCATAACACCCTGCTGGCGTGAAAGGTGGTTCTGGTTCTGCTACTTCACTGATTGTACCCAGGCAGGCATCCCAGAGATGCTGCACAAGTGGTTGGAGCAACGAGCGTAGAGCTGCGCGGTCATTGTAGACGGAGAGATGAACATCAACGTATGGACCGATCAGCCACTGCCACACTGTTCCCCGGTGATAGGCACCATCGCGTTGTTGTTGATTCCCGTCAAAGTGCTTGCAGTACGATGGATCATCAGGGCTGAGCGAGCGCAGCCCCAACGGGG
>WNGQ01006808.1_pt1 | contig 13070 bp, 9 predicted proteins | sample 5407661 | NCBI WGS metagenome assembly WNGQ01 (sample SAMN13153382, study PRJNA577476) | soil metagenome | isolation source: 60 cm soil or saprolite under Garry oak tree replicate 2 | place: USA:California | collected 2016-06-15
CGCGGCGCGCTGAAAGACCTCAAGCTCGACCAAGCACGCGTCGCCTTCGACGACATGGGCTTCGGCTTCCGCCTGGAGGTCGAAGGCATGGCGGTCGCCGACGGCTACGATCCGTTGATGTTCGCGCGCGCGGTGAAAATCGAAACCGAGATGCGGCTGCTCGAGCGCGCGACCGCGCTCAACGAGGCGGCGATCCGGCGCACGATTTCGGCCTGGGACAAGGGCGCGACCTGGCGCGACCTCAACAAGGCATACGCCCGCGCCGTGACCGAGCTCGGCGGCTTCGTGCGCGACCCCGGCGGCATGGTGTGGGGCCACCCGCGCGGCGCCGATCCGGCGCTCACGCTCGCCACCGGCCTCGAGGACGATGCGGTCGAGCCCGGCACCCACGTGATGTTCGATTGCCACGGCACCATCGATCTTTATTGCTGGGACGGCGGCAAGACCTGGGTGGTGGAAGGCGAGCCCGCCGGCGGAGCGAAGCGCTTTGCCGACGCGACCGCGCGCGTGGCGGAGATGCTGCTCGCCGCCATGCGGCCGGGGGCGCGCATCAGCGAGCTGCAGAGACAAGGCCGCGAGATCTATCGCCGCGAGGGCGTGCCGGACCCGGCCGCCGCCGTGATCTTCTTCCACGGCCTCGGCCTCTCCCACATGGACCTCGAGCAGACGACGGCCGACGGCAAGCCGAACGGCGATTGGATGCTCGAGGACGGCATGGTGGTCCCGGTGCATCTGCTCTATCCGGGCGGCGAGCACGAACGCTGCTGGCTCGAAGAGGTGGTCGCGATCGAAAAAGACGGCGGCTGGCCGCTGTTCTCCTGGGGATTCGCGCCGCTGACCGCGGAATAGCGCTCAACTTGTCAGATACGGCTCATGATCGCGGCCGCAACCTCAGTCGTATCGGCGAGGATGCCGCTTGCGATAGGGACCGGGCGGGTAGGGGAGTGGTTGCGCGTAAACGTTCGGGGCGCAATAGCCCCCGACGCCCCGGATGGTCGCAACGCACTGCGCGAGCGTGTAATAGCCGCAATCGTTGCTGTAGCTATACCCGGTGAACCACGCGCACCACGGCGCCGCTTGGAGCGGGGCCCCGGCACCGACCACAAGCGCGGTCGCGATCGTCGCAGCGGCGGCCAACGTCCGCATGGCAATTCTCCTTGAGAGAAACGGCGTGGTCCCGGTTTATCCGGGAGCCTCAGTGCGCAGTATGGCGCTTGTCGCCGAGTTCGCCGGGCTCCTCGAGCGCGGCGACCTCGTCGAGGATGGCGGCGAGCACGCGCAGTCTCGGCGTGCACAGGACGCTCAGGCCATCGGTGATCTTGCCGAGCCACAGCAGCCGATCGTAATCGGCATCCTGGTCGTCTTTCGGCGGATCGAGCGCATCGATCTCATGGGCGGCGGCCGATGCATCGACGAGCGCCTGACCCATGGCTCGAATCGCAAGTTCGAACGCAGTCTCGGCGGCGCGAAGGGGGGTGGGCTCTGGATTGCTCATCTCGTACTCGTTCGTATGCGGGCGAATCTTCCCGAACTATTCCGCAATGTATCGCATCTCGGTGCGGTGGCACCGTCGAAATCGGGCCTGAACCGTTGGTTTCATTGGCTCCCCGGGCCGGATTCGAACCAGCGACCCAGCGGTTAACAGCCGCTTGCTCTACCACTGAGCTACCGGGGAACGGGGCGCATATAGCAAGGTGCCCGGCGGTTTGCAAAGCGCGAACCGCCCCGATGTTTCCCGGGCGCAGCGCAGCACGGCAGTGGTGCGTTGCAGACCCGGGATCCAGGGCTGAATCATCGACAAAGCTGGGCCCCGGATCTGCGGCGCAACGCTGCGCATCGCGCCGCGTCCGGGGAACGCACCCTATTCGGCTGCTCCCTCGCCGGCGGCGCGCAAACCGAGGCCGCTGGCCCTCGGTCCCGGCCCCTTGCCGATCGAGCCCTCGCGCGAGCCCCACAGCCGGCGGTGCAGGCGGTCGAGCAGCAGATAGATCACCGGGGTGGTGTAAAGCGTCAGCGCCTGCGAGACCAAGAGCCCGCCGATGATGGTGATGCCGAGGGGGCGGCGCAGCTCCGATCCCGGGCCGATGGCGACGGCGAGCGGTACGGCGCCGAGCAGCGATGCCATCGTCGTCATCAGGATCGGGCGGAAACGCTCTAAGCATGCCTCGAAGATCGCCTGCTCGGGCGCAAGGCCGCAGCGCGAAATCGACCAGCATGATGCCGTTCTTTTTCACGATGCCGATCAGGAGAATGATGCCGATGAAAGCGATCACGGTCAGCTCGCTGCCGGTCAGCGCCAGCGCGAGCAAAGCGCCGAGCCCCGCCGAGGGCAAAGTGGAGATGATGGTGAGGGGATGCGCGAGGCTCTCGTAGAGTACGCCGAGCACGATGTAGACCGCGATCAGCGCCGCTAAAATCAGGATCGGCTGCGCGCCGACTGTTTGCGCGAACGCCTTGATATCGCCGGCGGGCTCGGGATGGATCGTATCGGGCAGATGCAGATCGGCGATCGTCTCGCGGATGCTCGCGGCCGCCTGCTCGATCCCGGCCTCGGGCTTGAGATTGTACGTGATGGTGATCGAGGGGAACTGGCCCTGGTGGTTGACGACGAGCGGCGCGATCGACTTGCCGAACCGCGCCACCGCCGATAGCGGCACCTCGTTGGGCGCGATGCCGGCGACGACGCCGGTCGCGGCATTGGTCGCCTGCGCGCTGGCGATCGCGCCCGCGCACTGGGCGTTGCCGGCGAAGCTGCCGCTCGCCTTGACATAGACGCGGCTCAGATCCGTCGGGTCGCGCTGGAATTGCCGGTCGATTTCGAGAACGACCCGGTATTGGTTGCGCTGGGTGTAGATGGTCGAGATCTGGCGCTGCGCGAAGGCATTGTTGAGCGCGTTGTCGATGTCCTGGACCTGCACGCACAGGCGCGAGGCGGCGAGCCGGTCGATGGTCACGTCCGCCTGCAGCCCGCCCTGCTCGCGGTCGGTCGAGACGTCGGTCAGGCCGGGCAATTTGCGCACCGCCGCGAGCACCTTCGGCATCCAGCTCTGCAGCTCGTCGACGTCGGTCCCCCACAGCGTGAACTGATATTGCGCCTTGCTCTGGCGGGCGCCGACGCGCAGGTCCTGCGCCGGCACCATGAACACCTTGAGGCCGGTCACCGCCGCGAGTTTTTCGCGCAGGCGGTCGACCACCCGCGCGGTCGTGACCTTGCGCTCTGCAAGCGGCTTCAGGCTGATGAAGAGCCGGCCCTGGTTGAGCGAGGGATTGAAGGTCGAGGCGCCGACCGAGGAGGCGACCGCGGCGACGGCGGGATCCGCCTCGACGATCGCCGCCGCGCGCTGCTGCAGCTCCGACATCGCCTTGAACGAGATGTCGGTCGAGGCCTCGGTCCCGCCGAACACGAGCCCGGTGTCGTCCTGCGGGAAATAGCCCTTGGGGACCTTGACGTAGAGCACCACGGTGAGCGCGACCGTGAGCAGCATCACCAGCATGGTGAGCGCGCGGTGGCGCAGCACATTGCGCAAGGTGCCGGCGTAGCTGCGGATCAGCCGGTCGAGCACCGCGCTGACCACGCGGTCGAGCCAGGTCGCGCTCGGGCTCGGCGACGCGCGCACGAAATGCGCGCAGATCATCGGCGTGACCGAGAGCGACACCACGGTCGACACCGCGATCGCGAAGGCGAGCGTCACCGAGAACTCGCGGAACAGCCGGCCGACGATTCCGCCCATGAACAGCAGCGGAATGAACGCGGCGATCAGCGACACGCTGATCGCCACCACGGTGAAGCCGATCTGGCGCGCGCCCTCGATGGTGGCGCGCAGCGGCGAGGATCCGGCCTCGAGATTGCGGAACACGTTCTCGATCATGACGATGGCGTCGTCGACCACGAAGCCGACCGAGACCGCCAGCGCCATCAGCGAGAGATTGTCGATCGAGAAGCCGGCAAGCCACATCAGCGCGCAGGTGCCCGCGAGCGACAGCGGCACGGTGACGCCGGCGGCGATCGTCGGGGTCGCGCGGCGCAGGAACACGAATACCACCAGCATGACCAGCGCGATCGTCGCGCACAGGGTGAGCTGCATGTCGTGGACGCTGGCGCGGATCGTGGTGGTGCGGTCGGACAGCACCGAGATCTGCAGGTCCGCCGGGACCCAGGCCTTGATGTCGCCGAGCACCCCGTGGATGCGGTCGACGGTATCGATGACATTGGCCTGCGCCTGCTTGGTGATGATGAGCAGGATCGAGGGCTGCCGGTTGAACCAGGCGGCGGAGAGGGTGTTGCGCACACCCGGCGTGATCGCGGCGACGGAGGAGAGCCGCACCACCGAGCCGTTTACCGTGCGCACCACGATCGGATCGTAATCCCGTGCGTTGCGCAGCTGGTCGTTGGTGGCGATCGTCTGGGCCTGCTGGGCTCCGTCGAAGGCGCCGTCCGGCCCCGCGGCGTTGGAATTGACGATCGCGGCGCGCACATCGTCCATCCCGAGCCCGATCGAGGCGAGCGCCACCGGGTTGACGCGCACCCGGATCGCCGGCTGCTCGGCGCCGCTCACCGTCACCTCGGCGACCCCGTCGACCTGGGAGATGCGCTGGGCGATCACGGTGTCGGCCACGTCGTAGAGCGCGCTCGGCGCGATGGTGTTCGAGGTCAGTGCCAGGATCAGGACGGGCGCCGCGGCCGGATTGGCCTTGCGGAACGTCGGCACCATCGGCAGGTCGGTCGGCAGGTCGCTCGCCGCCGCATTGAGCCCCGCCTGCACGTCGCGCGCCGCGCCGTCGATGTTGCGGGAAAGATCGAACTGCACCGCGATGCTGGTCGAGCCGAGCGCGCTGGTCGAGGTGATCTCGGTGACACCGGCGATCTCGGCTAACCGCCGCTCGAGCGGCGCGGCGACCGTCGCCGCCATGGTGGCCGGATCGGCGCCGGGGCGGCTGGCGCTCACGCGGATGGTGGGAAAATCGATGCTCGGCAGACTCGCGACGGGGAGAAACACATAGGCGACCGCGCCGAGGAGGAACAGGCCGATGGCGAGCAGCGTGGTGCCCACCGGCCTGCGGATGAACGGATAGGAGAAATTCATCGGTCCGGCCGCCTCACGCAGGCGGTGATGGACGCGAGCTTCCCCTCTCCCCTTGTGGCATTGTTGCGAAAGCCCAGCTGCAGACGCGCTTCCCCTCTCCCCTTGCGGGAGAGGGTGCCGAGCGGACGAAGTCCGCGAGGCGGGTGAGGGGTTCTTGTCTTCGAGTGAGTTCGAACGCACCCCTCACCCGGTCCTCGCCTTCGGCTCGGACCACCCTCTCCCGCAAGGGGAGAGGGGAAGCGCGATGCCGGCTCAGCTAAATCAAACAATTTGGGTCTCATTCCGCGGCTCGCTGGGTGATCGCGGGCGGGGGAAGCTCGCGTGGCGCGGGGGCCGGCGGGGCGACCGCGCGCGTGAGCCGCGCCCGCAGCCGCTCCATGTAGAGATAGATCACCGGCGTGGTGTAGAGCGTGAGCAACTGGCTCAGCAGCAGTCCGCCGATGATGGTGACGCCGAGCGGAAAGCGCAGCTCGGATCCGGTGCCGCGCTCGAGCGCCAGCGGCAGCGCGCCGAACAGCGCGGCGAGCGTCGTCATCATGATCGGGCGGAAGCGCAGCATCGAGGCCTTGACGATCGAATCGCGCGGGGAGAGCCCTTCCTTGCGCTCCGCATCCAGCGCGAAATCGATCATCATGATGGCGTTCTTCTTCACGATGCCCATCAGCAGCACGATGCCGATCAGCGCCACGACCGAGAGGTCCTGGCCGGTGAGCATCAGGGCGAGCAGCGCGCCGACGCCGGCGGACGGCAGGGTGGAAAGTATCGTGAGCGGGTGGATGAAGCTCTCGTAGAGCACGCCCAGCACGATGTAGATCGCGACCGCCGCGGCCAGGATCAGCCACGGCTCGCCGGCGAGCGAGCGGCCGAACTCCGCGGCGTCGCCCGAATAACCGCCGACGATCGCGGCCGGCATGCCGATGTCGCGTTCGGCATTGGCGATTGCCGCGACCGCGTCGCTGAGCGAAGCATCCGGCGCCAGATTGAAGCTGATCGTCACCGCGGGAAATTGCGCCTGATGGCTGATGATGAGCGGCGCAATGGTGCGCTGCATGCCCGTGAAGGCGCTGACCGGGACCTGCGCGCCGTTGGTCGAGGAAACGAACAGCTTCGACAGCGAGCTCGGATCCTGCTGATACTGCGGCATCGCCTCGAGGATCACCCGGTACTGGTTGGCCTGGGCATAGATCGTCGAGATCTGCCGCTGGGCGAAGGCGTCGTTGAGCGTGTCGTTGACGACCTGCATCGAGATGCCGAGCCGGCCGGCTTTTTCCCGATCGACGTTGATGAAGGTGCGCAAGCCGCCTTCCTGCGCTTCCGAGGCGACCTCGCGCAGCGCCGGCTCCGCGCGCAGCCGGTCGGCCAGCTTGACCGACCAGTCCGACACCGCCTGGGCGTCGGTGCCGGTCAGCGTGTACTGATATTGGGCGCGGCTCGCGCGCGTGCTGATCTGGATGTCCTGCACCGGCTGGAAATACACCACCATCCCCGGGATCGGCGCGACGAGCGCCTTCAGGCGCTCGACGATGTCGGCGACCACGGCGCGGCGCTGGTCGCGGGCTTTCAGGGTGATGGCGAGGTGGCCGGCATTCGGCGTGGGATTGAGCGGGCTCACGCCGATCACCGAAACGACGCCGGTCACGTCGGGGTCCCGGCGGATCGCCGCGCCGATGTCTCCCTGCAGCCGCTGCATCTCCACGAACGACACCTCCGGGCCGGCCTCGGTCACGGCCGTGATCAGCCCGGTGTCCTGCAACGGCAGAAATCCTTTCGGCACGATGACGTAGAGCAAGATCGTCGCCGCGAGCGTGAGAAGGGTGGTCGCCAGCGTGAGCCTCTGGTGGCGCAGCACCCATTCGAGCGTGATCCGATAGGTCTCGACGCTCCATTCGACGGCGCGGTTGAAGCCGCGGGTGACAGGGCTTCCGGCACCTTCCTGGGCCGGCCGCAACAGCCGGCTGCACATCATCGGGGTGAGCGTGAGCGACACGACCGCCGAGACGACGACCGCAATGGTCAAAGTCAGCGCGAACTCGCGGAACATGCGGCCGACGAGCCCGGTCATGAACAGCAGCGGAATGAACACGGCGATCAGCGACACGGTCAGCGAGATCACCGTGAAGCCGATCTCGCGCGCGCCGTTGAGCGCCGCCGCGAGCGGCGCCTCGCCGTCTTCCATGTGGCGCACGATGTTCTCGATCATGACGATGGCGTCGTCGATGACGAAGCCGGTGCCGATCGTGAGCGCCATCAGCGAGAGATTGTCGAGGCTGAAGCCGCAGAACCACATCACCCCGAAGGTGGCGACGAGCGACAGCGGCAAAGCGACGCCGGCGATGAAAGTGGCGCGGACGGTGCGCAGGAAGATGAGCACGACCAGCACCACCAGCGCGACGGCGAGAATGAGGGTGAATTGCACGTCGCGCACCGAGGCGCGGATGGTGTTGGTGCGGTCGCTCACCACCGTGAGCTTGGCGCCGGCCGGCATGGCGCGCTGCAGCTTCGGCAACTCGCCCAGCACGCGCTGCACGGTCTCGATGACGTTGGCGCCGGGCTGGCGCTGCACGTCGACGATCACGGCCGGCGCGCCCTCGTACCAGCCGCCGACCTTGGTGTTCTCCAGCCCGTCGAGTACATTGGCGACGTCGCTCAGCAGCACCGGCGCGCCGTTGCGATAGGTCACCACCACGGAGCGGTAGGCGTCGGCGGCCGCGATCTGGTCGTTGGCCGCGATGGTGTAGGAATGATGCGCGCCGTCGAACGAGCCCTTGGGACCGGCGACATTGGCGTTGACGATCGCGAAGCGCAGATCCTCGAGGCCGATGCCGTAGGCGGCGAGCCGCGCCAGATCCGCCTGGACGCGCACCGCAGGACGGATGCCGCCCTCGACCGAGACGTGGCCGACCCCGGTCACTTCGCTCAGGCGCTGCGCCAGCAAGGTGTCGGCGATGTCGCTCAATTGCCGCAGCGCGACGGTGTCCGAGGTCAGCGCCAGGGTGACGACCGGCACGTCGGCCGGGTTCACCTTGGAGTAGGTCGGCGGATACGGCAGGTTGCGCGGCAAGGTCGAGCCCGCGGCATTGATCGCGGACTGCACGTCCTGGGCGGCGGCATCGATGTCGCGGTTGAGCTCGAACTGCAGCGTGATCTGGCTGATGCCGTAGGAGCTCGACGAAGTCATCGTGGTCAGCGCCGGGATCTGGCCGAACTGCCGCTCCAGCGGCGCGGTCACCAGCGATGCCGACGTGTCGGGGTTCGCGCCCGGCAGCTGCGTCGTGACCTGGATGGTCGGGAAATCGACCTGCGGCAAGGCGGAGACCGGCAACAGCCAATAGCCCAGCACGCCGCCGAGCAGCACCGCGACTCCCAGCAGCGAAGTCGCGATCGGGCGGCGGATGAAGGGCGCCGACACGCTTGCGGAAACGTTCATGGCGTGGTGCCCGGCGCCGCGCCGGACGCCTCGGACTTGCCTGCGCCCCGTTGCCGGCGCGGCTGGCTCGCGCCGGTATCATCCGGATTGCCCGAGCTCAGCGCCGCCCCAGTCGCGCCCGTAGCGCCGCTGACCGTCACCTTGCGACCATCGGCAAGCTGCGCGAAACCCGAGGTGACGACGCGATCCTTTGCCTGCAGCCCGTTGGCGATCACCGCCTGGGCCTCATCCTGCTGGGTGACCCCGACGGGGCGGACCGACACGGTGCTGTCCGGCTGCAGCAAATAGACGAAGGCGCCGTTGGGGCCGCGCTGCACGGCGGCCGTGGGCACTACCACGACCTGGCGCAGCGTATCGATCAGCAGCCTGACATTGACGAATTGGCCCGGCCAGAGCTGCAAATCGGCATTGGGAAACTCGGCCTTGAGCTGCACCGTCCCGGTCGTCTGGTCGACTTGATTGTTGACGACCTGCAGTGTGCCGCGGTCGAGCACCTGCCTGCTGTCGGATTCCGTCGCCTCGGCGCTGAGCGGCGCCTTTGCGAACGCCTTGTTGACTTGGCCGAGCTGCTGCTGCGGCAGGGTGAAGAGCACTGAGATCGGTCGAATTTGGGTCAGCATGGCGATGCCGGTCGGATCCGACGCGTGCACCAGATTGCCCTGATCGACCAGGCGAATGCCGACACGGGCGCTGATCGGCGCCACGATCGTGCAGTAATTGACATAGGCTCGGGCATTGTCGATCGCGCCCTGGTCGAGCCTCACCTGGGCTTCCAGCTGCGCCACCAGCGCGCGCGTGGTGTCGACCTGCTGCCGGTTGACCGCGTTGGTCTTGAGCAGATTGGTGTAGCGCTCGAGGTCGAGCCTGGCATTGGCGAGCTGTGCCTCGTCGAGCGCCTTCTTGGCGAGCGCCTGATCGAGCTGGGCCTGGTAGGTAGTGGGATCGATGCGCGCCAGGACGTCGCCCGCCTTCACATCCTGCCCTTCGCGGAAATTGACGCTGACCAGCGTTCCATCGACCTGGCTGTGGACCGTGACCATGTTGAGCGCACGCGTGGTGCCGACGCCGTCGAGATAGACGGGGACGTCGGCAATGCGCGCCTCGGCCGCGAGCACCGGGATCGGACCTTCCGGATTGCCGGAGCGTCCGGCATTGCGCTGGCGCTGCGAACCCGGGGCGAAAATCATCATCGCCACGACGACGAGAACGGCGCCGACGACGACGATGGTCAGAAATCTGCGAAAGCCTGCCATTTGCGCCCTAACTATGTACGCGCCCCGTTAACTTTTAGAGTTTGGGCCGACATCGAGCGGCCGCACGACCGGCTCGCGGTCCAGGAACCAGCCCCCGCCGAGCGCCTGAAACAGGCTGACGATCGCCTGCAGCCGCGCGAAGCGCACCTGGGCCAGCGTGTCCTCCTGCTGGAAAAAGGTCTGCTCCGCCTGCAGCACCGTGGTGAGATCGATGGTGCCGGCGCGCAGCCGCTCCTCGGAAAGCTCGAAGGCTTTGCGCGACTCCGCGACGGCCTGGCGCTGCAACGCTTCCTGGCGCGTCGTCTGCTGGACGGCGACGAGCGCCCGCTCCACGTCGGTGAACGCCGAGATCACCGTTTTGCGGTAATCTTGCAGCAGCTCTTCGCGCGCGCCCTTCTGCAGGTCGAGCTGGCCCAGCAACAGCCCGCCCTGAAAGATCGGCTGCGTGAGACTTGCGGCGACGGTGTAGAACACCGCGCCCGGACCGAACAGTGTGCGCAGCGCCGCGCTCTCGAAGCCGGCCTGTCCGGTCAGCTGGATGCTCGGCAGGAACGCGGCGCGCGCCGCATAGACATTGGCGTCGGCGCTGGCGAGCTTGAGCTCGGCCTCGCGGATATCGGGGCGTTGCGTGAGCAGCTCGGAGGGCAGTCCCGGCGACACGCGCGGGATACCCAGCCGATACAGGCTGCCGCCGCGGACCGCGAGGTTCTCCGGCGCGCGGCCGACCAGCAACGCCAGCGTCGCGGTATTCTGCTGGACCTGCTCCACAAGCGGCGGGATCGAGGCGCGCACGATGGCGGTGAGGCTCGCCTGTTGGGCAACCTCGAGCGCGGACGCGGTGCCATTGTTGAAGCGATCCTGAATGAGCTTCAAGATTCGTTCCGAGCTCGTCAGATTCTCCCGGGCGACGCGCAGGCGATCCTGGCCCTCGAGCACCAGAAAATAAGTATCCGCGACGGTGACCAGGGTGCTGAGCGCGACCACCTCGCGGTCGAAGCGGCTGGCGAGCGCGGAATAATCCGCGGCGCGGATCTGCGCTCGCACTTTTCCCCAGAAATCGAGCTGATAGCTCGCGTTCAGAGCCGCCGTATACAGCGTTCGCGCGCCGCCGCCTCCACCGCCGACACTGCTGCCGCCACTGCCGCCGCTGCCTCCGCCGGAAGCGCCCGAGGCGCCCCCGAACACGGCTTGCGAGGATTTCGAGCGTTGCGCGCTCGCGGTGGCATTGATGCTCGGCAGCAGCGCGGCGCCCGCGATCCGCGCCTGCGCATCCGCCTGCACGATGCGGGCGACCGCGGCCGCGATGTCGAAATTCGCGGCCGAAGCCTGCTCCATCAGATCGGTGAGCTCGGCCGAGCGAAAGCCTCGCCACCATTCGAGCGGCGGCAGCGCGGCCTCGGATCTAAGATGCGGGGCGCGATAATTCTTCGGCACCTCGAGCGCGGGATCGAGCCGGTCGTTGAGCACGCAGGCGCCGAGCCCCTGCAGCAAACCGAAGCCGACCGCGAGCGTCGCGAACGATCGCGCTCGGCTTTGCGGGCCTGCCCGCGCCGATGGCGTCTGCGCCCGTTGCTGCATGCTCGCTCTTTCGCGGCCGCGTTACTTCGGGGGAGCGCCGCCGTGGGGCGGCGACCAGTTGGCGAGGCTGTTGCGTCCGGCGGGCGACATCTCGGCGGCTGCGGTGGCGATCACATCGTGGAGGGCGAGATCGAGCGCCTGGCGCGCGGCGCGGGTATCGGCCATCGCGGAGCGGACGGCGGCGGCGTCGAATGGCTCGGCGCGCAACGCGGCCCGCACCGCTTCCTGGGCGCGGCGGTACGCGGAATGCGCCGCTTCCAGCGTCTGCTCGCGGGTGTGGAATTCGGCCCGCAACTTCTCGGCATCCGATGCGGAGAGCGTGGCGGCCAGCCGGTCGATGCGCTCCGCGGCGCTACGGCTCGGCTCGACGGCGGCGGGAGCTTGCAGCCACAGCTGGCGCACCGCGGTCGCGCCCAGCACCCCGAGGAAGAACAGATTGAGCGCCAGCGATACGAACAGCAGGACGCGCGAAGCGCGATCGCCGACGGCCGGAGCGGACAGGATCGCCATTTCGGTCTCATCTCATCGCGGACAGCGGGTCCGGCTCGAACAGGATCAGGCTCAGATCCGAATCGGAGCTTGCCGGAATTCCGACGATAGCCGAGGCGGATTTTTTGGTGACCGCCATTCCGGCGTCGCTCAGCCCGACTGCGAAGCCCAAAACCGCGATTCCCACCAGGGCGGCAAAGCGCGGCCAGGCGGGCGCAAGATCGAACTCGAGCAGGGCCGCGGGCAACAATCTCGGCAATAGCCCGCGCCGCTGCGGCGGCAGCGACGCTTCGAGTCGCGCCAGCACGCGCACCATCGCCTGCTCCTCGGAACGCGCGCCTGCGTGCGGGCTTGCGCGCCGGTAATGCCGCGCGATCAGCACGTCGAAATCCGCGGCGCCGGCCAGCACCGCGCGGGCGTCGGCGTTCGCGGCGAGCAGTTCTTGCGCCGCCTCTCGGGAAGGATCCGGCCAGCGCGCCGGATCGGCGCCGTGGATATCGAGGAGCTCAACAAACTGCGCGAGAGTCATCATGGAGTTCACCGTTCCGATGCGAGAACTGAGCCGAGTGCTTTGCGCAGCGCGCGCCTTGCGCGCACCAGCAAGGTCTCGATTCCGGATATGGAAGTGCCGAGCACCGCCGCGGTCTCGGCATTCGACATGCCCTCCTGATAGGTGAGGACGATGGCCGCGCGTTGCCGATCGGGAAGGCCGGCGATTGCCGCGGCGACGAGCCGATCGGTTTGCCGATGTTCGATTTCGAGGAATGGACCGGGAGCGGGATCGGCCGGCTCGTCGACGTCGGCGAGCGCCGCGAACGGCGCGCGCCGTTTGCGGTTGAGACACAGGTTGAGGACCACGCGATAGAACCAGGTGCGGAATGCCGCAGTCGGGCGCCAGCGTGCCGCATTGAGCCACACGCGCAACAGCGCCTCCTGCACGACCTCTTCGGCATCCGCCTCGTTCCCCAAAACCCTGCGCGCCAGCCCGAGCGCCCGGGGCAGGTACCTGCGGGCAAGCAGTCGGAAGGCCCGCTCGTCTCCCTGCGAGATCCGAGCCATGAGGTCTTCATCACTTGCCCCGTCCATGGTGTTCGGGTCCAGTCGAAACTGCCGCCGGCAGGGGATATCCACGCGTCGTCAACCGGGCAGAGGCGGGGCACGCATGGCATGGCCCTTTGACGCATCGCAGCATAGTCTCCGCCGCCGCAAAAGCGACCCGCATCGCCGCACGCAACCTGC
>WNGQ01004987.1_pt1 | contig 13067 bp, 11 predicted proteins | sample 5407661 | NCBI WGS metagenome assembly WNGQ01 (sample SAMN13153382, study PRJNA577476) | soil metagenome | isolation source: 60 cm soil or saprolite under Garry oak tree replicate 2 | place: USA:California | collected 2016-06-15
AGCGTATTGAGCAGTTTGATCGCACTGCCGAGCAGATTGTGATTGTGCCGCGTGTAGTAGGTGGCTAAGGAGCGTAAGCGGCTATGACCTTAGAAGCGCTCAGCCTGTTTCTTGGTATCTGGCTGCTGTTCCTGCTGCTAGCGATCTACTACCTGTCGCAGTCGCCCGATGGCCGTGTGAGCCGCCTGCGCGAGTCCGTCAGTGAACACCTCTCTGCCGAGAGCCGCGCCAAAGCACTGCTGCGCGAAATGTTGACCGAAAACCAGTACCAGCAGCTCATCAAGTTTGGATACCTGGAAGTGCCCAGCCCATCGATAGAGTGTCGCGTCTATCGTATCCCGGGCTCTGGCGGCCTGGTCAAAGTCTTCGAGCGCGGGAGTGCGGTGATGGAACTCTGCCTGCAGCCAGCGGAGCCCTTGCCTGATGGTGACGTGGTCGTAATGCACAAACTGATGATCGAGGCCAACGAGCAGGAGTATTTGCAAAAAGCAAATCATTTCGCGCCTGGCATCATCTCGCTTCGCTGCCAGCACCTGTAACCATTTCCTTACACAGCATCGCATGAAACCGGCGTACCGAACGCCGGTTTTTTTCTATTTCCTGGCTGGGAGCGTAGCCGCGCGATTATGAACTACACCCCAAACCGGTCATACCGCCCAGTGACCGCTGCCCTGGCTTGTCACCCTGAGATCGTTGCTCGTTACCATCCCAAGTATGCGGTCATACCGCCCAGTGACCGCTGCCCTGGCTTGTCACCCTGAGCGCATGAGCCGCAGCCCTGAGCGCAGCGAAGGGGAAGGGTCTGGCAGGAGCGGAGATCCTGAGCGCAGCGAAGGATGACAGCAGGCGGAACATGCCATTGGCGAGGATGGCCGATCTTGATCGTGAACATTCATTATCGCGCTGGGGCAGGGGGAAGCAGGCGGCACAAGAGGAGCCTGCATGGTTGCGAACTTTTAACAATGCAGTACGTATACGTATAAGATAAGTAATGAATACATTTTGACTCTCGACTCTTGCCGGGAAAAACCGTATAATCTGCTGAGATGTAGATGAAAGGCGCATTTCTTAGCGTAGAGGAAAGCAGGAACCAGATTATGAAATGTCCTTATTGTGGTACAGATAATCCCCCAACAGAAGACTATTGTATCAATTGCGGCGGATACCTGAAATCCTCCCCAACCGTCGCGACCGCCACTTCCGGCCAGGCGCCAGGTCCGGGAGCAACCTTCGCGGGAACTGCCGGGCAGGCAACCTCCTCTACCACGATCGGAGGAACCTACACTACCTCTGGTTCGCTGGCTCCCGGTGGGCATTTGCAGGGTGGCCGTTATGTCATCAAGAAGATTCTCGGCCAGGGTGGCATGGGGGCCGCAGTGCTGGCGAACGATATGCGCGTCGCCGGTAAACCCGTCGTCATCAAAGAGTTGATTTCTGACAGTACCGATCCGGTCAAGCTCCAGGAAGATGTCAGAAACTTTGAGCGCGAGGTAGAGACACTCGCATACATCGATCACCCCCTGGTACCTACCGTCACCGACCACTTTCAGGAAGGCTCGCACTACTTTATGGTGCAGGAGTACGCCGATGGCGAGAACCTTGAAGATCGCCTGAATCGCACCAACCAGCCCCTGCCCGAGCGGGACGCGCTTACTTATACTTCGCAGGTGCTGGACATCCTTGATTACTTAGAGCAGCAGAACCCGCCCATCGTGCACCGGGATATCAAACCCGCCAATATCATCATTGGCTCCAGGGACAAGCGCGCGCACCTGGTGGACTTTGGCATCGCCCGGGCCGATACCGCGCGCAACGCACAGCGCAAGCAAACATCGGCACTGGGCACGCCCGGCTACGCCCCGCCCGAGCAATACCAGGGCAATGCCGACGGTCGTTCGGACCTGTACGCGCTTGCGGCCACGTTGCACCACCTGTTGACCAACCGCGACCCGCGCAATGAACCTCCGTTTACCTTTCCGCCGGTGCGTACTTTGAATCCCCGGCTCTCGCCCGAAACGGAACGCGTGCTGGACCATGCCCTGAAGGTTGATATCAAGCAGCGCTACCAGAACGCTGCCGCCATGAAGCGGGACATCGACGAAATCTTGCAGAACCGCTACGCTGCATCGGCCGGCACCGGCAGCTATACCTTCTCCGGTCCCATCGTCACCCCCGGTGCCGCCTCGACAACTGCCCGGCAGCCTGTAAGGCCCATCCAGGCCAGGCCCGTGCAGCAGGCCCCGGCGCAGCGCCCGGTAAATCCGCCGCCACCGCGCCCGCTGACCCAGCAGCCAGCTCCTTACCCGCTCAACGTGCGCCCGCCGCAGGCGCCTCCGCCCCCGCAGACCACCAGTCACGTTGCGCGCAACTTCATCCTGTTTGTGCTGGCTATCTTTCTCATCTCTGTCGTCGCCTACTTCGCCTTCGTGCGCGGCCCGGCCAGCAGCCTGGGACCTGCTTCCACTCCAGGTGTGACTACTACCGCGGCGCCCGCGCCCCCTGCCACCGGCATTGGAGTGACAAAGGCGCCGGACGGCGAATATATCGGCGTCAGCGATGGCGCCTTCGCCTTTGACACCAACCGCCCCGATGGCAACCTCAAACGCCAGGCCGCCGACAAACTCAAAGGCAATGATGTCGGCAGCGCCCAGTCGCTGTGGCAGTCGGGCTTGCAGCAGGATACCAGCGATGCCGAGGCGCTCATCTACCAGGAAGACCTGCGCGTCCTGACATCTGGCAATCCCTACATCACCATCGTCGTCGGCACCATGCTCACCGGCGATAACGTCGGTGTCGGCCGCGACGACTTGCAAGGAGCCTATGTCGCCCAGAAAGAGTTCAATGATGGTCATAAGCTGCCCAAAAGCGTGCAGGTGCGCCTGCTGGTCGCTAACTCTGGCAATGTCGCGACCTATGCCACCACGGTAGCGCAGCAAATCGTGCTGGCCGCGCAGCAGGACCATACCATCGTGGGTGTCATGGGCTGGCCTTTCAGCTCGCGTGCTATCAACGCTATTCGCGTCCTGGCAAGCGCGCATATCCCCATGGTTTCCCAGACCGCCTCCAGCGATCAACTGACGGGCATCTCCCCCTACTTCTTCCGCGTGGCCCCCTCCAATAAGGGGCAGGGCATCGCTGGCGCTCAGTATGCTGAGCAGGTGCTGCACGCGAAGAACGTGGCCCTGTTCGTCGATCCCGCCGATTCCTACAGCAGCAGCCTGGCTGCCGACTTTAGCCAGCAGTTCAAAGCTGACCACAACACCATCGCGGTCACCGAGAATTATACCGTGGGATCACAGGGGCAGGGACAACTGCCCACCCTGCTGCAAGACGCGCTCAGCCACAACCCGGACCTGATCTACTTCTCCGGCTATGCCGGCGATATCAGCGTGCTGCTGGCGAACCTGCCTACCTCGGGGCCTGCTGCCAACATACAGATCCTGGGCGGAGATGCCCTCTACGAGCTGGGGGGGTATTCGACCAGTGGCCGTGCTAACTTCAGCCGCCTGCACTTTACCTCCTTTGCCTACCCAGATGAATGGGAGATCGCGGGCCTCAAGGCGCAGAAACCGGCCTTTTTCACCGACTACGCCAACGCGTTCAACCCCAACGGCCAGCAGCCATCTGGAGCATATGGCTATACTCGCACCAGCAGCGATGTCATGCTCTCCTACGATGCCACCCTGGCGCTCTTGACCGCCAGCGGTAGGGCTTTGAACAGTGCAGGAGGAAATAAAAACATCACGCCCGCTGACGTGCAGCAGGCTCTCGCGCAGATCAAGGGAGCGCAGGCAGTGCAGGGCGTCAGTGGACCAATCGCCTTTGACGCGCATGGCGACCCGCTCAACAAGCCGTTCGTCATATTATCCGTGGATCCACAGGCCCGTATTCATCAAGAAAGCTTGCTGGGCCGCCTCCTGGTAGGTTCTTGACCTTAGATAACACTCTACATTGAGGAAAGCAGGCACACAGACAATGGAATGTCCTTATTGCAGCGCTGAGAATCGCGATGGAGTTCGCTACTGTGCTAATTGTGGCAGGCCGCTCGACCAGGCTGATAGTACCCAGCCCGCAGTAGTTGGGCCGGCAGTGGCTGTCCCCACCAGCCAATCGCTCACCCCGGGCTCGCGTTTGCAGGGCGGCCGCTACGTCATCAAAAAGGTGCTCGGCCAGGGCGGCATGGGAGCGGCCTTGCTGGCAACCGATCTGCGCCTGGACAACAAGCCCGTCGTCATCAAGGAATTGATCTCCGACAATACCGACCCTGCCAGGGTGCCGGACGAGGTGCGCAACTTCAAGCGCGAAGTGGCAACCCTGGCCCACATCGACCATCCCCTGGTGCCAAACGTGACGGATCACTTCCAGGAAGGGCCTCGCTACTTCATGGTGCAGGAGTTCGTGGATGGCGAGAACCTCCAGGAGCGCATGGATCGCACCAACCAGCCCATGAAAGAACGTGATGCTCTGGGCTATGCCTGGGAAGTCTTGGATATCCTGGACTACCTGACGCAGCAAACGCCGCCTATTGTGCACCGCGATATCAAGCCCGCCAACATCATCATTGGCGCCAGGGATAAGCGTGCGCACCTGGTGGACTTCGGCATTGCCCGAGCCGATATAGCCCTAAACGCGCGGCGCAAGCAAACATCGGCGCTGGGCACGCCGGGTTACGCGCCGCCCGAACAGTACCAGGGCAATGCCGACCCCCGTTCGGACCTGTATGCGCTCGGCGCTACCCTGCACTACCTGTTAACCAACCGCGACCCGCGCAATCATCCACCGTTTGTCTATCCTCCGGTACGCGCGCTCAACCCGCAGCTTTCTCCTGAAACGGAGCGCGTGCTCGCCCGCGCCCTCGTGAGCGACATCAACCAGCGCTACCAGAGCGCTGCCGCCATGAAACAGGACATCTACAACATCTTGCAGAACCGCTACGGCATGATGGGCACCAGCAGCTATACCCTGAATACGTCCGGCCAGATGGCAGCGATCGGGGCCGCTCCAACCAATGTCAATCAGCCCACGCAGGTACAGCAGCCATCCCCGACGCAGCCCGCGCCGTCTCCGCAGGCGCTGCCGCCCTATCCATACCAACCGCAACCCCAACCGTCCGGCAGCCATCGCGCGCGCAACATCTTGCTTGTTCTACTCGCCATTCTTCTCATCGCTGCCCTCGCCTATACCGCGTTCACCCGTTTTCTTAAACCTGGCGTGGGGGTCACATCCACGCCTACACCCGTCGTCCTTCATGGCATCGGGGTAACGAAAGCGCCGGATGGCGAGTATATCGGCATCAGCGATGGTACCTTCGCCTTTGACACCAACCGCCCCGATGGCAACCTCAAACGCCAGGCCGCCGACAAACTCAAAGGCAATGACGTCGGCAGCGCTCAGTCGCTGTGGCTGTCGGGCCTGCAACAGGATACCAGCGATGCCGAAGCGCTCATCTACCTGGAGGATCAGCGTGTCTTGAACTCGGCCAATCCCCATATCACGCTCGTCGTCGGCACCATGATTACAGGCGATAACATCGGCGTCGGCCGCGACGACCTGCAGGGGGCCTATATCGCCCAGAAGGAGTTCAACGATGGCTTCAAACTGCCCAACAACGTGCAGGTGGTCCTCCTGGTCGCTAACTCTGGCAATGACGCGACCTATGCCACCACGGTGGCGCAGCAGATCGTGCAGGCGGCGCGACAGGACCCTACCATCGTGGGTGTCATGGGCTGGCCTTTCAGTTCGCGTGCCATCAATACCGTCAAAGTACTTGCTGCCGCACGTATTCCCATGGTGTCGCAAACAGCCTCCAGTGACCTGTTGACGCAAGTATCCCCGTACTTCTTCCGCGTGGCCCCGTCAAACAATGGGCAGGCCATCGCCGGTGCCCGCTATGCTGAACAGGTCCTGCACGCCAGGAATGTAGCCCTGTTCGTTGATGCTTCTGATGCTTACAGCAGCAGCCTGGCTGCAGATTTCAGCCGCCAGTTCAAAGCCGACGGCAGCACCATCGCCGCCACCGAAAACTATACCGTGGGGCCAGGTGGGCGTGGCAAGCTTCCCACCCTGCTGCAAGACGCGCTCAGCCATAACCCGGACCTGATCTACTTCTCTGGCTACGCCAACGACGTGAGCGTGCTGCTGACAAACCTGCCCGCCTCGGGCCCCTTTGCCAGCCTGCAGGTGATGGGCGGAGATGCCCTCTACGAACTGGGAGGCTATCCCAGCAGCGCCCGTGCCGGCTTCAACCGCCTGCACTTCACCGCCTTTGCCTACCCAGATGAATGGGAGATCGCGGGCCTCAAGGCGCAGAAACCGGCCTTCTTCACCGACTACGCCAATGCCTTCAACCCTACCGGCCAGCAGCCATCTGGAGCATATGGCTATACTCGTACCGATAATGATGTCATGCTTTCGTACGATGCCACCCTGGCGCTGTTGACCGGGAGTAAACTGGCCTTGAACTCCGGGGGAGGAAATAAAAAGAGTATCACGCCGGATGAACTGCGGCAGGGACTGGCAAAGATCACGGGCGCGCAAGCCCTCCAGGGCGTCAGCGGGCGTATCTCCTTCGGCCCCGACGGCAACCCCGTCAACAAAGCCTTCGTCGTATTGTTCGTGGATGCCCTTGGCCGTATCCACGAAGAATCGCTGCGCGGCTGCTTCCAGGTGGGCGCCTGCACATGAGGCGCGATTATGAGTTATCTCAAATACGTTGGTTTCTTGCGACTCCTTCCCGAGGGAAGGAAGTTTAGGCACTGAGCGTGCCATCACCTGCCATTGCGCTGATCTGAGGAAGGGAGCGCGATGAAGGAGAGGCCCTTCCTGCTCTTGCATCGTTGTCCCGAGGCCCTACCCAAATGAACACGGCTTCCCAGCGGTGACAAGCTAGGTAAACCATCCCTTGGAGTCTAAACCGCGACCTGCTGCCATGCGCGGCTGATACTGCTGGGTAAAGAGCTGTCCGACCAATTCACGCCGACTGCCCACTCCGACCTTCTCAAAGATTGCCTTGAGGTGATCCTGCACGGTATTGGGTGAGATGTGCAAGGTGGCGACTATTTCTGCCGTAGAGAGCCCACGCAAAACGCTCTGCATGATCTCGCCCTCACGTTTGGAGAGTTCGTAGGCTTGCACGATCAGTGGTGCCACCTCCGCTGGCCGCGCCGCCTCAATGATCACTGCAATCTGTCCGCCTGCGCTCGGCCCTCCCAGTCGTGAGGCGTGCAGGACTAACCAGTGGCCCGAAGCGGTTCGCAGGCGCACCTTCGGCAGCAGGTCGGGTTGCATGTCGCTGTCTCGCTCGAGGGCTTGTAAGCGGGCGGCCGCTTCGACGGCATACGGCAATGCCTGCTGCGTGCGGGGCCAGTCTGCCGCGGCTACTTCTGCAAGCCACCTTTCAGCTGTGGGGGTGATCGCTGCCAGCGAGAGATCCTCGGCCAGCAGCAGCACTCCCGGCTCGTCGGGAAGCGTTGGCCTCGTCGTGGCACTGATCAGCAGCGCTTTGCGCAAGCCCTCGGCCAGATGTGGCGTGAGCCGCGCGAGGAAGGCTGCCTCGCCAGCGGTAAAAGGCGGACTCGACCGGTCACGATGCAAGCACATGAACCCCCAGCAGGCACCGCCGGTGATCAGTGCTGCGCGTAGTTCGTCTCCTAAGCCGAGCGGAGTCAGGATCTCGCGGGAGCGAGGGCTACGCTCCAGGTCCTGCCCGGTCGCCTGAACCAATCCGCCGACCGGCGGGGTGTTTCTCGCCAGCCACACGAACTTATTGACATCGTCGCGCAGGAACTCGTTCTCGAGGAACTGGGGAGTGACGTGCCCAAGGATCTCGTCTTGCACGGCCCCGGTGAACAGCAGCGTCGCAGGATCAGCTGTGGCGAAGAAGGAGACATCGATGGAGATCACCTTGCGCAGTTGCTTGATGATTTCCACTCGCAGCGTGTGGGAGTCAAGCCCGGCATGACATAAGCGGATGATTTCCCGTCTGACGTATTCTGCTCTTCGCTGCATGGTAGTACCTCCGCCTGCTCTCTTGCACTGTCATAGCTTGCCCTCACCATTATACACGCGGTAGGTGCGAAAAACCATCCCACATTTCTGGGATTGTCCCTCGGCACGGCTTCCGGTATGCTTCGTGCAGTGGAGCGCGTTCCACAGATGAAGAGGAAAAGCAAAGCAAAGGAGAACCTCCCATGTCAGTTGAAGAAAACAAGGCGGTAGTGAGCCATTTTAGCGAGCAGTTTTGGGGCCAGGGGAACACGGCAGCGGCAGATGAAGTGCAACCGTTTCATCACGTCTCTCTGCACGGATGACGTCGTTTTCAGGCTGCTCGTGTCGTACGGCTTTGGCTGTCATTTCCTGCTTCGTGCCCTTGTTGGTCCGTCAGCAGAACCTGCTTGCTGCGAGCCACAAGACCACGAGGAGGACCAGAAGATGCTGCATGTACTCAATGAGTGAAAGGCCAGCGCACTGTCACACACCGTGAAAGGGATCAGCACATGATGGAGATGCTTGAGTTGTCGCCCTCTGCACGAACGGCAGAGGTAATGAAACGATGTGTCCTGTTTCGTGAGTATGAGGCGAGCTGGCCGCAGCTCTACGAAGCAGAAAAAATACTGGTGTTAGGACAGATAGGGGAACATCTCCTGACGATTGAACATATTGGGAGTACCTCGGTGCCTGGTCTGAGTGCCAAACCCATCATTGATATGTTACTGGGAGTCGAGACGCTGGATCAGGCCGATGCCTGCCTTGATCCTCTTCAGCAGATAGGCTATGAATACCTCCCAGAACGAACAGCGTTTACCAAAGCCCGGCGGTTTTTAAGAAAGTACCCGCCTTTCGGACCCGTCGGCTATCATCTGCATCTGCTTCAACCAAGTAGTCCCTATTGGACCGTCTTACTTGTCTTCAGAAATTACCTCTGGCACCATCCTGATACCGCTCACCAATATAGTGTGTTAAAGCAGCAGCTCGCAGAGCAATTTCCAACTGACCGGCTGGCGTATTTACACGGAAAGGCTGACTTTATTCACGCGGTGTTGCAGGTGGCCCAACAAGAAAGCATTGCTGTGATGCTGAGACAATGAGGCTCCATCCGATTCCTGGAACCAGGGTTGGGAGTAGCGCGTATTAGCTTGTGTGGAGGATCACTCAAGCTCGTTTACGCCGCGCTTTAGCCTTGGCTTGGGTTTTTCCCCAGGAAGAGGAAAGCAAATGGCAAAGACCCCTTGGAAGTCACAAGTCTTAGATCACTTCCTGATCGTGGATGTGGAGTCAACCTGCTGGAAAGGACAACCACCGCTGGGCCAGGAAAGCGAGATTATCGAAATTGGGCTGTGTCTGCTCGAGGTGGCTTCTGGACGGCGGCAGGGCAAACGCAGTCTGCTGATCCGCCCACAACGGTCGACCGTCAGTGCCTTCTGTACCCAACTGACGAGCTTGACCCAAGAGCAGGTCAATGGGGGCATCTCCTTCGCAACCGCCTGTTCGCTTTTGCAACAGGAGTATGCCTCCAACGAGTGTGCCTGGGCCAGTTATGGAGACTATGACCGTCTGCAATTTGAGCGACAATGCCACACCCAGCAGGTCAGTTATCCCTTTGGACCGACCCATGTCAACATCAAAGCTCTGTTTGCTGTGTTTGAGGCCTTGTCCCGCGAGGTCGGAATGGCAGAAGCCTTACGACGACTCCATCTTCCTCTGGAAGGGGTTCACCATCGCGCAGCCGATGATGCCTGGAATATCGCCGGGCTTTTTGGCGAGCTCCTCAGCCGCTATCGGTCCTCTCAGATGTGATAAAATCGTGTCGATGAGATTGTGGCACTTCCAGGGAGACCACACATATGAGCTTGCTCACACTTACCATGTGAATATATTGCTATGATAACGAAGAAGATTGCCGTATCATATCTTCTGGAAGGTCTATACTGTATTGATAGCCTCTCTAAGGAGAAATTTATGTTAAAGCGTTCAATCCTCGGCTTTGTCTTTATCTACCTGGCAATCTTCAGTTTAGCAGCATGTGGTAGTAATCAAGGTAACGGATCTGACTCTACACCGACGGCAACCGCGACATCGACTCCTGTACCAACACCATCGCCTACTCTGGTACCATTCAATGTGACAAACGTTGATCTAGTGGTAAATCCAAATAGCATTGCAGGGAAAGTGTGCGGCAGTTCAGCGAGTTTTACATACACAGCCACTTTTCATATTCCGGCGAATACTGCTGGAGGAACGATCCAGTTTCAGTACACACTGAATAATGGGCATTCCTCGACAAACGCGAGTGTCGCAGTTAGCTCTGGCGAAACAACGAAAATCTACACCTTTAGCAGCTCCGGTACGCTTTATCCTGATCATACCTATCCAGGGATTGCAGAAGTGCTCGTGAATAGTCCGAATACTGTCAGTTCGCCACAGGTCAAACCGGCGGGCACCTGCACAACAGCAGCTTTCGATGTGACAAGCATCGATATGGCGGTGAGACCGACGAGTATCGCGGGAATGACCTGCGGGACCGCGATTATTGTCACCTACACAGCGACTTTCCATATCGCTGCTAATAGCCCTGGCGGAACGATTCAATTTACATACACGGTGAACAATGGCCGCTCCTCGCCAAGTGCGAGTGTAACTGTCAGTCCCGGCCAGACAACCGCGACCTACTCGTTTACATGGTCAGGGAATCTGCCTCCTGATCATACATACCCTGGACTTGGAGGGGTAATTACGAGCAGCCCGAATGTGGTAAATTCTCTGCTTGTGAAGCCGGATGGATTGTGTAGTTAGGATTGGGTGTTCACTAAAGTTTAGGGCAACTCGTATGGTTGCCCTAAACGGATAATCCAAAGCAGCCAACAAAAAGTATTGATCATGGAACTGTTGCTGCTGAAAGAGCTATATGCGAGAAATTACGAATGTCTGCGTCTATCTTACTAGAAGTTATGTGTCGTCTCCATTGGACTCAGAGAGGCAATTTTATGAAAACCATCTTCAAAAACAATAACCGAGGAAAATCAACCCTCTATGTTCTTTTCGCTCTTGCTATTCTCTCATTTGTGGTTCTCTTTTTCTGCGAAACATTGATCCCAGTGTATGTTTTTTACCTTTCACTCACATTCATTCTCGTGTGTATAATGTCCATGGGTGGTCTTATTATTCAGATTAGGAGTGGCCCTCCCTGGTAGGTGGTTGGGTGGTGTATGCGTCAAGCAGGCATTAAGGCCGATAAATCGGCACCTACAGAGCATTGGGTTCGTTTGCTCATGTGTAAAGTTATATTAAAGAACCCAGGAAATACCTGGGTTCGCAGAGTAGGGCTGGGGAGACTCGAACTCCCGGCACTCGGTTTAGGAAACCGATGCTCTATCCACTGAGCTACAGCCCCAATGACCAAATTTTACCATAAGCGTCAACAAACATTAAAAGTTCTGTGCTGCTGTTATGTTAGAGCCAGCCCTGAACAGGAATCTGCTCTTCTACAGATACAGGAAGGTTACTCCCGGGCCGGGAGCAAACTCTACATACGTTACTTGCCCAGGATACGCACCCCAATTCATATTGCTCGCAATTACATCACCATTGTTGAGAATACGTTCTACAACGGCGACATGTCCAGCCCAGGAAGCTCCTTGCACTCCCGGCTGTAAATCTATGACAGCTCCCACTATTGGAGAGCTTGACACATGCCAGCCAAACTGGTAAGCACGAGCGGTCCATTGCCAGGCATTAGATTGGGTTCGCCAGGGTACAAATATACCGTGTAACTGAAAATAACGCTGGTTAGCCCACCACGTGCATGAACCATAGGGGAAGACGTTCATAGAATCCTGAGTAGGTAATGGCGTTTGTATATTCGTTGTGGGGGTAATCAGAGGTATGCTACTCGAAGGTACGGTAGTTACAGGAGTATTCCTGGTGGGCGCAAGTCTGGGAGGAAATCCAAACGGTTCCTGAATTTTGTTTCCGCTACCTGATGAGGCGGAATCGTTTGAGGAAGAGCAGCTTAAACAGGTCGCTTGAGAAGGAAATTGCGATTTCCCTACCATGATAATTGGGCTCTGCACAGGCACTAAAAAGTGGTTCCCAAGCAATACTATAATACTTAAGCTCGTAACTAAACTTAACACTTTATGTTGCTGGATGAATCTTATTGCTCGACCTTGCAAAGACGCAAACGTGCTTTCACTACAGACCAATAATAGTGACAAATAGTAAGTCCAAATTCGTTTGTATTTTCTCAATTTGCCTATCTTCTCATCAAGAATTTGTAGGATGCACAATTTGTTGCTATCTTCCTCTGCTTGGAATCAAGGAACAAGCTTACAAATTGCGACGCTACAACAAACTAAACAGACGGGCTTTGGGTTATTGGAGCATACAAAGAGAGAGATATTGAAATATATTGCTGGAGATGGGATAGTTGATGTTTTTTGCGTAATTTGAAGAGACCGAAGACTGGAATAAAAGATCCAGGGATTGAATGCCGTTCGCAAATAGCATTCAATCCCTGGATCTTTTTAATCATTAGGCAAGGTTCAATTGTGAAGAGTAGTCCTTGACAGGTTGAACGGTCACACAGTGTCACCCTGAGCACATTCGTTGCACTCAGGGTACACTCCGCGAAGGGTTGTCGCGATCGGCACCGAGATGCTTCGCTGCGCTCAGCATGACAGGGCTGGGCCTTTCTTTACTCCTCGGTGCGACTGATGGCTGGCATTCCAAGTTCCTGATCGTAGTCAATTTCAATCACCTGATCTGTGCGCAGAGGCACACGTTTTTGTCCTGGTGGTGGCTCAGTCACCATAGGGCCGCGTTTGGATGTTGGCCAGGGCGGGAGGGGCGGTATTTTGGATTTTTGCCGGGTTGTTTCTAGTTGTGATGCTTCGTTTTCTTGATCCATCTTTCTATTACCTCTTTTTTTGCATATTGTATCACGTTGTATAAGGCAAGGTTCAATGGCGAAGAAGAGTCCTTGACAGTTTGAACAGTCATCCAGTGTCACCCTGAGCACGTTCGTTCCACTCAGGGTACACTCCGCGAAGGGCCTGGCGCGATGAGCACCG
>WNGQ01007526.1_pt1 | contig 13067 bp, 11 predicted proteins | sample 5407661 | NCBI WGS metagenome assembly WNGQ01 (sample SAMN13153382, study PRJNA577476) | soil metagenome | isolation source: 60 cm soil or saprolite under Garry oak tree replicate 2 | place: USA:California | collected 2016-06-15
CATGCAGGAGATGTAAGCAATCGGCTGATCTGGTCGGAGCAGAATCTCGACTGGACGCGCGCCCACAGGGAGGGTTCGAAACACCTTCATTTGCTCGAGATCAACAACTGCGACTTGGCTGGCGCTGGGCATCGTAACCAGTAACCATTTGCCATCGGGTGTGGGAGCGGTTCCATAGCCAATGGAAGGCAACGAAATCCAACTGCTCACCGCATTGGATTTGGTATCAATCACGGCGAGGCGTGGCTTTTTCTGATCCGCGGTGAAGACCCAGCGATCATCTGTCGACAGCGAGATGCGTTGGGCAACGTCGGCGACGGAGATAACCGTCACGGGTTTGCGATGTACGAGATCCAAAACTGTAACCGTGCCGGAGCCGACGTTTGACGTATAGGCACGCTTGCCATCTTTCGTGATCGCAAGCATGTGAGCTTCTGGACGTTCAGTAGCGATGGAGGCGACACGCTTCTGACTTCGTGGATCGATAATGTCAACCGCGTTATCGAGCTCAGCCGTGACATACAGGAGGCCGTCTGGTGCAAACTTCGCACAGTGAGGTCGAACCGGACGTCCGAGATCAATCGTGTTCACGATTTTTTGGGTGGCCAGATCGATTACTTCGACGGTTTGACCACTCGAGCCGGACTGGCCAACTCCAGAATCCCCGTAGATCGGGACGTAAGCGAGCCGCCCGTCCGCCGATGCAATGACTTCGTGACCTCGGATACCGTGGGTCTTTATTTTGCCCACTTGCTGGCCGGGGCCGGGGTCAACGATGCTCAAGCTCTGATCTCCCTGATTGACCACTAACAACAATGCATGCGGCATGGAAGGTTCGTCACTTTTCGAGCCGTCCGTCCGAAAGGCCATCAGAAGTGCCAACGCGCCGAGTGCAAGCGGCCAATTCATAATTTGCTCCGTGCAGCAGAACGTTCCCGATTACTCGTACCGGAGGGCCTCAATGGGATCGAGATTGGCGGCGCGAAAGGCGGGAAACATGCCGCTGCAAACGCCGACCAGGGCCAGAATCGAAGTAGAAATCAATAGGATTCTAGGAGCGACGATCAAGCGTATGTCCCCTGCCTCGCCATGTTTGGCCAAGGCGCTGTAGAGAGTCAAGGTTCCGACCGAAAAGGAAACTAAATAGGAAAGCAGAATGCCGCAAATTCCACCTACTGCGGTAATCACTAGCGCCTCGGCGAGGAACTGGAACATGATATCCCGTTTTCTGGCGCCAAGAGCTTTCTCCACACCGATCTCGCGGGTACGTTGAGTGACAGAGACCAGCATGATGTTCATCAGGCCGACACCACCAATGCCGAGAGTGATGGTGCCAATAAAAGCCAGTAGAATCTTCAGTCCCAGAGTGATGATGTTGAATTGCGATAGCTGCTTTTGGGCATCGAAAACAAATACTGCGCGCTCGTCATCCGGCTTGAAGCCGTGGGCCAAAGCCAAGGCATCGCGGACGGTCTTGGCGAGCTTCTGGTGGTCCAAACCCTGGGAATCGAGCCAGAGGCCTCCCACGTAATAGTTGTCCTGCAAGACATCCATCGAATTGAACGGAACATAGACAACCCGGTTGATGTCGTTATCGCCTTCTTGCATTCGCGCCTGGAGGACGCCTACCACCTGAAAACTGATTCCATTGATCCGAATCGTTTCGCCAATGGCGGGCATTCCAGAGAATAATTTGTCCTTAGCCTCCGAGCTGATGGCCACAAAGTGACCATGACTGAAATTATCCCCATCATCGATGAAGCGTCCACTTTCCATGTTGAGATTCCAAATATATTGGATGGCGGGATCGGCGCCAGTTATCGGAAAAGAGAAAGAACGAGAGCCGTTTTGAACTGTAGCGTCCATAAAAGAGGTACGGGAGATGTGACGCGCCAGCGGAACTACGTTGCGGAGCAGTTCAACGTCGGCGTCGGTGAAGCGGACCTGCACTCCGGCTTTATTACCACCAGCCTGTTGCGAGGTGCGGCCGGGAAATATTCCGATCGCAGTGGCGCCGAAACTTTCAAAAATATTTTGAATGGCTCTTCCGAAACCTTCTCCATAGGCGAGAAGCAGGACTACCGTGGCGATGCCCCAAGCCATGCCAAGCATAGTGAGCACGGTCTTGCGTAGATCGTGCCGCATAGCGCCGTAGGCTTGTTGCATCAAGTCACGCTTCATATCTATTCCTTGCGCAGGGCGTCGACGGGCTGCAGAGTCGCCGCTTTCCGGGCGGGATACAATCCAGCCACTACTCCGGCAAACGCTAGTGATCCGATGGCCAGCGCCGCTGTAGTAGGCACCAGCTTGGGAGTATCGAATCCCGGAGGCTGAGGCAACGTGGATAACGCAGCCATCAACGCGGCCGCACCGCCCATCCCAAGCCCTCCACTCAGCAGTGTGAGAAATGCGCCTTCAATGAAAAACTGAAACATGATACTGCGATTGGTGGCACCGAGGGCTTTTCGGAGGCCGATCTCGCGCGTACGGTCGGCTACGGCCACGAGCATGATGTTGATGATTCCGATTGCCCCCAAAGCCAGCGTGACTAGTCCAACACTGCCCAGAAACAGGTTCATCGCGTCGAAGATCTTGCCCACCTGGTCTACGGTCTTAATCGTGTCCCATTCGTCGAAGGCTTCAGGTAGTGTGTAATCGAATCCATGATTGCGGGCAATGATCTTATGGACTTCGGTCTTTGCGACTTCATGTACGTCGCGGGTGCGGGGCTGATAGTTCATGAACGAAATAGCGTCCTGTACCGATCCCACATTCTGGGGAGGGAAGTACTGCCGCATGGTGTTAAAGGGAATAAATATGCGCAGGTTTACGGTGTTGTTGTCACCATGTCCAATTCTTTTCAGCGTGCCGATTACTTCGAAGCGGATTCCATTTAATAAGATCGTGCTTCCGACCGATGGATGTCCGGGGAACAGAAGGCGGCGGGCTTCATCGCCTAGCACAATGACGGCACGTTTCTGGTTGTCGTCGAAATCGTTGAGCCAGCGTCCTTCCGACATCGGCATATAACGGAGTTCACTGAAGGTAGCAGGAACGCCCATCAACTGACCGCTGCTCGTGAAGTAATCACTGACCGCGCGAATGTCTCCTCGTGAGATCACGGGCACGACTGCCTTGACGTCCGGCGCCTCGGTCGAAACATCCAGATAGTCTTTGTAGGTCAGATAGTACTGGCGCATTCCGGTGAAACTGCCTCCGACTGCCGGGGCGCGGCCTGACCAGATGAACATTACGTTCTCACCTAGCTCATCAAACTGCTTTCGATTGCCGGAACGAAAACCCTCCCCCAAACCAACCAGCAAGAGCAAGGAACCTACCCCCCAGGCGATACCGAACATGGTGAGAAATGACCGCAGCTTGTGCGCCCAGAGCGTACGTAGAGTCTGGCTGGAAATCTCAAAAAGCAGGCGCATAGCTTCTTACAATCATACGCGAGGCAAGAAGCTGCGGTTCCATGGGACAACGAAGCCATGTTTTGTTGAGGCGCCTCTAGAGGATCCCGTAGGAAACGCGGAGGAGGATGCTGGACTAGGGCTAGTTGCTGGACGCATCCAAGCAAAAGAACGTCTCATTGCGGAGCAATGCCTCAACGCCCTGCACAACTTCGCGTCCCGTGCTCTTGGAGACTGCTCCGCGAAAACCTGCGCTCTCGGCCTCTTCGGCAAGCTGGTTTGACACTTCCTGCACGGTGAGAAGAATCAGCGGAATTTGAGGATGAGCCTTATAGATTTCGCGCGCTGCTTGCAGACCGTTCATCTGCGGCATGCCCAGGTCCAAGACAGCGAGGTCTGGAGCGAGATGCTCGATTTACGAGACTGCATCAGCACCATTGACGGCTTCTCCGCATACTTCCCAATCCGGATGATCTTCGAGCAATCGCCTCAGCAGGCGGCGTATCGTGGAGTCATCGTCCGCGATCAATATCCGGATCGGCATTGGATTCTCTCCCAAAGGCCGAGGTGCCGACGCGAAGGTACAGATCAGATTTTCTGAACTTTTTCAGTAAAATCCCGCCATAGATTCGGCCAAGCCCTGTCACTACCGACCTTAAAGGCAATTCCTCGATTGGACATTCGAGCTGACAGATTATGGACCAAAGTTTTTGTGGGCACGATACAGGCAATACCCGATTACCAAGAAGGTTACTGGGCCCTCGTTTGTGGGTATGTCACCTTTCGTGACTCGGGCGTGAGATGCACGCTTGGCCACGTCTCAAATCTATACGCTCCGATCCCTGCGGTTTCTCTAGGCCGCGGCACTCGATGCAACTTCGAGGGCTTTTATGAACTGGTTCGAATCCGACACCCAGCCAAACAGAGTTTGAATAACCAGAAGGGATGCTTCGTGATTGCTTCTCGGCAAACCGTATCCTATCGGCTCACCCATACAATCCGCCAGCAGCACGCATAAATAATCTCTGAACATCGCATCTCTGACCGTCGACTCCACGCATACGCTCGTGGTACATCCAGTGATGACGAGGTATTTGACGCCCTGTTTTTTTAAGATTGAATCCAAATCAGTTTGATAGAAGCCGCTGAATCGATGCTTGTAAAGCACTACATCGTCCGGCCGCGGCTTTAGTTCGGAGAGAATGTCTGTGTTCCAAGTGTCCCGGATAAGAATTCGGCTTTCCGTACCGTTCGGAGCCCGAATCGTCTTTCCGACGCCCAACCGCAGGTGTCGGACTCTGTTCGGAGAGTCGGAAACGCCTAAGTCGGAAAGATCGGGCCGAAAACCCATCTTGAGATAAACGATCTTTGCGCCGGCTTGACGGGCTGAGGTCAGGACTTTTGCGGTAGGCCCGACAACGCCTTGAATCATAGAAATATCAAGTCCCGCACGATCGAACATGCCACCTTTGCTGCCGAAGTCATTCTGCATATCGACCACGATCACGGCAGTCTTACCGATATCGATGGTTATTGGTTCTGGTTTTGCATCGACCCTGACAACCCGTTTCGGATTTTGAGTCGACTTACTCATCTGGTCCCCCGCCGATTGCTGGCCTGCTCCTCCAACCAGCGAGGCCGCCCCTGTTGCACCAATGGGGCCTAGCATTTCCCGCCGGCTAAGATTGTGGGTTTCAGGGCGCTCGTTTTCTGCCTTTGGTTTCATGGATGAAAGCCCCAGTCAGGATTGTTCTAAGCGGGCGACACTATATCAGTATTCAGTTTCTGCCGGAAGCGCGGTGACAGGAGTGCCGTGCTGGAATGAATTGGATGTAGCGGTGAGTACGCGGCGAGGATCGACCAACAACCAGGCGGCAGCGCCGAGCACGCATAAGACCGCAGCAACCAGAAAAGACGCGGTCCAGCCGAAGCGTTCAGCGATAATTGGGGTGAGAAGACTAGTCACAAAGCCGCCAATCTGATTGCCTGTGTTCATGAATCCGGAGACGGATCCGGAAGAGCCGCCGGCGATATCTGCGGTCACGGACCAGAATGAGCTTTGCGAAAGATAGAGTGCTCCCGCACCACCTGCGAGCACGATGCTGGCCAGCCGGGCACTTTCGACTTGTGAGCCCAAGGCCAGGAAAACGCCGGCTGTAACAATAGCGAAGGCCGCCAAGATACATCGTCCCGCGCGCGGACCCCGTCTCCTGGTGACGCGGTCGTTGATTATGCCGCCCAGCGGCGAACAGGCTGCCATCGCCAGAAATGGCAACATGGCGTAGAAAGCGCTCGCTTTCAAATTCAAGCCGCGCACTTGCGCCAGGTAGATGTAAAACCAGCTGAAGAATATCCAGGCGACGTAGCCGTAGCAGAAGTAACTGAAGGTCACGGCCCACACTTCCCTGCTCTTTAGTACCCTCCCCCAGGGTACAAGCTGCCTCTTCGCGGCGCTTCCTGTGTGGATCGTTAGCCCTGATTGAATAATTTCCAGTTCTTTTGAAGACACTCGAGGATGCTCAGAGGGTGTGTCCCGAGCTGTCAGGAACCAGACGGCTCCCACGGCGAATCCGATAATGGAGCAAACCCAGAACGATGATCGCCAGCCATGATGGACCATGATGTAGGTGATCAATGGCGGCGACAGCCCAGCGCCCACGCCGACTCCGGCGAAAATCAAGCCGTTGGCGATTCCGCGCTCCTGCATCGGGATCCAGCGTGAGACAAACTGATTGGAAGCCGGATAGATAACCGCTTCCCCTACACCCAGCAGAAAGCGCGCGGCAATAAAAAAGAATAGCGGGGCACCAATGCCGCTGGGCACAATGGCTATCAAGGCGGTGAAAATACCCCACCAAACTACTCCGCCGGCAAGGACTCGGCGGGGTCCCAGTCGGTCGGCCAGCCATCCTCCGGGTGTCTGGAATAAGGCGTAGCCTGCCAGGAAAGCACTGAATACTCGGCCAAGTTGGGGGTTAGTGAGGTGATAGGCAGCCGCAATGGAAATCCCCGCAATGGAGATATTTACCCGGTCGAGATAGGCGACAGCACTCAGAATGAAAAGCCAGAACACCAGGAACCAGCGTATGTGACTCGGCTTTCCGTCGCTCATGGCTGCTCCATGAAATCGCTCTGCCTAAAATCCGGCGAAAACCAAACGCCTGTGCTATCGAACTGATCTCTGGCCACTGACCACTAGTTCTTTTCTCTTAGGTTCCAGTGGAGTGCTCCCGCAAAATGCGAACCAACTGATTGGCCACGATCTTATCTTCGCCGGGTTGCAGCATAAAGGAATTCATCCCCAGACCGGGTTGCTCTTCTCCCACCGACATCACGATTGAGGGCTTGGAGTCTTTCAATAGCTGCGACACTTCCTTGGGTGTTACAGAGATTTTCGCTGGATCGAAAATGATTCGCATGTGGGGAACATGATTGGCGATTTCGGGAACAAAGAAGGAAGTGGTCACGCCGGGCACCTTGGTGATCTGCCGGGAGATTGATTCCAGGCGGTCCTGCCATTCTTTGCTGAGAGCTTCGTGGTCTTCGTTGAGATAGAGTTCCAGAGCTTTCACCATTCCGATAATTTCTTCTTTGCCAACTTTTTGGCTGCGGCCGATGGTGTCCTCGTGAGGACTGTTGTTGAGAAGCGCGTAAGCCACCAGATCTTTGCGGCCGATTAACATGCCGGCACATTGTGGTCCACGAATGGCTTTGCCTCCGCTGAACGTAACGAGGTCATAGCCCATGTTGGCGTAGTCCCAAAGATGCGAGACGGGAGGCGTATCTGCTGCGGCATCGTTCATGCACGGAACTTTGTACTCTTTCGCCAGTTTTACCCACTCATCCACTTTGATCTGGCCCTGGGAATTGGCAAAGTTGCTGAAGTGCATCATCGCGGTGCGTGGGCTGATCGCCTGGCGCAGATCATCCCGGGTTTCGACGTCAATGAGTTTCACGCCTGTGGTGCGCAGCTGGTGATCGAAGGGATTGCGATGCGACTTCTGGATAATTACCTCGGACTTCATTCCAGTTAGATCCGGTATCTGCCGGATGAAGGCTTCATTGTCGCCGGTGAGAATGCCGGCGAGTCCCGACTGCATCGCTGCAGCGGCGCCAGAGGTAACCAGAGCGGTGTATCCCTCCGGCAATTTGAGCATTTCAGCAATTCGTTTCCCGGCAGCTACTTCCAGCTCCGGCATTCTGACAAAGTGGCGTCCCGCCTGAGCCATGACGGCTTCCAGTTCGGGGCGAATCACCGAGCCACCCAACATGGTCATGGTTCCCTGACAGTTGATGACGGTCGTGACTCCCAGTTCCTCGTAAGGATTGCCCGACTTCCCGAAGCCACTACTGCCGGTGGCACTTTTCGAGGCAAACAATTTTCGGGGCGCCAGTACAGAACCGGCAATCACTCCCAGACTGCCCAGAAAACTTCGACGATTCCATTTCGAACCGAGTCGCATGACGGATGCTCCTTCGCGCACGTTGCGGTTTTTACTTGCGGACGACTGCCGCGATGCAGTTAATTTCGATCATCGACTTACCTGGCAGCGCTGCCACTGCCACGGTAGTTCGCGCCGGACCGCCGTTTGGGAAATACGTCTTGAATATCTGGTTCATAGGCTCATAGTAGGCGAGGTCGGCAAGATAGACGGTGAGCTGCAGAATGCTATCCATGGTTCCACCGCCGGTTTGGACTAGCTCTTTTACGTTCTCCATTACCTTGGTGGTGTGGGTTTCGATGTCATCCTTCGACACCGGGCCGTTTGAATTGGCTCCCTGGCCGGCAATATAAATCAGGCCGTTATGGATGATCAGAGGAGTGATCATTTGCTTTCCGTCCGCTGGCTTGCCGTCACGATTTAATTTGCGCACGTCCGAATCCTTAGACTTCTTCGCCAGGGCAGTGCCCGTCATCAAGCTCCCCACACCGATGGCAGAGACCATGGCTGCCAGGCTGCCCATCAGTTTTCTGCGGCCGAACATTTTCGAGGTCATAGTCAATCCCCTTTCTTCGTTTTCAAAATTGCAACACTCTTACGGTAAGGCAAAGGTAAAAATGTCGCTGCCCGCCGCGATGGCTACGTATTGCTTGCCATTGATCGCATAACTCATTGGCGAGGCGCTAATAGTCTGACCGGTGTTGAAGTGCCATAGTGGCTTGCCGGTTTGCGCATCCACAGCCTCAAAGGAGTGAGCGTCGTCTGCAAAGAAAACGATGCCTCCCGCGGTTGTCATGGTTCCACCATTTGAGTATCCCGAACTCACTTGCGGATACTTCCAGGCAAAAGTCTCCGTATTGAAGTCATAGGCCAGAAGAAGTTTTTGTGGATGCTCTGCCGGATCGTGTTTAACGCCGGTCGAGTAGTAGGTCTGCCCTTCGGCAAATTCCTGTGGTTTTCGGAAGAACGTGCCACAATCTTCGAGCGCTTTGAAGTAGAAAAGATGAGTTAACTCGCTGTACGACGGAGCATACCAGTTGGTCGCTCCGGTGAAACCCGGACAAATTCGCGTGCCTTCGGCGGTGGGCTGAACGCCTGTCCGTATGGGACGGCCTTGGGCATCGATGCCTCTTGCCCAATTCAGTTTTTCGACGAAACGAACCGCGGAAAGGAATTTACCGTTAGTGCGGTCAAGCACGTAGACGAAGCCGTTCCGATTGGCTTCCACCAACAATTTCCTCGGCTCACCTTTGTAGGTCGCATCGATGAGCACGGCTGTCTCGGTTGCGTCGTAATCAAATAAATCATGCGGCGTGAATTGGAAATACCATTTGAGTTTTCCAGTGTCTGGATCGAGAGCAAGCACGCAGTCGGTATAGAGATCGTCCCCAGGCCGGACCGCGCCATCGAAATCTGGAGAGGGATTGCTGGTCCCCCAAAATAAAGTGTTCAACTCTGGATCGTACGTGCCTGGCATCCATGTCGTGCCCCCGCCACGCAGGTACATTTGCCCAGGCCAGCTCGAAGATCCAAATTCACCCGGGCCTGGGATGGTCCAGAAGCGCCAAGCCTCTTTTCCGGTCAGGGCATCGTAAGCAGCAAGGAAGCCGCGAACGCCGTCATCCCCACCTGAGGTTCCGACGATCACCTTGTCCTTGATTACCAGGGGCGCACTGGTCGCGCCATAATTTCTGTTTCCGGTCGCGTAAGCAACGTCCCAAAGCAAGTTACCGGAACGGACATCGAGACACAGCAAATGAGCATTATCGGTCATCATGTAAACCCGAGAGTGCCACACGCCTACGCCTCGATTGAGGTGTCCGGAGGCATCGTCGATCAATCCATCCGTATTAGGACGTTCATAGTGCCAGACGGTGCGCCCGGTACGTGCATCCAGGGCAACGGCGTGATTGGCCGCGGTGACCAGCATCAGTCCATTCACGACTACCGGCGTGACTTCGAGTCGGTTCGAATTACTCGCGTGGAAAACCCATTGAGTGCGAAGCTGATTCACATTGTTCACGGTCATTTCGGCGAGGCTGCTGTAACGGCGTCCAGTGTAGTCGCCGTTGTAGGAAGGCCAATTGCTCGCGGGTGGCTGCGCGAGAAGGTGCTCAGGAAGGACATCGATCGCGGCGGAAATAGGTGAATTGAGCTTCTCATCGGCAAATGCCAATGCGACCCAGCAACCGCAAAACGCGATCAGCGCCGTCGTTCTGAAGCTAAAATGCATGTTGAACCTGATTAGCTTGCCAACTGCACTTTCACTCACTTGGCGTGCGGCATGCTTGTCGCCGAAGACTGTGTTCCCCTTGGTCGATGTTTTGGGGGGAAGACGTGATCGTTCCCCGAGCTAGAAGCTTGATATCCCATCTCTTTTGAAATACGTTTGCTGACAGCTTGAATAAGTGGAGCGAGTTGCCTAAGCCGAGTAACCGACATCCGTACGGCTGGTCCGGTTATGCTCACACTGGCATTCACGGCACCGGTGTGATCCCAGATGGGCGCTGCAATACAACGGATATGCGGCTCGTTTTCCTCGAGGTCGCAAGCGTATCCGTTCTTCCGAACCTTTTGTAAGTGGGTTTGCAGTTCCTAACTCAAGTTGTGGCAGGATTGCGGATAGTTTGTCTGGCGGCATATAGGCGAGCATCACTTTGCCGACCCCGGTACAGTGCAACGGAACGGCCGCACCAATTCGCGAATAGATTCGAAGCGGCTCAGGTGAATCCAACTTCTCCACATACACCGCGGAAAGGCCATGACGCACCGTGAGGTGGATGGTTTCACGTGTGTTCTGATTGAGTTGCTGAAGATAGGGCAGGCTCAGCCGGCGAATATCGAGTTGACCCAACGCAGCCTGGCCAATGGAGAAGCATGCAACCCCCAGGTGATAGCTTCCCGTGCCACTGCAATTTAAGAAGCCCGCTGATTCAAGATTTACCAGGAAACGGTGAACGGTGCTGACGGGCAATCCCGAAAGCCTGGCAATCTGCGATGCGGTCAGACCTCTCTCGGCAACCGCAATCAGGTCCAGCAGCCGCAGTCCGCGCTGCAAGGATGTGATGTTGTAAGTTCGTTTGGCTTTCATCGGCATGGCGTTCTTCGAATCGGAAACCCGCGCGTTCTTGTATTTCAATTTTGAAAGTGCAGATTATCTGATGAAAGTTGATTTCGTGCAAACGATTCCGAGAACCACCGTTTTACAGGCGACCGAATTTCTTCACCGCCTCCTCGATAGATTTGTACTTTTCGATATAGGGATACATGGAATGTTCCTTGAAATCCATCTCTTGTGCCAACGCTAGAACTTGTTCTGCTCTGGCGCGCGGCACTACGACAACGCCATCGTTGTCGGCGACAACGATATCCGCCGCCTCAACCCGGACACCATCGCACACGACAGGGATATTGGCGCCGGCAAAGCGGTAATGGTTCACTGAGGTTGAGGGCACCATTCCCAAAGCGAATACTGGAAAACCGATCTTGCGCAGATGCCCCACATCGCGGACGCCGCCATCGATCACGGCCCCAGCAAAGCCTCGAGCCCACATGGTGGTTCCCATCAATCCTCCCATGCCGGCGATGTTCGCCCCGTCTTCTACGACCATGACGTAAACCGAGCCGGCTTGTCCCTGGTCAATCGCCGCCAACATCCCGCTTAGCGCCGCAGGATCATTATTTCCCTCGGCCTTCTTCAGCAGCACGGTTATGGCGAAACCCGCAAACTTGCTGGAAAATATCGGCTGCATGCGATGGGTCATATACATTCGCTGTCCGGCAATTTGTTCTAATGCGTCGGACACAGAAGCGACTTCCACGTGGCGAAAAGCTTCCAGCAGGGCGGCGTTGTCCTTGGCGGGTGGTTTCTCCGGAACCGCCTGGGCTGAGGCCAGCCATCTTGCGCCCACTATGCCGAGGGCCAATACGATTACACAGATCGCGGCGAAGGCTTTGGAAGAAACTTTAGGGAAATGGGATTTGTTCACTGAGTCCTCCTGGTTGTATATATGTGCGCGGACTCTAACACTGTTTTTCTTTGGGTGGAAGAGGATGCGCCCTGGGCTTGGATGGCATTCTCGAAATGGCGATGATTTTAGAAAAGGAGGCATCACAATGCACAAGACTTTTTCCAGCTGGCTTAGAATCGGCTTGGCGGCGGCAGTTGTGGTTCTGGCGATATCGGCAATTGGCTATCCGCAAGCGCGACGTACAATCACCGTGGGCGAATCCAAAGGTCTTCCCTTTAGTGATGGCATGCTGGTTGGCGATACGCTCTACATCGCAGGTCAGGAAGGCACGGACGCCAACAACAAACTGGTGGCGGGCGGGATTGGACCCGAGACGCAAGCGGCGCTGGACAATATCCAGAAAGTTGTAAAAGCTGCTGGATTTGAATTAAAAGATGTGGTTGCAGTCACCGTGTACCTGGCTGACATTCATGAATTTGGCGACATGAATAAAGTTTATCGGAGCGTCATGCCGGATCCGAAACCGACTCGCGCCACTGTTCAGGTAGCGGCATTAGTCAACAACGCACGCATTGAAATCTCGGCAATTGCAGTCAAGGGTAAATAACTGCGGTTCGATCCCATCCACCGAGCTGATGTCAGGAGGAAGCCGATAGCACTCAAACGGTGGTACGCACTTCCGCCGATGGGCGCGGTCTTATTTCTCTTCGTGTGGGGCATGGTCCCTCAATCTCAGCCTCAGGCGCAATCGCCTGGAGCTCGACGAGTATCCAGTGCAACATTGCTGGAAGGCAAACAGATTTTTGCATCCAGTTGTGCCGCGTGTCACGGATTGGATGGACGTGGGGGCGAGCGCGCTCCCGATATTGCTACCCGGCGAGGAACGCAACGACTTTCCGACCTTAAGCTGGCTCGCATCGTAGACGCAGGTGTGCCCGGGACTGGAATGCCGAGCTTTCATTCGCTGGGCGCTTCCGCGATCAAATCTGTGGTGAGCTACCTTCGCACGCTTCAGGGCGGAGGCAAGTCTGCCAGTCTGCCCGGCAGTCCGCAAAAAGGTGAATCAATTTTCTTCGCCAAGACGGGTTGTTCCGATTGCCACATGGTTGGCGGCAAGGGAGGCTTTCTGGCAGCTGATTTATCGAGCTACGGCCACACTCACTCGGTTGAGGAAATTCGCGAAGTAATTACGAATCCAGATAGCATGCGAAAAGCCCGTGACAAAATCGTGCTGGCGGTCA
>WNGQ01006500.1_pt1 | contig 13066 bp, 9 predicted proteins | sample 5407661 | NCBI WGS metagenome assembly WNGQ01 (sample SAMN13153382, study PRJNA577476) | soil metagenome | isolation source: 60 cm soil or saprolite under Garry oak tree replicate 2 | place: USA:California | collected 2016-06-15
TACAAGGATGGTCGCGGGCGGCTCAACGGCTACCTGGAGGACTATACGTTCCTGGCCGATGGCCTGCTGGCGCTGTACGAGGCCGACCTGCAACCACGCTGGTTCACCGAGGCGCGCCGCTTGATGGACGAGGCCATCAAACTCTTCGCGGATGACCAGCAAGGCGGATTCTTTGACACGGGCAGCGATCATGAAGCGTTGGTTAGCCGCCCTAAAGATATTATGGACAATGCCACGCCCGCGGGTAACAGTGGGGCGATAGAGGTCCTGCTGCGCCTGGCGGCGTTCACAGGCGAGGAGTCGTATCGCCAGCGCGCCGACGAGTACCTGCGGGGGCTGGCTGACGTGATGGTGCAGCATCCACAGGCGTTCGGGCATGTGCTCGGCGCGCTCGACTTTGCTATGTCGCCCGTGAAGGAGTTTGCCATTATTGGCGACCCGCAGCAGGCCGATACGCGCGCTTTATTGCATGTGATAAACAGCCGCTATCTCCCCAATAGCGTGCTGGCCTGCGCGGCTCCCACCGATAGTGAGGCCATCCAGGCTGTCCCTCTGCTCACCGATCGGCCAGCAAAAGATGGCAAGGCCACAGCGTATGTTTGCCAGAATTTCGCGTGTTTGGCGCCTGTAACGACCGCAGAAGAATTGGAGCAGCTGTTGTAGGGACAAGGAGCGGCAGTGAAGAGGGGAGGGGGCCTTGTGCTTGTCCTGTACCTCATCGCCTACCCGGGAAGGACAAGCACAAGGCCCCCTCCCCTCTTCACTGCCGCCCATTGTCCCTACGCCGGGCTCGCGGTACCTGTTTAATCATTCACGTAGCGCATTTCGCCTTTGACATCGTGGCGGCAGAGGACGCCATTGCGCGCTAGATGTTCCAGGGCGAGGATGGCGGCGGCTCGTTCTTTGCGCCCTGGCCCTTTTTTGTGGGGCGGGATGAATGCCAGCGCGACCTCTTGAGGGGTAAAGACGGTGAGATCGCCCCTATGTTCTTGCAGGTAGCGGGTAATCGATTCTTCGTACCACTTCACGAGATCATGAGGTTGCTTGATGTGGATGGGATGAGGAAGAGTGACAATCATGACGGGACAGGGGGCCAGCGCGAGAATGCGACGCGAAATGCTCCCGGCAAAGAAACGCCGCGCCTGCTGCCTGGCGCCATTTCCCCGGCTGCCTACGACAATCACATCAACCTGTAATTCCTTTGCCGCTTTAGCCAGCTCTTCGGCGGGTGAACCCAGGCGTGTGAGTGTTTCAATTTGATCGGGCGCGAGTCCGCGATTCTGTAATTCGATCTGCGCTCTGCGCAACGCCAATCCTCCTTCGGCGCGTTGGTCGCTGGTAGACGAGGCCGACTGCATTTGACCGACGTACATGCCAAGCGCGGGTGAGTTAACGTTGGGGACAGGGATTACGTGGAGTAGCACGAGGTGGAGTTGTGGTATAGCCTGCTCGATCAACTCGCTAATCATGCGCAGCGCGTGCTGCGTGGCAGGGGAAATTGGTGCATCGATCCCAAGCAAGATACGCTTCTTCATGGTCGTTCCCACTGTGTATCTTCAACTTGTCACATTCAGTTGTCCGGTCTAACCTGCGAGTAATCAAGATAATTGGCAAAACATACAAAAGCATCCAATTACAGTATACCCGTTTTTTGGGGTTGCTACAAGCTAAGCAAACTGCCTTAAGAGTCTGACAAACTTTTCTTGTATACTTATAGTACTTGTTGCGTTATTATCTTTGCCATTCATGCGTCGAAATGCATGGATGCATAGATGAGGCCACTTTGAGAAAGATGGTGTATCCGAGACAGAAGCCCTGAATACCCCCCATAATCGGGCTCTCATCTGGCATAAAGAAATAAACTCGAAATCGGAGGCTCATCTTTATGGACAACGTACCCAACAAGAAATCCCCTACCCGTCGTCTCACGATCCTCTATATTTGTGCGCTTAGCACGGTTGCACTGTTAGCGATTCTCGGCCAGATCGTGATTCAGGTCGCGATCCAACAGCAGGGGAGCGATGCATTAGTGATCAACATAGCCGGGCGACAGAGGATGCTCAGCCAGAAAATCAGCAAAGCAGCACTCGTTATTGAGTACACCACTGATTCTGCAGTGCGCAAGGTACGCACAGGAGAACTCCGGCAAGCCGTGGCCCTGTGGGAAAGCTCGCAACAAGGTTTGCAGCATGGCGATGCACAACTGGGCCTGCCTGGCAACAATAGTGACGAGATCAAGAATCTGTTTAGCGTGATCGAGCCGAACTATCAAGCAATGCTGGGTGCCGCCAATAGCATCCTCTCGGTGGTTAATCAGGAGCAATCAGGAGTGAACCAGCAGGTCACTCTTGGACCGTTCGTGCAAACGATTCTCGCCCAGGAGGCTAGCTTCCTCGTGGGAATGAACCAGATCGTTTCCCAGTACCAAAAGGAGGCAGAGGCTCGGGTGGCAACGCTGAGAACAACTGAACTGATCTTGATCGGGATTACACTGTCCGTCTTACTTCTGGAAGGGTCATTCGTGTTCCGACCAACCGCCTACAAACTCAACCAAACAATAGCAGAGATCATTGCACTGGAGCGTTCCAATGCCGAACAGAAGTACCAGCTCGAAGCAGGCATCCAGTTAATTTTGCAAACACATGTGCAAACGGCCAATGGAAACTTCAGTGCGCGCGCTCCCTTGACAGAGGATCATGTCTTATGGCAAATTGCTTACTCACTCAATAACTTACTTGCTCGACTCCAGCGCTTGAGCCAGGCTGATATTGAACTCCATCAGACGAAGTTGAACGCAGCACGAATAGTAGGATCGCTTCAGGCTCAAGCGAATTATGTCCAGAGTGAGCTTGGGATGATTCAGACAGAGACAGAACGCCTGGTTGGAGCGCTGCGTGACGCCAAGCAGAAAGATCGCCCCATTTTGGCTCCACCGAGTCGTACCCTGCTGAAGCCACTTTATAACGAACTGGGTGGTAACTATCTTCAACCTGCCTTACCTCAAGGAAAAAGGTAAGCAGGGAGAGACTTGCTCAACCGAGAAGGAATAATGTATTTCATAAAAGCCGGGAGGGGACAAGACCCGTGTCACAACAATCAGTTTCTCTACTTCAATTAGAAAATCTCTCAAACGTCCAAACAGCGATCCAGGAGCAATACGGCTCTTCCTTACTGGATCATGAAAAGATTTTTGCTGAAGCACGTGGGTACTTGCAAGTGCTTCAGCAAGAGTGCGGACCATCCAGCGTCCATCCAGAGCGGTTTGCAGAGATCCAAACACAGATCGAACGCACCGGAACATATGAGCACACTTCTGAAGAGCTGGTGTATGGAGCAAAGGTTGCCTGGCGCAATAATACACACTGCATCGGACGACTACAGTGGAAATCTCTCCTGGTGCGCGATATGCGTCACCTCACACATGCCCAGGACGTCTTCGAGGCGATCATTGAGCACATCCACGCTGCAACGAACAAAGGAAAAATGAGGCCGATGATCACCATTTTTGCCCCACAAAAGCCACATCAGTTGGGAATACGCATTTGGAATCCGCAGTACATTCGCTACGCAGGCTACCGACAGGCAGATGGCTCCATCATTGGTGACCCTCTCCATGTAGAACTGACCGAAGCGATCCATCGACTGGGTTGGAATGGTGCAAGAGGTACGCCTTTCGATGTTCTTCCCCTGGTCATTCAGATGCCGGATCAGCCTCCCAAGGTGTTTGAACTGCCATCTGAAGCCGTTCTTGAGGTTCCCATAAGTCATCCTGTCTACCCCTGGTTCGCTGAGTTGGGACTCAAGTGGCACGCTCTTCCGGCTATCTCCAATATGCGCATGGAGATTGGAGGAATTTCCTACACCGCTGCACCTTTTAATGGCTGGTACATGGGTGCCGAGATTGGAGCGCGCAACCTGGGAGATGTTGATCGTTACAATATGCTCCCCGTGGTCGCTAAGAAAATGGGGCTCGATACTCGCTCCGATCGTTCGCTTTGGAAAGATCAAGCGCTGGTCGAATTGAACATAGCTGTATTGGACTCTTTTGCAAAGCAAGGAGTCACTATCGTAGACCACCATACCGCCACCCGACAATTTATCCGTCACGAGGAGTTGGAAAGTCAAGCTGGACGAACGGTGCCAGCGCATTGGGTCTGGATAGTACCGCCAATTTCCGGCTCAGCAACTCCTGTCTTCCACCTTACCCACTATAAGAATACGAAACTCAAACCAAACTTTTTTTATCAGCCAGCCCCCTGGCAGGAACCACTTCAAGGGTTCGGCTGTCCGGTATAGAGAGTAGCAGATAGTTGCTGTATGTTTGGTGTGAATGAGATACTTGCTTACTCACACCAGACGTTATAATCCATTTATCTCGCATAATGAGGTAATAGTAGTATGCGTATTCGGCGTTCATGGATTGTGCAGCCTGGTTCAAATATCATTGCACGCGCACTTTTCAGTGCTATCAGCACTGGTATCAGCCTGGGAGTAATGGCAACTGCTGCCGTCCTGACGAACTCACGTTTTGTGTTCCCCTCACTCGGTCCCACAGCCTTTCTCTTCTTCACCACACCAACAGCGCCAAGCGCCTCTCCCCGCAATACAGTGCTTGGCCACGGGATTGGTGTATGCGCGGGGTATTTCAGTCTTGTCGTGACTGGTCTAACGCTGGCGGGGCCAGCACTTATCTTTGGTGTGACGTGGCGGCATGTTATCGCTGCCGGGCTCTCACTGGCACTCACTGCGGGCTTCATGGTGCTGCTAAGTGTACCTCACCCACCTGCTGGGGCAACGACGCTGCTTATCTCCCTGGGTATCATGTCAAAACCCTCGCAACTTGGTGTGCTCATGCTTGCTGTCGGGGCACTGACACTTCAGGCTATCATCATCAATCGTTTCCTGGGCATCCCTTTTCCTCTTTGGAGGCCACTTCCGACCCCGGAAGTGGCCTCCGAAGAGGATCTCATCGATGAGAAAGCAGAAAAGGCTATTAATCCCAACAGTTCTAAAAGAAACACGAAGAGAGTAAGTCACAAGAGAAAGAGGAAAAAAAGTAGGCATTAAGCCCTCTATTGCAGGAAAGCCTCGACAAATGGGTCATTTGTCACATCACATTTCCACGCGTTTCGGTTATGCTTATAACAAATGCAGCCTGGCAAAGTGTACATGTGATGACAGAAAGTGAATTGAATCACACACATCATGTGCTTGTTTACCTTGACAGTATTGCAGCGGTACGTTAAGCTAAATGTGAGCTTAACTATGCAAAAATACCGTTGTCGTCGGTTTCTTCCGTTCCGCGCGGGTTCTTTAGGAGAGACGGACCTGCGACCAGCGTTTCACAGCAATTTGATTACTGCCGGTTTAATACGTCTATCACAGTATCGTAACAGTGTTTTGTAGAAGCGAGTGGCTTGACATACCTGCATGTAAAAAGTGTTGCCCACACATGGCCCACACGTCATACGTGCCAGTTATGTTACGGTTGTAGGGGTGTAGGAAAGACCCCTGCAAGAAAGTAGGTCGAATGATGGGTGTAGAGATGGAAGACCTACCTGACCAAATGAGCCTGGCAGCACTCGCAGAACGCTGCCAGCGCGAGGTCGCCAACTTTCGTAAAGGTGAGGTCTTTAACGACCGGTACTGCCTTGAAATTTTCTATCGTGCCATTACCAAACAAGATAACGGTGCGTGGGAACTGCTAACACGCAACTTTCGGCGTATGGTGGTGGGCTGGCTGCGCAATCACCCACTGCGGGAAAGCGCCATGCGCTATGAGAGCGAAGAGAATTTTGTCGACCTGGCGTTTACCCGTTTCTGGAGGGCCACGCGCAATCAAGCGGTGGTGTTCCATTCGCTGGCAGCCGCTTTGACGTACTTGAAGGCCAGTCTACATGGAGAGCTACAGGATACGATTCGCGCGCATGCGCGCCAGGTGCTCCCATTGCCGGACCCTGGGTCGGGCTTTCCCGAAGAGCCGGCGGCAGAAGAGCAGGATGATGGACGCGACCTGTGGGAAGTGATCGAGAGCTTCTTGCCGACCGAGCGCGAAAAGCGGATTGCCTACCTGATTATTCACTGTGGCCTCAAACCGCGCGAGGTGGTACGCCAGTGCCAGGACGAATTTAGTGATGTGAAGGAAGTGTATCGCTTGCATCGCAATGTGCTTGAACGGCTCTTACGCAATGCCGACCAGATTCGCTGGCGGCTGAGCGACGAGGAAAAATAAAATATCATGCGGACAGCCAGGTTACTCAGAAACAATGCTCTAAAAAACGCAGGTGCATCGTTTATACATCGACACACCTATCGGACGTGTGAGAATTGTAGAGTACCTGGCTGTCGGTCTCTACGTGCCAATTAGAAGCAGTTGAGGAAGAACGAACGATGGACTGTTTACATGACATAGCCCCCAGCGACGAGGAGCTTATTGGCTTTGCCCTCGATGGCGAGGCATTATCGGCGGAGGCCAGCAGCCACCTGGAGCAGTGTGAAACCTGCCAGCGACGACTGGTTCGCTATCAGAGTGCCAATGCATCCCTGGTTTCGCGCTTCTATCGTAGTCAATGTCCCGATGCCGGGCAATTGACGTACTATAGTATTGGTGGCCTATCGCCCGAAGACCGCCAACGCATCGCCAGCCACCTGCTCGATTGCCCGCTGTGTATGGCCGAAGTCGAGGAAGCCCGTCGCTATATGCAGGAGCAGCCCCTCGAGTTTCCAGTCCCTTCATTTACTCCGTATGCCCTGGTACGCCGCATTTTCGCGACGCGGGTGAAACGCCCGCAACTGCAATTCGTCTTGCGCAGCGATGCGCAGGAAACGTCCTGGCCGCGCCAGTACAAAGCCGAAGCGGTGGATCTTTCATTGCATCTCTCACGTACCAGTAGTGGAGAGCATATGCTGCTGGGCATCTTGACCAGCGTCAATCCCGACGAGGACGTGGAAGCCTTTGCAGGCGTGGCTGCCGAACTTTTCACCGCGCCGCTCCCTGCGACCGCTAATGGCAATTCCGCAAGGACCATGCCGTTGCTGCGCACCCAGGTAGACGACCTGGGCAACGTCGTCTTCAAACCCGTACCCGATGGCGAGTACGTCATGATCATCCATCTGCCAGGCCGCGAAATTATTATTGACGGATTGAACATCGATCACGGGTGACCCATCTCTTTCCTTATAGAGAGGTCCATAGTACTTCCCTGTAAGTTGTGTATTTACTACTCTGCTCAGTGTGGGGAGCGAATCATCGAACATGGACAGCGATTTATTTTTACAACGCTTGCGTGAATTGCCCATAGAAGATGGGCGAGCCTACATTCAGGAACATATCGCAGAGCTAGCCGACCACAAAGCCGTTGGGGAGTTGCTGGCAGATGAAGCGCTCAAGCAACTCTACACCAATCCTGCTGTCTCGCTCAAATTGGCAGAATTGTTGACTTTTTTCGGCGAGTACGTTTCCCATCTCTCATCTCACGCTCTCGGTCTAAAGGCCAAAGGAGACGCTCTCAGAGCTATAGGACTTCACCAGGCAGCGATGGAGTCTCTTGATGCCGCTGGAGAGGAATTCTTACGCCTGGGAGATGAAGGAAACTGGGCCCGTAGCCGTATTACCTGGATTATCTCCTGTGCATGGCTTGGTCGCCTCGAGGAGGCGCTGCAAGAGGCGGCTCGTGCCCGGGGCGTGTTTCAGCGCCTGGGTGAATATTATTGGGCGTGTGTCATCGATAATAACACAGCAGTGATCTTAAAACATGTGGGGCGCTATCAGGAAGAGATCAATCTGTATGACAGAATGCTCGCCATTTATCCAACACTGACAGACCAGAGTGATGCGACTATCAAGCGCGCTATAGCGCTGGCAGAAATGAACAAGGCAATCACTCTCTCCTGGACCGGCGAATTTGGAGAGCCGTATCGTCTTGTGCAGAAGGCCTTGACCACCTTCAGGACTCTTGGAGAAACAAATCTGGCGATAATCGCGGAGAGCAATCTGGCAAATCTCGATTATGCACAGGGGTATTATGGTTCCGCGCTACAACGGTACTACCAGGCTCGCGATAGCCTGGTACAAAACACGATTGATGATCCCTGGTTGCTGGGTATACTCAAGCTCCGTATCGCTAACTGCCTGGTAAAGCTCGATCGAGCGCAGGAATCCTGCCAATTGGCATTTGAGGCAGTGCAGACTTACCGACAGCGGGGTATATCATTGGATACCGGTGAAGCGCTACGCGAATATGCAATCATGCTTGTAGCTGCTGGCAAGTTAGAAGAAGCGATCAAAGCCCTGGATGAGGCCTGGACGCTCTATAGTAAAGGCGGTTTTGCATATCATGCAGCTATCGCCAAACTTCAGCAGGCCGAACTTCTCCTCAAATTGGAATCTCTTGATGCTGCATATGAGCGGGCTCATCTGCTCAAAGAGTATTTTGAAGCGCAAGGCCTGGTAGCGCGTTCTGTACGTGCTAGCCTCGTGATGATCGGTGCCTTGATAAAAAAAGCACGAAAAGCTGATATCAGTAATCAGCAGGCAGTTCTTCTACAGGAAGCCATATTCTTATGTAAGCCAGCATCTTCGCAGGCGCGCCAGCACAACCTGCAAGAGGAGGTCTATCAGAGCCAGTATCTCCTGGGGCAACTTTTTGCTCTTCAGCAAAACTTCACAGAGGCTACAAAGCACTATGAGGCTGCTATTGTTCAGATTGAACGCATGTTGGATGATCTTGTATATGACCTATCGCCTTCATTCTTGCACACTACCTGGATGGTGTATGAAGACATGATCGCCCTATGTTTACAGCAGTCGCAGTTAGAGTGGGCTTTCGGCTATCTTGAACAGGCGCGTTCTATGGCATTACGTCAACACCTCGATAGATCAAAGACGTTACAGGGAAAAAGAGCAGAAGATAAGGAAGCCAAGTCACCTGCCGTGTCACAAGCGAATAGTGCAGCCGTATTGCGTACACAGCAAGAATTAGAGAACTGGCAGAGAAGTTACCGTCGCTACAGTGTTCTACTGGCAGATGGTGAGGCACTCGTGTCTCCTTCTATTGATCGAGCGGTACTCCAGCAAGAACTGAAGCAATGTGAGGCAAAAATAAGTGAATTATTCGAACTTCTCTATCTCTACCAGTCTGGTACTTCTCTCACAGCACATATGAGGAAACACGCAAAGCGTAGTACAAAACAGGTCGATGTCACTCGGTTACGCCAGCACCTCGCTCCTGGGCAATTGTTGCTGGAGTATTTTCTTTACAAAGGGAAACTGGTCATTTTTGCACTTACAGCAGAACAGTTGATGACCCACGAGGTTCCTGATGGTCTAGAGCAATTGGAACGCCTGTTGCCTTTACTCCATATACGTTTACTGCCAACCGAGTTGTCTAGTCGGCAGGAGCACGTGGTTCGTCGTCTCTTGCAGAAACTCTACGATCTCTTAGTAGCTCCGGTGGCATCTTTGTTGCCTCCATCTTCAGGGTATCTGACGATTGTCCCTTATGGGCCGCTCCACAAGCTTCCATTTCATGCGCTCTATGATGGCTCACACTTCCTGATTGAAGATTTTCAGATCAACTACCTGCCTGCAAGCAGCTTGCTGCCACAACTACTCACCCATAAGGATGAGCCTGGTAGAGTGGACCCTCAAGACGGGCAACCGTATCAGAAACCACTCATCTTTGGCTACTCAGGCAATAAGCAGTTGCAGCGCGCGCTCGAAGAGGCAAAGACACTCGCCACCATGCTTGATGGGCGATACTACCTTGAGCATGAAGCCACGATTACTCGTCTGATCGAGCAGGCTCCAGGTAGTCCCATTATTCACCTGGCAACGCATGGTCAGAGCAGGTTAGATGCGCCTAATTTTTCCTCGATACTGCTGGCGGATGGACAACTCAATGCCATTGATGCCTTCAACTTGAACCTGCATGGGTGTGAACTCGTCACGCTGAGCGGCTGCGAAACCGGGTTAGCGCTGAGCGGTGGTGGTGACGAGCAGTTGGGTTTGGGACGAGCATTCCTGGCTGCTGGAGCAACGTCGCTGGTGATGAGCCTGTGGCCCGTGGAGGATAACGCGACCAGTGAGTTGATGCAGCTCTTTTACCAGCGCCTTATGCAAAGAGAAAGCAAGGTACAGGCGCTGCGCATGGCCCAGCGCAATTTGCTTGATCGCACATCTTCAATCTACACACACCCCTATTTCTGGGCATCATTTCGTCTGGTTGGGGATGCTGGACCTCTCATGTTTCAACAGCTGGCATTTTCTTCCCCTGGAACGAAAAGTGAAGCGCTAAAAAAGTAATGCTCTAGCGTTTCATTGTTAGGTGAAAAATCTACTTATACCTTTTCTCCACGCGAGATGGAGAGACATGGAGGTTACAATGGACGACAAACAAGCATCAATGGGCATGGGTATGCTTAGGAAAAATGTAGTATGGTGGTCCCCTAATCAAATCGCTCTGAGATTTTTTTCCTCGCTGCCACCCACTCCCGGCAACAAACAGCCCATTCTCGAATCGTTGCGCCTGGACGACATTAATAATCACCTGGTGCAGAACTATCACGTTACCCTGCAATCCTTTACCGATAAGGATGTCACGCATCCTGTTACAGGAGAGAAAATGGGCGAATCCCAACTGGATGGTGGTGCGGGGGACAAAGAAGGCACACAGGGTGCTGACCACGGTGAGCAGATTCTCACCAGTTCGCTTGGCAAATACCTGTTCCCCACGCCCGATGGCAAGAGCGTAATCATGACGTTTTTCAATTTGGCTCCTACGCAGGCTACTCCTTCGGCATTCAAAAAGCAGGCCGCAATGGAAAAGAATGGAGACGGAGATGATGAAGTAGATCATACTATCAGGATTGTGAACGCGTTCAATACAACCGAGTTCATTACAACTCCCTCTGGGGAACGGATTCCGCTTCCTCCTGCTATGCCCAACTGGTACGGCGGTGGTACCCAGGATGGCATACATGGCTGTCCTTCCTCTCCACCTATGCCTGTAGCGCAAGACGATCCCTGTATCGCCTCTGGTTACAGCCACATCGATCTGCCGTCACTTTCATCGGAGGTGAAAGACAAAGATGGCTCTGGAGTCACAGTCTTTGTCCTCGACACCTTCCCTACAGAAGGTCAACTCAAAAAGGCAGCGGAACTCGCCAATCCACCTGGCGGAGCCAACAGAAATCGGTTGCTGCAAGACATGGTAACGGGCATGCAATTTTCCGACCCTTTCAATGCGGCTGCTCCCGCTATCAACGTGCGTTACCAGAAGTTCACGGCATTGCTGGAGAGTGAGCAGTCTCCGAGAACCGGGAGAGACCTGTACAAGAGACTCTATGGCTTCAAGATGCTGGATCATGGCCTCTTCGTCACCGGCATCATACGCGATCTCGCACGCGGTGCGAATATCGAGTGTGTACGTATCCTCAATGATTATGGCATTGGCAGAGCCAACGACCTGATACAAGCGCTCGAGAAAATTGTGGGCCGTATGAGTGCCGGGGAAGATTTGCACGGGAAATCGGTACTGATAAACTTGAGCCTGGTTATGACGCCACTCACTAGAGATCTCGGCAAGTTAGGGTTTCGCTATAGAAAGACTACCGCCCTGCGTGAGGCTTTGCACCAGGCGATCATCAGTGCGGTCAATGCTGGTGCGGTCATTGTCTCGGCTGCTGGCAACGACTCAAATTCACTTGAGATGAAAGGGCGTATAGGTCCGCGCTACCCGGCGGACTTCCCAGAAGTCGTTTCGGTCGCTTCTGTCACCAGGAATGAGAAAAAAGCCTCCTCTTTTAGTGATCGCGCAACTTCTTACGAACAGCCGAATGGTATTGCAACCTACGGTGGAGAGCGCGCTAAAGCTGTAAAGCCTCCCACCTCGAAAACATCGCCACCGCCTGTCGCGCCAGAGCCTACCAATTGTATGACCGGCGCAACCCATATCGACGGAGTCATTGGAGTCTACAGTTCTCCTGTCTACCCGAAACTCGATGCCGGGGAACTCGATTCTCACAATCACCATAAACGTATTGGCGGAGACTGCGAGGACTACTACAACGCTCCCAATTCAATCGCCTGGGCCTACTGGTCTGGCACCTCCTTCGCCACACCTGTCATCAGCGCCCTCGTGGCACGCATGCTGGAAGAGAGGGGTGTCGGCTCCCAGATGACCAGCCAGCAGGTCATCGCCAGTATTCAATCGAGCGAAGTCTCTTCTCAAGCCCTGTTTTACAACAAAGAGCTAAAGGCACCCGTCTTTCCGGCGTGTCAGTGCCAGCCGATAGAGTTGAAAGAGGCACCCAGCGTGGGTTCAGCAGTGGCTGTGGTTGAGTAGCGGTCAGGCAGGACGATCCTTCTCGTATCGTCCTGCCTGACCGCAGGTACTTCCTTGCAGCTTGCCTGAGTACTTCCCTGTAAGTTGTGCGCTTACTACTCTGCTCAGTGTGGGGAGCCAATCACCAGACATGGATAGCGATTTATTTTTACAACGCTTGCGTGAATTGCCCATAGAAGATGGGCGAACCTACATTCAGGAACACATCGCAGAGCTATCCGATCACAAAGCCGTTGGGGAATTGCTGGCGGATGAAGCTCTGCGCGTACTTTATGCTCCTTTTCTTTCCCTCAAGATAGCTGAGTTGCTGATTTTTTATGGTGAACTTACGGAAGATATGTATTCGCATGCGCTGGGATTGAAGGCGAAGGGGGATGCGGGCACGTTCGCGGATTAGTTGGATTACATCTGTTGCATGGCTGGGGCATGTAGAGGAAGCTCTACAGGAGGCAGCTCAGGCTCGAAGTGTGTTTTTGCGGTTGAGTGAATACTACTGGGTTGCTGTTATCGATAACAATACAGGTGTGATCTACGAAAATATAGGAAAGTATCAGGATGCGCTACATTTGTATGAAGACATGTTAGCAATCTTTCCTGCAATAAAAGATCAGGATGAAATCTTCATCAAACGATCCATAGCCATTACTGAAGTCAACCAGGCGACGCTTCTCACCTGGCTTGGGAAATGTGATCAAGCGAATCAACTTCAGCAGAAAGCCCAG
>WNGQ01004988.1_pt1 | contig 13065 bp, 9 predicted proteins | sample 5407661 | NCBI WGS metagenome assembly WNGQ01 (sample SAMN13153382, study PRJNA577476) | soil metagenome | isolation source: 60 cm soil or saprolite under Garry oak tree replicate 2 | place: USA:California | collected 2016-06-15
CGCGTTTCTCACATGCTCCTTTCCCCTTCGCCTTTCGGTTCCAGGTAGGTGAGATGACCCGGAGGCCATATTCTTCCGTACCTCCCTTCTCTGCGAGAAGGATCTCGTTGTGGGTTAAGTGGCGCACATCATCGGCATATCTCACGTAACGGAGTCTGCGGTAATCAGGATCTTGAGGATGTTGACTTGGTAGCTTTCGCCGCTGTTTACGCAACGTGCGAATGGCTTGTCGGTCTCCTCGGCGCTTGGCACGGGCCATGGCATTTTCGATGTTCTGGTACGCAGGATTTTTGGCTCGTCGCTTCCCTCGGTTGTATCTGGGAAGCAGAACGGTCTCGACAAACTTGTCAAGTTTGTCCAGGTAGATATTGCTGAGTATTGGACTACACACTCCGCCTTGCGGTGCCCCGCTGAGCGTCTCGTGCCAGCGCCATTCCTCTAAATAGCCAGCCTGGAGCATGTGTCGGATCAATCGCAGAAATCGGTGATCGTGGACGCTTTCTCCCAGGATCTTCATGAGTACCCCATGGTCCAAACTGCCAAAACAGTCGGAGATATCGCCCTCAATGTACCAATGAACGCCCTTCCAGGTTTGCACAATCTCGCTGAGTGCCGTGTGGCACCCGCGTCCTGGGCGAAACCCGTGAGAATGGGAGCTTTTGCGCGGCTCAAAATAGGCGTCGAGCAATTGACGCACCACCTCTTGCATCACTTTCGACGACCAAGATGGAAGCCCGAGCGGGCGTAGTTTCCCATTCCGTTTGGGGATGGAGATCCGTTTGACGGGAGTCCATCGCCACCGTTCATGACGGATGAGGTCAATCATGGTGGGAATGTTCTCTCTGGACATCCCATCCACGGTTTCTCCCGTGGTGTCTGGCGTCATCGCTCCATCATTGGAGTAGAGACGTGCATACGCCTGGAAGTACAACTGTGGATTGTAGAGTTGTCGATACAGCCTTGTTAACGGTAATCCTCGTTCACCGCGATTTCGGATGATACTCAGGACTGTTGTGGCGTCCTGCATTTCGCATACCTCGCATAACTCTCGTATCTAGGTTCCTGTGCCCCTTTGCCCTGCACGCTGCTTTCCAGCGCTCGCCTTTAGGGACGTGACTCCCACGACTCATATGGGCACTCTGTTACCCTAAAGGTCGCCCTTCGTAGGTAATCCCGTGGTACGTCTTTGAGATACGTTCTAGCCTCACGTGAGGGCCTCCATTCATCTCTTGATCTGACTTCGTTAGTCTTCTTTCACCCTCAGGGATTGCCTCGGTCCCCGGTTCATACCAAAGCAGAAGGTGACATCGGTTTCAAGCGTTCTTCCGATGGGCGCGCATGTTCACCAAGTCGAGATGAGAGTTCAAGCAGTTTAGCTTTACCCATGGTGGGCGAGCCGGGCGGTTGCCATGCTTTCCAACGCTTTCAAGCATACGCCGCTACACCAGCATGCTTTTGTTCCGTTTGGCTTTCGCCTCCAGGTAAGCTGGTGGCTCAAGAACACTTCCCTAGTTCTTCCTGTCTGCGACAGGGATATCTCAAAGCGCCTCACGGCGCACACCGGACGTGCAGCTTTCACTGCATCCAGCTCTCTAGTACAGCCACGCAGAAATAAGTCGGAAGAATATGATAGACGAGAAGGAAGGAGATCAAGAAAGAGGAGAAAGAGAACATGGCTCATCCACACGCTTCCCTGTTACATCTCAGTCCCTTGCAGCAAGACCTTCTGCAACACCTGCTGCGCCGTACAACGAGCCCCCAACGGCTGGTGAAGCGAGGGAGGATTATTCTGGCGGCAGTGGCAGGAGCAAGCAATACGAAGATCGTCCAGGATCTGCACCTGGATCATGAGACGGTGCGACTGTGGCGAGAACGCTGGCACACAGCCCAGTCGCGTCTGCAAGCCATCGAAGAGACCGGAAAGCCGAAACTCCTCAGTCAGGCGATCGAAGTCCTCTTGACCGACGAACAGCGCCCTGGAGCACCGGCGACGTTCACCTTCGAGCAGTTCATGCAAATCATGGCTCTGGCCTGTGAAACGCCATCGGACTTGGATCGACCGCTCACCTTCCATGTGTGTCGCATGAAACCGGTCCTCAGGCCGATGTAGACCAGACGGCGAGCGTGTGATCGCCTGCCAAGCAGGTGGTCGCGGGTTCGAGTCCCGTCTCCCGCTCTTTCCCCCCTTTGATGTCCTCTCAACGCCCTCCTCAGGCCAACATATCGCTCTACGTAAATAGAGGATACACAAATATTGCGTGGTATAATCAAATTCATGTTTTCAAATCGTACCGATGTAAAAAGGGATAATACTCTTGTTTATCTGGTAAAATACGTATAGAAACGGATGCAGGGACATCTGGACCTTGTCAAGCAACTCATCAGCGATCTGCTGAAAGTCGGGACGTAAACTCTGATGGACGTTTGGATGGAAAAGAGGCATGTTGACGGGTAAGCTAAGATGAATAGCATTGAACATTTCCTTACAAGTCAATCACGAGTTGAAACAGAGCAGGGAGGATGAGACTATGGGGGAGCCAACCAGGGTGGCAGGCCAGCGGGAACGGCGACGCTATGGCCGTAAGGAACTCAGTCGGCAGGACATTCTGGACGCAGCTGAGCATGTCTTTGGGTTGAAGGGCTATCACGAGGCCTCTCTCCAGGAGATCGCCGAACGGGCAGAGTTCTCCACCAGCGCCCTCTATCGCTTCTTTGATAACAAGGAAGCGCTCTTCATCGGGGTGCTGGCACGACGCGGCGACGATCTCATGCAAGGGATGCGCGAACTGTTTGCCCTCAGCTGCCCACCTCGCCAGAAGCTCCACCAATTCGTCGACTACGCGATCTCCTTTTACCATCAGCATCCCAACTATGGGCGTCTGTTCCTGCGCAGTTCCTCAACTGCGGCTCCAAACCTCGAATCTACTGTAGAAGCTGAAGGCTATCATCGCTTGCAGGAGGCGAGAACACTTCTCACCCAACTATTTCTTGAAGGGCAGCACTGCGGGGAGTTTGTGAGTGGAGACCCGGCAGTACTCGCCCGCCTCTTCATCGGCTTGATCACCGCCTACCTGGCTGCCGACTCGGAGATTATGGCGGATGATGCTGACGTGCGCGATGTGCATGAAGGCATATCGCTCGTACATTTTCACGTCATACTGGACCGCACCTTAGCACCGCCTTCAGACGCAGCACGAGCAAAGCATCACTAGTTCGGCGTCGTTTGCTTGATACCGTGATCTTGTTGCCAGATCTCCTTTGGTGAATTTCAATTCTGTTTTTGCGAAGTGAAATTCACCAAAGTTGAATCCACTTGTTTTTTGGAAAATTCTGATTTATACTTTCTCGTAGAGTTATCGCACCAGGCAAGCTGATGTCTTTCCTTCGCGTATTACGATCGCTTGCCCGAATTGTTCGTCACAGTATTTTACGATGAGCACATTCACCCGCAAAGGAGAGTGCCTATGAAACCTGCTCCCTTTGAGTATTTCGCCCCTACCAGCGTCGAGGAAACGTGCGCCCTTCTCGCGCACTATAGTGACGATGCCAAGATTCTAGCCGGAGGACAGAGTCTGGTTCCGCTTCTTGCCCTGCGCCTGGCGCAACCTGCCGTGCTGATCGACATTAACCCTGTGCGTGAGCTTGACTACATTCAAGCCAGCGACGCTGGATTATCCATTGGCGCACGCACACGACATCGCACCCTCGAACGTTCGCCAGTAGTACGTGAGCAATTCCCTCTGCTCTCTGCCGCGGTCGAGTGGGTCGGTCATCCCCAGATTCGCAATCGTGGTACAGTGGGCGGAAGTCTCGTCCATGCAGACCCGGCGGCAGAACTACCCGCGCTTGCTCTGGCCCTCGATGCTACTTTTACCGTCGTTGATTCCAGCGGCAGCAGGCGCACGCTCAAATCTGACGAGTTTTTTGTCTCCTTTCTGACAACCGCGCTTGACACCGGTGAACTGCTTCGTGAAGTTTCTTTTCCCGCGCTCCCTGTCGGTAGCGGGTGGTCCTTTATGGAAGTCGCTCGCAGGCATGGAGATTTCGCGCTGGTCGGCGTCGCTGCAACCGTCACGTTGGACAACGCGCGCACCTGTACAGGCGCACACATTGCCCTCTTCGGCGTGGGGGAGACAACTGTCCGCTCTCGCAGTACAGAGCAGGCGCTCATCGGTCAGAAGCCAGATGAGCAGGTCATTGCGGTTGCCGCCTCGGAAGTTGTCAATGACATCCATCCGCTCAGCGACATTCATGCTACTGCTGCATATCGTAAATATGTTGCCAGAAACCTTGTAGAACAGGCCTTGACCGAAGCCGTACAGCGTGCGCGGTGACCAGTTGCCTCCAGCAAAGGAGAGAAAAACGTCATGGCAAGTAAGAAACAGCTCATCGAGCTGACCGTGAATGGGGTCCGTCGTGAAGGCCTGGCCGAACCGCGCAAGACGCTGGCGGACTTTCTGCGCGACGACCTGGAACTGACAGGCACCCATCTGGGCTGTGAACATGGGGTGTGCGGCGCGTGTACCGTCATGGTCAACGGGGAAGCCGTGCGCTCGTGCCTGATGTTCGCAGTGCAGGCCAATGGGCAGGAGATCATCACGATTGAGGGAATTGCGACCGGAGGGAAGCTGCATCCCGTGCAAGAGGCCTTCTGGGAATGTCACGGCATGCAGTGCGGTTTCTGCACTCCGGGCTTTGTCATGTCCGTCTACGCGTTCCTCACCGAGAATCCCGACCCCAAAGAGGAAGAGATTCGCCCGGCCCTTTCCGGCAACATCTGCCGCTGCACCGGCTACCAGAACATCGTGAATGCGGTGCGCCTGGCTGCTGAGAAGATGCGGGAAGCCTCTGCTGCACCAGTGCCTGCTTCAATCATGGAATAGGCCGCCCGCTCACAAGGCAACTGATCATGCGAGATGAGCGTGGTAAGACGCACTGGCGTCGCTGCTCGCATGCACGAAGGAGGAGAAGAGAACGATGGCTGTTAGCGGAAGTGTAATTGGCAATTATGTTGGCGCGAGCGTCAAGCGTGTTGAGGACCCCCGGTTTCTCACCGGGCAGGGTCGCTATGTGGACGACCTCAAGTTCCCCAACATGGCACACGCGGCATTTCTCCGCAGCCCGTATTCCCACGCACGCATCACCGTCGATGCCAGCGAGGCCAGGGCCTTGCCCGGGGTGGTAGCTGTCTTCACGGCAGCCGATCTTGTTGGTGTGGTGAATCCCATCCAGATCGATGCCTCGTTGCCGGGCGCAAAGTCCCTGCCGCATACGGCGCTCACGTCTGATAAAGTGCGCTTTGTTGGCGATCCCATCGCGATGGTCGTGGCGGACAGTCGCTATATTGCCGAGGATGCGATAGACCTCATCCAGGTCGATTTTGATCCCTTGCCGCCAGTACCGAGTCTGGATGTCGCGCTTGATCCGGCGAGTGCGCCGTTGTACGAAGAAGTGGGCGATAATATCGCCTACCATGACACGTTTACCTACGGCGATATTGATGGGGCGTTCAGCGCTGCTGATCGCGTGCTGACAGAGACGTTTCGCCAGCATCGCTACATCAACGTGCCGATGGAGACGCGCGGAGGGGTGGCGACCTACGATACGTCCACAGGCGAGTTAACGTATTATGCCGCGACGCAGTCCCATAACGCAATGCGCTTTTTCCTGGGAGCACAACTTAACCTTCCTGGTCACCGCATTCGCGTCATTGCTCCTGATATTGGCGGTGCGTTCGGCCTGAAGTTTGGGGTCTACCGCGAGGATATCCTGGTCGCGGCGGCGGCCATGCAGACCGGTCGATCGGTAAAGTGGATCGAGGATCGCCGCGAGAACCTGACCGCCGGTGGTCATGCACGCGAAGATACATTGACGCTGGAAGCGGCGGTAAAGAACGATGGCACTATCCTGGGGCTAAAGGTCAGGATGATCCTCGACGCGGGTGCCTATCAGGTAACTCCCCTCAATCCCGCGCTGTTCACCACGATCGTGCGCTTGGTGCTGCCAGGGCCATACCGTTTCCTAAGCTATGCGTTTGATGCGACCGTTGTCACGACGAACAAGGCACCCTATGTTGCCTATCGCGGTCCCTGGGCTGTGGAGACCTGGGTGCGAGAAGGACTCGCGGATATTATCGCGCGCGAGCTGGGGCTGGATCCGGTCGAGGTGCGTCGCAAGAACATCCTTACGAAGGAAGAGCAGCCGTATAAGAATGCGGTTGGTTTGACCATTGAGCGGATAAGCGCACGCGAAACCCTCGAACGCGCTGTTGAACTGGCGGATATCCCACGCTTTCGCGAAGAGCAGAAACGTTTGCGTGCGGACGGTCGCGTAGTCGGCTTTGGCCTGGCGACCTTCATCGAGCCAGCCCCGGGCGGTGCAGATTACATGGCGATGCTAGGAGGAGCGAAAGAGCCAGCCATCGTGAAGATCGAGCCAACCGGCCATGTGACCGCGTATACGGCGCAGGTGCCACACGGTCAGAGTCACGAGACGACGCTGGCCCAGATTGTAGCAACCGAGCTGGGCGTGCCTTTTGAGCATGTCAAAGTGGTCCACGGGGATACGCAGATGGGGCCATTCAGCCTCTTTGGCACGGGTGGCAGCCGGGCGGCGACAATGGCGAGTGGAGCTGCCCTCTTTGCTACTCGTGAGGTCAAAAAGCAGGTGCTCCAGATTGCCGGGGCAATGCTGGAAGCCAGCCCGGATGACCTGGAGATCGTCAATAGCACCATCTCTGTGAGCGGCGTACCGCAGAAGGCTATCCCGCTCGCGCAAATTGCCATGCTGGTCTACCTCGCGCCCACAAACCTGCCGCCGGGTTCGCCGACCGAACTCGTTGCCACGTATGCCTATGATGGAGGCGAGGGTGGATGGGCGCAGGCGACCCACTGCTGCTGGGTGGAGATAGACCCGCGCAGCGGCAAGGTAGAGATCACGCGCTACCTGGTGGTGGAGGACTGTGGAACGATGATCAATCCGGCGGTCGTCGAGGGGCAGGTGTGTGGCGGCACCGCTCAGGGCATTGGAGGTGTCCTCTACGAGCACGCCATCTACGATGAAAATGGGCAATTCTTGACCTCGACCTTCATGGATTATCTCGTGCCAACGGCAATGGAGATTCCTCCCATCGAGATTGACCACCTGGAGACGCCGGCGATCAGTCCGGTCAACTTCCGGGGTGTAGGCGAGGGCGGTGCGATCTGTGCACCGCCTGCTATCATCAATGCTATCTCGGATGCACTTGGCGTGAAGATCACCGAGCAGCCGTTGACACCCACGCGTATCCTCGAACTGATGGGAGCGATTTCGGTAGAGAAATAAGGAAGCAAAGGGGTAAGGACGCCTGGGATCTCAGGTAATCCGTTCAGCGATCTCATTAAATATTGGGAGGCATGTTCAGTCTGAGCAAGAAGGAGGAGACAGTATGGAACCGACGAACGAACAACTGGTAGAGATGTATCGTCGGATGGTACGCATTCGACGCTTTGAAGAGAACGTTATCGATATGGTTGCCTCAGGCGAAATTCCTGGAGCTGCCCACACGAGCATAGGCCAGGAAGGCGAAATTGTGGGGGCGTGCATGGCGTTGCGCCTCGACGACTACATGGTCGGTAACCATCGCTCGCACGGTCACCCCATTGGCAAGGGGGCCCAGTTAAAAGGGCTGATGGCCGAACTGCTTGGCAAGCGGACCGGGGTCAACCGAGGCAAGAGCGGCTCCATGCACCTGGCCGACTTCAGTATCGGCAGCGTGGGCGAAACCAGTATTCTCGGCTCCGGCATCCCCATTGCGGCAGGTGCGGCCCTGGGGGCAAAGATGCAAGGGACCGACCGCGTCAGCCTGTGTTTCTTCGGCGATGGCGCCTCCAGTGAGGGAGCCGTTCACGAAGGAATGAACCTCGCCGCGGTCTGGAAATTGCCCGTCATCTACCTGTGTGAAAACAACGGCTATGCGGTGACCGTCCCAGCGGAAAAAGCCGTCTCTGTCCACAATATTTCTGAGCGGGCGAAGGCCTACAATATCCCTGGCGTCACGGTCGACGGTCAGGACGCCATTGCGGTCTATGAAGTGGTCAGCGAGGCCGTCCAGCGCGCACGGGCAGGGCAGGGACCCTCCCTGGTCGAAGCCAAAACCTACCGCTTCCGCCATCATGCCGAGGGGCCGCTGATGGACAGTCTCCAGTATCGCAGCGAGGAAGAACTCATGCGCTGGAAAGGACGCGACCCCCTCGGCATCCTGCGCGCCCGTTTGCTCGAGAACGGGCTCCTCACCGAAGACGAGGCGACACAGATCGAGCAGGGCGCTCAGGAGGACATCCGGGCCGCCATGGCCTTCGCCCGTGAAAGCGCCTATCCCGATCCCGAAGAAGCCTTTGAGGGGCTCTACGTTCATCCCATCCCGATCACACGGTAAGCCAGAGAAAGAGAGAAGGAGCACCACCATGCGCCAGATCACCTATTTACAAGCGATTGGCGAGGCCATGCGCGAAGAGATGCGCCGTGACCCACACGTGTTCATCATGGGCGAAGATGCCGAAGCCAATGTGTTTGGCACGATGACGGGTTTCAAGGACGAATTCGGGGCAGATCGCTTACGCGACGTCCCGCTCTCGGAAGCGGGGTTCGTCGGTGCAGCCATTGGCTCAGCCATGGTCGGCATGCGCCCCATTGTGGACCTCACCATCGCCAGCTTTCTCTACGTGGCGATGGACCAGATTGTGAGCATGGCCGCCAAGACAACCTATATGTATGGAGGACAGACACGCGTGCCGCTGGTGCTGCGTGCCAGCATGTTCTTTGGCGGTGCCAACGCGGCCCAGCATTCGGATCGCAACTACCCCATGTTCATGAACGTCCCCGGCCTCAAGATCATCGCGCCCAGCACCCCCTATGACATGAAAGGCCTGCTGAAAACCGCGATCCGCGAAGACGACCCGGTAATCAGCTTTGAGGATGGGATGCTGTGGGGAGCGAGGGGAGAGGTTCCCGACGAGGAATACCTGATTCCCTTTGGCGTGGCCGAGGTCAAACGCGCCGGGACCGACGTGACCATCGTCGCCGTGGCTTCCCGCGTGCAAGAGGCGCTGACCGCTGCTGAAACGCTGACCAAAGAAGGGGTGAGTGTTGAGGTGATCGACCCACGGACGCTGGTGCCCCTGGATAAAGAGACCATTCTCACCTCAGTGGCTAAGACCGGACGGCTAGTGGTGGTGGAGGAGGCGCACCGCACCTGTGGAGCCGCCGCCGAGATCGCCGCCATCGTCGCCGAGGAAGGCTTCTGGAACCTGAAAGCGCCCATCAAACGTCTGGCGGTTCCGGATGTGCATATTCCCTTCTCGCCTCCCCTGGAGCAGCTCATGTATCCGACGGCCAGCACCATTGTGTCGGCTATCCATGCTGTGATGGAATAAGACGGGGGTGAAGACGAGGCGGTTGAAAAGGAACGAACGAGCATGGCAACAGAGATCGTGTTACCACAGTGGAGCATGGGGATGGCCGACGGCACAATTGTGCGCTGGCTCAAGCACGAGGGTGATACGGTGACGGCAGGCGAGCCTCTGGTGGAAGTGGAGGCGGCCAAAGTCACCTCAGAGGTGGAAGCGGAGGTCTCAGGAGTGCTTGCGCGCATTCTGGTGGCGGAAGGAGAGACGGTGCCCGTACGCATGGCGCTCTGCTTGATAGAGACCGCCGATGAGGTGAGAGCGAGTGCGGAGGCTCCCACTGAGCCAGTGGAGTCAGCGACAGGTGCCTCAACGCCTGTGCCACCGGTAGCCTCCTCACAACCCACGGTACAGGTCACACCGGTAGCTCGCCGGATGGCGCAAGAACTTGGCATCGATCTGAGCCAGGTGCGAGGCAGTGGGCCAGGAGGACGTATTGTGACCGAAGACGTGCAGCGAGCGATCGACGAGGCGGCCCGTCCAGCCCCACCTACGGCAGCGTCGGCAACGGTACAAGTCATCCCTGCAGCCCGGCGACTGGCGCAAGAACACGGCATCGACCTGGGTCAAGTGCGAGGCAGTGGGCCAGGGGGGCGTATTACCGTTGAGGACGTGCAGCGGGTGATCGCTGCCCAGCCAGCCACATCGGTTCCGCCGGCCTTGCCTGCAGCCGAGCAGGTCATTCCATTGATAGGGATGCGCGGAGCCATTGCTCGACGCATGCATCAGAGCTTGCAGAACTCGGCCCAGGTGACACTGATCACCGAGGTGGATGTGTCTGCCCTGGTGCAGCTGCGGGAGGAATTGAAACAGCAGTTTGCCCTGACGTACACCGACTTGGTCGTCAAAGCAGTCGCACGTGCCCTCAAAGGGCATCCACGTTTGAACGCCTGGCTCGAGGGAGAACAAGTCCAACTCGTGCAGGCGATTCATATTGGTGTAGCTGTCGCTCTGGATGAGGGCCTGATCGTACCGGTGGTACGTGATGCTGACCGCAGGTCGCTGCGGGAAATCGCGCAGGAGACCCAGCGACTTACCCTGTGTGCGCGTGAGGGAACCCTCACGCGTGAAGAGGTCATGGGCAGTACCTTCAGTGTGACCAATCTGGGCATGTATGGGATCGACGCGTTCACGCCCATCATCAACCCGCCGGAAAGCGCTATTCTCGGCGTGGGACGTATTTACGAGAAGCTTGTGCGCGACCCGCAGGGAGCCGAGTGGCGACACGTGATGACGTTGAGCCTGACGTTTGATCACCGGGCTGTCGATGGTGCACCCGCAGCTGCCTTCCTGCAAACCATCGGGAAGTACCTGGAAAATCCGGCGTTGACCACGTAAAACTCAATACAAGAAAGCTGTTCGCCTGGCGCACCTATGGCATATCCTGACGTGAAGAGCATTATGCTGCACGGGGAGAGTTGTACTTTCGCCAATATGTGATTGACTACTACTGTATTGGCTACTTGGCACATCCGTTAGAAGTGAGGATCGCTTGCCGTTGCAAATGCGCTCGTTCTGATCTCTTTTCTCCTCAAGCGATGCGATTCAAACGGAGGAAAAAGCAAAGCACATTTTTGCTCTGTGCTGGCTCCTTGGGTTATCCGTTCTAAAACAAGAAAAGAAAGAGTCAGATCAATACCTTCTCACTTACTACTTCCATGTCTGATGGAGAGGAAATGGAGCTGTGAGAGCTCTCTTTCACGCATTTTTGGAATGGATATCCCCTGTTGCCCTCGTTTCACCTCCCGGCTGGGAAACAGCTCTTTCCCAGGTGCTTCCTGCCTTGTTTCGACGCGTCCCGCTGAGGTCCGACCTGGCCAACACATGCTGGAAAGGCCACTGTTGGCTCGTGCAGACTCTCCACGAAGATGATGGTTCACGTGTCACGGGATGCGGGCACACGTGGTGTTCCCGGCGATGGGAAACCACCCCGCTTCTGCCTGGAGTGCGCGTGCATAGCCTGCGCCAACCCACGATCAATCCCTGTGCTGGCTACTTCGTACATGCGTTCTCAAAATGAGTGATGTTGCTCTTCATTTCTGTATGTTCTCTGAGCTCTAGCATGCACCAATGAATGGGATGCAGGAGGAGTTCGTGTTTCTCCATCCACGATGCGGGAGGATACGCAGTTCATCCTCCTTCAGTGGGAGAAGAGAGGGTGGAAGTTGCTTCCAGCAGTTCAAAAACACCATGGAATGCGCAACTCCATCTCTTCAGGTCGTATGGCTTGCCTCTCGAAGCGTTCAGGCCACTCTTGGGTCCTCGTGGTGTAGCCCTGTGCTGGCTACATAGGACATCCGTTCAGAAACTAAGCTCTTGAGAAAGAACCATTGTCTCCTCTCTCCATCTAGCTTGCGAGCAGATTGAGAGAAGAGAAAGGTGAAAGCTGCGCGTTCACTCTTTCTGGCACCATTTTATCTTCCCCCCAAAAATGCGCCTGTTTTCCGAACGGATGTCCTATGTAGCCAGCACAACTCAAAAGGATCCCGAAGATGGGACCGAGCATGTGTGTAAATTTTGACATTAAGCTGTTGATTCTTTAGCAATTACTCTGTTGATCAGAGGGTGCTCTTCCTCGACCAGTTCCCCAGAAATTGACTTGAGAAGCCAGAAGAGGAAAAACACTCCCGCCAAGATAATTGGTGAAACTCCAACAACTAAATTCCAACATTTACAGGTGGCCGGCCTCTGCTGGCGCAATGTGACTGTGAAAACGAGCACCGGGCGCGTGACGCTCACGTTTGACCATGCCAAGGGCGATGAGCCGATCATGACCGAACTCTCGCAGGCGACGAGCGCGGCGCTGCTGACCTGGCTGTCCATGTGGTATGGCACGCTCCTGGCGCAACTTGCGTCTGAGAGCCCTCTCTGGGTGTCCCTGGCGCATGATCGCAGCCACGGCCACCAGCTGGGGAAGCTCTCCATTGCCAACATCTGTCAAAAGTGGCTGGGAGAATCGCGGGTCCATGCTACGCGCCATACGTTCGCGGTTACCATGGAGGATGCTGGCGCGCGGTTATCGGAGATCCAGAAGCGCCTCAATCAGAAAAATGCGGCGACGACCTCCATCTACCTGGAGCGCAAGCGCCGGGACAAAAACAGCTATGCGGATACCGTCGCCGCCGTATTGGGCATTAAATAAATGGCCCTTGAGTATGAGCCGTGTTAGCCCTATCGTAGTAGCCAGGCCTGCGCCTGGTCGGCTTGTGCATAGAAGAGGAGGAGCAGATGGAAGATCGCCCTTATGTCACATTTCTGCGCGATGGTTCGTCAGAAGAGTGACGCGCGAAAACACCACTGGAGTCTGGCGGAAACGCGCCGACGGCGGATAAGCGCGAGAAGGACACAAAACACGCTGTTTGACGACATGTGAAAGGTAGGTTATGACAATGGCTGATGAAAAACTTCTGATGGTGATGGTGGCAGTCACAGAGATGGCGAAGGCCAAAGCGTTCTACGCGGAGCAATTGGGCTGGTCTGTCAGACACCATCCCGTGTTGTGTGTACTAGTAGAGCTTTCTAAAGAGGGAAATGGGAGAGAATACTACAGGCATAGAATGTTTGTGTTACATTCTTGCATCAACACAAGGAGGAAACTATGCCTGTCCCCAAGAAGGGTACC
>WNGQ01004989.1_pt1 | contig 13065 bp, 11 predicted proteins | sample 5407661 | NCBI WGS metagenome assembly WNGQ01 (sample SAMN13153382, study PRJNA577476) | soil metagenome | isolation source: 60 cm soil or saprolite under Garry oak tree replicate 2 | place: USA:California | collected 2016-06-15
CCGAACCCAACAAAGAAGCTGAGGGTATTGGTGGCAAGTGCCGCGCTGAAGGCCCGATTGCCGAACAGCCGCAGGTCCAGCAGCGGGTCGGCCAGGCGCCGCTGCCGGCGCACGAACCCCACCCCGACCGCCAGCCCGGCCAGGATCGACAGCGCCGCGGGCCAGCCCAGGCCGTCCTGGGCCAGCTGCTTGAGCCCATAGATGACCGCCAGCATCGCCGCCAGCGACATCCCAGCGCTGACCGGGTCCAGCCGGCCCGCCCCGGGATCGCGGAACTCCGGCAGCAGCAGCGGTCCCAGCACCAGCAGCAGCGCCATCACCGGCACCGCCAGCAGAAACACCGACCCCCACCAGAACCACTCCAGCAGCACCCCACCCGCCAGCGGCCCGACCGCGCCACCGGCCGAGAAGCTGGAGATCCACACGGCGACGGCGACGCTGCGCTGCTTGGGATCCAGGAACATGTTGCGGATCAGCGACAGCGTGGAGGGCGCCAGCGTCGCACCGGCCACCCCCAGCAGCGCCCGGGCGGCGATCAGCTGCTCGGCGCTGTGGGCATAGGCGGCCAGCACCGAGGCGACGCCGAAGGCGACGGCGCCTAGCAGCAGCAGCCGGCGGCGGCCGATCCGGTCGCCGAGGGTGCCCATGGTGATCAGCAACCCGGCGACCAAGAACCCGTAGATGTCCACGATCCACAGCAGCTGGGCGCTGCTGGGCTTGAGGTCCGCGCTGAGGTGCGGCACCGCCAGGTACAGCACCGTCAGGTCCATGGCGTAGACCAGGCACGGCAGGGCGATCACCGCCAGCCCGATCCACTCTCGCCGCCCGGCCCTGGGTGCATCAACGGTGGCGCTCATCAGCGTTGTCCCCTGTCGCATCCGGGCGGTTCCAGCTCGTCGACGACGGTGCCGCACGTCAGGTTGGCAACCGTCGCGGTCATCGCGCTGGCCTTGCCGCCCGGCGGGTGGTGGAACCTGAACCGGGTCGGCCCCGCCGCGATCCTGCGGGCAGGGAAGCGGGCGTCGTCGTGCCCGTCGGACTCGCCCGAGAGCACCGCCTGTGCCAGCTGGGAGCGCGAGGTGCACATGGCCAGCGGCCCGTAGCCGACTGCGACCAGCGTGATCAGCAACCGCCGTGGCCATCGACGCTGGCGCAGGGTCATTTGACCAGGCCGAAGGCCAGGGCAAACGCGGTGCCGCCGTTGAAGACCCACCGGGCCGCCATGATCGGCAGCAGCCGCCGGCCCAGGGCGTAGTAAAGCGCGGTCCAGATGGCCAGGAACGGCAGCACCGACCCCACCCGGTAGGCGGCGAACTCGAGGTCGAGGCGGGCGCCGTTGACCAGCAGCGGGAAGAACGCGTGCTCAACGGCCCACATCAGGACCACGATCGCGGCGGCGAGCCAGGGCCGGCCCAGGCGCCGTTCCAGCCGCGGCAGGACCACGCCCAGGTAGGCGACCGGCTCGGCCAGCTCGGCCAGCAGCGGCACCACCAGCACACTGACGGCGCTCGCCAGGGCTGGGACGTCGACCACCGCGAACATCGGCGCGATGGCGGTGCCGTAGACGGCGCTGGTGAGCTCGCCGCTGAAGACCACGGCCGGCACGCTGGCCGCCAGCACTCCCAGCGCGCCGACCGCGACCTGCCAGCCGGCCGTCGGCGGCCCCAGCAGGCGGCGGTAGGTGCTGCCGTCGCGCCGCAGCAGCCAGCCGATGACGCCCAGGGTGCCCAGGTCGACCAGCGCGCCGTAGACCATCCACCATCCGGCCACGCCGTTGAGCGCCTGGCCGCCGGTGGCGGTCACGCCGGCCAGGACCAGCAGGCCGGCCACCAGCAGCTGCACGCCCAGCCACAGCGCCACGCGGGTCCCGACCAGCAGCACAGCGCCCCCCACCCCGGTGGCCGCGGCCGGGACGCTGGGCTGGGGCCGCATGGCCTGCTGCTCGGCAGAAGGGGGTGTGGTGGCCCTCATCGCCCGGTCCCCACGCCGGTGGCTGGGCGGGTGGCGTGCCGGCCCTGGCGCTGCTGGGACCACAGCCGGGTCTCATAGAGAGAGGTGATGGCCAGCACGGCCACGAAGGTCACCAGCCAGGCAAACGCCAGCCAGCCCAGAACCGATGGGCCATACCCGCCCAGGATCATCTCCGGCGGTTCCACCGCCGCCGGGCCGAAGTGCACGGCGCTGACGAAGACCGCGCCGCCGCCGGAGACCAGCGCCCAAAAGCCGGGCCCCACGCGGCCGGCCCGGTACAGCATCAGGCCGGTGGCGATCACCGGGTAGACGACCAGGCTGACGGTGAAGGCGTTGACCTGGCCGGTCAGCGGCCAGCCGACCGCGTTGTGGCGGATGACATGGTCCAGGTGGTGGCCAAGCGACATTGCCGCCGCCAGGTAGGTGAGGCGGTACAGGGTCCTGCGGTGCATCGGTCCGTCCTTGGTTGTTGGGATGAGGTGTCTATTTGGGGGCCACGCCGCTCGTTCGAGCCTCAGCCATAGAGCTCCTGCTCGGAGAGCGCTGGTGGGGCCAGCTCCTCTCCCGCCACCCGCAGGCGATGGCGCGCCGAGAACATCGCCCCCCGCGCCTCGGTTGCTGGGGCGAACGCCAGCAGCCCGGTCGGGCGGTCCAGGTCCAGGAAGATCGCCTCCATGCCGCCGCGCATGAAATAGGTCTCGTGCCAGAAGGCGGTCCCGCTGCCACCGCGCAGCAGCTCCCGCCACCAGCTCCGGTGCGGCTCCGAGCGGACCCATCGCTCCAGCGCGTCGAAGTCGCGCCAGTACTGGCGGATGCCGACATGGAGTGGCAGCAGCCCGAACACAAACAGCTGATGGAACAGCAGCCCGTCCGGCTTGGGCTCGACCGCCCGCTGGATCTTCGGGCCGAACGACGTCACGGTCCTCACGCCCCGTAGGGTCTTGACCTGCATCCCCAGGTAGACCACCACCAGGTCGGAATGCCCGGTGAGATCAACGGTCTGCCGCCTCACCTTGGCCATGGCTTCCTCACCTCCCAGATCGAGACGTGCTGGTGGCTGTCGCTGGTGAAGGCTTCCCGCGTCCAGGTAGCCCAGCGCTCGCGCAGCCGCAGCCCGGCGAGCTGGGCCATCAGGTCCAGCTCGGCCGGCCACACATACCGGAACGGGATCGAGCTGAACTCGCCACCGCCGTCGGCGATCTCGGCGTAGTGCCCGCGCATCGCCTGGGTGGCGACGTCGTAGGAGTAGACCACCCACCGGGTTGGGCTCACCTGCCACGGCAGGACGTTTTGGCCGGGCGGGAGCCTGCGCAGCTCGGGGACCCTGACCTCGATAACGAAAAAGCCGCCAGGCGCAAGGTGCGCCGCAGCGTTGCGGAAGCAGGCCACCTGCGCCGCCTGCGTGGTCAGGTTCATGATCGTGTTGAACACCAGGTACACCAGCGAGAACGTCCCGTCCACCCGGGTCGCCGCGAAGTCGCCGATGGTCACACCGACCTGCTCGCTGCCCGGCTTGGCACGCAGCCGCGCGACCATCGCTTGCGACAGGTCAATGCCATGGACCGGGACGCCGCGAGCTGCCAGCGGCAGCGCGATCCGTCCGGTGCCGATGCCCAGCTCCAGGGCCCGGCCGCCGCCGGCGAGCTCGGCCAGCACCTCGACCGCCGGGTCCACGGCGCCTGGCTTGAAGATCTCCGACGACTGGTCGTAGCGTGCCGCGACCCGCTCGCCGAAGTAGCCGTCCTGATCGTCCGTCGTCATCGTCGGCTCTTTCGTGATCGCGGAGCCGTTCGGTTCGCGTGGCGGGTCGCCACGGCGCCGCGAACCGGCCGTCCGGGGCCAGGCGGGCCAGGCGCTCGCGCGTTGCCTCCCTGCTGAGCTCCTCGTGGCGGGCCTTGGCGACCACGTCCGAGATCGTCGGCGCGATCATCGGTCCCCCGTCACCTCCTCATCGGGTGCTTCCGTTGGATGCGGATCGCGGCTCCGTGTGTGACCACCGCCCGTGAAGCGACCCTACGGCCGCGACTGGGCCCCCACATCGGGGCCCGGCCCTATCCGGGTCCTCAAATCCGCGCCCTACCCTCCTCAGGTACAGAGCAGCCATACTCGGTGGCATGCCAGACCAGGTCATGACCGGGGGCTTCGTCGGCCGCGCCGAGGAGCTGGCGCGGGTGGGCGGGCTGCTGCAGCGTGCCGCCGACGGCGAGCCGCGGGTGCAGCTGATCGGCGGGGAGGCGGGGATCGGTAAGACCCGGCTGGTGGAGCAGCTCGCCACGGCCGCCAGCAGGCAGGGGATGCGGGTGCTGCGCGGTGGCTGCGTGCCGCTCGGCGAGGAGGGCCTGCCGTTCGCGCCGGTCACCGAGGCGCTGCGCAGCCTGGCCCGCACGCTCGACCCGGCCGAGCTAGAAGCAATCGCCGGCCCCGCCCGCGCCGACCTGGGCCGCCTGCTCCCCGACCTGCCCTGGAGCGGCGAGGCGGCGCGCGGCGCAGTCGCCGGCGGCAGCCAGGGGCGGCTGTTCGAGCTGCTGCTCGGCGTGGTGGAGCGGTTGGCCACGAGCGCGCCGTTGCTGCTGGTCATGGAGGACCTGCACTGGGCGGACCGCTCCACCCGCGACCTGGTCGCCTTCCTGGCAGCCTCGATGCGCGCCGGCCGGGTGCTGCTGGTGTGCACCTTCCGCAGCGACGAGCTGCACCGCCTGCACCCGCTACGCGGGCTGCTCGCCGAGCTCGCCCGCAACCGCCGGGTCGAGCGGCTGGAGCTGGCGCGCTTCACCCGCGCCGAGCTGGTCGAGCAGCTCGCCGGCCTGCTCGGTCGCGACCCACCCGCCCGGCTGGTGGAGGACGTCTACGCCCGCTCGGAGGGCAACCCGTTCTTCACCGAGGAGCTGGTGCTGGCCGGAGCGGGCACCGGGCCGAGGGGGCTGCCGCCGAGCCTGCGGGAGGTGCTCCTGACGAGGGTGGTGCGGCTTGGCCCGGACACCCAGCGGCTGCTCGGCGTGGCCGCCGCGGCCGGCGCGGGCGTCACCCAGCCGGTGCTTGCCGCGGTCGTCGGGATGGGCGAGGCGGCGCTGCTGGACGGCCTGCGCGAGGCGGTCGACCAGCAGGTCCTGGTCCCCGAACCGGGCGGTGACGGCTACGCGTTCCGCCACGCGCTGGTCGCCGAGGCGGTCGCCGGCGAGCTGCTCCCTGGCGAGCGGGTCCGCCTGCACGCCGCGCTGGCCACCGCGCTGGAGGCCGGCCTTGGGGCTGGGGAGGCTCCGGCGATGCGGGCGGCGCACCTGGCTCACCACTGGTCGGGGGCCGGGGACCAGCCGCGCGCCTTGGCCGCCAGCATCCGGGCGGCCGCCGCCGCCGAGCAGGTGTATGCCTTTGCCGAGGCCCAGCTGCAGCTGGAGCGCGTCCTCTCGCTGTGGGACCGGGTCCCGGACGCCGCCGAGCGCGCCGGGATGGACCGGGTAGCGGTGCTGTCCCGCTGCGCGGAGGCGGCCTACGCGGCCGGCGACACGACCCCGTGCCGCGCAGTTGGTTCGTCAGGCCGTGGCGCTGGTCGACGAGGCGCACCAGCCGCAGCGTGCCGGGCTGCTGCATGAGCAGCTGGCGCGCTGCTTGCGATGGCTCGGCGACCCTGACGCGCTCGGTGCGCAGCAGGAGGCGGTGCGCCTGGTGCGATCGGAGCCATCGGTCGAGCGGGCGCGGGTCCTCGGTTCCTTCGCCCTCCTTCTAATGCTGGTGGCCCGCTTTGCCGAGGTGCGGGGAGTGGCCGAGGACGCGATCGCCATCGCCCGACAGGTCGGTGCCCCCGCCGAGGAGGCCAACGCCCGCAGCGCGCTCGGCAACGCCCTCATCGCCTTGGGCGACGCCGAGGCCGGGATCGCCGAGCTAGAGGCGGCGGTTCGCCTGGCCAGGGAGGCAGGCGAGGTGGTCGGACTGCTGCGAGCGATCGTCAACCACTCCGACGGGCTGCTGGCGACCGGCCGCCTGACCGAGGCGGCGGCAGTCGCCCTGGGCGGCATCGGGGAGGCCCGCCGCCTTGGTCTGGCCCGCTCCTTCGCGCAGGATCTAGCTTGCAACGCCACCGAGGCGCTGCTCGCGCTCGGCCGCTGGGACCAGGCCGAGCGGGTCTCCCGTGAGGCCCTGGAGCTCAGCCCCTCCGATCCGGTCTGGCTGAGCCTGTCGCTGGCTCGGGCCGCACTGGAGCTGGGCCTCGGCGACCTCGACAGCGCTGAGACGCGGCTGCGGGAGGCTCGGCGTCTGTTCTCCGGCCAGTCCCCTCAGCCCCAGCGAAGCGGCCCGCTGTTTGCCGGCCTTGCGGAGCTGGCGCTGTGGCGTGGCGACCTGGAGCAGGCCGGGGAGCTGGTGGTCGAGGCCGTGCCGCTGGTCGAGGCGGACCCGCGCTATGCGGCACCGCTGTATGCCCTCGGCGTCCGCGTCGAGGCCGACCGCGACGAGCTGGCCAGGGCCCTCCACCCCGGCGAGCGGGTCGGCGACGACGGCACCGCCGCCGCGTTGCTCCGGCGGCTGGACCACGCCGCCACCGGCCCGGCCGCCGCCGGCATCCCGGAGGCGGCCGCTTGGCGGGCGACCGCCCTCGCCGAGCACACCCGCCAGCAGGGCCGGTCCGACCCGGCAGCCTGGGCGGCGGCGGTCACGGCCTGGGAACGGCTCGGCCAGCCCTACCGGGTCGCCTACGCCTGCTTCCGCCATGCGGAGGCGCTCATGGCCACCGGCGACCGTGATGCGGCCACCACCGCGCTGCGGCACGCCGCCGCCATCGCCGGCCGGCTCGACGCCCGCCCCCTGGACGCCGAGGTGCGGGCCCTGGCGCGCCGCGCCCGCCTCGACCTGGCTGAGCACGCCCAGGGGACCGACGCGCCCAGCGCGGCCGTCCACCTCGGCCTCACCCCACGCGAGGCCGAGGTGCTGACCCTGGTCGCGGCCGGCCGTAGCAACCACCAGATCGCCCAGGCGTTGTTCATCAGCCCCAAGACCGCCAGCGTCCACGTCTCCAACATCCTCGCCAAGCTCCAGGTCCGCACCCGGGTCGAGGCCGCCGCGGTCGCCCACCGCCTCGGCCTCGACGGCGCCTGACCGCCCTCGGCCCGCCGCGTGCCATCGCAGCGGGCCAGGCACTCCGCTCGTCGACCAGGTCGACGTGTTCGGTGGTCACGCGGTGGCCGTCGGCGCCAAGCAGGGCTGCCGCGCCGGGTGCAAGCAGGCGGCCCCGGCCCGGCGCTGGCGGATGGTCCTGGTCGCCGGCGTGGGAGGGACTTGGAGCAGGCAGATGTCCATCGTGGCCTCCTGACCATATTCTCTGGCAGGCTTCCAGATCGGTCATGGTGCCCGATCCTGGCCGCAGGGGCGTAGCGGCTCCGGGTGCCGCCCGTCTCCACCACCGCCCGGTGCGCGGTGATCTGGGGGAAGCCAAGCGCCCGGGCGACTCCGGGGGCGGGAGCTTGGAGGACGAGCTGGCGCAAGGCTGCGGGGCGGGCGGTGACGGTGGGGACGCCAAGATCGCGGATCAGGGCGCCGAGCGTGGCGGGGTTGAGTAGCTGGCCGGCCTGGCGGCCGGGAACCGCCAGCGGGCGCGGTGGCGCGGCGCGGTGGCGCTTGGAGTGGCGGGGCGGTGTCGGAGGGCAGGTTCGGCGGATGCTCGCCGGTGCGCATCCCGACGCCGGAAAGCGGCTGGTGGCGTCGGGGCCGACGGCGGGTAGGTACGATTCGGCTGACGGACTGCTTGACGGACAACATCGGCCGGACAGCATGGACACAATGGAGATGGCGAATTCCATGGAGAATCCGCATAGCCATTGGCCTGCGAAAACGGAAGCAATGACCGCAGCGGACGGGGAATTCAAGACTACGGATCTGGCGGTTGGGGGTTCGAGTCCCTCGCGGCGCGCTTCTGACCAGCAGGTTTGCCGCTCCAGCGACGAAGCGTCGCGGTGGTGTCGGGTGGTGCGCTCCGGGCGCAACCCGAGGAGCAACCCCGAGGAGCAACTGCCGCAGCACGACGCCACCGGTTGGTATCTCGCCAAGGGCGGGCTCGGGTGATACGGCCGTCACCCACGGCCGGTAGCGGCGCCCATGCCCGACCTTCCATGCCTGCTTGAGTTCGGCGACCGCGAGGCGGGTCGAGCGGGGTTCCAAAGGCGGCGCTACTTGGTGCCTCGGGGATCAGCCTCCAGAGGACGAGGTAGACGAGCTCCCCCGCGCCCGTCACCGCAAAGATGACAACGATGACCCGGATCAGGGTCAAGTTGATGCCAAAGCGCATGGCCAGCCCGATGCAGACAGCAGCGATGATCTTCCCCTGCCGAGGGCGACGAGTGCGGCCATCGGTACACCTTCGAAGCGGGCGTCAGAGCGTCAGAATGGAAGTAGCTTCCACCGGCTCGCCGCCACAGTAAGCCAACAGCAGTGGTGCAAACACCCTCGACAGGATCCACCCTTGGAACCGGACGTGTGAACCCACGGCAACCGCCGTCGAGGAGAGAGGACACCAGGATGTACCTGATCCGTGAGCGCTTCTTCCGGTTGGGTGAGGACTCCGACATCACCGACGAGCAAGGCCGGGCCGTCCTGCACGTGGATGGCAAGGTGCTGAGCCTGCGGAACCGGCTGGTCCTGCGCGACCCGGCGGGGCGCGAAGTCGCGCAGGTCCAGCGCAAGCTGGTGGCGCTGCGGCCGACCTACCAGGTCTCGGTGGCCGGCCAGGAGGCCGCCGAGGTGCGCAAGCACTTCTTCACGCCCTTCCGAGACCGGTTCACCATCGACGTCCCGGGTCCCGACGACCTGGAGATGGAGGGCGATCTGTTCGACCACGAGTTCACCATCCGGCGCGGCGGCCAGACGGTGGCGACGGTCTCCAAGCGCTGGTTCAGCGTGCGCGACACCTACGCGGTGGATGTCGCCCCTGGCCAGGACGACCTGTTGATCCTGGCCAGCGTGCTGGCGCTGGACCTGGCGGAGGACCAGGAGCGCAAGCAACGCTGAGCCCGGGCCTGCAACCGACCACCGGTAGGTCGGATGGCCGGGCACACGGTCTGTCTTTGGCGGCTGCTACCAGACCAGACGGCGAGCACGATGGACAGCGCGCGCGGCTGGGCGAAAAGAGCGGTGATGTCCGAGCGACGGCCACCGGTTCGGGAAGGATCTGGCAGTGCTGGCGGTGCGGCCATGATCTCCGCGCCGGAGGTCGCTGCGGAGTGGCTGCTCACCGCCGAGGAGCGCGGCAACCCCGCGACCACGATCGACGCAACGCACCGGCCGTGCGCGGACCTTTCACAGCGCACCACCGTCCTCGTGGCCAACCTCACCCGAGGCCCGGACGGGCGCTGGGACCGCGCTGGACGAGAATGTACCTGGGGCCGTCCGCGCTCGCGTTGTCGGTGAGGGTTGGCCCAAGGCTCACCCATCGACCACTCAATGCCGGTAGTTTGCGGATCGGGCAGGTACGATCTCGTTGACGGACTTCTTGACGGACAGTAGCCGCCGACCGGTATGGACGCAATGGCAGTTGCGAATTCCTTGGAGAATTCTGATAGCCGCTGAGCTGCGAAAACGGAAGCCACGGCGGCAGCGGATGGTGAATTCAGGATTCAGGTTCCTGTGCCTGCAGAGGCGTGTCAGTCAGGGTTGCGGTCTGCGACAAGCCGAAGTGGATGGCGATGACGGGCCTGCTCGCATTCACGGCAGACATGTGCGCCGGTTGCCGGGTTCCGGAAGGTGTTCTCCTCAGTCCAGGGGTGGCCCTGTGGGCATGTCCTGCGTGTCTCGGTCGTGGTGGATTGGTCGTCGTCGCCGCTGATGGGTTCGAGCAGCGCGGAGAGCCGGTCGGCGAGGCCTTGGACGGCGTCAGCGTCGGCGTCGCTGCGGAAGTGGATGTAGCGACGCAGGGCCATGGTGGGGTCGTTGCCGAGGCGGCCGGCGACGGTGCGGATGTCGACGCCGGCGCGGACCAGGTCGGTGGCGCCGAAGTGCCGCAGCCCGTACAGGCCCCGCTCGACCGTCACCCCGAGCCGGCCGCACAGCTGCTGGAAGCGGCTGCTGAACCCGTCCGGCCGTGCCGCGCGGGCACCGTCGGGGCTGAGGGCGTGGGCGAATACCCACCCGTCCGCGCGGAGAGTGGTGCCGCACGTGGCGGCGTACTCCCACTGGCGCTCCCATTCGTCGGCGAGGAGCGCGAGCGAAAGGGGATCGAGCCGGACGCGGCGGCCCTTGCGGTTCTTGGGGTAGGGCTTCCAGGTCCGGTTCCGCTCCAGGGTGCCCACGACGCGCAGCTCGTGGGAGGCGAAGTCGATCGCGTTCCACCGCAGCCCTGCGGTCTCTCCGCGGCGGCCCTGGATGATCACGCTCATCCACAGGAACAGGCCGAAGCGGCGGTCCTCGGCGAAGGCGGTGGTGAGCAGCCGAGCGACGTCGTGTGCGGCGGGCGGAGCGATATCGGGCAGGGGGACGGGGGAGCGGCTGCTGTTGCCGGCGGGGTTGATGGTGATGAGGTTCCATTTCCTGGCCTGCTCAAGCGCCCGGTGGATGATCTTGTGGACGTGGCGTTCGGTGGCCGGGGCGAGCGGCAGCCCCCCAGCGCAGTCCGGCTCGTGGACGCGGAGCTTGGGCGTGGCCTTGGGGCCGCGTCGGGACGGTCGGGCCGACGAGTTGACCTGCTCCGGGTCGGGGGTGCGCCGGCCGGGCTGGTAGGTCTCACCGGCCTGCAGCGGCGGCAGGCCGGTGCGGGCCCGCCACCAGCAGTGGCGGCAGCGGCCGCCGCGGCGAGCCAGTTCGGCGTAGAACCGGTCGAAGTGGAAGGTGGTCAGCTCCCGTACCGGGATGTGGCCGAGTCCCGGCTTGATGTGGGTGTCGATGTAGCCGCGGTAGCCAGCGCGGGTCGAGTCGGCCAGGCGGGCGTGGTCAAGCCACAGGTCGAGCAGTTCCCCAAAGGTGCCCTTGGCGGCGAGGTTGACCCGCGCGCCGATGCCGGCATGCGTGTGGAACTCCTCAACAGCCCGGCGGACGTCGTCGATGGTGCCACGGACAGTGAAGGTCGCGCGGAGCTTGCGGCGTGGGTCGAGCGGGTCCCGGCCGGTAACGATCTCGACCGTGAACGCGCCGGGGCTGCGCTGGCGAACATGGCCCATGCCGCGGGGGAGCCGTTCGGGCCGGCGGGCCGCAGGTGGCGGCGTTCGCTCGGCGTAGTGGTCGGGTCGGACGCAGCCCACCGTCGTACAGGTCCGCGTCAGGGTGCCGACGGGCTTGACGCCCCGGGCGAGTCGCCAGGCGACGCGATGGGCGATGTGGAGGCGGCCGTCGAGCTTGACGAGCCCGTAGCCCTTGCGGTGTTTGGCTCCCAGCCAGTGCCAGCAAGCGCCATCAGCGTTGCGATCGCCCTGGCCTTCACTATCGTCCTTGCTGTGGTCGACCTTGGCCCAGAAGCGTGCTGCCGCCTTCCCGTCCATCCCCTGCTCCCAGCTCCGGCATGGGTCAGCCCGATTTCACGCCCGGGTTAACCCAATGGACCGCGTCCCGGTCTGGGTTAACCCGAGTGGCTGGCCGGCGGTATGTCCTCCGTCAACGCGTCCGTCAACGGGGCCAACCCTACCAGGATTCAAACATGGTCGAGAATCTAAAAGGCCTGCTAGATCGGCTGGTGCGAGCGGGGGGACTTGAACCCCCACGGGTTGCCCCACCGGGACCTAAACCCGGCGCGTCTGCCATTCCGCCACGCTCGCATGCTGGCTGCTGTGCTGGTTTCGGACCAAGAGTAACGCAGCTGGGCGGGTGGGGCTGGATTGCGTCATATTAGGTGGTGTCTTGATTGGTCCGTTCGAGCTAGTCAGTGGTCATACGCCGCTTCTGCTGCTGATGTTGCTGGTCAGGGGGCTGGCGGGCGAGGGCAAACTTGCTTATTCAGCTTGACCGTGACGTTGAGAGCTAACTTGACGAAAAGGCGCAGCTGACTCGATACTCTCCGCGACGGGGTGGTCGACTTTGAAGACCAGGTCGGTGCTCCGGCGCACCACTTGGTTCATTGGGGGGCCAGGGATGGACCAGCTGCAGCTTGCGGCCGTCGTCGAGGTACCAGAGCGAGACGGCCCCACCTCATTCGCGAGGGCTCGTGCGAGCGCCGCGCTCCCCTCTAGTGGGTACAGAAACCATCGGCTATCGCTAGCTCAGGACAACTGCCTCAGCGGAGAGGCGGACACAGCCACACCACAGTAGGGCGGCAATGCGGCCGGCGGCGCAGCCGTTGGCGGCGGCCGAGCGGGTACTCCCGTGCCCGCGACCAAAGGGGGGGAATATGACCGTGCTCGACCAAGGGCGTGCGCGGCAGCTGCTCGTCGTCATCGACGCGAGCGGCGCGGCCGAGGTCGCCTGGAGTGCGGCTGCGGCGGCGGGGTTGCCTGGCCTGCCGGCGCTGTACCGGCTCGACGCCAGCGCTGGGGACGGCATCATGCGGCCGTTCGATGCGCTGCCCGAGCTGGCAGCCGACCTGGCAGCGTCACCATCGGGTAGCGGGTCGCCGGACGGGATGCCGGTGGTGGCACCGGAGCGGTTCACGGTCACCATCGGGCCGGCGTCGGCGCCGTGGCAGCAGGGCCCGACCCTGCACCGCGTGACCTACAGCTGGTCGGGCACCCTGCCCTACGACACCTACGAGTGGCCGGACGAGGTGCCGGTCACCTTCGCCGAGGCGGTGGAGCGCTGCTGCCTGGTAGTGCGGCGGGCCAGGCGCCAGGCAACGCGACGCTCCGGCGAGCCGGGCGCCCGGCAGCGCGCCGAGGCGTGGGGCGAGACGGTCCTGCTGCACCAGCTCGACCCGTGGCAGCGGGCCCAGTACCAGACGGAGGGGCGTTTCCTGGTGCAGGCGCCGAGCGGGCGCCACTACCTCGTCACCAGGCAGCGGTGCGACAACGTCTACGCCCTCGACGGGCTCGGCAAGGGAGCCTCGGCCTACTCGCTGCTGCCGGCCGTCCCGGTCAGTCTCGCCCACCAGCTCGGGCAGCAGGCGTGGCTGCTGGCCCACGACGAGGAGCGGTTCCTGCGCTTCGCCCGCGCGGCACAGCTTGAGGAAGGAGGGGAGCGCGTCCTATGAGATCA